>Ga0256867_10000397_pt1 | contig 17223 bp, 18 predicted proteins | sample RVTome_15_FD_185939 | JGI IMG/M metagenome (GOLD analysis project Ga0256867, IMG submission 185939) | Soil microbial communities from uranium-contaminated site in the Upper Colorado River Basin, Wyoming, United States - RVT150D86 (HiSeq) ... | reverse complement strand
TTTCATCTTTTTCCAATTCTTCTTTTAAGGAATCACTATTATCATCATTGGTTTGTTTTTCATCTTTTTCCAATTCTTCTTTTAAGGAATCACTATTATCATCATTGGTTTGTTTTTCATCTTTTTCGACAGAATTATCATTATCGATCATATTAATTATATTCAAATGAATGATGCCGGATAATTAGATATCGTTGGAAATAACAAAATAATTTTGAAACCGAAATGAAATATAGCATCATACAAATTAAATATAGTATACCCAAAAAAAAATTATGCCAATTACAGAAGATGAGGAGATTTCTGCTATTATGAAAAGAAAAAAAGAGATCCTAGAAGAAAAATTGAGATCGATGAATGAAATAAAAAAAATTAATAAGCCTATTAATCTCACCGATTCAAATTTTGATATAGAGAAATCAAAACACTCTTTGTTAGTCGTAGATTTTTGGGCTGCATGGTGTGGTCCATGTAAAATGGTATCGCCTATCATAGAACAATTAGCAGAACAGTATGCTGGAAAAATAGTATTTGGTAAAGTCAATGTAGATGAAAATCCTCACATATCACAAAGATTTGGAATTCAAAGTATTCCAACTCTAATGATCTTGAAAGAAGGACAGGTTATTGATGTAACGATTGGCGCGTTACCAAAGGGACAAATTGAAAATAGAATAAAACAACATATAGAATAGAGTACTCCTAATATATTTAGAAAATAAAAAAATGAAAATAAATTTTTTTGATAAATCCTATTTATGAGAAAATAGAGGGATCATAACGTTCAGTCACTGTCTTATGCAAAAAATATTATTGAAATATGATCTTTATTGAATTTTCGTATTATGAGATTGAGGTATAATAATAATAATTAATTACGCATAATTGCCTTTTATAGAAGATTTTGCTCCACAGGCCTCACACAATAAAAAGCCTAATTTTTTATTTTTTTCTGTTCTTGTATCAGGGCTACCGCAAACGGGACATATGACATAATCTTTTACATATCTATCAATTAACGCACCAAATGATGAACGTACTTTACGTCCTAAAAAAATAACTCTATCACCGTTAATATAACCAGCCGAAGCAAGCTCCTTATTAAGATATAATAGTAATTTTTCTGGATCGCGACGTAATGCTTTTGGAAAATCCATAAAGTTTCTAAATATTGTTCTCTGACCAACCCAAATTATTTGTGGAACAGGTAATTCCAATCTGGAGACTTCTTTTTTAGCTGTTGTTCCTAATTTATTATGAAGTCTATCAAGTAATAATTCGTAATCTGCTTTAGTTTGATATTGTTCCATAATTAATTTACATTTTTCTTATTAATGTACGTTGTGGTAACTATATAAAAAGAAGATTTTAAGACGATTGAAAAAATAAGAATAATAAATAAATGATTAATACAACATGACATATCATTTAGATGAATTTTATTGCTTTTTAAATAAAGTAGTAGTTATACAACTAGCATAAGAACATTGTAGAAAAATTGCTTTTTATCAATTATTAAAGATTGTAATTGTTAAATCTGAAAAATTTTTTTTGTTAAAGTGAATCAGAGATATAAAGAAAAAGTCTATAGCAGAGATAAATTTTATTTATCGGAGTCATTTAACCATTCAAAAAATGGATGAACGGTATTGTTATAAGGTAGTTTTGAGGAATCAGACACATTATAGCATAACATAAGCATTCTTTTTTCCAATTTACTGATTAGATGAGATGGAACTTCTGTCTTTTTAAAGGGTTGTTTAAATAGTTCATAAAAATAATCTTGTTTATAATATGTGATATGCTGTTCAAAACAGTTAGATTGAATTGTTGGATCTCCTGCTATTCTATAACTCATATGTGCAGCAGTGGAAGATGGGGAGATTTGTTCTTCTATGCTTATTTGTAATATTCTTTTGTTATATTCTTCTCTTATAAACTTAGAATCAAGTTTATTTTCTTTAAATTCGTGAAAGATCTTTATGTTTCTAGCTTGTTGTTCCATAGTCCTTTTTGCTATATTTCTAACCGATAATATTTCTAAATCACTAGTTACTTTATTATCTTTTCCAAACAAATAAAATATTCCAACTATCTCATTTTCCTTAATAAATGGAAATTCAATTTTTTTTTCAATAAATTGTATTATTCTAGAAGGTATATCTATTGGAGTAAATATTCCCATAAAGGAATCAGTTACTACAACCATTATTATCGTCTAAGATATTACTTCATACAAAATAGGGTTATTAACAACTGATCAATAATAATCTGATATATTACCTAAATAATCTTTAAGAGAAGCTAGAGTAATTCATTGTATTAAATAAAAAAAAGATTTAGTGAGCATGTGGTGGTGGAGCGCCTCCTTTTGAAATTGACTCATTATATGTTCCTTCTGCTTTTTCATGGAATTCTAACGCAGCTTGATCTACTTTGATTGCTTGTGGTGGACAAACTGAAACGCACGCCATACACCAGATACAATCATGTTCTCTAATAGGATCTGCTTTATCTGTATAATCTTTTCTCTCTTCCTTTACTGCAGAGCCCGTTCCTTCAAATGTTTCGTTAATGGCATCTTTGGCAGGAACATCCTTTTCTGTCCTATACCATTGAAATACTTGAACTGGACAGGCTTCAATACATGCACCGTCAGCTACACAAGAATCCCAATCAACGGCTACCATGGTACCACTTACACCTAATGGAACTTGTTCTTCGCCTCTTGCAGCATAGGCTGCTTTTACTTCTTCATTTTCGGATGCTTCACCGGTTTTACCTGGTCCCCACATATAATGAAAATGTTCACCATCAGAAAGTTGGATTTTACCAAGTACTTTATGATTTTTTGGAAAGTCTGGATCTATTGGCATTTATATCTATTTTATCCATGAACATATATTATATAAATCATATGTGAATTAAAAATTAGTTTCTTTATATATTTAAGGACTCTTGATTAACTGTTAACTAAAATCATGTAAAATATAGATTAACTCATTTTATTTTTAATTAAAAAAAGAAAAAATTTGGAAGCTAGTCATTGAATACTTTTTCTGCATGCTGAGTTATATCCAAGCCTGCTTCTTCTTCTTCGTCTGATATTTTTAGGCCAATAGTCTTATCTATGATCTTGAAAATTGCTACTGATACAGCAAATGCAAAGACTGCAGCTACTCCAATTCCAAATGCCTGTATACCTAGTTGTGCTGGATTTCCATATAGCCACCCAACAGGTCCTCCCTCCATTATCAAAGGACTAGCAGCAACTCCTATTGCTAAAGCACCCAATATACCTGTTATACCGTGAACGGAACCAACATCTAATGCATCATCTATCCTTAGTTTCTCTTTTAATAGTACTATACCATAGTATGAACCAAATCCTAGAATGATACCGAGAACAAAAGCGGATTCTCCACTAATATAACCAGCAGCAGGTGTAATTCCAGCAAGTCCAGATATTGCACCGTTTATGACTGCTGCTACGGAAGGTTTTCCTGAACGTTTCCATGATAGAAATAGCCATACTAACACACTTGCTGAACAACCTATTTGCGATGTCAAAAGAGCGTTTGCTGCAACACCATTAGCAGCTAATGCACTACCAGCATTAAATCCAAACCATCCCAGCCATAGCATAGTAGCTCCTATTACCGCTAGTGGTAAGTTGTGAGGTACCATTATTTGTGGTCCGTAATTCTTTCTCCTGCCAAATACAAGTCCAGCAGCAATAGATGCCATACCTGCGCTAGTATGTATTACTATACCACCTGCAAAGTCCCATACACCAAGCTGTGCTAGCCATCCGCCTCCCCAGATCCAATGAGCTAATGGGAAGTAAACAAATAAGCTCCATGCTATTGCAAATATGAAAAATGCACTGTACTTGATTCTTTCAGCAAATGCTCCAGCAATCAATAGAGGAGTAATAACAGCGAACATCATCTGATATGTTGCAAAAGTCACTCCAGGAATTGTAATATTTGCTCCAAATCCTTCATGAACCTTTACTCCATTGTAGAATAAATGATCTATTCCTCCTATTATTCCGCCTTGAGTAGGTCCGAATACCAAAGTAAAACCAACAATAAACCACAGGGTGGAAAGAATTGCCAACCCAGAAAACGTGTGCATTATTGCTGAAAGACCGTTCTTGAATCGAATTAAACCGGACATAAAGAATCCCAAACCAGGTGTCATTAACATGACAAGTCCTGTTGCGACTATCATCCATGCGGTATCACCAGTATCTAACGCCATTCCTGTTGCTAAGTCACCACATAGTATTATAAAAAAGTTTGTCCTAAACTAATAAAAAAATAATTTAAGAGAAATATCTAAAAATAATTATAAATCTTTTAATTAATTATATGATATTTTGTAATTCTTTCTCGAGCACATTTACTATATTTTGTATATCCATTTCAGACACCCCTGGATGAACTGGAAACGATAAAACATGTTCACTTGACCAATTAGTATTTTGTAAATCATCATTCTCATTCAAAGAAAATTTCTGATAAAAAGGTGTTTTATGAACAGGAGGATCATAATAGACAGCTACTCCTATTCCATTTTCTATCAGTTTTTTCTTGATATGATCTCGTAAAGTTAAGTCACCAGAACCGTTAAATGCTAATGTATATAGATACCAATTAAATTTCTTTATTTGATCTTCTTGGGGAATTTTAATATTATACTTTTTAATAATTGTTTCTAGCAAATTAGATAATAATAAGGAATTTCGTCTTCTAAGATCTAAAATAGTTTTTAATTTTTTCATCTGTATTTTAGCTATTGCAGCACTTAATTCAGGAAGTCTATAGTTAAGCCCTAACAGTCGTGTATCATATCCTTCAACCATACCATGATTTCTGATCATCTTTAATGTGTCTGCTGTTTCATCTTCATTTGTTACAATAGCTCCGCCTTCACCAGCTGTTAACACCTTGCTAGCATACATACTAAAACATCCCATCTTTCCAAAAGTTCCTGTTTGTTTATTTTTATAAGTTGATCCTAGTGACTGACAAGCATCTTCAATAATGTAAAGGGAATGCTGGTTTGCAATTTCATTTAGTTCAGTTAGATCTGCAGGGTGACCATAAAGATGAACAGGTATTATAGCTTTACTTTTTTTAGATATTTTTTTCTTTAAATCGTGAAGGTCGATAGTATAATCTTTAGTATTAATATCTACGAAAACAGGTTTGGCGCCAGATGCAACCACTGCATTGGCAGTTGCTACAAATGTAAAAGAGGGAAGTAATACTTCATCGTCACTCTTAATATCAAGTGCAAGTAATGCTGCATGTAAAGCTGCAGTACCAGAATTAACGGCTACTACATGTTTAACATTTAAAAACGTTCGTAGAGATGATTCAAATTCTTGAACTCTTTTACCGCCATCTCTTGCAGCACTAGTGAGAGCATTTTCATCAATGACTTTAATAATTTCATCTTTCTCCTCATTATCTATCCAAGGTCTGTTAATGGGAATCATTTTTAACTATTTTATGTAATTATGAATATTAAATAAGTGTTTTTGATAAAAATCAATCAATAAATTATTTACCATTGTTATGTATCTTTATACACATTAAAAGTTTTGCATTGCAAAAAATTTAAACTTAATTAAACTATTTTAATTAACTTTAACTAAATTTTATAATATTTACAATATATCAATTAAAACTAAATTTTAGGAAGGAAATGTTCTCTATAGAAAACAATTGTTGCATTATATTTAATTCACTTAAAAATGTTTTTGAATTTGGTTAATTTACTATTTTAGATACTACCTATTAATATTATTAAAATATAATAGGAAGTTATTTGACTTATCTTTGTGCAGATGTGGCAGAGTGGTCTTCTATACAGAACACAATAATGCGTCGGCCTTGAGTAATCTTCAAGGTTAAAGCAAGCCGATTCGCCTTCGGGTGATCAGGAGTTCGAATCTCCTCATCTGCGTTTATATTGTTAAAAAGATTATTGAATCAATTTAAGACTAGGTATAAAATTTATTAGACTTTGATAATCAAACTCGCATCAATGGACAAACGATTAGTAGTAATAATGGCTATATTAGCCGTTATAAGTGCAATAGTTACAATTTTCATATCTCCGTTAGATACTACTATTCCTATTCCAGAGCCCTCATTCTTGAGTAATACAACAAATCAGAATAAAGGTATTGAGATAATTGCAGAAAATCTCTCAACACCTTGGGCTATAGATATTGCAAAAGATAATAGAATATTTTTTACTGAACGCGATGGAAAGATCAGGGTAATTGATGAAAAAGGAATCCTTCTTGAAGAACCAGTAGCTTATATAAGAGTTGCACAAAATGGAGGTTCAGGATTATTAGGAATTGCTCTTCATCCTAACTTTACAGAAAATCATTTAATGTACATTTATCATAGTTATGCGAAAGATAATAAACTTTATAATAAAGTTTTACTTTTAAAAGAAAAAGATAACAAAATCATTGAATCAAATATAATAATTGATTCTATTCCTGGGTCACCATATAATAATGGAGGAAGAATAAAGTTTGGACCTGATTATAAGTTATATATTACCACTGGTGATGCCTCTGATCCCCTTTTAGCACAAAATCTTTCTTCACTTGCAGGTAAAATATTACGCGTAAATCCGGATGGATCTATTCCTTCGGACAATCCATTTAAAGACTCATCTATTTATTCATATGGGCATAGAAATGTTCAGGGAATTGCATGGCATCCCAAAACAAAACAAATGTATTCATCAGAACATGGTTCATCGGGATTTGATGAAATTAATTTGATTATTTCAGCAAAGAACTATGGATGGCCAGAGGAAGAATGTAAAGGAACAAATATTTCTCAGAAAGCTATTATTTGTTTTAATCCTGCAGTGGCACCTTCGGGTATAACGTTTGCTTCATCAAATAAACTAGGTTATCAAAATGATCTAATCCTAACAACTCTCAAAGGTTCTCATTTAAGACAAATAGACGTAGAATCAGGAGAACAAAATAATATATTAGTAGGTTATGGTCGACTTAGAGATATTATTGAATCTAGTGATGGTACGCTATATGTACTGACGAGCAATACCGATGGAAGAGGAATTATCCAAGATAATGATGATAAAATTTTAAAAATACTTAAACCATAAACTCTTGTGGACAAAATTAATAATAAGAAGGAAAACAACAAAAACATCAAAAAATTTTATGAGTTAGATCATCAGGAACGTTTGCAATATTTGAAAAAAGAAGCTCACATAACTGAGCAAGATTCAGAAATCTTCCAGGACTTTCCAAAAAATTTTGCTTTTAAGAAAATTAACAACATGATTGAAAATGCAATCGGATTTGTACCCATTCCGTTAGGAATTGCTACTAATTTTGTTATAAACGGAAGAAAATATTTAATTCCAATGGCTATAGAAGAACCATCTGTTATCGCTGCTGCAAGTAAAGCTGCCAAAATTGCAAGTATAAAAGGAGGATTTTTAGCTGAGGCAGATAATTCCATCATGATTGGACAGATCCAATTAGTTTCGCGGGATAAAAGAAAAAATAAAGACAAGTTTTCTTACAAAAAAGAAAGAGATAAAATAAAAAAAATAATATTGACTAATAAAGAAAAGTTATTGGAAATAGCAAATTCAAAAAGTAGATCCGTACATGCTATTGATTTACAATTAAGAGAAATGTCTGATGAAAGCAACAACAAAATGGGCTACATGATAATAATCGAGTTAATTATAGATACAAGAGATGCAATGGGAGCAAATGTAATTAATACAATGTGCGAACTAGTTGGTTCAGAATTAGAAAAAATAACTAAATGTACAGTTATTTTGAAAATTCTTTCGAACTATTCAACAAAAAGAATGGCTAGATGTAAAGCTATTTTTTCAAAAGAATTGATTGGTGGCTCGAATGGTGTGAATAGAATTTTATATGCATATGCATTTGCATATTCTGACATATATAGAGCTGTTACACATAACAAAGGTTTGATGAATGGAATTGATGGAGTAGCTATGGCTACAGGACAAGATGTTAGAGCTATAGAAGCGGCTGCACATGCATATGCTTCTAATGATGGAAAATATAGATCTTTGACTAAATGGTATAGATCAAAAGAAGGTGATTTAGTTGGAGAAATCGAGATTCCATTGGCTATAGGAATAGTAGGAGGAATAAGCTCAGTACATCCATATGTGAAAGTAGCTTTGAAAATATTAAATATAAAGAATGCCAAAGAGCTTGCTTTAATAATGGTAGCGGTAGGTCTAGCTCAAAATTTTGCTGCAATTCGTGCTTTAGTGGATGAAGGAATTCAGAAAGGACATATGAGATTACATGCACGAAATATAGCCATAACTGCAGGTGCAACCGATGAACAAATAAATATCGTTGCAAGCAGACTTGTCCAAGAAAATAATGTTACTGTAAATAAGGCCGAAGAAATTATCGAATTAATTAATAAAAATGAAAATTGATACTAAGTAGATATATATCCGATGAGAAGAAAAATTTTTTGTTATAGTTATGGCTCACATAGTAAAATTTGTTGTACCTAAGGGAACCATTGAAGAAGCAACTTTAAAGATTCTTGAAGAAGCATGGCAAAAAATAAGTGGTAGAGCACGAACTTATAGAATTAAGTTAAGTGATCCAGAAATAGAAGTTAAACTTCTGAGGCCACAGGAAATTCCTACGTATGTACAAGAAGGACTATACGATGTTGGAATTACAGGGAGAGATTGGATTAGAGAAGCAAATGCAGATGTAAAAATATTGCTTGATTTAGAATATGGTAGAGTTAAACAAGTAATAGCTATACCAGAAAGTTTTCAATTTAATAATTTGGATGAAATGATTATAGATCATGTAAGAAGAGAAAAACCACTAAGAATATCTGCAGAATATCTTACTACTACAGCTAATTATATAAAATCTAAAATTGCCTACCAGAAATATTTTGGAAATAGCAATCCTATGATTATTACCCCTTGGCTTAGAGTTGGCGAAAATAAGAATGTTCAAATATTTCTCTCTTTTGGGGCTACAGAAGCTAAGCCACCAGAAGATGTAGATGCCATATGTGATATTACTGAAACTGGAACAACTTTAGCTCAGAATAATTTAAAAATTATAGATACAATTATGGAATCTACTTCTGTTCTAATTGCAAATAAAAATTCTCTTAAAGATAATAAAAAGAGAGAGAAGATAGCAGATATGATTGCATTATTAAGAGGAGTAGTAGAAGCACGTAAAAAACTTCATATTTTTGTTAATGTTAGAAAAGAAAATTTAGATGAATTACTTTGTACTTTACCAGCATTGAAGAGACCTACAGTTAGCAATTTAAGTGAAGAAGGATGGTATGGAGTTAATACCATAATTGATAAGAATGAATTTATAAAAATTGTTCCGATTATGAGAAAATTAGCACAGGGTTTAGTTGTATCAGAACCAAGACAAATATTACCATTGGAAGAGATCAACATAGATAAAGAAGAATAATTGATTAATAGAATAACAATTAAAAATGCTAAATTAGATGTAGAGAGTGTACGTGATAGAATATCAAGTAATTTTTCTGAAGATGCAATTAAAAAAACACGAGAGATTATAGAAAACGTTCGAAATTTTGGTGATGATGCTATAAAAAGATACACTTCTACATATGATAAAGTAGAACTAGATTCATTTCAAGTCAATAGGGAAGAAATAGAAGAAGCATACAATTGTATTTCTGATGATCATATTAAAACTATTAAACTTATTAGAAATAGATTGATAAAAAATGAAACTATTCTTTTAGAACATCTTAAAAAAATATCATCATTATATATACAAAATGAAAATCTACAACGCATAATCCAACCTATTTCTAGCGTTGGTTGTTATGTTCCTGGTGGATCTGCCAGATATCCAAGTACACTAATAATGTGTGTAACACCAGCAAAATTAGCAGGCGTTAAAAGAATAGTAGCGATAACACCATCTAAGATAAATGGAAAAATAGATCCCCTTACGTTAGTTTCTGCAGATATTTGCGGAGTTAATGAAATATATAAAATCGGAGGAGCACAAGGTATTGCAGGATTAGCATTTGGAACTAATAGTATTAAGAGAGTGAACAAGATTGTAGGTCCAGGAGGAATGTTTGTAACAATTGCAAAATTATTGGTTTCCAATATAGTATCAATTGATATGTTAGCAGGTCCTACGGAATTAGTAGTTTATGCAGATGATAAATCCAATGCTAAATATGTTGCTTTAGACTTGATTTCCCAATCAGAACATAGCAAAGATACGTTATGTGGATTAGTAACTAATTCATATGAATTTGCAAATACTGTTGAAGATGAAATTAATAATATTTTAGAAAGTAAGATTTCACGTCAGGAAATAGTTACAAATAGTTTAAAAGAAAATGGATTTATCGCTATATCAGAAAACGAAGATTTAGCAATAGAATTTATTAATGAAATAGCTCCTGAACATTTACAGATTATGGCTAAGAATGAATTAAAAATAGTTAAAAAAATTACATCTGCAGGACTTACTTTAATTGGAGAAAATACACCATCTGCAGCTAGTGACTATTGTTTAGGCTCAAATCATGTTCTTCCTACTATGGGATTTGGTAAATCAAGAACATCTTTATCAATATTAGATTTTGTCCGTATTTCCAATATAGTTAAAGCTTCAAAAAAAGAGCTTGAGGAAATTGCGCCTTATGTCAAGATAATAACTGAAGAAGAAGGATTGGTTAATCATTATAAAGCCGTTAAAGAAAGAGTAATAGACATTCCAAATCAAAAAATAGAAGATGAGAAATAAAGTATGGGTAAATGGTTTGAATCAAAATTAAGTGAATTAGAAAAACTAGATTATTACAAAAAACCTGAAAAAAGTAGAGGGTTAAAACTAGATGCAAACGAAAATCTTGCTTTGAAAAAAGACTTTATCAAAAAAATCGCTATCAAAGCTGCAGAACGAGAGGATTTAAGAGAATACCCACTACAACAAGTTGATGACTTTTATTTACAGCTTTCGAAATATACTAAAATAGATAAAAAATATTTAGCTATTGGAAATGGCTCTGATCAAATAATAGATTTAATTCTGTCAGTTTTTGGAAAAGAAAAAAGAGTAACTACCTTTACTCCTACTTTTTCTTATTTTATTGATAGATGTTTATTATATTCCATAAAAATAGACAAAATACCTCTTTTACAAGATAATTCAATTGATAAAGAAAAGTTTATTCAAAGTGCAAAAAAATCTGAAATAATATATATCTGTTCACCAAATAATCCTACTGGTAATCAATTTGATAAGGAATTATTAATAGATTTAATTAATAATTTTGATGATAAATTAATAATTATAGATGAAGCGTATGTAGAGTTTGCTGGTTACTCATTTTGTTCTGAAACAATAAAAAGTCAGAATATAATACTATTGAGAACATTATCAAAAGCATTTGGATTAGCAGGAGCTAGATTGGGCTATTGTATTGCTAATGAATATTTTTCACATATATTTAAAAATACTATACAATATCCTTATGCAATAAATAATATTTCTTTAAATATAGGAAGGGAAATATTAAAGAATTCAAAATATATTGAGAAAACTATTAAAATTATAAAGACAGAACGTAAACGAATATTAGATTCTTTAAAAGAAATTAATAATGAAATAAATGTTTTTCAAACTGAGTCTAACTTCATTTTTTTTCAAATAGCTGATATGAATAAATATGAACATATTTTAACTCAATTAAAAAAAGATAATATTGCAGTTAAAATAATAGGAAGAATAAAAGATAGAAACGGAGGTCATATTAGAGTAACTATCGGAACAAAAATGATGAATAATAAATTTTTAAGATCCTTATATAAGGTAATATAATGTATCAAAAAATAAATAATAATAATTTTATTCCTACAATGAGAAGAAGTTTCCATATTGATTATATTATTTTTGATATTGATGGAGTTTTAATTGACGTAAAAAAATCTTATAATGAGGCAATAAAAAATACAGTCCAATTTATAGTCAGAAATCTGATTAAAAGAAATTTGAAAAATTTAGTTACAGATAAGATCATTTTGAAATTTAGGCAGACTGGAGGTTTCAACAATGATGCTGATACAAGCTATGCAATTATTTTAGCACTATTATCTCATCAAGACCTTGAAAATGCCAATCTTGAAAAATTTCTCCTTGAGGTTGCAGAACATGCTGATGAAACTGGGATAGAATCGGTTGAGAAATACATTAGAAAATTAAGATTGAATAAAATTTCTCCTTCTGATTATTTGATAAATATTGATAAAATTCTTGATTATTTGAACTATCCTGGAAAAGTTGGAGACAGTATAGTTTCTACGGTATTTGACGAATTTTTTTATGGACAAGAATTATTTTTAGAAAGATATAAAATTAAATCAAAATATTATTTTGGCAAACCGCTTATAGAAAATGATAGAATAGTGATTACAGATAATACAGTTAGAAAATTAATAGAAAGATTTAACGATAAAATTGCAATGCTTTCAGGAAGAAGTAAGATTGCAGCAGCCTATGCACTAGATAATAAATTTTATTTGTTAAACGAGAAGAATAGCGTATTTCTAGAGGATGAGGACAGAAAATTCTCTAAACCAAATCCATATGGATTAAAAAAAATAATAAATACAATTAACACAAGAAATAATATTCTCTATTGTGGAGACTCTGTTGAAGATCTAATAATGGCTAGAAGAGCAGAAGAAGAATTAAATCAAAAAAACCCTAACAAAACCAAAACGAATATATTTTTTTGTGGAATCTATGGTTGTAGTAGTAATACAGATGAATTAATTAGTAAGTTTATGGAGAAAAAAGCAGATATAATAATTAAAAGTGTAAATGATTTACCATATATATTAAATAAAGTATCATAAGGAATATTGTTAGTTGAACTCGGAACCTCTTGACTTGGATAAATCTCAGAAAAGAATATCAGTCAAAGATAGATGTACTAAAGAGACCGATGTAAGTGTGAGTATTAATATTGACGGCTCCGGGAATGTGGAAATTAAAACTGGAATTCCATTTATAGATCATTTAATCTCAACATTTGGAAAGCATAGTATGGTAGATATTTATTTAGAAGCAAAATCAAATGATAGTATTTCTCATCATTTAATTGAAGATGTGGCTATAACTCTCTCTCAAACTCTAAATGATGCGTTATCAAATAGAACACAAATTAGAAGATATGGATATGCAATAATTCCCATGGATGAAGTAATGGCAATTTCAGCAATTGATCTGATCAAAAGACAAGCCCATAAAGTAAATTTAGGATTAACAAGGAAGGAAATTGAAGGTATTGCGAGAGAAGATTTGGAACATTTTATAGAAAGTTTATTACAAAATCTTAATGCATGTACTCATATTAATATACAATATGGCGAAAATGACCACCATAAAATAGAGGCAGCAATAAAGTCATTTGCAATAGCATTTAGAATGGCTTCAGGTATAGATTATCAAAGAAACGGTATTCCAAGTACAAAAGGAGTAATGTGAGATTGAATGATATTGCAATTTTTGATTATGGGGCAGGTAATCTTTATAGTTTAAAATGCTCTTTGGAAAGAAATGGAGCAACAAAAGTTTCTGTAATTAAATCTTTAAAAAACATCCATAAGCATGATGGATTAATTCTTCCAGGAGTAGGGAACTTTGACCCTGCTATTCGATCAATACAACCATATAGAAGCGATTTTAATAATCTGCTTGAAAAAAATTTTCCTATACTTGGCATTTGTCTAGGAATGGAAATGTTATTTAATAATAGCGAAGAGGGAAAGTTAGAAGGTTTGAAAATTTTAAATGGAAGAGTAATTATGCTTCCAATAAAAAAGGTAAAAATCCCGCATATGGGATGGAATAATTTAGAAATAATAGAAAAAGCATGTAAAATCCTACATGGATTAAAAAATGGATGTTGGGTCTATTTTGTTCATTCATACCATGTTGTATCAAAAGATAAAAAAGTAATAGTTGCGAATTCTCAATACGGAGGCACTATACCAGTAGTTGTGGAGAAAAATAATCTTTTTGGAACACAATTTCATCCTGAAAAATCAGGTATAAATGGAGCGAAAATAATAAAGAATTTCTTGACAATATGTGGTGGTAAATATTGAATATAATACCTGCAATTGATATACTAGAAGGAAAGGTAGTCAGATTAGTTAAAGGAGATCTTCAAAATAAAATTGTTTATAGTGATAATCCTATAGAAATTGCAAGAAAAATGGAAATCCAAGGTGCAAATATAATTCATGTAGTAGATCTTGATGCTACTTTGACTACTGGATGGAATAATAATCAAAATAATACAGAAATTATTTTAAAAATAATAGATTCAATAAAAATTCCTGTGCAGGTAGCTGGAGGAATAAGATCTATTGATGCTATTAACAGGATGTTTGAAAAAAAAGCAGGAAAAATTGTTATAGGAACATTGGCATACAAACAACCTCAAGTATTACAACAATTAAAGGATAAAGTAGAGAAAATAGTAATTTCAATAGATCAAAATAAAGGTATTGTCATGATTAATGGATGGAGGCAACCATCTGGATTTAAGGTAGTTGAAGCTATAAAATTATTTATGGCCAAGGGAGTTAAAGAATTTTTACTCACATCAGTGGACAGAGATGGAACTTTGAACGGCCCAGATTTAGATACACTTTCCTACGCTTCAAACATAAATGGAGCAAAAATAATTGCTAGTGGTGGAATATCTAGTATTGAAGATATAATAAGAGTCAAAAATATTGATTGTTCTGCAGTTATACTGGGCAAAGCTCTCTATGATGGAAAGATAGATGTAAAAAAAGCACTAACAGTAGTTTAAAAATGGCTTTAGCAAAAAGGATTATTCCTTGTCTCGATGTAGACAATGGTAGAGTAGTTAAAGGTATTAATTTTAAAGAAGTGAAGGATGCAGGAGACCCAGTGGAATTTGCAAAAAAATACAGTCAACAAGGAGCAGATGAACTTGTTTTTCTAGATATAACTGCTTCAGAACAGAAACGAGACATTATTAAAAATGTAGTTCGAAATGTTGCTAGAGTTATAGACATACCCTTTACTGTAGGTGGAGGTATCAAAAAATTAGAAGATGCTAGAGATATTTTACTAAGTGGAGCTGATAAAGTTTCAATAAATACATCTGCTATAAAAAATCCAGAATTAATTACAGAATTAATGTCTATTTTTGGAAAACAATGTATAGTAGTAGCAATAGATGTTAAAAAAAATTATTACGAGATTGATCCTAAGGAAACTCTAAAAGATAATTATGAGCATAAACTGAAACAAAATAAGCATTATTGGTTTGAAGTTATGATATATGGAGGAAAAGAAAGAACAGGCATAGATGCAATAAAATGGGCTAGAAAGGTAGAAAAACTAGGGGCAGGGGAAGTTCTTTTAACAAGTATTGACGCAGATGGAACTGAAGAAGGATATGATTTAGAATTGAACAAAATTATTTGTAGAAAATTAAGTATCCCAGTCATAGCCTCTGGAGGATGTGGCAAACCAATACATATGTTGGAAGTTTTCCAAAAAACAAATGTAGATGCAGCTTTAGCAGCATCTATATTTCATTATAAGAAGTCTACTATTAAAAAAGTAAAACAATTTTTAAAAAGAAATAATATCTACGTAAGAATATGATATTAAAATTACTTTTGTTATATAGAAATTATCTATTTATAATATCAGATCTAATATTAAAAGAAGATTAATTAAAAATTAAATGAATTCGTATTTATTATTTATTTAAACCTTTTAAATTTCCTTCTTGTTCTAACTTATCAGCATGAGCTGCAATATATCTCCAAATTATATCTGCCTTGTCAGATTGAAAATCCCAAGGTGCAAGAAGCACTAGATCATTTTCTCTTATCCACATTCGTCTTTTTATCTTACCTCGAATACGACATGTACGTACTTTACCATCATTACATTTGACAATAACATTATCGCCTCCTACGAGCTTTATAACTCTTCCAAACATTTCTCCTTCCTGAGGCATAACAAGCTCTTTTAATGCCGCCTCATTCAAAACTTTTCTTTTGCCTAAATCTAATCCTTCCTTACATAAATATAAAATAATGTAATTTAAAAATGTATTGTCTAATGATGAGATTTGAAAAAATCTAAAAAAATTAACAATCTTACTGCACTGAATGATAAAACTAATATTGGAACCAGTCATAAAATTATATAATTAGGTTTTATAAAATTAGTATAAAATATTATTATTTATTAAAGGATTTAAATTTGTTTCCATACTAAATTTATATATTATATAATATTATATATTTAAGCACTTTCATTAATATTCCAAATTGTTGAATTTTTCCTTGGATCTTTATTAATTCTCAATCGTACATTAATATTATTTATAAAATTACTTCATTATATTAATAATTCACTAATTTTTTTTATAAAATATAAAATAGATGGATTTAATTTGTAATATTCAAATCATTATACGATTCCAAATACAAAATATAGTATAACCATAATTATTCCAATGACTAGAACAATAGATCCTATAATGTATAGTAGTCTTGCTGGAAGCGAGGGAATGAACCTATTCAAAACTAACAAAATTATTCCTATTATAATTAATGCAATTCCTGTTTCTAATGATACCATTTCTATCCTATTATAATTATCAATGTTTATATCTCTTATAGTATTGATATTTTTAGAAGTATTAATACAATAATTATAAGTTAATTTCAATCAAAATATTTATAGAATTACTCTTATGTCAAGAAATTCTGAAATAATAGCTCTAAAGTATTCGAAAATGGCATAATAGAATAAAAATATACAAAATAAGTATAAGCTGCTCCAATATCCATAACTTATATGAGTTATATTATATAATATGCTATCATAGAATATTATATACATTAATCAAATCAATTAGAATTCAATGGTAAATAAGAGAATTAGAACAAACTTGATCGATAGGCTATTATTATTTAGCTGATGTTTTATTTTAACATCTATGAATCAGTTGGAACTTAAAAAATTATTTAAGAGCTCAGTTAAAAATGGTCATATCAATAATAACCATCTTATCCCTTTTTTGAATTCTCAAA
>Ga0256867_10000395_pt1 | contig 17235 bp, 13 predicted proteins | sample RVTome_15_FD_185939 | JGI IMG/M metagenome (GOLD analysis project Ga0256867, IMG submission 185939) | Soil microbial communities from uranium-contaminated site in the Upper Colorado River Basin, Wyoming, United States - RVT150D86 (HiSeq) ... | reverse complement strand
GTGCGAGTACTCGACCTGGGGCAGGACCGTCCCCGCGGTGGAACAGGTTCCCCCCGAGGGGTAGCAACGGGTGCCCTCGAGTCGGTTCCATCCGAGATTCGAGCCCTCCATCCCCGGCTCGAGGATGGTGACCTCCTCGCGGGCGTTCTGGCCGACGTCGGCGATATAAAGACGACCGGTTGGGGGGTCGATCCAGAATCGCCAGGGATTGCGCAGGCCATAAACCCAGATCTCGTCCGCTCCGGTCGTCCCCACGAACGGGTTGTCGACGGGGATCGCGTAGTTGCGGAGGGAGTCGCCGGGGAATGCGTCGCTGTCGACGTTGACGCGAAGGATGGCACCGTTGAGAGTCGTGATGTCCTGACCGTTACCTTCTGGGTCGCCACTGCCACCACCATCGCCGGTCCCGACGTAGAGCATCCGATCCGGTCCGAAGAGGATGATTCCGCCGTTGTGATTGGAGGCGAACGAAGGGATGCGGATGACCGTGCTCCGATTGGCGACGCTGACCGAGTTGGACTGCGGGTTCACCACCACCTGCGACACCACGAGACGCCCCGAGGAGTCGGTATATGCGAGATAGAGCCTTCCGTTCGTTGCGAAGTCGGGATGAAAGGCGAGCCCCAACAAGCCTTGTTCGCTCCCCGGTGACGAGGGCAGCAAGAACCCGACGTCGAGATAGGTGCCCAGCACCTGGTCGTCTACCACGACTTTGACTCTTCCCCCGCGCTCGACGACGAAGAGTCGTGAGTCGCCTTTCGGAGCGGTGACATAGAGAGGCGCCGAGAACGAGTCGTCCACCAGCTCGAGATGCGCCTGGTCGTCGGGGGCCGGAACCGGGGCAGCGGCCGCGACTATGAGGGGGGCGATCAGCCAGTGGAGCATGGGGTGGAGCCCAGAGTACCCGAGATCACAAATGTCGAACTGCTGGCAAACGGTGGGTCTTGTATCGTGCTAGACGCTTTCACATGCTTCTCCACAGGAGGGAGACCGCCCTTGATCGCCCCGAACGCAGAGGTAGACCAGCGCGCCCGTGTCGCCGACTCCGCCCGGGTGTGGAGCCTGGCTCAGGTGCGGGAAGAGGCAGTAGTAGGGGAGAACTGCATCATCGGCCGCGGTGTCTACGTCGACGCCGGGGTGATCATCGGCGACAACTGCAAGATTCAGAACAACGCTCTGCTCTATTCGCCGGCCAAGTTGGAGGAGGGCGTCTTCGTAGGCCCGGCTGCGGTCTTCACCAACGACACCTTCCCCAGGGCCATCAACCCGGATGGATCTCTCAAGTCCGGCTCTGACTGGGACATGGTGGGGGTGACGGTGAGACGGGGGGCGGCGATAGGTGCCAATTCGGTCGTGCTGGGTGGCGTCGAGGTAGGGGAGTGGGCGCTGGTCGCAGCCGGGTCGGTCGTCACCGATGACGTGCCCGCATACGCGCTCATGGTGGGCGCCCCGGCGCGCCGCGTCGCCTGGGTCGGCCCGAGCGGGGTCCCGTTGCAGAGACAGGGCGGGACTTGGGTCGACCAGGACACCGGGGAGGAATTCCATGAGCAAGAGGGGAGGCTCGCCCCAGCATGATCACCCTCTCCAGGCCATCGATCGGAGCCGAGGAGATCGCCGCAGTCACCGAGGTGCTGGAGTCGGGGATGCTCGCCTCCGGCGGGCGTGTCGCCCGATTCGAGGAGGCCTTCGCCGATGCCGTTGACGTCGAGCACGCGGTGGCGGTCGGCAGTGGCACCGCCGCGCTTCATCTCGGGCTGCTCGCCATCGGTGTCGGCCCGGGCGACGAGGTCATAGTGCCTTCGTTCACGTTTGCAGCGAGCGCCAACTCCGTGAAGATGACCGGAGCAACTCCCGTTTTCGCCGACATCGACCCACAGGACTACACGATCCACCGATCCGCCATCGAGCCACTCATCACAGAAAGGACCAGGGCGGTGATGCCGGTGCACCTCTACGGTCAAATGGCGCCGATGGGCCCGATCCTGGCCCTGGCCGAGGAGGCGGGGATCGACGTGATCGAAGACGCGGCGCAAGCTCATCTGGCCGAGTCGGCGGGTCGCAAGGCGGGCTCGGTGGGACGGGTAGCCGGCTTCTCTTTCTATCCGACCAAGAACATGACCACCGGGGAGGGCGGGATGATCACCACTCGCGACCCAGAGGTTGCCCACCGAGCGCGACTGCTGCGCAACCAGGGGATGGCCGAGCGTTACCAGCACCAGATCGTCGGTCTCAACGAGAGGATGACCGAGATCGAGGCCGCCATCGGGTTGGTGCAGCTGAGGCGTCTCCCGGCTTGGACCGAACGGCGAAGGGAGATCGCCATGATCTACCGGGAGCGACTCGACTCGAGTCTCGGCCTGCCGGTCGAGCGCGAAGACGCCAAACACGTCTACCACCAGTACACCCTGGCCCCCGTCGACAGAGACGAGGTCATGGCTGCGCTGCGCCAGGCTGAGATCGGCCACGACATCTACTACCCGAAGGCGACCCACCAGCAGGATCCTTACCTGGGCCCGTCCTACGATCTGACGGTCACCGAGGAGATGGTCGACCGGGTCGTCTCGATCCCGGTGCGCCCCGATCTGAGGGCTCTCGAGATCGATCACATCGTCGACACCCTCAACAAGGCCGTCGGATGATGCGGTTCGGTTTGGTCGGTCTGGGTCAGATGGGTCGTCATCACGCACGTCTTCTCTCTGAGTCCGCCGAAGTCGAGTTCGTTGGTGCGGTCGATCCGATCGGCGACCGTCATGGCGCGGTGCGTGGCGGTGCCCTGTTCACAGAGGTCGGCGACATGATCGACGCCGGGATCGACGCCGCGGTGGTGGCGGTGCCCACGATCCAGCACCACGAGGTTGCGATCCGATTGGCCTCCGAGGGGATCCCGACCCTCATCGAGAAGCCGCTGGCCGACACGGTGAAGTCGGCCAAGGAGATCGAGAGGGAGTTCGACACCCGGGGGGTGCTGGGCGCGGTCGGTCATGTGGAGCGTTTCAACTCGGCCCTCCAGGAGATGAAACGGCGTCTGGGGGAGGGCGAGTTGGGGAGGGTGATCTCGGTCGCCACCGAGCGTGTGGGCCCGTTCCCCCACCGGGTGCAGGACGTCGGTGTGGTCAAGGACCTGGCGACCCATGACATCGACATCGTCACCTGGATCGGGGGAGCGCGCTTCGCGGAGGTGAATGGGCAGCTCGCCCACAAGATGGGGCGGCCCCATGAGGACCTGGTGGTGGCGACGGGGCTACTCGAGAACGGGGTGGTGGCCTCGATGAACGTCAACTGGCTCACCCCGGTGAAAAGGCGTGCGGTGAGCGTGCTCGGTGAGAAGGGGTCGTTCGTCGCCGATCTGCTCGCTGGGGACCTCTTCTTCTACTCGAACGCCGAAGTCGGCAGTGAATGGGACCAGATCGCACAACTGAGAGGGGTCAGCGAGGGGGACATGATCCGTTACGCGTTCCCCAAGCGGGAGCCGCTCGCAGTGGAGCACGATGCCTTCAGGGCCGCCATCCGCGATGGCCATGCCGAGGGTGTGGTTTCGCTGGCCGATGGTGTCGAGATCCTCGAGGTCGCCGAGTTGATCATCGGAGGGCGGCGGTGAGGGTCGCCGTGGTGGCGCTGGGCAAGATCGGCCTGCCACTGGCCGTTCAGATCGCCTCGAAGGGGATCGAGGTGATCGGCGCCGATGTCTCCCGGCATGTCGTCGATCTGGTGAACGCAGGTTCTGCCCCATTTCCCGGCGAGGCCCATCTCGAGGAGCGACTCGCCCGGGTTCACGGCGAGGGCATGTTGAGCGCGACGACGGACACCACTGCCGCGGTCTCCGAATCCGATGTGGTGATCGTGGTCGTCCCCCTGATGACCGATGTCGGCGGTGTCCCCGACTTCTCGGCGATGGACGCTGCCACCGGTGCCGTGGCCGCCGGTCTTCGGCGGGGCACCCTGGTCTCCTACGAGACGACCCTGCCTGTGGGGACCACCCGAAACCGCTTCGCACCGATGCTCGAAGCGGCTTCCGGGCTGGTGGCGGGTGAGGATTTCTATTTGGTCCACTCACCCGAGCGGGTGTTCAGTGGGCGGATTTTCTCCGACCTTGGTCGCTACCCGAAGCTGGTCGGCGGGGTCGACCAGCGATCGACCGGTGAGGGCGTGGAGTTCTACGAGAAGATCCTCGACTTCGACGACCGTCCCGATCTGACCCGGGGCAACGGGGTCTGGGCCATGGCCAGCGCCGAGTCGGCCGAGATGGCGAAGCTGGCGGAGACCACGTATCGAGACGTGAACATCGCCCTGGCCAATGAGTTCGCCGCTTTCGCCGAGCAGGCAGGGATCGACATCGACGAGGTGATCACCGCATCGAACAGTCAGCCCTTCTCCCACATTCACCGACCGGGCGTGGCAGTCGGCGGTCATTGCATCCCCGTCTATCCCCGCTTCTACCTCTCCGGTCATCCCGGAGCAGAGCTGGTCGAGACGGCTCGGCGGGTCAATCTCGGAGTACCGGAGAGGGTGGTCGAGACGGTCTCTTCCCATATCGGGGGACTGTCCGGTCGCAGGGTCCTGATATTGGGCGCCGCCTATCGCGGTGGGGTCAAAGAGACCGCATACTCGGGGGTCTTCGACCTGAAGCATGCGATCGAGGAGCGGGGCGGTCGGGTGGTGGTGTCAGACCCTCTCTTTACGGGGGAGGAACTGAGAAACCTCGGCCTGGAGCCGTGGTCGGGGGACGAGATCGACGCCGTGATCGTCCAGGCTGACCACGCCGAGTACTCCGAGCTCGGGCCTGACGATATGCCCGGGGCGCAGTTGGTGTTCGACGGGCGAGGGGTGATCGACACCAGGCGCTGGGAGGATTCGAAGGTCCCGGTGGTGGTGATAGGTCAAGGTTCCACGATCGCCTGAATCGCCAGGTCCGGGCGATATTCGGCCCATGCCTCCTCCACCAGGGCGCGGCCCGCTTTGGCGATCGATGCCCTGCGCACCGGGTTCGCGGCCAGTTCGACGGCGATTGCCGCCGCCGATCGGGCCGAACCGCAGACGAGATCAGGGTCGACTCTCCGCAAGAGATCAGCCTGGCCGGGAAGATCGGAGACGATGGCGGGGAGGCCCACGGCCATGTATTCCCAGAGCTTGGTGGCTACGGCCTCGCGATATGCCGGGACCGGGGTGAGCAGGTTGAGCCCGGCCAGAGAGCCCCGGGCGAGATCCCACGCCTCCCCGTGCGCCAGCTGGCCGGTGAGTCGGAGCCGTGTGGAGGCACCGAGATCACGAGCCAGCCCGGTGAGCTCTTCGGCCAAGTGGACGCCTACGCGGCCGATCATCACCAGTTCGAACGAGGTGTCGAGATGACCGAGGAGCCGGACCATCTCCATCGCCCCACGAGCCGGTGTGATGTCACCGACGTAGACGAGACGGTGCGACCCGTCGTGCTCAGCCGGGGCGAGGCTGGCGGGGTCGGGGATGTTGTACACGGTCACGTCCCCGTCACGAGCCAACTCTGGTGCAGCGACCATGACCCGCCAGGCGGCCAACCGACCGAGGACCATTGCCAGCCGTGCGGCGACTCGGGCCGGCGGGCGCAATGGGCCCGGAATCCACTGACGGGTCGCCGCTGCCTTCGGGTAGTCCTCGTGAATGTCGATCACCGGCCGCTTCCCGGTGAGTCTGCAGACGATCGAGCCGGCAAAGAACAGCTCCGGATCGGGGAGGACCACGATTCTCGCCTTGGTGCGGCCGACTTCTCTCAGAGCTGCCAGCAGGGCGGCGGAGCGTCCATGCTCGCTGAAAGTCCTCATGGTTGCGGTGTGCCCCGCCACACGCAGATACTCGAGGTGGCGATTGAGCCTCGGGTCTCCAGCCCCATGCCTGGTGGTGACGACGGCCACATGTGGCGAAGCCATCAGCGCCCCCGCTCCCATTGACTGATGAAACCCGACCCCCAGCTGACGTGCATGGTGGCGATGGCCAGCGCCACCCGCCAGAGGGATCCTGAGCCGGCGGCCCCGGCGGCGAGAAGCGTTGTTGCGTATGCCGCAGGGAGCACCAGGAGTACGGGCGCCCACACCGAGCCCACCACGCTGATCGTCAAGATCGTGACCAGCGCGGGCGCCGCCATCTGACGCCATCTCAGGCTTCCCGGGTGCTTGCGATTGAACTGACGCTTCGCCCTGCCGTAGTCGAAGTATTGCCGGGCCAGCGAGCGGAGCGACCCGCGCGGCTGGTAGGTCACTCTGAGCTGTGGGTCGAACCACACGATCTCGCCGGCGTCGATGAGACGATGGTTGAGCTCGTAATCCTGGGTGCGCGCGAAGTCCTCGTCGAAACCACCGATTCGCTGCAATGGCTCACGGCGGAAGACGCCGAGATACACCGTCTCCACCGGGCCCGCCTCCCCGCCGATCCGATAGCGGGCGTCCCCAGAGCCGAGAGGAGACTTCATCGCTTCGGCGATTGCCCGCTCCCATGGAGTCGTCCCCACGGGTACTTGCATGCCTCCCACGTTCGCCGCCCCGGTCCGAATGAGCGTCTCCACGGCCCGCTCGACGTAGTCGGGAGGCAAGAGCGACTGGGCATCGCATCTGACGATCACCTCACCACTGCTGGCCTCGATCGCCTGGTTGAGCCCGGTCGGCGTGAGCCCTTTCGGGTTGACTATCACAGTGGCCCCGAGGGCCGCCTCGGCGCTGGAGTCATCGGCAGCGGCCACGATCACCTCGACGACCTTGGGGTAAGTCTGGGCATCGACCGACTGCAGCGTCCTGGGCAGGGTCGCCCCAGCGGCGCGGGCCGGGATGATGACTGAGACTGTTGGCAGGTTTTCGGCCACGGCGCCATATGATGCCCCGCCGTGCCCTCCGACCTGCAGTCAATCGCCGACCCGCGCCTGATTCTCCTGGCCTGGGCGGCGGGGTTGGCCTTGGTGGCGGGCACGATTTCGCTGGCCCGCATCGTGGGCCCGGGGTTCATCTGGCTGTCAGGGGGGATCGCAGGGCTGGTGGGGCTGCCCGGGGCAATCGCCGGAGGGGCCTGGTGGTCCAGGGCGGGGCTCTTGTTGGCCATCTTCGGCCTGGTCTGGGCTCGCAGGCACCGGATCGCCGGGATCCTGCTCCTCCTCGCCGGAGGGGGGTACCTCATCGAGGCGGCGCTCCTCGCCGGCCATATCCCGGCCACCACGGCCACATTGGCGCTGGGGGGCGTTTCGGGCGAGATGGTCCTTGGCCACTGGTATCTCGTCGATCCACGGCTTCCCCGCTCGGCGCTGCGCAATCTCGCCATCGTCGGAGTCGGAGGACTGGCTGCAGAGGCCGTTCTTCAGGTCTGGCTCGACATGGGTCTCACCGGGAGCGCGATCGGTTTCTGGATCCTGCTCGTCACCTCGATCGCCCTGATGGTGGCGGTGGTCGCCACCCTCCGATATCCCGCCTACAGCGGAGTGATGGCGGCAACCGGTTTGTCCTACCTCGCTTTGCTGACCACCCTTGGAGCGGTCTTCGTCGGCCGCGCCCTGGCGGCCGGCCTCGGCCCATTCGACCTCTGATTGGAGTAACTGTTGGAAACCAGAACCGCAACACCCGACGTCGATCTGGAGGGGGCGACCCTTATTGCCGGGGCCCTCGAAGGGCTGGACCCGATTTCCGGCTCGGAAGAGGCTGTTGGGGCGCTCGACCGAACCGTGCTCGAAGCGGCAGGATTCGAAGGCAAGACGGGTCAGACCATCACGTTGCCCCACGCCGACGCGGAGGCGGTCCTGGTCGTCGGTTTGGGAGATGAGGCATCGTTCGACTCACTCAAAGCGGCCTCGGGCAACGCCATCAGGAAGGTGAAGACCGCTCGAGCGGTGAGCCTGCTGGCCCTGGTCGACATCGACGGAGCGACCAAGGCGGTGGTCGAAGGGAGCCTGCTGGGGGGATATCAGTTCCGCACGTACAAGACCGACGACGAAGGCCTCGCTGCCGAGACGGTAGACGTCGTGGGGGCGGATGAAGACGAGTTGAGCGGTGCGGTTCACGCCGCCGAGATGACCATCCTGGCGCGGGATTGGGTCAACACCCCGGCGAAAGACCAGTCTCCCGAAACCTTCGCCAGGCTCATCGCGACCGCCGCGGAGGGAAGCAACGTCGAGGTCGAGATCTGGGACAAGCCGAGAATCGAGGAGGAGAAGCTGGGCGCCCTGCTCGGCGTCGCCGCCGGGTCTGACCGTGACCCCAGGCTGGTCATCCTCGAATATCGACCCGAGGGAGCAGACAAGCACATCGCCCTGGTAGGGAAGGGCATCACCTTCGACAGCGGCGGTCTCTCGCTGAAGGCCGCCAACTTCATGGAGGAGATGAAAGACGACATGTCGGGGGCGGCCGCGGTGATGGCTGCCACCATCGGGATCGCGCGTCTCAGGCTGCCCTTGAACATCACGGCGATCGCCCCTCTGACCGACAACGCGGTCGGGGGCGATGCCACCCGTCCCGGAGATGTGCTCCGGCCGGTCGACGGGCCGACGATCGAGGTCCTCAACACCGACGCCGAGGGCCGGTTGATACTGGCTGACGCGCTGGGTCTGGCCAAGCGGTACGAACCCGACCTCACCATCGACGTGGCCACCCTCACCGGCGCCGCGGCGGTGGCGCTGGGCAAGCAGGTGGCTGCGGTCTTCGGCTCCGATACCGATGTGGCGGCCCAAGTCCTCGACGCGGCCTCGAGAGCGGGTGAGGAGTTCTGGGAATTGCCGCTCTTCAAGGGTTATCGCAAGTCGATCGACTCCAACGTCGCCGACATCAAGAACATCTCGGGCAGCCGGTACGGGGGCGCGATCGTGGCCGCGGTGTTCCTCGCCGAATACGCCGGTGATGGCCCCTGGGCCCACCTCGACATCGCCGGGCCGGCGAGGAGGGAGGAGACATCGGGCGAGTTCGTCAAGGGTGCCTCCGGGGTGGGTGTCCGCACGCTGATCGAGTTGGCCAAAGGCATGGCCCAGACGGGCTGAACGCAGCGAGTTTCTCTAGGCTGGCGGATCAGTGCGAACCCGATTTCTGGTCTCGGTGGCCTTCAGCGACCTGGTGTCGCTCGTCTTGGCCATGGGGTTCACCTCCTGGTGGATCTTCAACACCCCGGTCCCCTGGGAGGCTTCCGCTGTCTTCACCGGCGGACGCTCGGTGTGGCCGATGCTCGGGTTCATGGCCGTGGCGATGCTGGCCACATCCGCCCTCACCGAGCAGATGTCGGGACCCGGCGTGCCCCAACCCACCTATGGCCGGATGCTCACCATTTGGCTGGGCACCCTCTTGTTCAGCGCCGGTTTGTTCTTCGTGTTCAGGGAGGCGTACTTCTCCCGGTCGTTCGTGCCGTTGGCTGCGACCACCTGGCTGGTCCCGGCAACGGCGCACCGCATCGTCAGACGACGTCGGCCCTGGACCGAGAAGTTCGGGGTGATCACCCATGAGAAACAGCTGGCCGACGATCTCCACCTCGCGGATCACGCCGACGTCCTATGGGTGCTCGACCCTGGTGGGGAGAGCCCTGACGACCTGCCCGATCGTGACGTCACCATCGCCATCGACCTCCGCGCCATCCTGTCCGACTCGATGGCCCGATATCTGTCCTCATGTGATGTGGCCGGTTACGTCATCCGACCCTTCTCGTCGATTTACGAGGAGCACATGGGACGGGTGCCACTGATTCATCTCAGCGAAGGGTGGGAGATTTCCGCCCCGCTTCTCGACGTGGCCCAGTGGCTCCCGGGTAAACGGATATTCGACTCTTTGGTGACCCTCTTGACGGCACCGGTGTGGGTTCCGGTCGGTCTCCTGGTAGCCGCATATGTCAAGCTGATCGATCCCGGGTTCGCCATCTTCGAACAGGAACGAGTCGGGCTCAACGGTCGGGTCTTCACCATGTACAAGTTCCGCACCATGGACCTCGACGCGGAGAAAGACGGTGCCCGCTTCGCCACCGAGGGCGATCCCAGGCTCTTGAGAGGTGGCTCGTTCCTGCGCAAGACCCGGCTGGACGAGATCCCACAGTTGTGGAATGTCCTCAAGGGGGACATGAGCCTGGTCGGCCCGCGTGCCGAACAGGTCCCGTTCGTCTCCGAGTTTCGCCAGCAGATCCCCTTCTACGACCATCGTCACATGGTGCGTCCCGGCATCACCGGTTGGGCCCAGGTCAACTACGGGTACGCCGACGATGAGGTGGAGACCATCGAGAAGCTGACCTACGACCTCTACTACATAAAGCACATGTCCCCGGTGATGGACCTGCGCATTTTTTGGAAGAGCATCTGGACGGTGCTCACCGGCGACGGCGCTCGGTGACCACCCCGGTGACCTCGCCGGGAAGACGCGGCTTCAGGGCGCCCGGCACCACCTTCATGGTGGGCGGCGGGCTGATCGGGGCGGTCGGCGCCTATCTCTTCCAGGTGTACGGGACCCGCAATCTCGACCCCGAGGCGTTCGCCCCGGTGAGTGTGCTGTGGACCACCTTCTTCATCCTGGCCACCATCCTCCTCGTCCCCGTCGAGCAATACGTGACCCGTGAGGTCGCCAGCGGCCGCAAGGCACTTCCCGGTGATCTGAAACCCACCTTGGTCATTGCCGCGATCGGCGGGCTGGTCGGCGGCATCTTCGTCTTGGTCACTCTCGACGATCTGTTCTTCAGCGAGCCGGTCTACATCGTCCAGATCGTCCTCCTCATGGTCGGTTACTCCCTCCTGTTCGCCGGGAAGGGGGTGCTTGCCGGAGCGCGCCGCTTCGCCGGTGTCGGCTGGGTCCTGATCGTCGAGACGGTGGCTCGTCTCGTCGCCGGGGTCGTGCTCCTGGAGTTGTTTCTCGACGCCACCTCCCTCGGATGGGCGATGGTCATCGGAGGGTTCGCCGTGCTGGCCCTGGGCTGGTGGCGCCACGACACCGGCCGATCGGATACATCAGCGGCGCCTGCGCGCAACTTTCTCACTGGATACGTGGGTGGCACCGCATCGTCCCAGCTGCTGCTCGGTGGCGCCCCGATCGCGGTGGCGGCCCTCGGCGGCTCTCCGGCTTTGGTGTCGATCGTCTTCGTCACCTTCACCCTCTACCGGGCACCCCTGACCCTGATCTTCGCCCTGCAGGGACGGGTCCTGCCCTACCTCGTCGGGCTCTCCCGGGAGGCCAACCACCTCCAATTGGGCAAGATCGCCCGACGTGTGGTCATGGCAGGGACCGGTTTGGCGTTGGCTGGGGGGCTGGTCGGGTGGCTGGTGGGGCCCGCGGTGGTCGGGCTGCTCTACGGCGAGCAGTACTCACCGACGGCAGTGGTCGCCATGTTCGCCGCGATCGGGGTGATGGCTGCTGCCGCAGCTCAGATAGTGAGCCAGGTGTTGGTGGCCGAGGGTCGCACCTCCCGGCTCAGCTGGGCCTGGCTAGGAGGTCTCATCGTCGGGCTGGCCGTGCTCTTGCTCGTGGGTGGTGAGCCCGACACTCGGGTGGCGGTCGCCTTCGCCGTCGGCGAGGCGGGCGCCCTGGGTTTGATGGCCGTACTGGCCATGCGGCGCTAGCCGACCCGCTTCAACCACTCGGCATGCTGGGCGGCCAGGTCGGGTGGGAACCGCCAACGCATCTCAGCAGGGACGTGGGGTATCCGCTCTTCCACAGCCAGGGTTCCCTCGACGATGCGAACCAGTCCTGCCCGAAGCAGCTGGGGTAGGTGTCTGGGCAGCCGCACATCCTCCCCCTTCCCGGCGGCACTGACCAGGCGGAGCAGCTCGGCGACGGCCCCGGGCCCGAGTGCGGCCACCCAGAACTTTCGCACATAGGGGTCCGCGACCTCGACCCCGGCAGCGGAGGCGATGAGTCGGACCGGAACCGTTGGTCGGATGCGGGCGGTTGGTCGGAGCGGAGCACCCGCATGCCCCACGGCGCTGTCGATGGGAGGACGATTCTGGCCACTTGCGGGTGCTCCTGCTCTCATACCGAGACAACTACAAGTATCGTTAAATGCCGTCAACCCTCATAAGAGGAGACGCGAAACTATTCGTTAGTCATCGGGCGCGGTGACCCCGACCGAGACGGAGACGGTGGAGGACTCGGTGATCTGGGTTCCCGCCGCGGGATTGGTGGCGATGACCAAGCCGTGGAGGCTGGCATCCTCCACTTGGACGTGCTGGGCCACCAAGGTCAGTTTCACCCCGGTTTCCGCTTCGAATTCATCGGCCAACGCGACCGCCTCGGCGAAGGGCAATCCGAGGAAGTCGGGCAGTGGGCCCTCCGGGATCTCCCCGGTGGACACCGAGATGGTGACGGTGGTCCCCTGAGGCACCGTCGAACCCGGCGAGTGGGACTGGCGGACCACGATTCCCTCCGGCTCCAGTGAGGGGACATCGACCACCCTCACGTTCAGCTTGGCGTCCACCCGAAGCTTTCTCGCCGCCTGACCCTCGGTGAGACCGACCAGGATCGGCACCTGGGTCTGCGGCGGCAGCAGGTAGTCATCGATGGTGGAAGGGTCGGCGGGGAACTGTGTCTCGGGCAGCCCTTCGGTGACGATGCCCATGAATTCCGCCCAGATCGGAGCCGGGACCGACCCGCCGAACACCCTGGCATACGTCTGACCGTTGATGACCACGTCCTCTAGCGGGATCTGCTCGGCCTCGTAGCCAACCCACACCGCGGTGGAGTACTCGGGGGTGAAGCCGACGTACCACGCGTCGAGGTATTGCTGGTGGGTCCCGGTCTTGCCACCCTGGGGGTGGTCGATGTCGGCCCTGGCCGCGGTCCCCGAATCGGTGGGAACCTGTACCAGGGCGCGACGTGCCGCCGCGAAGATCCCCGGATCGGCGACCTGGGTCATCTCGGGCTCCTTCTCGTAGATGACCTCCCCCTCGTGGTTGACGATCCGGGAGACGATGTAGTCGTCGGCGTGGACCCCGTTGGTGGCGAAATTGGAGAAGGCCGACGCCATCTCCAGCGGTGACACCGCAGACGACCCGAGCACGATCGACAGCACCGGGCTCAGCACGGACTCGGTGATCCCCATGCGGCGGCCCATGTCGACCACGTTCTCAGGCCCGGTGTCACGTGAGATCTGTGCATACACGGTGTTCACCGATCGGTAGGTGGCCTCCTCGACGGTGATCACACCCGTGGAACTGCCCGAGGCGTTGGAGACGGTCCAGATGTTGGTGCCGTTGGGGGAGCAGACGAAATCACATTCGATCTCGAGGGGACTGGTCCCCGCATAGCGGTTCCCCATGGTGATGCCCTGTTCGAGGGCGGCGGCCAGGCCGATCGCTTTGAAAGCGGAGCCCGGGTTCCGTCGACCCTGCACGGCGAGGTCGAACTGGCTGAACTCGAAATCGAGACCCGAGGCCATCACCCTCACCGCACCGGTGTGGTTGTCCACCATGGCAATGGCGCCGGTCGGCTTGCAGGAGTGGGTCTCGGCGTAGGTGGCGTAGAAGTCCTGGTTTTCCTCGAAGTCGGGGAAGACCCCGGCACATGCCTGCACGTTCTCCTCGTAGGGAGGCAGCGGGAGCCACTCGTTGAGCACCCGGTTGGCCTCCTTCTGCATTTTGAGGTCGATGGTGGTGAATATCTGCAGGCCACCGCCTCCTTCACAGGCGACGTCGTCGGCCGGGCACCCGAAGATCGCTCGCTTCCGCTCCTCGTTGGTGTCACCGAGGAAGGAGAACTCTGGAGAGTTGAGTATCTGACGGCGCACCTCGGCCACCACGTGGTCTGCCTCACCGCGTTGGGGTGGGGTGTCGACTACGTCGAGTGGCTGGGCGATGGCAGATCTCGCCTGCGCCTCGGTGATCCAACCCTCTTGCTGCATCTGGGCGAGCACGTCGTTTCGTCTCTCCAAGGTGATCTCCGGGCGACGGCGGGGGTTGTAAAGAGACGGGTTGCGCACCAACACGGCCAGCGCCGCCGCCTCGTGGACCTGGAGTTGGTCGAGGGGCTTGGCGAAGAACTCCTCGGAGGCGGTCTTGACCCCGTAGGCCCCTGCTCCGAAGTAAACCGAGTTCATGTAGAACTCGAGGATCCGCTCCTTGGGGAAGCGACGTTCTACCTCGGCGGCCACGAACGCCTCGTTGACCTTGCGACGGATGGTCACCTCGTTTCCGACGAATGCGTTCTTGACCACTTGTTGGGTGATGGTCGAACCGCCCCGGGTGGTGTCGTAGAGGATGTTGTCGATGGCGGCCGACGCGATGGCGGAGAAGTCGACACCGTCGTGCTCGAAGAACTGGGAGTCCTCGGCGGCAAGGACCGCCTGGACCACCAGCTCCGGCACTGCGCTGTAGGGGATGGGCTCCGAGTTGCGTCCGTCGTGGAGCTCGGCGAGCACCTCACCGGAGGCCGCATACACCCGGCTGACCCGGCTCAGGTCGGGGAGGTTGAGCTCCATCGACCTGGTGTCGGGCACCCACTGTGCAGTGACCTCCTCGAATGTCCCGTAGGCGGAATTGGCCCCCAGGAACGCGAAGAGACCCACCCATCCCGAAAGGAGGAGTGATATCGAGAGGAGGGTGGCCAGGGCGCCGAACCAGCGGCCCCGACGTTCCCGCGCCTCGATCCTGTGAATGAGGGCTTTCCTGGCCATCTAGGGATATAGGACGATCCTGGGTGCGGTGGAGTTCCCGCGTACGATCCCGGACGGGTGTCAGGATACAAGGCATATGAGTGAAACTCGGCGAACCTCGAGCGACATCGAGGTCGAGGTGGTCTACGAGACTCCCGCCGACCCCGAGAGAGTCGGCCGCCCGGGGGAGTATCCGTTCACCCGTGGCCCGTATCCCACCATGTACCGGGGGCGTCTGTGGACCATGCGCCAGTACGCCGGTTTCGGGTCCGCCGACGAGACCAACCGCAGGTTTCGTCACCTCCTCGCCGCCGGGCAGAGCGGGCTCAGCGTGGCCTTCGACCTGCCCACCCAGATGGGCCTCGATTCCGATGCGCCTCTCGCCGCAGGCGAGGTGGGCAGGGTCGGGGTGGCGATCGACAGCATCGAGGACATGAGGCGGCTCTTCGAGGACATCCCTCTCGACGAGGTATCGACCAGCATGACCATCAACGCCACCGGCCCGCTGCTGCTCCTCCTCTATCAGCTGGTGGCCGAGGAGCGAGGTGTGGGCGGCGATCGCATCAGGGGGACCATCCAGAACGACATTCTCAAGGAATACGTGGCCCGTGGCACCTACATCTACCCACCGTCCCCGTCGATGCGTCTGGTCACCGACGTCTTCGAGTACGCCGACCAGCAGGTGCCGCTGTGGAACACCATCTCCATCAGCGGCTATCACATACGGGAGGCCGGCGCCACCGCGGCCCAAGAGCTCGCCTTCACCGTGGCCAACGGGCTGGCATACGTCGACGCCGCCCGGGAAGCGGGCCTCGACGTCGACGCGTTCGCTCCCCATCTCTCCTTCTTCTGGAATGGGCACAACGACTTCTTCGAGGAGGTGGCCAAGTTCCGGGCGGCCCGGCGGGTGTGGGCCCGTCACATGCGAGAAGAGGTCGGGGCGTCTGATCCCCGGTCGTGGACGATGCGGTTTCACACCCAGACCGCCGGGTCTACCCTCACCGCCCAACAACCCCTGAACAATGTGGTCCGCACCACCATCCAGGCTCTCGCCGCAGTCCTCGGCGGCACTCAGTCGCTGCACACCAACGCCTACGACGAGGCCGTCGGTCTGCCCACCGACGAATCCGCGTTGTTGGCGCTCCGCACCCAACAGGTCATCGCCCACGAGTCCGGTGTGGCCAACACCGTGGACCCTCTCGCCGGCTCCTACTTCGTGGAGAGCCTCACCGACAAGCTGGAGGAGAGGGCGGAGGAGCTGATCGCCACCATCGCCTCGATGGGCGGTGCGGTGGCCGCGATCGAGGCGGGGTGGATGCAGGCACAGATCGAGGAATCTGCGTATCGGGAGGCGCAGAGACAGTCTTCGGGCGAGTCGGTCGTGGTGGGAGTCAACCGGTTCGAGTCCGACGATGGCGAGACCATCCCCGTTCTCGAGGTCGACCCCGGTCTGGAGGAGTCGCAGAAGACCGCACTTGCGCAACGTCGAGCCGAGCGGGACCAAGCTGCTGTGGAGAGCACGCTGGCCAGGGTCGGCGAAGTGGCGGAGGGCGAGGACAACCTGATGGTCCCGATGCGTGAGGCGCTGGCCGCCGGGGCGACCATCGGAGAGGTGTCCGACGTCTTACGGGGGGTCTTCGGTGTCCATCGCCCCACCGGGTAGCGTCACGGGCCTCCGATGTCAGACTCGCGCACACATCTACTGATCATCGGCGGAGGGCCGGCCGGGACCCAGGCCGCCACCACCGCGGCGACCCAGGGCGCCCGGGTCACCCTCGTCGAGAAAGACATCGTCGGGGGGGCGGCCCATCTCTGGGATTGCATCCCATCCAAGACGATGGCCGCCAGCGCCCTTCGTCAGACCTCGGTTCGCAATGCGGTGAAACTCGGGCTGATCAACGATCCCGGGACCATGGACCCTTCCATGCTGGCGGACAGGATCAAGGAGATCACCTCCGACATCAACAACGGCTGGGTCGAGCTGCTCTCCGACCAACGGGTGGAGATGATCGGTGGGACGGGGCGGTTCACCGGCCCCCGCGAGGTGGTGGTCGACACCATCGACGGGGAGCGCAACCTCAGCTTCGACACGGCACTCATTTCAACCGGTTCGGCGCCACGGGTGCCCGAGTGGGCGCCGGTCGACGGGAAGAGAGTCCTCACCAGCCGGGACTGCTACGACCTCGACGGAGTTCCCGAGCACATCATCGTCATCGGCTCGGGGGTCACCGGTGTGGAGTTCACCCATATCTTCGAGGCGATGGGGTCCAAGGTGAGTCTCGTCGTCTCCCGTCATCAGATCCTGCCTCACCGTGACGCCGAGGTCGCCGCCGAGCTCGAGGAGGACTTCATCGAGAGAGGGGTGCGTCTGGTCATCGGGGCCCGGGCGGAGGGGATCGACGTCGACGGCGAGTCGGTGACGGTCCGCTGCAACGACGGTCGGGTCATCGAGGGATCCCATGCCCTCCTCGCCGTGGGTGCGGTCCCCCTCACCTATGGCCTCGGTCTGGAGGGAGCCGGGGTCGAGACCGACAGCGGCTTCGTCTTGGTCGACGAGTTCCAGCGGACCTCGATGCCGCACATCTATGCGGCGGGAGACGTCACCGGCCAGATGCTGCTCAGTTCGGTGGCTTCGATGCAGGGCCGCAAGATCGCCCGTCATGCCTTGGGTCTCCCGGTCCAACCCCTCGA
>Ga0256867_10000394_pt1 | contig 17270 bp, 17 predicted proteins | sample RVTome_15_FD_185939 | JGI IMG/M metagenome (GOLD analysis project Ga0256867, IMG submission 185939) | Soil microbial communities from uranium-contaminated site in the Upper Colorado River Basin, Wyoming, United States - RVT150D86 (HiSeq) ... | reverse complement strand
ACGGGCACCACGAGCGCCACGACCAACGTCGAGCGCTACCTGGCGTGCATGGCAGCCCACGACTGGGCCGGGCTGGCGGCGACGATCGCCGACGATGGGTTGGTGCGCGACGGCCCGTTCTGCGACATGGTGGAGGGCAAGCAGGCGTACGTCGACTTCCTACGGGGGATCATCACGTCGCTGCAGGGCTACGAGCTCCGGGTGAGCCGGGTGTCGCACGCCTCGGACCGCCTGTCCTACGTGGAGCTCAGCGAGACGTTCGAGGTCGATGGGACACCGACGACGTACCCCGAGTGCATCGTGTTCGAGCGCGACGATGACGGCCTGATCCGCCACGTCAACGTGTTCATCAAGCAACCGGGGGGCGACGCGCCGGTCGAGGGTGGGCGCGCGAGCTGAGGTGCGCTCCGCCGCCGACCCGCCCACCGTCCTGAACCACGTCGGCAGCGGCGCCGCAGAACGGATCGTCGCCGGCGTGCCCGGCACCCGGGTGGTGGCCGTGCCGCCGGACGGAGCCCTCCCCGACGACGCGAAGGGCGACGTGTTGCTCACACTCCCGTGGGGAACGCCGAACCTCGGCGAGGTGGTCGCGCAGGGGGTGCGCTGGGTGCATTCGCTGTCGACCGGCATCGACTCGTTCCCGATCGATGCGCTGCCCGACGACGTGACGCTCACGTGCAGCCGCGGCGCCAGTGCCGTGCCCATCGCCGAGTTCGTGCTGGCGGCCATGCTGGCGTTCGAGAAGCACCTACCCGACGTATGGCTGCGCGAACCCCCGGAGCGGTGGGCGATGGCCGACCTCGGCGGGCTGGAGGGCCGGACGCTCGGGTTGATAGGCGCCGGCGGCATCGCCACCGAGGTGGCGCGACGCGCGTTGGCGTTCGGCATGCGGGTCTGCTTCGTCCGGCGCACCGACGCCCCGCCCCCGCTGGCCGCGATGGAACGGTGCGCCCTCCAGGCGGTGCTGGCGGCCGCCGACCACCTGGTCGTGGCGGCGCCGTCCACCCCGGCGACGCGGCATCTCCTCGGGGCCGAGGCCTTGGCCGGCGTCAAGCCCGGCGTCCACGTGGTCAACGTGAGCCGGGGCAGCCTGGTCGACCAGGCCGCGCTGGTCGAAGCCCTCGGTGACGGTCGGGTCGCCAGGGCCACCCTCGACGTTGCCGATCCTGAGCCCCTGCCCGCCGGCCACCCGCTGTACGGACACCCCCGGGTCCGTCTCAGCCCGCACGTCTCGTGGTCGGCACCGGGGGCGCTCGGCCGGCTGGTGGACAAGTTCGTCGACAACCTGCGGGCGTACGTCGCGGGCGAGCCGTTGGCCGGCGTCGTCGACCGCGTGGCGGGCTACTGAACCAGGAGGACGGCGCGATGGACGAGCTCGATCCCCGCGAGGTGGAGGAGGCGTTCCGGCACCTGTGGCGGGTCGGCCCTGTCGGGGAGGACTGGGCCGCGCAGGCGGCACTGTTCACCGAGGACGCCGTGTACGTCGACCACTACTACGGCCGCAAGACACCCGCCGAGTTCCTGACCTGGTGCACGCAGCTCATGAACGAGGAGTTCCCCGAGATCTACACCGTCTACGAGTGGCACGTCGTCGACGGGAACCGGGTCATCGTCCACATGCAGAATCGGCGCGACAACCCCGAACCGGGCGGGCTGCCGTTCGACTGGGCGCACCCGTAGCCCGAGATCCAACGTGCCGCGTGCGTCAGCGACCCTGCCAAACCGGGGGGCGCTTCTCCGCGAAGGCTCGCGGCCCCTCCTTGGCGTCCTCGGTCGCGAAGACACGGTCGCTGTGCCGGGCCTCGTTGTCGAACGCCTCGTCGAGGTCGAGGGACAGGCTCTCGATCGCCGACTGCTTCGTGGCGAACACGGCCAGCGGGGCGTTCTCGGCGATGCGCCGCGCGTAGTCGTAGGCCGCGGGCATGAGCTCGTCGGCGGGGACGACCCGGTTCACGATGCCGATCGCCAGCGCACGCTCGGCGTCGATCATGTCGGCGGTCAAGAGCAGCTCCATGGCGTGCGGATACGCGATCTGGCGGAGGAGGCGGACGGTCGTGCCGCCGCCGGCGAACAGTCCCCGCTTGGGTTCCATCACCGCGAACCGGGCATCGGGGGTGGCCACCCGGATGTCCGTCGAGCCGAGCATCTCCATCCCGCCGGCGACGCACACGCCGTTCACGGCGGCGACGATCGGCTTGTAGATGGGGAACCGGTGCAGGACGGCATGGAGCGCGTCCATCCGGTCCCAGCCGTCGGGGCGGTCCAGTGTCCCGGTCAGCTGGGGGATGAAGCTCTTGAGGTCGGCGCCGGTGCAGAACGCCTTTCCCGTTCCCGTGACCACGGCCACCCATGCCGACTCGTCGTCCCGGAACCGGGTCCACGCCCCCAGCAGGTCCCGGAAGTGGTCCATGTCGAGCGAGTTGTGGGCCTCCGGGCGGTTGATGGTGATGGTGACGACGTGGCCATCCTGGTCGTAGTGGATCGTCATGGCGGGAGGCTCAGGACCGCTCGGCTGATCGCGCGGCCTTGAGGGCGGCCGCCTCCGGCAAGATCGGCTCCGAGGCGAGGGGGCCCTCGGCGGCGGCCCGCAGCACGATCTCAGGCAGCACGACACTGGGGTCGAGGCGATCGAGGAACGCGACGACGTCGGCCACGTCGCGGGACTGCAGCACGTGCATGGGGAACGTCACCCTGTCAAGCATGGGGGTGTCGACCGGCGCAGGCGCGACCACGTGGACGTTGATGCCGTCGCGGGCCACTTCGGCGGCCAGCGACTGGGCGAAGGCGTTCATGCCCGCCTTGGAGGCGGAATAGGCCGATCGGCCCTTCATCCCCTGAAATCCGGCCGTCGAGGAGATGAAGACGATCCGTCCTCCCGCGGGCATCTTCGGCAGCACGGATGTGGTCGCCACGAACGCCGAGCGCAGGTTCGCCCGTATGACGCGGTCGAACGTGCCAGGCGCCTCCTTGCGTACGAAGGTGCCGTCGAGGATGCCGGCGGCGTGAACGAGGAAGTCGACGCGGTCAACGGCCGCGACCACGGCCGCGAACTGCTCCTCGTCGGCGCTGTCGGCGGCGACCCATCGGGCACCCAGCTTGTCGGCCGCGTCCCGCAGCGCTTCGGCCCGGCGAGCGGTCAGGACGACCTCGTAGCCAGCGGCCGCCAGCGCCTCGCCACAGGCGAAGCCGATGCCGCCGCTGCCCCCGGTGACGACCGCCACCTTGCTCATCTCCACCTCCCCGTCACCGCTGCTGGGCGGCGCGTGCGGTTGCGCCGGTGTCGAACAGGCTGTCGAACCCAGTGTGGTCGATGGTGGCCATGAGCTGCTCTGTTGTGGCCTCGAGCCCGGCCGACAGGCGGAGCAGCGGTTGCACGTGGCGGCTCAAGATCGACAGGTCGTGCTCGTCGCAGAACCCGATCGCCCCGTGGAGCTGGTGGCAGATCCGAAGCACGCCGTGAGCACTCTCGAGCGCGTACGTCCGGAGAGCGAGTGCATCCACGAGCCGGTCGAGCGGCGCCGTCCACAGGCGCCACAGCGTGAAGTGGGCGAGCTCACGCAGCGATTGGACGGCCACGGTGGCATCGGCGATCTGGAACTGCACCGCCTGGAACCGGGATAGTGGCCCGCCGAACTGGTGCCGCGTCGTGACGTGCTCGACCGCCAGCTCCAGGGCCCGTTCGAGGGCGCCGAGCGTCTGCCAGGCGCTCAACGTGAGCAGCATCGGCACGTCGACCGGCTCCGGGTCGACGGCGGTGACGGCCATGTCCACCACGAACGGGCCCAGCTCTGTACCGAGCGGCCGACCCTCGGGCCGGCCGTCCCAGACGGCCCCGTCGATGGCCGCCAGCCGCCAGCGGGGGAACAGGTCGCCGTGATCGGCACGGGGCAGCACCGGATCGACCAGGGCGGCCGGTGGCTGGTTCCGTGCCCCCGACGCCAGGACCGCCATCACGGGATACGGCAGCGCGCAGCGCCCGGCGACACGGCAGAGCTCGCCGGCGGCCAATGCGGTATCGAGGTCGTCCGCCACCTGCAGGTCGAGCGCCCCCAGCTGCTCGAGCACCGGAGTCACCACCTCGGTGCGGATGCCGGGCTGCCCCTCGGCGCGGCGTGCCAGGTCCACGCCGCCCGCGTCGGTGAACGCTCCCTCGGCCGAGGCCCCGAAGTCGATGGCGGTCTCGGGTAGCTCGAGGTTCATCGGGTCTCGCCCGCCAGGGCCGCCCGGGCCACGAGCATCCGTTGGATCTCGATCGTCCCGGAGGCCACCGTCGCCGCCTGCGCGTAGCGCCAGTGGTCCTCCACCGCCCCGTGTAGCACGTGATGCCGGGTGTGGCCGTCGTCGACCGCCTGGGCCGCCAGCGCCTCGAGCAGCACCTCGGCCACCTCCTGGTCGCAGAGGGTGGCCGCAACCCGGGCGACGCTGGCGTCGGCGTCGTTCACGATCCCCTTGGCCTGAGCGTCGACGACGCGATAGGCGAGGACCATCGCCGCCCGGGTGTGGACGCGAGCCCGGGTCCAACGAGCCCGCAACGCCTCGGGGACGTCGCCCCAGCGCTCGCCGAGGGCTTGGCGGACCAAGGTGAGCAACCGGTCACAACGCGCATACCGGGCGATGCCGATCCGCTCGAACTTGAGCGCCTCGCGGATCACGCTCCACCCCTCGTCCACCTGACCGAGGACGTCGTCGGGCCCGACGCTGACGTCGTCGAGGAACAGCTCGTTGAGGTGGTGCGGGCCCAACAGGTTGGGGATCGGCCGCACGGTGATGCCCGGGCTCTCCATCGGCACCAGGAACATGGTGATGCCCTCGTGCTTGACGGCCTTGACCGCCGTGCGGGCGGCGACGATGCACCATTGCGCCATGAGCGCGTACGACGTCCAGACCTTCTGCCCGGTGATCCGCCACCCCCCGGCGGGATCGGGCGCGGCCCGCGTGGCGAGCGAGGCCAGGTCGGAGCCGGCGTCCGGTTCGCTGAACCCCTGGCACCAGATGACGTCGCCGGCGGCGATCGCGGGGAGGTGCTGCGCCTGCTGCTCGGGCGTGCCGAACCGCATGATCGCGGGACCGACCCAGTTGATGCCCATGTACTGCGGGCCCCGCGGCTCGTGGTGCGCCCACATCTCCTCGCGCACCACGGTCTGCTCCCACACGGAGCTGCCGCCGCCCCCGTACTCCGTGGGCCAGGCCTTGGCCAGCAGGCCCTCGGCCGCCAAGAGCTTGCAGAATCGCTGGGTGATGGCAAGATCCTCGGGATCGTCGGTGAAGGCACCCAGGAAACCCTCGGGCAGACGCTCCTCGACCAGCTGACGCAGCCGCAGCCGCAGGCCCTCAGCCTGCGCACCAAGGTCGTAGTCCATGCGGCTCCGCCCCCTAGCGGTGCGATCCGTCGACAGCTGTTGGATCCGCCCCTCGTCGACCGCCAGTCTAGCTAACTTCGGTATCATACATAAGATAGCCTGGCCTTCAACGTGGGGGGCGGCAACAAGGAGACCTGACATGGGGGGATCGGCCGGCGCGACGGCAGGCGGGACGCTGGCACTGGACGCGGCTCGGCGGATGTCGCATGGCGAGCAGTTGGCCCGCATCGCCCGGAAGTACCCGGAGCGGGTGGCCTTCGTGTGCGGCGAGCAGGCCCGGACGTTCCGTGAGGTGGATGCCCGCGTGAACCGGCTGGCGCGGGGGCTCGCCGCCCGCGGCGTCACCCCGGGCGACCGCGTGGCGGTCCTCATGGGCAACAGCATCGAGATGGTCGAGGCGGTCTTCGCCGGCTGGCGGTTGGGGGCGATCGTCGTGCCGGTGAACTTCCGGCTCGTGGCGTCGGAGGTCGAGTACGTCCTGACCGACTCCGGCGCCCGGGCGGTCATCGTGGACGAGGCGCTGTCGCCGCTGATGGCTGCCGTGCGGCCTTCCCTCACCGCCCTCGACACCGTCGTGGTGCTGGGCGAACCGGGGGCGGCCGGTGACGGCGGGCCCGGGGTCGAGCGCTATGACGACCTGCTGGCGGCGTCGTCGGACGAGCCGCTCGTGATCGACGTGCCCGAGCAGGCACCGGCGCTGATCATGTACACCTCGGGGACCACCGGTCGGCCGAAGGGCGCCGTGCTCACCCACTTCAACGTGGTGATGCAGACGTTCAACTCGATGATCCAGCAGGGCATCGACGGCTACGACGACGTCTGGTACGCCAACCTGCCGCTGTTCCACATCGGCGGGCTGGTGGGCATCCTGCCGTACGTGATGGCAGGGGGCAGCTCGGTGATCGTGCCGTCCGGGCAGTTCGACCCCAAGGCCGCGGTCGAGGACCTCGAGCGCTACGGGGTGACCGGATGCGTCTTCGTGGGGATGCAGTGGGACGAGGTGTGCGACGTCGCGGCCGGGACCGATCGTGACCTGCGTCTGCTGCGGGTGTCGTGGGGCGCGGCCAATACGCCCGTCCACGTGCTGGAGAAGATGAGCAAGACGTTCCCTGGAGTGCCGATCTTCAGCTTCTTCGGCCAGACGGAGATGAGCCCGGTGACGTGTGTGCTGCACGCCGAGGACGCGGAGCGCAAGCGGGGCTCGGTCGGCAGGCCCGTCATCAACGTCGAGGCCCGTATCGTCGACGAGCAGATGAACGACGTGGCCGCCGGGGAGGTGGGGGAGATCGTCTACCGCGGGCCGACCGTCATGCAGGGCTACTGGAACCTGCCCGAGGCCAACGAGGAGGCCGTGGCCGGCGGGTGGTTCCACTCGGGCGACCTGTGCCGCATGGACGAGGAGGGCTACATCTACGTCGTCGACCGGCGCCACGACGTGATCATCTCCGGCGGCGAGAACATCTACTGCCCGGAGGTCGAGGCCGCCATCTCGGCGCATCCGGGCGTCGCCGAGGCCGCCGTCATCGGTGTGCCGCATCCGCGCTGGGGCGAGACGCCGCGGGCGGTGGTCGTCGCGGCCGACCCCGCCTCCCCGCCCACGGAGGATGAGATCGTCGCCTGGTGCCGGGAGCGATTGGCCTCCTACAAGAAGCCGACATCGGTGGTCGTGGTCGATGCCCTGCCCCGCAACGCCACCGGCAAGGTGGTGAAGCCCGCGCTGCGCGAGCAGTACGGGGCGTGAGCCAGTTCCTGGCGCTGATTCGGTTGCTGGGCAACCACATCTGCGCCAAGTTCCGAGGGCCCCGAGCGATGAGATCGGTCGTGGTGCGACGTCTCATCGTCCATGGCCACCTATGTCTTGATCCACGGGGCGGCGTCGGACTCGTGGTACTGGCACCTGGTCGTCCCTGAGCTGCGGGCGCGTGGCCACGACGTGGTGGCGCCCGACCTGCCGTGTGACGACGACTCGGCCGGGCTTGCGGAGTACACGGACACCGTGGTCGACGCGATCGGCGACCGCACCGACCTGGTGGTGGTGGCCCAGTCGCTGGGCGGCTTCACGGCGCCACTGGTGTGCGATCGGGTGCCGGTACAGCTGATGGTCCTCGTGGCGGCCATGGTGCCGCAGCCGGGTGAGAGGCCCGGCGACTGGTGGGCCAACACGGGGTTCGAGCATGCGGTGCGCGAGCAGGCGGAGCGCGACGGTCGAGCCGTCGATGCGGACTCCGATCCCATGGACGTGTACTTCCACGACGTTCCGCCGGACGTCGTGGCCGAGGCGTATGCGAGAGGCGAACGGGATCAATCGGGCACGCCGATGGAGAAGCCGTGGCCCCTGGCGTCGAGGTGGCGCGCCGTGCCTACGAGGTTCCTCCTGTGCCGTGACGACCGCTTCTTCCCGGCCGAGTTCATGCGCCGCGTCGTGCGCGAGCGCTTGGGCATCACGCCCGACGAGATGGACGGCGGCCACCTGCCGGCGCTGGCGCACCCGCAGGAGCTCGTCGAGCGCCTGGAGGTGTACCGGACGGCGCTGTGACTCGGGCTTGACCTTCCCGTCGATCGGGAGGCGCGGTCAGCTCGGCGAAGGGTTGACCGACATCCCGGAGGCGATTGTCTTCCGCCTCGACGGCAAAGGGAAGATCAATCACCTGCGACTCTGCCTGCAGCAACCGGGCGATGCCGCGCGGACGGCTGGACCCTGCGCCGCGAGGGCATACTGCCCGCGTGGACCGGTTCCAGTACCTGATCCTCATGGGGCTGTGTCTGGCGGTGACGCTTCCGTTGGAGTTCGCCTTCGACGCCCGGGTGTGGCGGCGGCCCCGGCGGCTGGCGGTGGCGCTGGTGCCAGCGTTCGTGGTGTTCGTGGCCTGGGACCTTTGGGCCTCGGCCACCGGCACCTGGGGTTTCAACCCCGAGTACACGGTGGGCGTCACGCTGCCCGGCGGCATGGCGATCGAGGAGCTGGCCTTTTTCCTGGTCATCCCCATCTGCACGCTGCTGACGCTGGAGTCGGTCCGCAACGCGGTCGCCGGGCGCGTCCCGTGGGCCGGTCGGTGGAACGCGTGATGCCGCCCGTCTACCCCACCCTCGCCCTGGTGGCAGCCGCCGTCGTCGTCGCTGCCGAGCTGGCCCTGTTCCGCACCGGCATCTTTCACCAGCGCGCCTACTGGGTGGCCATGCTCGTCGTCTTCGGGTTCATGGTCCCGGTCGACGGGTGGCTGACCAAGCTCTCGGCTCCCATCGTCATCTACCGCGAGTCCGACACCAGCGGCCTCCGCCCCGTGTGGGACATCCTGGCCGAGGAGTTCGCCTACGCCTTCGCCTTGCTCACGCTGGTGGTCCTGGCGTGGGACCGGGCGGCGGGGTTGGACCGGTGAGGCGACCGTGAGCCCGCTCGTCGTCGCCGCCCTGTCCTTCGCCGCCATGGAGGTGGTCAGCTACGCCGCCCACCGCTGGGTCATGCACGGCTTCGCCATGCCCTGGCACGGCAGCCACCACCGCCCGCCGCGGAACCGGTTCGAGAAGAACGACCTGTTCCCGCTGTGTTTCTCGGCCGTCGGCGTGGGTACGTTCGCCGCTGGGACCAGCGGACCGGCGGTGGCGTCGCTGTTCTGGGTGGCACTGGGCATCACGCTCTACGGGGCGGTCTACCTGTTCGTGCACGAGGTCTATATCCACGGCCGGCTGCCGGTGCCGGTCCCCCGCCTCGCCTACCTGGAGTGGCTGCGTGAGTCCCACCGCATCCACCACCTGTTCGGCGGCGAGCCCTACGGCATGCTCCTGCCGCTGGTGTCGCGGTCGCAGCGGGAGCGGGCGGCCCGGTCGGCGGCGGGCGGGCCCGACCGATCGCTCGACCGGGCGGTAGAGGTGCTCGACCGGCGCAGGACCCGGCCGGCGCGGATGCGGTTGTAACGCTGGATGGCGATGAACGGCAGGTTTACGCCCCAGCCGTAGGCCAGCATCGCCAGTGCTACGCCCGGCGGGTTCCACAGGGCGAACAGTGGCGCCGGGAGGGCGGCCAGCCAGTGGCCCAGCTCGGCCCGGCGGGTCTCGACAACGAACCGGTCCAGGCCGCCGGCGTCGGCGGGCGGCAGGCGGCGCTTGGACACGCCGCCGGCGAACAGCGCGCCGGCCTCTGGCAGCCGGTCCTTCCACCGGGCGATGCGCAGCGTCCGCCGGTACAGTGCGCCGCCCCGCTCCCACGGGCGCTCGGCGAACAGCCAGCCGTCGCGCGCCAGCCAGGCCACCGGGAGCCGATGCACGGCATATCCGGTGCCAGCGTGGATCATGCCCCAGGCGACCACGTCGACCAGGACCGTCACGGCGTCGGGCAGGTGGACGACGCGCACGTCACCCCGCCGTCCGGCCGCGCACGGCGATGCGCCGCGACCGCCACGTGACCTGCCGCCGGACGACGGTGAGCACCAGCGACCGGGCGAAGATGGCCAGGAATGCGGCCAGGGGTACCGGGAAGGCCAGGGCCGTCCACCGGCGGAAGGTCCCCAGGCGTCGCAGCATCCACCGGAGCTGAGCGGCCACGGCCAGCCACGCCGCCAAGCCCAGCACGGGGACGGGACCGCCGCCCACCCAGCCGGCCAACCCGGCCACGCCGCCCACCGCCGCGGGGGCCGCGGCCGCCACCCAGGCCACGGCGCCCGCCAGCACCAGGGGGCGGGTGGTGCCGGCCCCGGCGGCCAGGTTCTTGCTCCAGCCCTCGACCAGCTGCCCCAGGCCCGCCGGGTACATGCGGAACCGGACCGTGTCGCCCCCGGCCAGGCACCGGACCGGCAGGCCGGCCGCCCGGTAACGGCGGGCCAGCCGCACGTCCTCCGCCACCTCGCCCCGCACGGCGGCATGACCGCCCACGGCCCGGTGGTCGGCCGCCGTCGCCAGCAGACAGGGGCCGAACGCCACCCGCGCCGCCGGGCGGCCGGCGGCGCGGCGGGTGAAGGCACCCGTCCCCATCATCGTCACCACGTTGCACACGGCCGAGAGCTCCTCGTGTGGGCGCACGGTGACGTGGTGGGGCTGGACGGAGAGGAGGCCGCCGGCCAAGCCCTGCTCGCCCATCAGCCGGTCGAGCGCGTCTCGCGCCAGCCACGTGTCGGCGTCGAGGAACAGCAGATGGGTCCCGGTGGCGGCGTCGGCCCCCACCTGGCACGCCCAGGGCTTGCCCAGCCAGCCGTCGGGCGGCGGGGACGCGGCAATGACCCGGGCGCCGAGGGCGGCGGCCACGGCGGCCGTCCGGTCGGTGGATCCGTCGTCGACGACGATGACCTCGTGGGGTCCCGGCGCCAGCCGGGCCAGCGACCGCAGCAGGACGGGCAGCGTCGCCTCCTCGTCACGCGCCGGGACCACCGCCGACACGCGCGTCCCCGCCGGCAGCAGCCCGGGGCCCGGCCGCAGCGTCGGCACCGCGGCCAGGAGGCAGAAGCCGGCGATCAAGCCAGCGGCGACGACGGCGGAGTGAAGCAGGGCATCACCTCGGGCGCGTGAGCAAGACCTGTGCCACCATTGTGGCCTTGCGCCGGGTCGGGATCCGGACCCGTTGGCGGAACACGTCGTAGCCGGCGGCCTCGATGCCGTCGAGGATCTCCCCGTAGAGCACGTGGGCGGCGCGCACGCAGCGGGCCGAGGCGGGCGGGAGCAGGGCGATGCCCCTGGCCGCCGAGCAGTACAGCACACGGCAGCGGTCGATCTCGGCGCGCATGAACCGGCGCCACGGTTCGTCCACCGTCCGCCGGGCGGGGTCGGCGCCGGCGCGGGCCAGGTCCTCCTGGGGGAGGTAGACGCGGCCCCGGTCGAGGTCCTCGGCGACGTCCCGCAGGAAGTTGGTGAGCTGGAAGGCGAAGCCAAGGTCGCGCGCCGGGCCGAGGGCGGCGGCCGGATCGGGCGGCTCGAGGATGGGCAGCATCATCTCGCCGATCACCGCCGCCGAGCCGTCCATGTAAACCAGCAGGTCGTCCCAGGTCTCGTAGGTGGACACCGTGAGGTCCATGGCCATGGAGTCCAGGAACCGCCGGAAGCCGTCGGGGTCGTGGCCGAAGGCGCGGACCGTGTGGACGACGGCCTTGAGGATGGGGTCGTCCGAGTGGCCGGCGGCCAGGTCGGCGAAGAAGCGATCGCGGAAGACACGTAGGGCCTTCTCCCGGATCCCGACCGGCACGTCGCCCATGTCGTCGACGATGTCGTCGGCGTAGCGGCAAAAGGCATAGAGCGCCCACACGTGGTGGCGCTTGGCCCGGGGCAGGGCGAACGTCGACAGGTAGTACGTGGTGCCGTAGCGCCTGTTGAGCTCCCGGCACCGCCGGTACGACTCCTCCAGCGCCGGCGTCACCGCCGCCCCTCCCCTGCCGCCAGCACGGCGTCGACCCGCTCCGCCGCCAGCATCCCTGAGATCAGCACCATGGGCACGCCGACGCCGGGGACCGTGCCGGAGCCCACGAACACGAGGCCCGGAGCCCGCCGGTCGACGTTGCCGGGCCGGAACGGGCCGGTCTGGCGGAACTTGTGGGCCAAGGCGAAGGGCGTCCCCCGCTCCATGCCCTGCGCCTCCCAGTCCAAGGGGTCGACCAGCTCCTCGACCTCGATGTCGGTCGGATAGCCCAACCGGTCGAGGCCGGCCGCCAGGTCGTCGCGGGCCCGGGACCGCTCGGCGGTCCAGTTCACCCGCCCGTCGAGGTTGGGGGCCGGCTCCAGCACGTAGAGCACGTGGCGGCCGGGCGGTGCCATACCCGGCTCGTCGACGGTGGGCACCGTGACCAGCCGAGACGGGTCGGGCATGCGCTGGCCGCCGCGCAGCAGGGCCCGGAAGGCGTCATCCCAGGCCGTGCCGAAGTGGATGTTGTGGTGCTCGGCGCCCGGCGGCAGCGTCCCACGCGCGCCGACGTGCCACACCAGCGCGGAGGGCGAGTAAGCGCCCCGGCGGGCCACCCGCGGGGCCTCCAGGCCGGGCAGCAGCGTGCGATAGGCGACGGGTAGGTCGGCGTTGCACACGACGGCCGCCGCCGGGAGTACCTCGCCCCCGGCCAGCCGGACCCCCCGCACCCGTCCCCGGGTGCCGTGCTCCAGCAGGATTCGCTCGACCCGGGCGCCGTAGCGCAAGGTCGCCCCCGCCTTCCCGGCCGCGACGGCCAGCGCCCGGGGCAGGGCGTGCATGCCCCCGACGGGCACCACGACGCCGTTCACCGTGTCCATGTAGGTGATGACGGCGTACAGCGCCAGCGCCTCGTAGGGCGCCAGACCGGCGTAGGCGGCCTGGAAGCTGAAGACCCGCTGCAGCCGCTCGTCGCGGAAGTAGCGGGCCACCGTGCGGGCCAGCCGCCGGAACCCCCCCAGTCGCACCAGCTCCAGCGCCGGGCGCAGCGGGCGGGCCAGGTCGACCGGCGAGTCGTAGTTGCGCTCGATGAAGCGCGGCATCTCCAGCTCGTAGAGCCGGCGCAGCCAGTCGCAGAAGCAACCGAAGCCGGCGGCCTCGGCCGGCCCGCACACCGAGCGGATCTCCTCGGTCATCGCCTCGCGGCCGTGGCGGACCCGCAGGTCGCTGCCATCCGCGAAGCAGGCGCGGTACATGGGGTCGACGGGGACCAGCTCGAGATGGCCGGTCATATCGACGCCGGCGGCGGCGAAGCACCGCTCCACCAGATGGGGCATGGTGAGGACGGTCGGGCCGGTGTCGAACCGGTAGCCGCCCCGCTCCAGGGTCCCCGCCCGGCCACCGGGGACATCAGCCGCCTCGACCACCGTGACGTCGTGGCCCCCGCCCGCCACGTGGCATGCGGCGGCCAGGCCCCCCAGGCCGGCGCCCACGACGACGACCGGCCCGGTCCGCCCGATGCCGCCGATCCGGTGGGTCGCCGCCACCCGCTCGGTCGAGCCACCGGTTCCCGCCGGGCGCATCGCCGCCGACCCGGCGAGCTCAGTCGCTGAGTCTCGGAGGCATCCCTCAGCGGTCACGGCGCACCGACAGGTCGGCGAGCTGGCCCAGCGCGCGCCGGGACGGTCCCTCCAGCCCGGCGACCGCCTGGCGGGCGCGGGTGTGCTCGGCCGTGATCAGCGCCTCGACCGACGCCAGGGCCCCCGAGGCGGCCACAATTCCACAGCACCGACGGGCAGCCTTCTCGTCGAGGTCGGGGTCGCCGAGCGCGCCCGCCAGGAACCGGTGGTCGTCCCCGTCGCTCAGGCGCAGCGCCCGGAGGACCAGGAGGGTGCGCTTGCCCTCCCGCAGGTCGTCGAGGCAGCCTTTGCCGATGATCTCGGGGTCGCCGAACAAGCCCAAGACGTCGTCGCGCATCTGGAACGCCAGCCCCACGGCGTCGCCATAGCGGGCCAGCGCCGGAGCGATGGCATCCGCGGCCGCGGTCCGGCTGGCCAGAGCCGCGCCCAGCTGCAGCGGCCGGGTCACCGTGTAGCGGGCGGATTTGAAGAGGGCAACCCGGCGGGCCTCCTCCTCGTCGGCGCCGTCGACGTGGGCCAGCCGCAGGTCCAGGTACTGACCGCCGATCACCTCCGTCCGCAGCCGGGTGAAAACGGACCGAGCACGGTCCACCGCCGCTGCCGGGAGGGGCGTGGCGTCGAGCAGCTCGTCGGCCCACACGAAGGCCAGGTCGCCGGCCAGCAGGGCACCGCTCACGCCGAACCAACCGCCGTCACCCGCCAGCCCCGCCGCGCTGTGCATGTCGGCCAGCGCCACCTGCGCTGTGGGCGAACCGCGGCGGCGGGCAGAGCGGTCCACCACGTCGTCGTGGATCAGGGCGAAGGTGTGCAGCAGCTCGACGGCGGCGGCCGCCACCACCACGCCGTCGTCGTGGGCGGCGCCGGCCGCCCGGTGTCCCCAGTAGACGAAGGCCGGGCGCAGGCGCTTGCCGCCCGCCTCCACCAGCCGGCGCACCTCGCCCGTCACCTGCGTGACGGCGGGGTCGAGATCGGCCGCCTCCCGTTCACGGTCGGCGAGGAACCCGCCGAGTACCTGCTCCACCGGCCCCCGCACAGCCGCCACGGGATCGGCCTGGGGCACCGCGTACTGACGGCCGCCGAGGCCGTTGACGTGGGTACCGACCCCCTCGGCCACGCCGGTGCCGCGCCGCCCCTTGCGGCGGGCACCGACCGCGTCGTGGCGGGCGCGGCCCACGGCGACGGCGCTGTCCAGGCCGACATCGCCGTCGGGGACCGGCCCGGTCTCGCCGTGGAGGTCCAGCCAGGCCAGCGGCGACGGCGCCAGCGCCGCCAGGCGGGCCACCTGTAGCACGGACCACGGGCTCAACGTGTCGGGCGCCCGCTCGGCCCGCCGCCGCAGCGCGTCCCAGGTCACCCATTCGATGGCGTCGACCTCAGCGGGGTTGAGCCACGGCTCGCCCTTGACCTCGGCCACGACGACAGGGCAGAGCTCGTGCTCGGCTATACCCCCGGGCATGGCCGCCCGGTAGGCAAAGTCGGGCACGGCGAGGCCCATGCGCCGGGGCACAAAGCCCAGTTCGGCGTTGAGCCGGCGGGTCACCGCCTCCCGCAACGTCTCGCCCGGCTGCGGGTGCCCGCAGCAGGCGTTGGACCAGGTGGACGGCCACGTCCGCTTGCCCTCCGCCCGGCGGGCGAGCAGGACCCGACCGTCCTCGTCGATCACGTGGCAGGAGAACGCCAGGTGGAGCGGCGTGCGGGCGTGGTGGATCGAACGCTTCGGGAGCGTCCCGCACGGCCGTCCGGTCGCGTCGAGCAGAACCACGCGCTCCTCGGAGGTTCGGGCGGGCGGGGAAGTGCGAAGCTGCCGGCCGTAAGCGGCGACGTCCGAGAAAGCGGCTCTCTGATCGGTCATGGGGGATCTCCTGCATGGCGGTTCGAGGGGAGGGATGGGCGCGGTCACGACCCTTCCTTCGGTCGGAACCCCGCCGCCAGACGCCTCGCGGACTAGTTCAACGTGCTGGTCAACTACCCCACATGACGTGGCTCAGACAGCCAGCGCCGTGTCGACCATCGGCTCGCCGGGACCGCCGGGACCCGCCGGCGCCGGCCCGACGTCACTCCTCCCACGGGCTATCCACGACTACGAGCGCCGTCGCTCGTGGTCCCGCCACCTCCCCGGGAGCGTCACCTGGGCAGCCGCACCTCGTTGCCTGGGAGATCCCCAGACCGCTGACCAAGAACTTCGCGGCGACGTCCGCCGGCGTATCCTCCGCGACAACCCGTGCGCGTACTCGTAGCTCGATAGCGAGGTCGGGCTCACGCCGACGCCGAGGGAGATGTGACCGAGCTGCGAGCCACCGCCCCGCCCAACCCGCCAGAGCTGGTACGGGCGTGGCGGGACAGCGGGCGCCTCACCGGGGAGCGGATCGGTTGGTGCCTCGATCGGGCCGCTGACCAGTGGCCCGCACGCGGCGCCGTGGTGGCGGCCGGCACCACCCATTCCTTCGCCGATCTGCGGGCACGTGCCAACGCCGTGGCGCAGGCTTTCCTGGCCAGCGGCGTCGGGCGTGGCGACATCGTGACCTGGATACTCCCCAACGGCGTCGACGCCATCGCGGTCGCCGCCGCCGTGTGGCGGATCGGCGGGGTCAACAACCCGGTGGTGCCGATCTACCGGGAGCGCGAGCTGTCGTTCGTGCTCGACCAGCTCCGCCCCGCCGCCGTGGTCACCTCATCTTCAGAGCACCGCGGGCGGCGCCACGCCGACGAGTTCGACGACGTGCTCGCCAGCCTCGATCACCGGCCCGCCGCCCGGCTCGTGTCGGGGACCGTCTCGGGCTGGCAGTCGATCCACGACCTGTCCCCCGTGTCGCGCCTGCCCGCGGCGGTGGAGCCGGCCCCTGCCGACGACCCCTGCCTCGTCCTCTACACCTCGGGCACGACGGCGGCGCCGAAGGGCGCGGTCCACAGCAGCGCCACCCTGCTCCAGGAGGTCCGGTCGATGCAGCGGGAGTGGGCGCTGACGTGGCGCGACGTGATGTTCATGGCCTCCCCGGTCACCCACATCACCGGCCTGCTGCAGGGCCTGCTCGTGCCCACGGCCGTTGGGGCCAGCTCTGTGCTGGTCGACCGCTGGGACCCCGAGGAGTCGATCGACCGCATCGAGGCCGAGGGCGCCACGTACATGGCCGGCGCCACGCCGTTCCTCCAGGGGGTGGTCGAGCAGTACGGGCGCCGGGGCGTTGCCCGGCCGGCGCTGCGCCAGTTCACCTGCGGGGGGTCCGCGGTCCCGCCCCACCTCGTCGAGGAGGCCGACGCCCTCGGCATCGCCGCCCACCGGGCCTGGGGGATGACCGAGTTCCCGACGACCACCCTGGCGGGGGAGAACGACCCCCTGGAACGGCGGGCGCACACCGACGGCCACCGCGCCGAGGCGGTGGAGGTCGAGGCCGTCGACGAGGACCGGCGTCCGTTGCCGACCGGCGCCGAGGGCGAGCTGCGGGTGCGCGGGCCCGAGCGCATGCTCGGCTACGTCGACGCCGCGCTGAGTGCCGAGGTGGTCGACGACGCCGGCTGGTTCTACACCGGCGACCTGGGCGCGGTCGACGATGCCGGCTACGTCACCATCACCGGGCGCCGCAAGGACATCATCAACAGGGGCGGCGAGAAGTTCAGTGCCCGCGAGATCGAGGACCTGCTGGCCCGGCACCCGGAGGTCGCAGAGGTCGCCGTGGTCGGCGTTCCCGGCGGCCGCCTCGGGGAGCGGGTGTGCGCCGCCATCGTGGCCCGGGACCGTCATGCCACCGCCGACCCCGGTGAGCTGCGTTCGTTTCTCGAGGCCCAGCGCATCGCCCGGCAGAAGATCCCTGAGGACTTCCTCGTCGTCGACGAGCTGCCTCGCACTCCGGCCGGCAAGGTCCAGAAGTTCCTCCTCGTCGAGCGGTGGGAAGACGGGCGGGTCGACCGGGGTAGTCGTGGGGCGTGAGCGGCTCGCTCAGGCACCGATGAACGCTA
>Ga0256867_10000393_pt1 | contig 17303 bp, 10 predicted proteins | sample RVTome_15_FD_185939 | JGI IMG/M metagenome (GOLD analysis project Ga0256867, IMG submission 185939) | Soil microbial communities from uranium-contaminated site in the Upper Colorado River Basin, Wyoming, United States - RVT150D86 (HiSeq) ... | reverse complement strand
TCGGGCCGATGAGCCGCCGGACACCGAGGTCGTCGAGTGGTTGCTCGGCTACACCGGCGGTATTCCGCGGCTTGCCCTCGCTGTGGGCGCAGTGAATCCGGCCGGCCCCACCAGGGCGCTGGAGCACGCCATCCGCACCGAGCGGCGCCGATTGAGTCCGCCCGCGGCGGTGCTGCTGCCGGCCGCTGCGGTCCTGGCCGGGCTGGACCTGTGCCTGCTGGCCGAGATCTGCGGGCTCGACGTCGACACCGCCATCACCGCCACCGAAGAACTGGCCACCGCCGGGCTCGCCCTCGACGCCAACGGTGAGCTGCTGCCGGCGGTCGCTGAGACTGTGCGACGGTCCCTGCCGTCCGCACAGCTGCGCTCGCTTGTCGATCGGGCGGCCGGTCTGGCCATGGCCGGTCGCGGTGATGTGCTGGCGACCGCCGACCAGATTCGTGACCTCGGCATCGGCGGTCCGGCCGCGGCTCACTGCCTTCTGCAGGCGGCCCAGAAGATGCTGCCCGACTCGCCGGAGCCGGCCCGTTCCTTGATCGCGGCCACCGTCGTATGTGAAGTCACCCCGGCCGACCGCTCTGCCATCCAGGCGCTGGCCAGCTTCCATCGCGGCGACGCCAGGGGCGCCGTCGTGCATGCCGACGAACTGCTGCTCCAGACCTCGGGCCGGCCTTCCTCGGTGCTCGGCCGCGAGGCTGTCGAGGCCGCGGCGGTCGTGCTGGCGCGGCGAGGTGCCTGGGCCCGGTGCGCCGAGCTCGCCGCGGCCGCCCATCCGGTGGGTGAGACCGGCACCGAGCTCGCCGTTCTTGGCCGGCTCGCGATCGGGGACGTCGCCGCGGCACGGCGAGCCCTGGACGCCTTCGAAGGACGGAGCCCAGCCGGAATGCACGCCGCGGCCCAGCTGGCGGCCGCCCGTGGGCTGGTGGCGACGGTCGCCGACGACCCCTCTCCCGCGCTGCCCCTGCTGCTCGAAGCCTCCCGGCTGTTCGACCTGGCCGGGCCGAAGCGGTGGGATGTAGATGGCCCGCACGCGCTGGCCGCCCTCGTCGCATGCCAACTGTGTGAGCTCGAGATCGCAGCCGAGATCGTCGCAGACGCCCAGCGCGGCGGAAGCCGAGTCGGACAGCGGTCACGAGACCTGCTCGCGGCCTGGATCGCCATGCGCCGGGGCGACGGGCGATCGGCGCTCGCGATGGCCGACCGGGCTCGGGACCGCGGCCGCGCCGGCAGCGCGCACGTCGATCTGGCCGTACTGGCCGTCCAAGCTGGGGTTGCCCGCCGCCGCGGCGACCTGGATACCATGTCGCACGCCTGGCGGCGGGCCCGAACGGTGCTCCTGCGCGTACCGCCGGACCTGTTGCTGCTACAGCCGGTAGGCGAGCTGCTGATCTCCGGCGCCCGCCTCGGCGACCGCGGTACCGTGGAGACCTGCCTTGCCGCCGTCCGGCGGCTGCTCGCTCGTGCCGGAGATCCCCCGGTATGGACGCTGTGGACGCGATGGGATGAGCTACAGGTGGCGATAGCACTGGACGATCTGTCCGCGGCCCGCACCGCGGCCAAGGCGGCCGGCGCACTGCCCTGGTTCGCACCTCGCGCCGCGGCACTGGCCGAAGCGGCGATGTGCTGGGTGGATTCGCTGACCGGCGCTCCCGATCCCGGCCGCGTGCGCGCTGCCGCTCGCGCACTGGCGGACGCCGGGCTGACGTGGGAGGCGGCCCGGCTGGCCGGCGGTGCCGCCATCAGGATGTCCGACAGCGGCCAGATGCGCAGCCTGCTCCAGTTCGCCCGCGAGTTCAGCGCTCCGGCGGTGCCAGTACTGGGCGCAGAAGCGGGCGACCTCTCGCCTCGGGAACGGGACGTGGCCGCGCATCTGCTCGCCGGCCTGACCTACCGCGAAATCGGCGCTCAGCTGTTCATCGCCCCCAAGACCGTGGAGCACCACGTGGCGCGCATCCGCCGTCGGCTCGGTGTCCAGTCGCGAGCTGAGCTTCTGCTCGCGCTGCGCCGCTACGTCCCGCCGACGGCAGGCTGACCAGCCGCGGCCAGCAAGCCTTCGCAACTGCGGACGACGACTGACGCCGCGTCGGCCGCTGCCCGGGTGGCCATCGGATGCTCGGCCCGCCGCCGCCACCGTACCGACGCCTCTATCGCAGCCGCGTGGATCGTGGCTGCGTCACTGTCAGCGGGAAGACCCAACCGGGCGCTCGCGGCGTCCCCGTGACCGCCGAGCAGACGTTCGGCCTCGGCGGTCGCGTCGTCTCCGAACGGGACGTTGCCGGTGCGCAGGGCGTTCAACGTGCGGGCCTCAGTGAACTCGTGAGTGCTGGCCATGATCCGTTCTAGCTCGGTGGCGAGCTCGAACCCACCCGGTCCCGGCTGGATTCGCAGGACGGCGTCGAGCGCCAGCAGGGCAGAACGCGCCTTCAGCAGATCGGCGCGGGCGGCGAACTGGGTGGCCAGCGTCTCTTTGAGCGCGGTGATTCCGCTGTGGTCGACCAGGGCGGCCGCGAGCTGGGTGGCGCTTGGTGCACCACTGCCCCGGATCAGAGCCAGGCTCAACCGCACCCCGAACAGCCCCATCCGGTCCAGCAGCGCGCGTCGCCGGTCATTGTCCACCTCCACGCCCGGCTGGTCGGCGCCGAACCGGTCGGCGGACCACAGCAACTCTTCGGTCACCGAGCGGTCGGCGGCAGCCAGCGACGCCAGTGCGGCGTACTCGTCCTCGCGGAGGGTGACGGCGGTTTGCGCCAGCAGGCCGGCGACCGGGACGACGGTCTGACACAGCCGCCGCACTTGGGGCTCCTGGCGGTACCGGCGGGCGATCAACTCGGCCGTCTGCAGCGCGTCCAGCCGGCCCACGCCGATCTCATCGGCGCGGGACAACACGCCGATGGCGTTCATCGGGGTGCCCCGAGCGGCGTGGTCGTCGTGGAACGACTCGAGGAACCGGGCGTCCGTTCCGTGCAGGTGCCGCATCAGGTAGCAGACCGCATCGGCCTCGCCCGGCCGGTCAGCGGGCGTCAGGAAGGCGTGGGTCCGCTCGGCGATGTCCGCAGAGAGCGATCCGATGCCGGGCGTATCGATCAGGACCATCGAACGAAGGGATGCCGACGGCCACTCGACCACCATCCGGTCGATCGCCTCGGGCCGGTGGCCGTCGAGCCGCACGGTAAGCGCGCCGTCATCACGGCGGAACGGTACGGAGACCGGCTGGCCAACGGAAGGATGCACGGTTACCTGATAGGTGATCCCGTCGCGGTACCACGTCACGATGCGGGTGCACTCGCCAGCGTCGGTAGGTGCGAGCCGGTCCCCGACCAGCGCGTTCAACAGGGTCGACTTGCCCGCCTTGACCTTGCCGGCGATCGCGACCCGCAGCGGTTCGCGCAGCCTTGCACGGGCCGCGTCGAGCGTGCCGGCCCCGGGTGTCCCCGCATAGGCGTCACAGGCCCGGTCCAGCAGGCGGGCCACCTCGTCGCTTACCTTGGCGCTCATGCCAACGCCTCCGCCCGACCGCGCAGTTCGCGGATCCGGGCCAGCTCCGCGTCGATATCGCGAACGCGAGACGCCCGTTCGGCCTGGTGGGCCTGCACGGCCTGCTTCGCTGCACTAAGGGCCTCGGTGGTGGTCAGTTGGAGCTCATCCGCTCGCTCGGTGAAGGTGTCTCGGAGCGCCCGTTGCATCCGGCGCATTCCGTCACGGGCGTCCTTGCTGACCGCGAAGCTCACCTCGTCGACGTAGGTGCGGCAGGCCTGCTTGGCATGTGCGCGGCGCTGCGCCAGCGCGCGCTTTCCTTCGTCCTTGATCGCCTTGTGGCCGAGCAGCGCACCGAACCCCAGCGACAACGGGTTGAGCAGGCCCAGGCCGACAGTGCTGCCGATGACGCCGACCATCATCAGGCCACCGAACGACCCGCGCATCGCCGTCAATCCCTTCCCGGCCACGCCGTCGACCTTCAAGTCGGGGCGCTGGACGGCGTCGATCCGGCTCAGTGTCTCCACGGGCGCCCGGACCCCGACGTGCGGGACCGCTTCTCCGGCCGCGAAATGCTCGGCGACTTCAATGGCCAGTTCGCTCGCCCTCGACGTGACGCGGGCGAAATGCGCCGCCACCTCGCCGGTGGTCGCGCGGTACAGCCACTGCTCGAGTTGCTCCCAGATCTGAGCGGGATCAGCGTCGTCTACGGCCGTATCGACCTGCTTGGTGACCCGCCGCATCCGGGCCCGCAACTCATGCTCGGCGTCCGCGACCAGGTCGGCGAAGCCATCTGACAAGGTCTGCTGCCAGCGAGCCGCCCGCCCGAGCAACGCCTTGGCCTGCTTCTGAGTCTCATCCAGCCTGGTCATGAGCTCGGCCGACCCGGCGGGGTCCGTCAGTGCCTCCCGCTCGGCGGCGAATCGTTGGGCCAGTTGGTCCGCGACGTCGCTCACCGTTTGAGCAGCGGCTCGGTTGGCCACCAGGACCGCGTTGGCGAGCACCTGGTCGCGGAGGAACCCCAGCAGCCGCGGGTAACCCGACTCGTCGTTGAGCTCGCGGTCGTTGCGGGCCGCCGCCCGCTGCCGGAGTGCCGCAGACGTCGGAATCACCGGTGCCGCGACGCCGTGGCGAGCCAGGTGCTCCTCGTCCAGTTCGGCGATCTTCCGCCAAGCCGGGTAGAAGTCCGTCTTGGTGAGGACGCAGGCCACGGTGGGGCACAGGTCGCGGACGATTCCCAGGAACTGCATTTCAGCCTCCGTGAGCTCCTGTGCGGCATCGGTGCAGAGCAGCACTGCGTCGGCGCTCGGCAGTGCCGCGACGGTCGTCGCACTGTGCACCGAGCCGAGGCCGCCCACACCTGGTGTGTCGACCAGGACGAGTCCGGGCCGCAGCAGGTCTCGGGGCAGGCCCACCTCGACGAGTGCCACGCGACGTTCGTTGGCCGGGTTGCCGGCTTCGGAGACGTACGCTCGGATGTCCTCGACGTCGAAGGGTTCCCGGTGCGGCTCACCGCCCTCGACGGCGGGCGGGTAGACCGCCACCGCCGCCGGCTCGTCCGCGTAATGCACGGCAGTGGGCACCGACGTCGCGACGTCTTCGTCGACCGGGCAGAGCGGTGCGTGGACGAGTGCGTTGACCAGCGAGCTCTTGCCCTGCTTGAACTCGCCGACCACGAGTACCCGCATTCGCGGATCGGCCACCCGCTCGCGTACTTGGGCCACCCGCTCGCCGAGGTCCGGACGTCCGTACGCCTCGGCGGCCTTGCTCGCACTGGCCAGCACTGAGAGCGCGGCACGCAGTTGCCCTGCGTGCGGTGTGGAGTTCATCGCCGCCTCCTCGCCATGTAGATGGAAACCGGCAGCGGCTGACCGGCGGCACGGGGACCGCCAGCCAGCACTGCGGGGGAACCCTGATCAGAAGACGGGTGGCTCCACGTCGACGTCGTCCGCCACGAGCGGCGCGTCGATGGACTGGTCGATCTGGTTGAACGAGTCGTTGGCGTCGTTGAACGAGTCCTTCGCGTCGTTGAACGAGTCCACGGTGTTGAACGAGTCCTTGGTCTCGGTGTTGAACGAGTCCCTGATCTCGGTCGAGTCGTCGATCTCCTGAGTACCGTCACCGACATTCAGGTTCTTGACGCCTTCGACGTCTCCGCCGCCGGCCGCAGCCACGCCGGAGTCGCCGCCGATGACGTTGGCGTTCGTCGCGTCGCCGACGACCTGACCGTGGTTGTCGCCGCCGATGTTGCTGCCGAAGTTGTCTCTCCCGGCGAAGTTGCCGCCGACGTCACCGGTCACCACGTTGGCCCCACTGCCGATCTCGCTGCCGACGATCGCGCCGTCCCCGCCCGACAGGGCGGTGTTTCCGAGGCCTACCGCGTTGCCGTCACCGGTCACGTCACCTGAGACGTTGCTGGACACGAACTGCTGGTCCAGGTCGCCGCCGTCGGTGTCGATGTTCTGTCGCACCGAGTTGTCGATGGCCGTGTCGCGGTCGTCGATGTTGGTCGTGTTGGTCTCCGTGATGTTGGTGATGTTGTTGGTGATGTACTGGATCTCGCGGATCGCGTCGTCCAGCGGCCCGTCGCCCTGGTGGGTCGGGGCCGTGTAGTGACCCGTCCCGCCGCCATAGCTTTCATTGATCCCGTACCCCGACGCCGCCTGCGCGCCTGAACCCGCCGCGCCGGCCGAGCCACCCTGGGTGATGTTGAAGTTGCCCTGGTTGTACGCGCCCGACGGTGCGTTGAGGTACGGCCCCATCTGCTGCGCCTGGTAAGGCGGCAGCTCGTCGGAGACCAACCGCATCGCCTCGTGCACGTCCTCCCCGCTGACCTCGCCGAGCCCGCGGTCCTCCATGGCCCCTTTCAGGTCCGGGTTGTCCTCGCGGAACTTCTCGTCGGTCAGCCAGGACAGCAAGAACTGATGCAAGGTCATCAGTAGCTGCTCCATGATCCTCGCCCCTTCCGGGTTGATGTCGGCCCCCGGGTGGAGCCGATGACTGCTGCGACCGTACGAACACCTGCGGCTCTCCCGCGTCGGGGAGAACTCCCGTTTCTGGGCAGGGCAGTTGGGGGGCTTGTAGGGGGTCCGGTTAGGGGGTGGCAGCCGGGGATTGGGGGACGCCAAGGTGGCGTCAGGTGTCCAGAATCGGGCTCATGCGGCCGCGAACGGCGGCAGAAGACCAATGGACACGGGAGCTCACGATGAATACGCCTGGTGGTAGCTACCAGCTGGGGATCGACCTCGGCACGACATACACCGCCGCGGCCGTTGCCCGAGCAGGCCGGGTTACGGTCGTCGGCCTCGGCAACCGCGCCGCATCGATCCCGTCCGTCATATATCTCCGGACGGACGGCACCGTCCTCACCGGTGAGGCGGCCAGCCGGCATGGGCCGTCCGAGCCGGGCCGGGTGGCCCGCGAGTTCAAACGGCGGTTCGGTGACCCGACGCCGATCCTGCTGGGCGGGACACCGTACTCGGCCGAGGCGCTCACCGCTCGGATGCTGCGCTGGGTGGTGGACAAGGTCGTCGAACTCGAGGGCGGGACGCCTGGACAGATCGCGGTGACCCACCCCGCCAACTGGGGACCGTACAAGAAGGACCTGCTCGCACAGGCGCTGCGACTTGCCGAGGTGGATGCGATCACACTGACCGAGCCGGAGGCCGCGGCGATCGCGTACGCGGCCAACGAGCGCGTCGATCCCGGCGCCGTGGTTGCGGTCTATGACCTCGGCGGCGGAACGTTCGACGCCGCAGTGCTGCGCAAGGCGGAGGATGGCTTCACGATCCTCGGCCAGCCCGAAGGCATCGAGCGGCTGGGCGGGATCGACTTCGACGAGGCCGTGGTGCAGCATGTCCGCTCGGCACTGGGCGGCGCGCTCGACCAGGTCGACCCGGACGACGAACAGGCGATGTCCGCACTCGCCCGGCTCCGCGCGGAATGCGTGGAGGCCAAGGAGGCATTGTCGAGCGACACGGAAACGTCGATACCGGTCCTGCTGCCCGGCTTGCAGACCGAGGTCCGGCTGACGCGCGCCGAGTTCGAGCAGATGATCCGCCCGACTCTGACCGAGACGGTCTCGGCACTTCGCCGGGCGTTAACCTCGGCGGCGGTCGAGCCGGCCCAGGTCTCGGCCGTGCTGCTGGTAGGTGGTTCGTCACGGATCCCGCTCGTGGCCGAGCTGGTGTCCGATGCGCTTGGCCGGCCGATAGCGGTGGACGCCCATCCCAAGCACGCCATCGCGCTCGGGGCGGCCCACGCGGCGACGCCGGTCGAGTCCCCCGCGCGCCGGCCCGACTCGGCGGCGACTCCGCTCAGCGGGGCGGCACCCGGCGCGGCCCCGTTGTCCGAAGCGGTGCTCGCCTACCTGCCCGAGCCACCGACATCTCCACCTGCGGACCAGCGGAGCCGGCCGGCTCGGCGCCTGCTGCTGGTCGGTGCACTCGCCGCCGCCGTCCTGGCCGGCGGTGCCTGGGCCGTCAGCGCCGCTGTGCTCCGCGGTGACGAGACGCCCGGTGAGGCGAGCACGGAACAGGACGCCGGTGGCGACGCCAACTCGGCCGAGGAGGACGCCGGCGGCTCGAACGACGCTGACGAGCCTGATGGCAGTGCCGAGGCCGCTGATGCGTCCGCCGACAGCGAAGGCGACGATGCGCCTGACGAGGACACCACTGAGGAGACGAGCGATCCCGAAGACTCGGACGCCGAGGCGGCGGCCGCGGAGGTTCCGCCCGGCGAGCATTTCGTGACGATCGACGCAATCACCATCGACGACGGCACCTACGTCGTGGAGTACACCACGTACGAGTACGAGGCCGAGCTACCCGGCGAGCACGTGCACTTCTTCTTCGACACGGTGCCACCCGAGGAGGCCGGCGTTCCCGGTTCGGGGCCGTGGATCCTCTACGGCGGTCCGAGTCCGTTCACCGAGTACACGACTGCGGACCGGCCAGAGCAGGCCACCCAGATGTGCGCCCTGGTCGCTCAGGAAGACCACTCGGTCATCCCAGACTCCGGGACCTGCCATGACCTGCCGTGACGGCGTGACACCACAGGCCGCGAAGGGACTGCTGACCATGATTCGCGCACGCACACTGCTGATCGGCGTGTTGGGGTATTCCCTGTTGCTCACCAGCGCCGCGGTGCCGGCGCACGGGCAGGAGATCGACGACTCCTTCGCGATCGCCTACGGTGACACCGTTTCTGACGGTGTGCCCGGGCCGGGCGCCGGGAACATCGAGGTTGGCGGAGCGGTGGACGCTTACAGCTTCGAGGCCGAGTCCGGCGATGTCGCGATCTTCGATGTGCTGGCCGGAGCCACCACCACGTTCCGGTGGCGACTCGAATCGCCCACCGGAGCTCTGCTGTTCGATGCCGCCTATGTAGACCGAAGCGAGGCGTTGACCGAGACAGGTACCTACGTGCTCAGCGTTTATGGCTTAACGGCCACCAGCACCGGCACCTATTCCTTCCGCCCGCTGCTGACTCCACCGCCGCAGCACTTCACGATCGCCTTCGGCGACACCGTCTCCGACGGAGTGCCCCAACCAGGTGCGGGCAACATCGAGGTGCCGGGTGCGGTCGATACCTACGTGATCGACGCCATTGCTGGGCAGGTCGCAATCTTCGATGCGCTCAGCGGCCCCACAAGCGGCCTGCGTTGGAGGCTCGAAACACCCAGTGGCGACGTCCTGTTCGACCTCATCTATGCCGACCGCAACGTGGAGCTGCCCGAAACGGGTACCTACACCCTCAAGGTGCGCGGCCTGACGGTCACCGGCGTCGGCAGATACTCCTTCCGTCCGCTGCTCACGCCGCAGGCCGAGGAATTCATCATCGCCTTCGGCGACACCGTCTCCGACGGAGTGCCCCAACCAGGTGCGGGCAACATCGAGGGACCGGGTGCGGTCGACTCGTACCTGTTCCACGGCACGGCCGGCCAGGCGGCGATATTCGATGCGATCACGGCCCCGACCAGCGGGCTCCGTTGGAACCTGCACGCCCCTGACCGAACCCAGCTGTTCGATGCCGCCTACACCGACCAGGAAGTCACACTTCCACAGACAGGCACCTACACGCTGGAGGTGCGCGGACTGACCGTCACCAGCTTCGGCGCCTACTCGTTCCAGCTACGCGAGGCGCCGCAGAACACCGACCCGGTGGCGCTGGATGATGAGGCTGAGACCGATTACGGGGTGGCGGTCACCGTCGACGTGCTGGCCAATGACAGCGATCCGGACGGGGACGAGCTCATTCTCGATGCGGTTTCACAGCCGGCGAACGGCACTGCGGTCGTTGTCGGCGCCTTGATCACCTACACGCCCGACGAGGGGTCCTGGGGCGTCGACTCGTTCACCTACACGATCAGCGACGGGCGGGGTGGTACCGCCCAGGCCACGGTGACGATCACCGTCCGCGAGCCCGCCAACACTCCGCCAACCGTCGAGGACATCGAAGATCGGCAGAACACAGTCGGCGACGTGGTCACGCTTCAGGTGGTGGCGACCGATCCCGACGGCGACGTGCTCGGCTACGCCGCCGACGGGCTGCCGCCGGGATTGGGCATCGATCCTGACACCGGTGAGATCACCGGCACCATCGAGGATCAGGCCGACGCCGCCAGCCCCTACACCGTCGAAGTCACGGTCACCGACCCCGGCGAGGCCACCGCTACCGTGAACTTCCACTGGGTCGTTCTACCAGCGACAACCGGTCCAGTAGCAGTACGGATCGACATATTGCTGCCGTGCCTTCTTATCAACGGATTCGGAGTAATCCCCGTCGTGATATACGGCAACGACGAGGTCGACGATGCGGGCCAGATCGACCTCGCCACGATCAGCCTCGAGGGCATGTTTGTCCAGCGGGTTCTGTTCAGATACCTCGCCGTTGTCCACGACTTCAACGGCGACGGCTACGACGACGTGCTCGTGATGATCGACGAGGTGGCCGGTTCGATTCCATCCGGTGCGACGACCGCATCCCTGACCGGACAGCTGAAGGATGGCACTGAGATCGAAGGGGTTGACGAGATCTGCATCCTTCCTCCCACTAGCTGACCCGCACGCCTACGCATGGTCCAGCGCGCTGAGGCTGCGCGCCGCTTCGACCGCGGCGTGCCGGGACGTGACATTGAGCCGGGCCAGGATCGCGGCCAGATGATTGTCGATCGTGCGCTTGGAAACCACGAGCCGATCCGCGATCTCCGCGTTGGTCAGGCCGTCGGCGACCAGGCCGAGGATCTCGATCTGCCGCACAGTCAGATTGCCCGGCTGGGCGCGGGTGCTGTGCCGCGGTCCTCGCGGAACGCCGCGCAGACCGCGGGCGCGCAGCTGCTGCCGGGCTCGCTCCGCGGTTGCGACCGCACCGAGCCGGTCGAGCATCCGCAGCCCGTCGAACGCGGTGGAGCGATCGGGCGACTCGACGAGCTCGAGCGCCCGTTCGTACGGGTTGTTCGCCTTCTCCCATAGCTTCGCGGCGGTAGCCCAGTCCCCCGCCAGGCCGGCCGCGAACGGCGCAAGGCAGCCCTCGAAGGGCGCGACGCGCTCGCCGACCCGCTTCAGGTAGCGGAGGGCCTCGGCGCGCAGGTAGGTGTGATGGGTCTCGACGGCCAGGTCTACAAGCTGCCGGCCCAACCGGCGCACTTCGTCGTCGTCACCCTGCAACCAGGCGAGCTCGAGGCGTGGCCCACCTGCGGTCGCTTGTTTCTGGTCCTCGCCGGAGGCGTCGGCGATCTGCCAGGCCTGGTCGATCATGGCGTCGGCCTGCGGATCCCCGCGGCGGGCGAGAATCCGGCCGAGGTAGGCAAGCGGTGCGACCACCGTCGACCCGGGGTCACCCGAAGCGTCCAAGATCCGGCGCAGCCGCCGCTCGGCCTCGCCCCACTCGCCGGTCAGCAGCAGCACGTGACACTGCTGACCCTCGAGGTGAAACGAGGCGCGATCCAACCTGTGCTCGTTGGCGGCACTGGCGGCGATGTCCAGGTAGCGAGCCGCCTCTGTGTGCCGGCCCGACCTGATCAGCGCAACGCTCAGATTGTGCGCGGCCCCGGTCAGGTAGTCCGCGTGGTCGATACGCTGAGCGATCTCGACCGCCGCCCGCATGTCCGCGAAGCCCCCCTCGTCGCCGAGCGGGATGCGGGAGATACCGCGATAGCACAGCGCCCACGCGCGCAGGTCTGGTAGAGCCAGCGAATCGGCAAGATCGATGGCAGCGTCACAGCGGTCGATGGCGGACCGAAATCGTGCGTGGAGTGCGTCTTGTGAGCCGAGTGTGGCGTAGCACAGCGCGAGCTCCCGGCTCGGACCGAGCGGCTCGAGGACCTCCAGAGCTCGCTCGGCCTTCGTTCGAGCGTCTGCAGGGTCCGCGATGGCGGTGCTGAGGCGAGCAGAGACGAGCAATGCGTCGGCGAGTTCTGCGGGGTTGGTGCCAAGAGAATCCCAGACCGCGACGGCGCGGTCGGCGTGCTCGGCAGCCTCGTCCAGCCGGTTGACCGCAGACAGGGCACGAGCGGCACAGCCGTGGAGGTGCGCCGTTTCGGCCGGGTCGTCGTCGCCGCGGTGCTGCAGTGCCAGCACCGCAAACGAGGCCGCCTCTCGGTAGCTCCCCGCCTCGAGAGCTGCCTGCGCTGCGGCGGGGGCGGCGGCCGCCAGGACGCCGTGATCGCCCGCGGCGGCGGCGTGGTGCACGATCACCGACGGGTCCGCGCCGAGCTCCGTCAGCGCAGCCAGCACCAGCCGGTGGCACGCTACTTGCCGAACCGTCGGCAACGACTCCAACACTGCTCGCCGCGTCAGCTCGTGACGGAACCGCACCCGGGAACCGGCCGGCTCGAGCACGCCCCATTGGCGGGCCGCGTCGAACGGCTCCCCGGTGCCGCCGGCGAGCAGCGCGGCCAGCTCCGGTTCCGCTCCAACGGGCATAACGCTCAGCACTTCCAGCAGGTCTCTCGCCCGATCGGGTAGCTGCGCCATTCGCGACAGGACGGCGTCACGTACCGACGGCGGGACTCCGGGTCCCGGCGAAGCCAGCACCTCGGTCAGGTAGAACGGATTCCCGCCGACCAATGGCACAACCTGACCGGGGTCGAAACCCGCACTGGACGCGATGCGCGCCACTGTTTCGAGAGACAGTCGGCGCAACGAAATCCTCATCGCGTCGGCCTGGGTCAGCGCACCGGTGATTCGGCGGAGCGGATGGGTCGCGGCCAGATCGTCGTCCCGGTAGCTCAGTGCCAGCATGGCCGGCAGCCCGCTCATCCGCCTGGTGAGATACCGGATCACGTCCAGCGAGGCATCGTCGGCCCAGTGCACATCGTCGATGACCACGACCGCTGGGCGCAACGAAAAGCCCATCAGTTCCAGCAGCGTGTCGATGAGCGTGTCGCGATCCGCATCCGGCTTACCAAGCTCCAGCGGGTGTTGGCGGGCCATGTCACGGAACGGGCCCAGGGTGCGTGGAGTACTCAGGTCGTCGCATGCGCCGACGAAGACGCGCGCCCGGTCGCCGAGCTCGGCCACGAACGACTGGAGGAGGCTGGTCTTTCCGATGCCGGCCTCGCCCGAGACGAGCACGGTGCGCCCGCGGCCCATCCGCGCCGACTCGAAGGTCTTGCGCAGGTCGCGAAGCTGCTCGCCCCTCTCGACCAACTCCATCAGAGTCTCTCCCGCGTCCGCCTGGAAACAATGATGGCAGGAGATAGATCAAGATACCTCGGTCGGCCGTACGGCCCGGCGTCCTCGCGGGCGTCGGGTGGCCTCACGGACGGTGACGGCCGCAAGCGCGGTGGTGACCGGCACGGCCGCCACGATGCCGATGCTGCCGACGAGGGCTCGGACGACCTCCTGGGCGACGACCTCCATGGTGACGATGTCGATGACAGGCCGATCTGCGACGGTGAACAGCAGCAGGAGTGGTAGCGACGCGCCTGCGTAGGCAAGCACGAGGGTGTTCACCGTCGCCGCCACGTGGTCGCGACCGACCCGGAGGCCGGCGCCGACCAGATACCTGCGCCCGGCCTTTGGGTTGGCCCGGGCCAACTCCCAGACGGTCGACGCCTGGCTCACCGTCACGTCGTCCAGCACGCCGAGCGCTCCGATGACCAACCCGGCCAGCAGCAGGCCTCGCAGGTCGATCGCGTCGGCGACGCCGCCGAGGTGGCTGACATTGTCGTCCACCAGGCCGACGAAGTTCGCGAAGTAAGTGAACGCGTACCCGAGCAGGCCGGTCAGCGACAGGCTGACGACGGTCCCGATCAGCGCCACGGACGTTTTCATCGAGAACCCGTGTGCCAGATAGAGAGTGATCATCATGATCGCGGACGCCCCGACGACGGCCACGGCGAGCGGCGACGTCCCCTCCAGCAGGGCCGGCAAGATGAAGATCATCAACACCAGGATCGAGAGCGCCAGCCCCGCGAGCGCGGCGACCCCGCGCCACCGTGACAGCGCGACCACCGCGACCGCGAAGAGCACAGCCAGCAGCGCCAGCGGCACGGATCGTTGGAAGTCGTTGATCGAGTACCGATCCTCGACCGGCCAGTCCTGGTTGCCGTACATGACAACGGCGTCGCCGGCCTGGAACTCCGGCACGCCCGCTCCATACGGGATGGGGACAACCACTTCGGCTCCGTCGTCCGGCCCGGAGTCGACTCGAACCGTCGCTTCGAGGCACTCCGGGTCCGGCGAGTCCTGGCATTCGCGTACGTCAAGGATCGTGCCGGTGTAGCGCTCGGCGCCCTCGATCGTCGGATGCTCGCCGGACGGCCAGAGCAGGACGATGCCGGCGACCGTCGCGAGTACGAGTGGCACGAGGACGGCCATGACGACGTGGCGCATGTGCGGCGTGATGGTGAGCTCGCCACCGTGGTGGCCGTGATCAGTCCCCATCAGTCCAGGTCACTCGAAATCGCCGGGCCGGCGGCGCGACCGATACCGACGGTGCCGGCGTCCGCGGCACGCGCCGAGATGTTCGTCGTGGTCAGCAGCTCGAACGCGGTGGGTTCGTCGATCGCCTGTGAAAGCAGCGCCGCCGCGGACACCTTGACCTCGTATGAGGAGAGTGCGCGCCGGTACGAGCCGACGTCCGCCCACTCCGTGGAGATGAGCCAGAGCGTGGGGTCGTCGACGGCCCTGCCGATGTGCCCGGTGCGCCAGCCCGGACGCGCGGCCAGCACGGCGAGGGCGTCCCGAGCCCGGGTGAGGAAACCCGCGGCGTCGGCCTCGGGTACCCGATAACGGGTGACGGCGAGCATGGTTGTCCTAGGCATGAGGCAACATGATGGGGTTCCACAGTACGTCGCGCTACTTGTTGAGGAGACTTGAGGAGCATCGTGCCCAGCAACCGGCCCCGTCCCCGCCGCTCGGCCAACCGGCGGCCCGCCCCGCCAGCCGCGCGCACTCGTTCGCCGCGACCGACGGGCCAGCGGCGGCCGGTGGCTCAACCGACGGCGCCGGCCGGATTCCGCGGTGCGCTCGAGCGAGCCAGCCTGCCGGTGCTGACCCTGCTGACCAGTCTGCCCCGCTGGCTGGTCGGGATAGTGTCCGGCGCCGTGCTGCTGGGTGGATTGCTCGTACCGCCGCCGTGGGGTCCGCTCATGCTCGGGTTGGTCACTCTGTTCCTGTTCTGGCTGTTGGTGCTGTCGTGGCCACGAATCGACGGCCGGTCGCGGGCCATCCGGACCGTTGTGGTGCTCCTACTCGCGGCCGCCACTGTCGCCCGCAGTGCCGGCGTGATCTGACGGCGGCGGAACCCGCGCTGGGACCTGCGCTATCCACAACAGGGGTCGAGCTCGCGCACTCGTCCACAGATTCAGATTCACGCGGCGCCCGCCTGTGCATTGAGCCGCCACGATCGAGTCATGGAAACCCCAGCGGAGCTCCGCAGGCTCGCGCAGGCGCAGGACGGCATCGTCACCCGGCGGCAGGCGCTGAGATGCGGCTTGACCAAGTCGGCGATCCGGCACGCGCTTGGCGACAACGGTACTTGGAGAAAGATCATTCCTGGCGTGTACGCCACGTTCACCGGGCCATTGCAGCAGCGGCATCAGGTGCGGGCTGCGTTGCTGTACGCGGGCGAGCAGGCCATGGTCACGGGCGCGTACGCGTGCCGCGCCTACGGAATGCAGTACGTGCCTCGGCAGACTCACGACATCATCGAGGTTCTGGTGCCCGAAAGCGTTCGCCGCGCGCCCATTCCGATCGCCAAGATCCGCCGCGTCAAGTCGCTGCCTCCGGCCCGAGTGCTGCGCGGCATTCCTTGCGCACCGCCAGAACGGGCCGCGCTCGATGCGTGCCGCGACGTTGAGAGCCAGCAAGACGTTCGGGCGGTGTTGTGTGAAGTGGTGCAACGCAAACTCACGAAGGTAACGCGCCTGGTGGCCGAGTTCAGCAACGGCGATCGACGGGGTATGGCACATGCGCAACGGACCGTGGACGATGTACTCGCGGGGTGCAGGTCGGCTCCCGAGTGCGAACTGCGCGATCTGATCCTCACAAGCACCGTTCTGGACGAACCAGTATGGAATCAGCCGCTGCCCGACGACGAGAGCCTGATATCCGACGGCTACTACCGCGCAGTCCGGCTCGCTCTCGAGGTCGACTCCGCCGAGCATCATGGGTTCGGCGACGGGCCGGAGCTAACCGAACAGCGGCGTGCCAGGTATGCCGCCCTCGGATGGCGGGTCATGTCGATATCTCCCCGTCGTATCCGGCAGGAACCGAAGGCGGTGTTGGCCGAGATCGAGGCGGCCTACCTGGCCGACACGTCCGACGCCGCATAGCGGGCCTTCGAGCCTGGACGCCGTTCCTGTGGGGTGGCGCAGCACGGCGCAGGCGGCGCAGAGGTCGCTCCGGCCTGCTGCGTGGTCCCCGCAGCCGCACCGTGGAAGCCCGGTGCCGGCCGCTTGCCGCACCATGGAAGCCTGGTGCTGGCCCGCAACTGCACCATGGAACCTTGGTGCCGGCCCCTAGCCGCACCGCGGAACCTCGGTGCCAGCCCGCAACCGCACCGTGGAAGCTTGGTGCCGCCCTGGTAGCACCGCGGAACCTTGGTGCCGGCCCGCAACTGCACCGTGGAAGCCTGCTGCCGGCCGAACAGATCCAATACGACGCCAACCAGCATGGAATCAGTCGCCATCCCGGCCGGTTTTGACAGTGGCACGCTCAACAGTTGAGAATGGGTCTCATGAAAAATACGTATCCGCGCGCCGGCTTTGCTGGTCTTGCCGCTGCGGGACTTATCTTTGCCGGCTGCGGATCCGATGGAGATACAACCTCTGGCGACGGGGTGCAGGTTCTTGCGGCCTTCTACCCACTCGCCTTCGTGGCAGAGCAGGTCGCAGGACCGGACGCAAGCGTGTCGAATCTCACCCAGCCCGGGGTCGAGGCCCACGATCTCGAACTGACCGGCCAACAGGTCGGGCGGATAGCTTCCGCCGATTTGATCGTCTACCTCGAAGGATTCCAGCCGGCCGTCGATACTGCGGTAAGCCAGAACGCGGACGGCGCAGGGCTGAACGTCACCGAGGCACTCACGGTGCTCGACGCCGACGACGAGCACGCCGACGAGGACGACGGCCACGGCCATGGCGACCTAGAGAGCGACCCGCACGTCTGGCTCGACCCGGCCAATATGGTGGCCATCGCCCAAGCCGTGGCCGATCGACTTGCCGAGATCTCGCCTGAGCAGGCCGAGGCCTTCCAGAGCCGGGCCGACGAACTCGCGCATCAGCTCACCGACCTCGACCAGGAGTACAGCAGCCGGCTCGCGGACTGCGAACGGCGGGTCTTCGTCACCAGCCACGCCGCATTCGGTTACCTGGCTCACCG
>Ga0256867_10000391_pt1 | contig 17345 bp, 11 predicted proteins | sample RVTome_15_FD_185939 | JGI IMG/M metagenome (GOLD analysis project Ga0256867, IMG submission 185939) | Soil microbial communities from uranium-contaminated site in the Upper Colorado River Basin, Wyoming, United States - RVT150D86 (HiSeq) ... | reverse complement strand
GTCCTCGGCGTCTGCTAGCTGGTCCTCGAGGGCTTCGAGCTGAGGCTGCGGCCACTTGGTGTCTGCGGTCACAGTGCGATCGGATTCGGTCTGGGCCGTGCTTGTGCGCGGCTTGTCACCCTCCATGGGCTCGGCCTGGGCGGCCGGCACGGCGAAGATGCTCAGCACGAGCACAACCATTGCCGCGATTACGTGGCGCAAGTTGTGGGTCTCGGTGCCCTGCTGGTGATGACGAGTGTTCATGACGGTCTCCTTGTGCTGTTGGTGCTTGCATTGCTCAGATCACCACTTCGCTCGGTAGGCTGGGGGCCCCTGAGGGGCACACAAGGGACACCACATGGGGGGCACTCCGGCTTCGTTCGGATATTGGGTGCGGCGCCGGCGTCTCGCACTCGATCTGACCCGCGATGCACTGGCTCGCCGGGTAGGTTGCTCGCCCTCTGCAATCAAGAAGATCGAGCGGGACGAGCGGCGTCCGTCCCGGACGATGGCGCACCGGCTTGCCGATGCATTGAGGCTTCCTCCGGATCAACGCGATCGGTTCCTCGCCGCAGCGCTGGGCGAGAGCCCACCCGAGCGGCTCGGGAGGATGGAGCCTGATCACGAACTTGGGCCGGCGCCGCCTTGGCTGGTCCGCTCGCCTTCCGCCGAGATAGGCCGAGTCGTCGGGCGCGATGGTGAGCTCGCGTGGCTGCGATCCCATCTGTCAGCGGTCCTCGGCGGCCGCAGCCGGGTTGTCTTCGTGGTCGGCGAGGCCGGCGTGGGCAAGACCGCCTTGCTGCGGGCGTTCGCGGACCGCGCGTCTCGCGAGGTGCCCGACCTCGTGGTGGCGAGAGGGGCCGGGACGGCGGTGGGTGCTCTTGGCGATCCGTATTTCCCGATCCGCGACGCCTTCCGGATGCTGGTGGCTGGTCGCCACGCGCCGCTGCAAGCCGACCAACTCACCCGTCGGCAGGCCCAGCGGCTGTGGGAGTTTTCAGCAGTGGTCGCCGAAACGATCGTTGAGTCCGGGCCGCGTCTGCTCGATGTGCTGGTCCCGGTGGACACCATCAGCGAACGGCTCGGGATGACCGTTCCGGCGCCGGCGCCCACAGATGCATCACGGATGGAGCTGGCTGACGAGATCACCATGGTGCTGCGTGCTCTCGCGGAGCGCCGTCCGTTGCTGCTCGTGCTGGACGATATGCAATGGTCGGACACCGCGTCGGCTGAACTACTGTTCCATCTCGTACGGACCCTGGCCGACGCAGAAGTCCTCATGGTGTGCGCCTACCGCGGCAGCGAGGTGGCGGATTCGGCAGGCGCCGCCCATGGTGTGCTGCGCAAGGCGACGCTGGAGTCAGGCCGCGAGATCGGCGACGCGCTACTTGATCTTGACGGCACTGATCCGGCGGCGGAGCGTACCTTGTGCGATGCGCTGCTCGACTTGGAAGCTCCCAATCTTGACCAGCGCATCCGCGACGAGTTCTACCGACGGACGCGCGGATACCCATTGCTAGTCCTGGAGTTGACCCACGAACTGAAGGCGCGCGGCGATCTGGTCCGGGCGGACGACGTCTCGTGGGCGGTGCGTCCGGGAGTGAACTGGAATCACGTTCCCGCCCGAGTTGCGGCAGTGATCGAACAACGCCTCGAACAACTCGATGCGGACGAGCGAGCGCTGCTTAACGCGGCAGCCGTGGAGGGCGAATACTTCACCGTTGAAGTCGCCGCTCGGGTCGCTGGGGTGGAAATCCGGAACGCGCATCGGGTGCTTTCCGAGCGGCTTGACCGAGTGCACGGACTGCTCCACGAGGACGCTGTTGGACGTTCGGGTGGCCAGCCGGTGACCCGGTACCGGTTCGGCCACGCCGTGTTCCACAGCGTGGTTTACGACCGGCTGAGCGACGGCGAACGCGCTCACACCCACGGCCTCGTGGCCACAGAATTGGAGGCGCTGCATTCGGACAATCTGGAATCTGTGGTTCCGCTGCTTGCCCACCATTTTGCTGAGGCGGGAGACGCGGACAAGGCCGTTCCGTACTTGATCCAGACAGGCGACCGGGCTCGGCTGCTGCAGGCTCGCGACGAGGCACTGGCCGCCTACGGCCGGACCGTCGAGTTGCTGCGTGAACAGGGTGACACCGAGCGGCTTGCCCGATCGCTGATGCGGATCGGGCTGACCCACCAGACCACATTCGACCATCAGAGCGCGCAGCGGGCGTTCGATGAGGCATTTGCACTGTGGCATACGGCTGACGATTCAAGCACCGCCGGCTCCGCAACTCTACGACTCGTTGCGACAGAACCGGAGTCGCTCGACCCGCTGCTGAGCGGCGGCCTATCGCCCATCATTCCTGTGCTGTTCAGCACACTAGTGCGGTACGACGAGGGTGCGAACGTAGTCCCCGACGTTGCCGAACGTTGGGAGATCTCCACCGACGGGCGGCGCTACACGTTCCGCCTCCGCGGCGACGTTGTATGGACCGACGGCCAGCCGGTCACTGCACACGACTTCGTGACCAACTACCGGCGCGCTCTCGACGCGACTGCGAAAATCGAGCTAGCCCCGAACCTATTGTCGCCAGTGGTCGGCGCGCCGGACGTTCTCGCGGGAGCGGCACCACCTGAACACGCGGGTCTCCATGCCATCGACGATCGGACACTGGTCATCGAGCTGGCTGAGCCCACCAGCTATTTCATGTACAACCTGGCCAACGAGGTGCTTGCGCCGGTGCCGGGTCACCTGCTGCAAGTCCACAGCCGGGATTGGTGCCGGCCGGACACGTTCGTGTCGAACGGCCCGTTCCAGCTGGTGGCATGGGAGAACGGCGTCAGCCTGAAGCTGGAACGAAACCCGGACTACCACGGATCGGTCCGCGGCAACGTCCAGCGTCTCCGCGTGATGTTGACAAAACCGTGGGACGAAAGTCACGAGCTGCTCTACCAAGCCGACGAAGTCGACGTGCTCGCGACGTCGTTCGGCACCAGAATCGAGACCATCGATCGGCTGAGGCGCCGGTTTCCGCACGAGCATGAGACCCGGACGGACAGCGCTCGGACGATCTTCTACTGGCTCGACGACACCGTGCCGCCATTGGACGATCGTCGGGTGCGGCAGGCGATGGCGCTCGCCGTCGACCGGGAAGCGGTGGCTAAGAGATGGCCACTATCAGTGGCGGCACACGGCGGTTTCGTCCCACCGGGGATTCCCGGGCACGTCGCGGACGTTGCGTCGCACGACCCGTACCAAGCGGCCCGGCTCATCGCGGATCTTGCCGGGAACGCTTCTTCGATTCTCGTCATCGGCGCCCAGTTCACCGAGCCCATGGTCCAGCAGCTTGCCGACGACTGGCGAGCTGTGGGGTTGCCCGTCGAGATTCGGCTGTGCGCCACGTTCGCGGACCTGAATCGAGTGTGGAGCGCGACGGCCGGCCCAAAGGTGGGTGTGACCGGTTGGATCGCTGACTACCCTGATCCGGACACATACCTGCGCGTGGCGGTCGAGGATAGGCTGCCGCATTGGCAGCACGGCCGGTACGCGGCATTGCTACGAGAGGCCACCCGGACCAACAACGTGGCAGCGCGCCTGGAGTTGTACCAGGCGGCCGAGCACGTTCTCGCCGACGAAGCGGTGCTGGTTCCGCTCGTCTACTGGGGGGAGCACCTGATGATCAAGCCCTGGGTCGCGAAGTTCCCTAGTCTCCCAGGCGTGCACCCAGGTTTGAAGGACGTCATCATCGGACCCCGGGAGAACGGTCCGCTGGCGCGATAACGAGCGTGGCCGCTCTCACATCGCTCGGTAGGCTGGGAGTCCCTGAGTGCGCATGAGGGACATGACATGGGGGGTAATCCGGCTTCGTTCGGCTACTGGGTTCGGCGTCGACGGCTCGCGCTCGATCTGACGCGCGATTCGTTGGCCCGCCAGGTCGGTTGCTCGCCGTCAGCGGTCAAGAAGATCGAACGTGACGAACGTCGCCCTTCCCGAACAATGGCCTTAAAGTTGGCCGATGCGCTGGGGCTCCCTCCTGATCAGCGTGCGCAATTTGTCGCCGCGGCCTTAGGGGAAAGCTCCGCTACGCGGCTTTCAGCGGCTGTCCTCGATCACGAGCTTGGGTCGGCGCCGCAATGGCTGGTCCGTTCACCTGTCGCAGAGCTAAGCCCTGTCGTCGGACGCGAGAACGAGCTGGCGTGGCTTCAGTCGCACATGGCAGCCGTCCTCGGAGGCCGTAGTCGGTTCGTGTTCGTTATGGGTGAGGCGGGTGCGGGCAAGACCGCCCTGCTGACCGCGTTCGCCGACCGGGTGTCCGGCGAAGTGCCCGACCTGCTGGTGGCGCGAGGGGCTGGGACGGCGGTGGGTGCTCTTGGCGACCCGTACTTCCCGATCCGCGACGCCTTTCGGATGCTGGTGGCCGATCGACATCCGCCGCTTCAGGCCGACCAGCTGACTCGTCGCCAGGCCCAGCGATTGTGGGACTCCTCTGCCACCGTCGCTCAGGCGATCGTCGAGTCTGGGCCGCATGTGCTCGATGTGCTAATTCCGGTCGATACGGTCAGTGAGCGTCTGGGGATGAGCGTCGCGGCGCCTGTCCCCGCAGACGCGTTGCGCAGTGACGTGTCCGACGAGGTCACAATGGTGCTGCGTGACCTCGCCGACCGCCGTCCGTTGCTGCTGGTGCTGGACGACATGCAGTGGTCGGACTCCGCGTCGGCCGAGCTGCTGTTCCATCTAGTTCGGAGCTTGCGGGACGCGCGCGTCCTCGTCGTGTGCTCCTACCGCGGCAGCGAGGTGGCTGGCGGTCTGAGCGGTGCGGCCGGCGTGTTGCGCAAGGCGACCCGAGAGTCGAGCCGCCAGGTGGGCGATTCGCTCCTGGATCTGGACGCGATCGACTCCTCGGCGGAGCGCGCGCTGTGCGACGCGCTGCTCGACTTGGAGGTTCCTGATCTGGACGATAGCGTCCGCGAGGAGTTCTACCGCCAGACTCATGGACAACCGCTACTCGTTCTGGAGCTGGTCCGCGAGCTGAAGGCGCGCGGCGATCTTGTGATGCGATCGAGTGCCTCGTGGACCGCGCTCCCCGGTGTCAGTTGGGACCGCGTCCCTGCGACAGTCGCCGCGGTGATCTTGCAGCGGCTGGACCGACTCGACGCGGACGAGCGAGCATTGCTTACCGCCGCAGCCGTCGAGGGCGAGTACTTCACCGCCGAGGTGGCTGCTGGCGTCGCCAAGTTGGACGTGTGGGACGCGCATCGGATGCTCACCGAGCGGCTCGGCCGAGTACATGGGCTGGTCCGCGAGGGCGGCGTGGGTCATAGGCACAGCAGGCAGTTGACCCGCTACCGGTTCAGCCATGCGCTGTTCCAGGGTTTCGTTCACGATCAGCTTGGCGCCGGGGCTCGAGCGCACGCCCATGGCCTGGTCGCCGCTCAGCTGGAGGCGTTGCATTCGGACGATCTGGAGCCCGTGATTCCGGTGCTGGCGCACCACTATGCCAAGGCGGGTGATGTCGAGAAGGCCGTCCCGTACCTGATCCGGACAGGTGACCGGGCTCGGCTGCTGCAGGCCTATGAGGAGGCTCTGGCCGCCTACGACCGTGCTGTCGACCTCCTTCGCGAGCAGGGTGACACCGAGCGGTTGGCACGCACGCTGATGCGGATCGGCTTGACCCACCAGACGGCGTTCGATCATCAGAGCGCTCAGCGAGCGTTTGACCAAGCGTTCGCGTTGTGGCCTGCTGTAGACGAAGGGCTCTCGGTAGGCACTCCAGGTTCGACGACCCTGCGACTTGTGACTGTCGAGCCGCAGACGCTTGACCCGCACGTCGATTCGGGTGTGGCACCCGCGAGTGCAGTCCTGTTCAGCGGGCTCGTGCAATACGACGAGGGTGCCGACATCGTTCCCGACGTCGCCGAACGGTGGGTCATTTCCGGCGACGGGCGACGTTATACCTTCCACTTGCGCGACGACGTCTCGTGGAGCGACGGCCAGCCGGTCACCGCTCACGATTTCGTTACCGGCTACCAATGGGCGCTCGACCCGGCTACCGGCACAGAGTCTGCGTCGGCCCTCCTGTTGCCTGTGGCCGGCGCACGCGACGTGCGGGAGGGCCGAATTCCCGCCGACCAGGTGGGCGTCCAAGCTGTCAACGACCGCACACTCGTCATCGAGCTCGCCGAACCCGCCAGCTTCTTCATGTACAACCTGGCCCACACCATGCTGGTGCCGCTGCCACGTCACCTGGTGCAAGCACATGGGCGGGACTGGTCCCGACTCGACACCATCGTGTCGAACGGTCCGTTCCGGCTGATCACGTTTGAGCTGGGAAGCCACTTGACGTTCGAACGGAATCCGCACTACCACGGACGCATCAGTGGCAACGTCCAGCGTCTCAGCCTGAAGATCACTGAGCTTGGAGATCGCCACGAGCGGCTCTATCAAGCTGACGAAGTTGACGTCCTCGTGGGCTCTCTGGGCACCCCCTTCGGCGTCATCGATCGACTCCACGGTCAGTTTCCGCACGAGTATGTGATCCGGCGCGACGGCGTCATCACCTACTCCTACTGGGTCGACCATGAGTCCCCGCCGCTGGACGACCGGCGGTTGCGGCAGGCGATGGCGCTGGCTGTCGACCGAGAAGCATTGGCGAGGGCGTGGGGCAACTCCGCTCCTGCGCACGGAGGTCTCGTCCCGCCGGGGGTTCCGGGGCATGTCCCTGGCATCGCGACAGCGCACGATCCAGACCTCGCGGCCCGCGTCATCGCTGACGTTGTAGGGAACGACGCTTCTCCAATGCTGGTTATAGGTTTCGACTCCGTCGAGCCGTTGGCCCAGCAGCTTGTCGGCGACTGGCGAGCAGTCGGGTTACCCGTCGAACTCCAGCTGTGTGGCACCGTGTCGGACCAGATGACGGCGTGGAGTAGGACTACCGGCCCGAAAGTAGGCGTGCGTGGCTGGCGGGCGGATTACCCGGACCCGGATTCGTTTCTACGCGTGGCCGTCGCCGATGTTGCTACGCGCTGGCGGCCCGATCGGTATGCGTCGTTGCTTGAGCGGACCGCGCAGGTCAGCGACCTTGCGGGCCGGTTGGAGCTGTTCCGGACGGCCGAGCAGATCCTCGCCGAGGAAGCGGTGCTGGTCCCACTCCTCTACCATCCCGAGCAGCTGATGGTTAAGCCGTGGGTCACGAACTTCCCCACCATCCCGTTCCTCTACGCGAGCCTATTGAAGGACGTCGTTATCGGTCCGCAGGGGTAGGAGTGTTGGCCCTAGCCCGTCCTCTCCCAGACCGAAATGTGCGAGTCGCTGGTGCTGGTGAACGGCTCGCGAGTCCAGCTTGCCCAGCGCTCTCGCAAACTCATTCCGGCCATCCGTGCCATCAGGTCGAGTTCGGACGGCCACACGTAACGGAACGGGATGGAGAAGACGTCCAGTCGGCCTTCCACGACCCTGTAGTGGTGGGAAATCAAGCCCTGGTTGACGACGTCGTACTCGTCGAAGCCAAGCCTGGTCGGGCCGACCAAGAACGGCCGGATCGTCTCCCCGCGTGGCAGGCGCTGCAAGTCAGGCACGCCGACCTCGATGACGAAACACCCGCCCGGTTCCAGGTGTGAGGCCGCGTTGCGGAAGCAGGCCACCTGATCGTCCTGCGTCGTCAGGTTGTTGATCGTGTTGAAGACGAGGTAGGCCAGCCGGAACGTCTCGCCCACGTTGGTCGTCGCGAAGTCACCGATGGTCACATCGATGGCATCCCCGCCCGGCTTGACCTTGAGCCGGTCGACCATGGCGGGGGAGAGGTCGATGCCACATACCGGTACACCACGCTGGCTGAGTGGCAGCGCCACCCTACCCGTGCCGATGCCCAACTCGAGGGCGGCGCCGTCGCCGGCGAGTTCGGCCAGGAAGTCGACGGTCGGCTCGAGCACCGCCGGGGCAAACATGTCGGCGGAGCCTTCGTCGTAATGCGCAGCCTCTGATTCATCGAAGAAGTTCCTAAGCACTCCGGCACCGTGGCAAAGGAAGTACGGCTGCCGCAACAGATTTCTCATGGCGATCGCGGACGGTGTCTCGAGCCGGGGGCATTCGACAGCGGGGGCGTAGGATCGGGTGGTGTGATTGTCACAATCGAGAATCTTGCAAAGCTGGGAAATGTCGTCGACGACAATTACCAGCATGTGACCAAGCGAATCACACCGCGGCCCGCCCACGTGACGCCAGACGTGTGCCTTAAGTGGTACGACCTGTGTCGGGAAGACCAGACGATCGACGCGGCGGTGGATGCAGAAGCTCGCGAGTTTCTGACTGACGAGATCGCCGCGGGCCGGCTCCCCATCTCCGGCGATCTCGGGTTCGTCATCAACCACCTCTCCGGCGAGAGCACGTTCCTTCTGCTTGCCTTCACGTGGCGCAATAACAACGAGATGTGGGAGTCGACCTACTACAAGGACGTTCGCGACGATGAGCCGTTCCAGCAGACTCCGCAGGAGACGCACCGGGGCGTCATCTGTGTCTGGGAGTTCGGGGCGGTGGCTCACGAGCACTTAGCGTGGACGGAGTATCTCCTGTCCAATCGGGACGAGGCAGCAAAGCGCGCATACCTCGCATCACAGGTCTCCCGCACCATCTAAGGACGGCATCACCTGCCGTAATCTTGGCGAGCAGTCTTCAGGCAGAGCAGTCCAAGTCAGTCAAAGAGTTCGCGCAGGGTGCCGTTGATCGACTCCAGGTCGAACGGGACGGGGCCGAATTCCGCTGGATCAAACCCGGGTCCATAAGCATCGCGAAGCAACTTGAGTGCTTGGTGATGGCCGGGAATCGTCGAGTCGTTGGCGGCCGTGAGGAGTTGGTAGTCGTCAATGCCGCCGCAATCCTCCGGCGGGCTGGGACGCCGGCCCTTTGTGCACACGGCGCGTGGAGCCGCAGGCTTGCGCGGCAGGACGGCCTCGAGTGCGATGACGTGCTCCCAGCCGTCGCCGAAGTCGTACATATAGAACAGCCGATCCCCGGGGTCCGCGAGCAGTTCGTCCAGGCGGACGTCCCTCTCGGCGATGCCTTCCTCGCCGTCCTCGATGTCGTAGTCGGTGAGGTACTGCTCGCTTTCGGGGTCGTAATAGCTGGAGCCCCCGGCGGCGAACTGGTGCATGTGCGCATCAGACCACGCGAACGCGGCCTGCATGACCTCGTGTAGCTCATCGAGCATGAGATCTGAGGCGAGTTCGAGCCGCCGCCAGCAGGGCGGCTTGGCGCCCTTCAGGTCGATCCGGAGCCGGTACGTGACGACGTCGTCGCGCCTGGGTCGAAGCGGCGATGGCGGGGCAGCGTCGAAATCGTCCTTGCCTGGCGCGGAGCCGAGCAGCAACTCGAGCACACCACGGCCGGCACCAGTGCGCGAGGCCATGCGTACGGCTTTGCCCGGGAGACCGGCGGGATGGACCGTCAGCGAGTACTCGCCGACCCTGCCATCTGGAAATGTCATGCTGTCCGCCGTCTCGGCTTCGTCATCGGGTCGACCCGTGTACTGGAGCACGGCGGCAGCGGCGAGCGCCAGGTGCCGGGTGTCTCGCCTTGCGATGTCGGCCAGCCCGTTCGACGCCACGCTGGCGAATATCGGGAAGAGTCCGCTGTCGGGTGGCCAGCCGTGACGGACGGCCCGGCCGGCGGCCTCGCGGGGAGTCTCATCCGGCGGTTCGAGGTAACACATCAGCGTCCCCTCGGGCATAGCCACCTCCTGGCCCGGCTGCCACGCGGTAACGGACTCGGGCATTTCTCTGCCCGGATACAGAACGAGGCCGAGCTGGATTCGATCGTGGCCAAGAACAACGGGCACGTAGTTGGCGAGCTCGCCGTCGACCATGATCGACAGGCTGAGGTCGACCCGGTTCGTGGCCGGATCGGTCCACGGCTTGGCGGCGGTATACCTCCCGATGAGTTCGACGAGGTGGCGCCAGTCAGAGGGCTCGGGCGGCTCGTCGGGTTGGGCCCGGCCGGACAGACGTCCGATGAACGAGTCGACGATGTCCTCGGCTTCGGGGCCGGGAACGACCAGCTCAGGCGTCACTGCGGAGGGCCCGAGCAGGGTGGCCAGCTCAGTTTCTGCGTAGGCGAGGGCGTCCGCGGTGCACAGGACCCGCCCGGGCGGCCCAGGTGGGAACGGCGCACCGATGGCAGGCGTGGTAAGCGCGGTGTTGATTGCCGTGCGGCAGGCCTCGGTGCCGGAGGGCAAAGCGGCGATCCCCAGCACGAGACCAGTGTCGACGTCGAAGACCACGCACAGGACGATCACCGGCTGGTCGGCGATCTGCACGGCGTGAGAGATGTCGCGGACCATGACCATCCATGTCCTGGCGGGTGCCATGGCCGGCAGTCTGCCAGAGCATGGCCCTGGGCCGCTCAGGCACTCTGCTGGGTCGGTGGAGTGCCCTGTCGGGGTGTCGGCCGGGCAGGGAGCGGTGTGGTCGCGGGGCCGTTGAGGATCTCGCCGTCCGGCGTGAATCGCGAGCCATGGCAGGGGCAGTCCCAGCTTCGCTCCGCCGCATTCCAGGCGACCTGGCAGCCGAGGTGGGTGCACCGGGTCGACACCGCGTGCAGCCGGCCGTCGTCGTCGCGGTAACCGGCCACCTTCTTGCCCTCGCTGGACACGATCCCGCCCTCGCCGGGCGCGAGAGCTTCGATACCGCGCCGGCCGGGCGAGAGAATCCGGTCCGCGACGAGCCGGTATCCGACTCGCGCATTCTCGGTGACGAACTTAGGCCCGCCCGCGATAGGCTTGAACCTGGTCGAGGAGAACAGGGAGGCCCACTCGCTAGGCCGCCCGGCGATCGCATCGCTGATCATCATGCCGGCGAGAGTCCCGCCGGTCATGCCCCACTTCTTGAACCCGGTGGCAATGTGCGTGCGCTTGGACAGCACGTTCAATCGCCCGATGTACGGCACACCGTCGGCGGGGGTGTAGTCCTGTGCCGACCACCGGTGCTCGAACGAGACCACGTTCCAGTGGTTGCGGGCGAACTGAGCCAACGCCTCGTACCGTTCCGGGCTGGCTTTGGACGAGCCGAGATGGTGCCCTTCGCCGCCGATCATCAGCAGCTCCTCGCCGCGGAACGGCACCGAGCGGATGGAACGGACCGGTGACAGGGCACTGATCAGCATCGATTCCGGCAGGTCACCGGTGACCCGCGCGGTGATGACGTAGGACCGGTTGGCGTAGGCGCGGGCGAAGAAGCCACCCCGGTCGAGAAACGGCATGAGAGTTGCGACCACGACATGATTCGCGCGGATCCGGCCGTGTTCGGTGTGCACCACGCTGGGCTGGGATTCATCGACGTGCGTGGCACGGGTGTGCTCGAAGATCTGCCCACCGGCCGCTACGAGACGTTCGGCCAGGCCGAGCACGTACTTGCGGGCGTGAAACTCGATCTGGTTGTCGAATCGCATGCCGCCCGCGGTCGGGAACGGCATCGACAGCTGCTCGTCGAAGGATGCCGGCAGCCCGGCTTCCTGCGCAGCGCGGGTTTCCTTCTCGAGGATGGTCCGCTCGCTGTCCCGGCGCGCGTAGACATATGCCGGGCGCCGCCTGAGGTCGCAGTCGATCCCCTCGGCCGCGAAGGTCGCGATGCGCTCCTTCGCAGCCTCCATTGCCGTGCCGTACGCGGCCGTGGCGTTCTGGCCGTGCGTCGCCTGCAACCGAGCGTAGGTCAGCTGATGCTGCGAGGTGACCTTCGCAGTGGTGTGGCCGGTCGTCCCACCACCGATGACATCCTGGTCGAGCAGGCACACCGCCAGCCCGTCGCGAGCGAGTAGCAGCGCGGTGGTGAGTCCGGTGATGCCACCGCCGAGGACTGCGACGTCGACCGAGCGGTCGCCGTCGAGCCGCGGGTAGTCGGTCTGCGGCGTATCGTCCATCCACAGCGAGACGTGCCGCCAGCTTTCTGCGGAAGTTGCCATATTTCGACCATCGCACAGTCGATGGCCGCGTGGGGCGCGTTGGCAGCACGGGCGGCTTATCCGTCAAACGAAGATGTCCTCCGGGAGAAACGCGGAGACGAGCATGTTCGGGACGTCGACGAGCTGGCTGATCTTGAGGTCGACGGCCACACTGCAGATGACGTACGCCTGCTGCCGGCTCCAGCCTCGCTCGCCGAGGTGGTCGATCATGTTGAGCAGCGCGTTCCGCGCAGCAAGAGTGGCGTCCTCGCTCCTGTTCACACCGTCCCGAGTGACCGACAGGCCCGTCGTCGCGAAGAACCGGCGCGGTGCCGCGAATTCCGGCGGCAGGTAGTAGTCGTTCCGGGTGAAGCGAGCGTCGCGGATCCCCTTCTCGGCCGCCTCACCCTTACGCACCCCGAACCGCACGTGCAGGGTGGCGCTCATCTCTATCGCAGTACCGCAGGCCTCGCCGTCCCCTTGCGCGAAGTGCGCGTCGCCGGCCGAGAACAGTCCGCCCCGAGTGTCGACGGGCAGCAGCAGCGTCGTGCCCTTGCCGAGTTGCTTGATATCGACGTTGCCGGCCTGTTCGCGTGGCGGGATGGTCCGCAGCGCCTCGGCGGCGATGCGCGGATCGTCAGGTACGGCCGACGCCGGGGACGGCGGCAGTACCATGCCTCCGCCATCGAGCAGCGCCTGCTCGCGAGCCGTGGTCGCAGCGAGCAACTCTGCACCCGGTGTCAGCCCGATGGTGCCCATGAACGGCGCTCCGGGAATCCGCACGCCGGGCAGGTCGTCTGACGTGGCCCAGTCGCCGTCGATGTCCCAGTGAACGACGTACGGCTCGGGGAACTCGTCGCGGAGGAACCCGAAGCCGGGTACCTGGACTGTGAAGCCGTAGGGCTCGGGGGCCACGTCCAGGATCTCGACCTCGAGGAGATCGCCCGGCTCCGCGCCCTCGACGTAGACCGGCCCGGTCAGGGGGTGTACCACGTCGAGGTTCGTCGCTGCGACGTCGTCGGCGGTGGCGCCCGGGCTGATCTGCCCGTCGAGCGCATCGCGGGTCTCGAGCACGACGTCTTCGCCCGGCTTGCAGCGCACGATCGGCGGGATGTCCGGATGCCAGCGGTTGTGGCCTGTGGCGGGCTCCTCGAGCAGGGTTTTACTCCGGTCGATGCGGACCTCGTGGGCTGCCATGACGCCTCCTCGTGTTGTCGGATTCGCCGCTAGGGGCGTTATTGGCCCGCGGCGCCTTCCAGGAGTTCCAGTAAGTGACTTCAGCAGCCGGACGCCGGGCGGCGGGCTTGAATTCAACGCCCTTGCTGTAGGCGACCGGCAGCAGCGCGACCTGCGTGACGGTGTCCGGAATGTCGAGGATCTTGGCCGCTTCGGCCTCACCGTGCAGGTGCAGAGTCGTCAGCACCGACCCGAGCCCTCGGCTCCGTAAGGCCAGCTGGAATGACCAGACGGCCGGAAATATGGACCCGAGGAAGCCGGACCAGTCAGCGTTACGTCCCGGTGCGTCGATCCGGCCCAACGCACATGGCACGACGTGTACCGGCACGCGGTGGAGGTTCTCGGCCAGGTAGCGCGATGAGTCCAGCACCCTGCGCTGCTGCGCGGCCTTCTCCGCAGGAAGGGATGCCAGCGCGGCGACCTGCCGGCGTTCGTACCGGTCCCAGATCTGCCGGTAGATCTCGGCAAGTGCCGTGCGCTTCTCCGCGTCCGTCACGACGACGAACCGCCAACGCTGCGCGTTCGCCCCCGTGGGCGCCTGGACGGCCAAGGCGAGGCACTCTTCGATCACCTCGGGCGGGACCGCGCGGTCGAGATCGAGCCGCTTGCGAACGGCCCGGGTCGTGGTGAGCAACTCGTCGACGGCGGCGAGGTCCATGCGTTCCATCCAAGGTCGGCTGGAATCAACGTACACAGCATCGCGCGGGTCGCCGAGTAGCGCGGGCGATCAATGGGTACGACTTCTGTCGTGCACCTCGTGATCGGCATCGATGGCGGCACGACCGGCACCAAGGCGGTAGCGGCCGGTGCCGACACCACTGTGCACGCCAGCGCGGAGGTTTCCTACACACTGCATATCCCCGAACCGCGCCGTGCTGAACTCGACGCCGAGGAGTTGCAGCGTGCGACCGTCGAGGCGCTCGGTCACGTCGTTCGCCAGCTCGAGGGCAGCGGCCACCAGGTGGCCGGTGTCTGCTTGAGCGCGGCCATGCACGGGTTGCTGCCGTTCGGCGAGGACAGCACGCCGCAGGGGCCGGTGGTGACCTGGGCCGACACCCGGGCGGACGACGAAGCGCGCCGCCTGCGCGCCGACCCGTCCGCCGGCGACCTGCATGCCCGTACCGGTACGCCGCTGCATCCGATGTCGCCCTTGACCAAGCTGATGTGGACTGCCGCGCACGACCCGGAACTCCACCGGTCCGCTTCGCGCTGGGGTGGGGTGAAGGAACTGCTCATCGCTGCGCTCGTCGACGCCGATCTGACCATCGACCTGTCCTGCGCGTCGGCCACCGGCCTGTACGACATCCACCAGGGTCGTTGGGATCCGGAGGCGCTCGAGCGAGCCGGCGTGGCCGAGGCTCAGCTGGCGCGGGTCGTTCCCACCACGGAGATCGTCGGCCCGCTGCGCCCCGACATCGCCCGCGCGGTCGGCCTGCCTGAGGGCACGCCGGTGATCGCCGGTGCGTCCGACGGAACCCTCGCGAACCTGGGCGTCGGCGCTGTGGTCGAGGGCTACGCCGCGCTGTCGGTCGGCACCAGCGGCGCCCTCCGGGCCGTCCGCAGGACACCGGGGATCGACCAGGCCGGGCGGCTGTTCTGCTACGCGTTGACCGAGGACAAATGGGTGGTCGGCGGAGCTGTCAGCAATGGCGCCTCGGTACTCGACTGGTTGTCCGTGGCGCTCGGAGCGCCACCCGAGCACGACATCGGCACGCTACTCGCAGAGGCCGAACGGGTCCCGCCCGGCAGCGCCGGGCTGCTCGCGCTGCCGTACCTGCTGGGGGAGCGGGCCCCGTGGTGGCGATCCGGCCTGCACGGCGCCTACATCGGGCTGCGTCGCGATCACGGCCGTGGTCACCTGGTGCGGGCCGTCGTCGAAGGTGTCGCCCAACAACTCGCGCTCATTCTCACCGCCGTCGAGGACGCCGGCGTCGAGGTCACTGAGATCCGGGCCACTGGTGGGGCGCTCGCGTCGTCGCTGTGGTCGACAGTCCTTTCCTCCGCCCTGGAGATGCCGCTTCGCCAGGCGCCGTCGTCCGAGGGCACGGCGGTCGGCGCGGCGCTGTTGGGACACCATGCGCTCGGGGAACTTGGCGATCTCGACGAGGTGGCCGAGATCGTCACGCTGGAGCGCGAAACCGCCCCCGACCCACGGGCCGCCGAGATGTACCGGGTGATGCGCCCATTGATCGAGCGGGCGGTCGCGGGCCTTGACGAGATCTTCGCCGCGCTCGACGCGCTGCCGTCCGAATCCACAGGAGAAGTGTCATGACCGAAGAAGTCCAGCCGACCTTCTGGGCGGTGCTCGGACTCCTCCTGCTCCCACTGATCTTGATCTTTGGTGAGACCGGCCTCAATACCCTGGTGGAAGAGGGTGTCGTCGATGGCGAGAACGCCGTCGTCCAGGTCGTCCGGATGCTCGGCCAGACACCCGTCGCCCTGCTCATCGCCGTGCTGGTCGCATTGATCGTGCTGGGAATCACTCAGCGCCGCGAGGCTCGCGACCTGGAGCGGATCACCGACTCGGCCTTCGGCCCCATCGCCTCGATCATCCTGATCACGGGTGCCGGTGGCATGTTCGGCGCGGTCCTGCGCGCGAGCGGGATCGGTCAGGCGTTGGCCGGCACTCTCGAGGAGACCGGGTTGCCGGTGATCGTGGCGGCGTTCGTTATCGCGACGGCCATCCGCGTGGCTCAGGGATCAGCCACGTCGCCCTGATCACCACTGCCAGCCTGATCTCGCCGGTCGTCGCGGAGGGAGACTTCAGTGATGCCTATCGCGCTCTCACGGTGATCGCCATAGCGGGTGGCGCCACCGTCCTGAGCCACGTCAACGACTCCGGGTTCTGGCTGGTCGGCCGGTTCTAGGGGATGGACGTCAAGACGACGCTCAAGACCTGGACGGTGATGGAGACGCTGCTCGGCAGGATCGGCTTCCTGATCGCGTTCGCCGTCAGCGCGTTCGTCTGAGGCTCGCCGCGTGCTCTGCCGCTGGACGCTCTAGCGTTGGACTCATGGAGACGAGGACGTTAGGCCGGACCGGCCGCAAGGTCAGCGTGGTCGGGTTGGGCGCTTGGCAGATCGGCGACGACTGGGGGACAGTGCAGGAGGGCGATGCCCAGGATGTCGTGCGCTCGGCCCTGGCAGCCGGCATCACCTTCATCGATACCGCGGACGTGTACGGCAACGGTCGCAGCGAGCGGATAATCGGTTCGGTCGTGGACGACCCGGACGTGTTCGTCGCCACCAAGATGGGGCGACGGGTGGAGCAGCGTCCCGAGAACTACAACTCGGCGAACTTCCGCGCCTGGACCGACCGATCGCGGCAACTGCTCGGCGTCGAGGCGCTCGACCTCGTGCAACTGCACTGCCCGCCGGACCCGGTCTTCGAGGATGACGCGGTGTTCGGCGCCCTCGATGCGCTGGTCGCTGACGGTGTGGTCCGGGCGTACGGCGTGTCGGTGGAAACATGCGCACAGGCGCTGTCCGCGATTGCGCGGGACGGCGTGGCGAGCGTTCAGATCATCCTGAACTGCTTCCGGCACAAGCCGCTGGACGACGTGCTGCCGGCCGCTGCGGAGGCCGGCGTCGGGATCATCGCACGCGTCCCGTTGGCCTCGGGGTTGCTGTCCGGGCGGTACGACGAGTCGACCACGTTCCCGCAGGACGATCATCGCAACTTCAACCGGTTCGGGGCGTCCTTCGACGTAGGGGAGACGTTCGCCGGCGTCCCGTACGAAGTGGGGGTCGAGGCGGCGCGCGAGTTGGCCGCACTCGTGCCGGCCGGAGCGACCATGGCGCAGTTCGCCCTGCGCTGGATCATCGACCAGCCGGGCGTCACGACGGTGATTCCCGGAGCGCGCAACGCGGACCAGGCCCGAGCCAACGCGGCGGCCGCGGACCTGGCCCCGTTGAGTGCAGACCAGCGGGCCGGCGTCCGCGACGTGTACGACCGCCTGATCCGTCCCCACGTCCATCACCGCTGGTAAAGAGATCCGGCGGTCAGCTGGCCCCCGGGCCGCGAAAGTCTGCGGGTGATCACACTCATACGGCGGAGTTTCTTCCCGATCCTGCTGGCTTTGACGGCTGCTGGCTGCGGCGATGGTGAGGAACCGGTGGCGGGGCCCACATCCGAGATGCCTATGCCGCCAGCCACGGAGTCGCCGGCACCGCTGGAACCAGAACTCCTCTCGGATCAACTGCGCTCAGGC
>Ga0256867_10000390_pt1 | contig 17371 bp, 18 predicted proteins | sample RVTome_15_FD_185939 | JGI IMG/M metagenome (GOLD analysis project Ga0256867, IMG submission 185939) | Soil microbial communities from uranium-contaminated site in the Upper Colorado River Basin, Wyoming, United States - RVT150D86 (HiSeq) ... | reverse complement strand
CGTGCTGATCGTTCCATCGATAATCCACGATGCAGAGCGGAGTGGGCGATCTGCCGATTTGCTCACAGGTGCGCGTTCTCGTCACGCGGGAACGCCTCGGCCCGACCGACGATCCCGCCTAGGGCCCGGGCCCAGTGGTGAGCTCAGTCCTCAGCTCACCGCTTTCTTCATGAGCGCGCCGATCCTCGCCTCTTCGACGGCAGTCAACTCCTTCAGCGCGAAGGACGTCGGCCACATGGCGCCTTCGTCCAGGTTCGCCTCGTCGTTGAAGCCGAACGTCGCGTACCTCGAGTTGAACTTCTGCGCGCTTTGGAAGAAGCAGACGACCTTGCCGTCCTTGGCATACGCGGGCATCCCATACCAGAGTTTCGGCGAGAGGACTGGCGCGCTGGCCTTGATGATGGCATGGAGCCGCTCGCCCAGGGTGCGATCCGGTTCCGGCATCTCGGCGATCTTCGCGAGCACGGCGCCCTCCCCGTCCGCCTTGTCCGCGCGCGGGCCGCGGCGCGCTTCCGCCTTCAGCTCTTGGGCGCGCTCCTTCATCGCGACTCGTTCCTCGTCCGTGAATCCCTTGGACGCCTTGCCGGTCACGGTGCTGCTCTTCGCGGACTTCTGCGTGCCCTTCTTTGCAGGTTTCCTCTCAGCCATTGCGAGGCACCTCCGTGCGCCGAACGAGTCCCCTCATCGGTCCTGAAGCAGCCCGAGGACGTTGCCATCGGGGTCGGTGACAGTGGCCACCAGGCGGCCGCCACCGACATCGTGCGCGGGCTCCCCCACGGTGGCACCGGCGGCGGTCACCTCGGCCAGCTTCGCCTCGATGTCCGGCACGTGCCAGTAGCCCACAGGCGAGGTCATGCCCTGCGGTCCACCGCCCGGCACCAGCCCGATGTGCTGGCCCTCGGCCTCGAAGCCGACGTAGTAGGACCCGTCGGTCTGCGGCGGGACGCCGAGTAGGGCGGCGTACACCGCCTTGGCCGTCGCCAGGTCGGACACGGGATGCAGCACGGTCTTGATTCCCTGGGTGGAAGAGCCAGTCATGGTTCCGCCCGGAGAAAGGTTCCCCGGGCGATCCGCCCAGGTGGTGGATCACCCGTATAAGTGCCGGTAGATGGCACACATGACGCGCACGCCGAAGAATGTCGGCAGCGAGATCTGCCCGCTCACGGCCTCCAATTCCAATTGGTGGCCACTACGCAGTGCGGTCTCGGATGCACATCTTCGACCTGACGTCAGGCCTCCGGGGTGGCGGGACGGCGGCGAGCCGTAGGGGGGCGCCGCAGCTGGACGTAGCGTTGAGGGCCCCGGCCAACCGGAGAGGGTGGCGACGATGACCGAGATCAACCCGGCGCAGGAGTCGCTGCGCCACTGGAGCGTGGTGGCACCGGCCTGGGAGGCGTACCGGGACCGCCTGTTCGAAAACCTGCGGTCGGTGTCGGAGTGGCTCGTCGACCAGGTCGACCCCCAACCGGGTCAGACCGTTCTGGAGCTGACGGCAGGCCCAGGCGAGACCGGCTTCCTCGCCGCCGCCCGGCTCGGCCCTGGCGGCCGGCTCATCTCGAGCGACTTCGTTCCCGCCATGGTGGAAGCAGCGCAGCGGGGCGCGGCTCAACGGGGCCTGGACAACGTCGAGTGCCGGATCCTCGACACCCAGCAGATCGATCTGCCCGACGGGAGCGTCCACGGCGTACTGTCGCGCTTCGGGCTCATGCTCGTGCCCGAGCAGGAGCGGGCGATGGGCGAGATCCGACGGGTATTGCGGCCGGGCGGGCGGTGCGCGTATGCCACCTGGGGTCCGCCCGACCGCAATCCCTGGATCTTCCAGCTCGTGATGGCGCTACTGCAGAACGGCCACACGCCGCCCGGCGACCCGTTCGCGCCCGGAGGGGTGTTCTCGCTTGCCACACCCGAGCGCAACCAGGAGCTCGCCGAGACCGCCGGCTTCGCGGACGTCACGCTCGACGAGCTCACGGGCGTGATGCGCTTCGAGAGCCCGGACGACTACTGGACATTCAACACCTCGGTGGCGGGACCCCTGGCCGAGCTCGTCGCCACACTCAGCGACGAGCAACTCCGTACAGTCCGCACCACCCTCGACCGATCCCTGGCTCCCTTCACGCGCGACGGCGAACTGGAACTCCCCTGGCTGAGCGTCGTCACCGGCGTCTCCTTACGCCCGCGATGACGACCGGAGCGCTGGCGCGCCACAGGCGGCCTCGGATACTGCGCGATCGCGACCACCGACGCCAAGCGACCGCGCCGAGCCCTTAGGTGATCAGTCGGTAGATGGCCTGCTGGGCACCCTGCGCGTACGAAGAGCCCACCCGATCGATGAGCGCCACCCAGCTCTCGTCGGCCATCAGCGCTGATTCAGCCCGCTCGAGCTCGCCGATGTCCGCGAACCCGGTGGTCCACCGGCAGCCACCGTAAGCGCCAGTGGCGTCGACGAGGAACATCGTAGAGACCCCTGTGATCCGTGTGGCCGCCTCTGCGATCTCTACGCCGTTGGCCAGAGCCGCGCCCAGCTGGCCATTGGCCGCTATCGCGTTGGCGGATGTGACGTAGGTCGGCAGCGGCGCGGACGGGTCGCGTTCACCGGACACCACCTGTGCCAGGCGGTCAGAGAACGGGCCCATGAACAACCGGCCGCCCTTCTCGGCAAGATCGACGAAGCTGTCGGACGTTGCCAGCTTGTCGTTGGCCTCCTCGAGGTGCTCGAGGTCGTCGACGAACGTCGCCCAAACGGTTGTGCCGAAGTCGGGCGACATCGTCGACGCCCAAGCGTGAACATCGAGCCCGGTCTCCTGCTGGACCTTCTCCGTGATGGTCGTCACGAAGGCCATAGCCTCGCGGATAGCGCCGGGCGCGAACCGCCCGGCGCGCCTGAACAGATACATGCCGCCATCCCTTTCGCCCGCGTGACGCCGGGGGTTGGCCGTCACGGTTCTGTAATACTCGCGCGGCCTCTGCGCGCTGGCAACGAACTTCCGCGCTGACGCCGCGGTCGGGGTGGGACGAGCCGCTCCGGGCGGTCGGGGCAGTCGAGGCCCGGCGCAGCGGGGACAGGCACCGCGTGGCGTCGTTCAGCCGCCGAGGCGGTCGAGCAGCCAGCTCGGTGCCACGACCTCCGCCCCGGAGCCACGGACCCGCGCGCGGAGACCGCGATCCGCCGACACGAGGACGACGGGAGCGTCGGCGGTTGCCGCGAGGCTCGCGAGCGTGTCGTCACCGTCGCCCGGCGCATGGACGACCGTCACGCCGTCGGCGACGCCCTCCTCCACCCCCCGGCGCGCCGTGCCCTCGAGGACCATGACGACAGGTTCCGGCAGCCGCGACGCCGCCGTCGCGGCCCGGACCCGCTCGGCGAGCCGACGGGTCGCCGTGGCGCGGTCCCGCCACCAGCCCGTCGGGCGGGAGCCCACCACATTGGCGGTGTCGATCAGTAGCACGACGCAAGGCTCGCGCGCCCGCACCGCGCAGGCGGCCCCATTCCTCATGGCCGCGCGCTCTGCTCTTCGTCTCGACGCGCTGGTCTGCGCGATCGAGGCTCGCATGCGAGACGGTCGATTTGGCCGCGCGTACGGCCGCCATCCCCCAGGGCGACGCCCCACGTCGCAGACTCGACCGACGCTGGCCTCACCAGTATCAAGCAATCTGACTTGATACATCTAACCGGATTGATGTAATAGTGGTGATGTGAGCGTGTCAGAAGGTAGCCAGGAGCGGGTGGCTCCGCCGGGGTTCCTCCGGCTGGCCGGCCATCCGGTGCGCTGGCGGCTGCTGAGCGAGTTGGCCCGCAGTGATCGCATGGTGCACGAGCTGACCGGCCTGGTCGGTCACCCCCAGAACCTGGTCTCCTACCACCTCGGCAAGTTGCGAGACGCCCGGCTGGTCTCGGCGCGGCGGAGCTCGGCCGACCGCCGCGACGCCTACTACACCGTCGACCTCACCCGCGTCGGGGATCTGCTGACCGCCGCCGGCGCAGCGCTGCATCCCGCGCTTCACCCGAGCCCGCCGCCGAGCACGGCCCGGCAAGTGCCGGCGAGGGCTCGGGTGTTGTTCTTGTGCACGGGCAACAGCGCCCGCTCGCCGATGGCCGAAGCCCTGACACACGCTCGCTCTGATGGCGCGGTCGAGGCACACAGCGCTGGCAGCCACCCCAAGCCGTTGCATTCCAACGCCGTGCGGGTGATGCGAGATGAGCACGGCATCGACATGGCTGGGCAGCGCTCGAAGCACCTGGGCGTGTTCGCGGACCAGCGGTTCGACTGGGTCATCAGCCTGTGTGACCGAGTGCGCGAGGTATGCCCCGAGTTTCCCGGCTCCCCTGAGACCATCCACTGGAGCATCCCCGACCCCACCGCCGGACACCCAGACGGCGACAACGAGGTCAACTACCCGGCTTTCAAGCGGGCGGCCGCCGAGTTGGAGACCCGCATCAGGTTCCTGCTCCGCGCTCTAACCCGTCCGATGGACGCGGCCCCGACGACAGCACAGGAGGAACGATGACGGAACCAGACGCGATGGTGAACGTCCGCTACATGGTCGACGACGTCCAGGCGTCCATCGACTTCTACACCAAGCACCTGGGCTTCGAGCTTCGCAACAGCGCCGCTCCCGCGTTCGCTGACGTCACCCGCGGGAATCTGCGGCTCCTGCTCAGCGGGCCGGCGAGCTCGGCCGGACGACCCATGCCCGACGGTGCCAAGCCGGGACCGGGCGGCTGGAACCGCATCCATCTCATCCTCCGCGATCTCGCCGCCGAGGTCGAGCGCCTCCGTCAGGCTGGGCTCGGGTTCCGGAACGACGTCGTCACCGGCCCGGGCGGCTCCCAGATCCTTCTGGAGGACCCTTCGGGCAACGTGATCGAGCTGTTCCAACCTGCCGACCCTTGACGCGGTGGCCAACCCCGGCTCGAACCCGGGCGAAGGATCCCGACCAGAAGCCCGGCGCGTCGGCTTCCGGGCGGCTGTGTCAGCGCGCGTCCAGCAGCCCTCGCTCTGGTCGCCGATCTGGGCGCCCGCTCCCGCCAGCAACCACATGCAGCTGGGGCGCCTGCTCCTGGTGTTCCTACGAATCGGCAGTGCGACGATGTCGTGGCCCGCACCGACGCCCCGTGACCGGCCGACCACCCACGAGCAGATCACTCGACGACCTGGTCGCCGGGGAACGTCGAGGTGGGCAGAGCCAGGTCGCCTCGCGGGGGCTCATCGTCGGGCCAGCCATAGCACGGCTCACGTCAGTCGAGCCGTCGACGGCGGCAATGACGACTCGGGAAGCTCGCGGGGCAGCTGGGCCGGTGGCGGGTTGATGGCCGGCGCGGGGCCCTGTCCTCGTCGAAGCGCCCCGGCCGCCCCGGCACGGAGGAACGGTCCCACGGTACGTTCGGGCCGATGGACATCGGGGGCACGGTGGCGCGGGGCTTCGAGCCGGTGCGGGACGAGTTCGAGCGCAACTTCGCGGAGCGGGGCGAGGTCGGGGCCGCCTGCTGCGTGTACCGCGGCGCCGAACCGGTGGTCGACCTGTGGGGCGGCACCACCGCCGCCGACGGCGAGGCGCCCTACACCGATCGCACCCTGCAGATGGTGGCGTCCGCCACCAAGGGGGCGCTCGCGATCGTCGCTCACCGGCTGGCCGAGCGCGGTGAGATCGACCTCGACGCGCCCGTCGCGCGCTACTGGCCCGAGTTCGCCGCCGAGGGTAAGGCGGACCTGCCGGTGCGGTGGCTGCTCAGCCACCAGGCCGGGCTGCCCGCGATCCACCGCGTGCTCTCCGAGGAGGACATCGCGGGGTGGACGGTGCCGGTCACGGCCCTGGCCGCGGAACCCTCGGCCTGGGCGCCCGGCACCGGCCACGGTTACCACGCCATCACCTACGGCTGGCTGGTGGGCGAGGTGATCAACCGCGTCACGGGCGCGACCTGCGGCCAGGTGTTCGCCGACGAGGTGGCGCGCCCGCTCGGGCTCGATCTCCACATCGGGCTGCCGCCGGCTGAGCATCACCGCGTGGCACCGCTGATACTGGCGCCGCCCCCGGCACACGGACAGCCGGACGAGTTGACCACGCGCCTGCTCGATCCGGACTCGATCGCCCACTGGGCCTTCCTCATCCCGTCGGGTCTGTTCACGATCATGAACGACCCGGTGATCTGGGCGGCCGAGCTCCCCGCCGCCAACGGCATGGGGACCGCACACGCGCTGGCGCGCCTGTACGCGGCGGTCATCGGGGAGGTCGACGGCGTCCGCCTGCTCGCACCGGGCACCGTCGCCCACGCCACCGTTGAGCACTGCCGCGGGATCGACCGCGTCGTCGGCTACGAGACCGCGTACGCGCTGGGCTTCCAGCTCCCCTTCCCCTTCCGGCCCATGGCCGGCCCGGGCAGCTTCGGGCACTACGGGCTCGGCGGCTCGGTCGGCTTCGCCCACCCGGGCCACGGGTTCACCCTTGGCTACACGGTCAACCAGATGGGCCCGGCCACACCCGCGGACCGCCGCTCGGTGCCCCTGGTCGACGCCGTCGTCCGCTGCTGCTCTCCAAGAGGACTTCCTTGAGTTCGGGCGAGTCCGGCTTGTTGGAGACCGAGCCGAACACACCCCGTCCCGCCCCAGGAGGCTGGCACTAAGGCGGCGGGGACGCCACGGACTGCTCTTCATCGACGGCCACGCCGACTTCTACCAGCCGGACGCCGAACCGAACGGCGAGGCCGCCTCCATGGACCTCGCGCTCGCCACCGGCCGGGGCCCGAGCGGCGTGACAGACCTGGAGGGACCGGCGCCGCTGGTCCGCGACCGGGACGTCGTGCACGTCGGACGCCGCGACGCCGAGGAGGCCGAACAGGCCGGCAGCCAGCGCATCGAGGACACGGACATCACCGTGTTCGACCTCGCCACCGTCCGCCAACGGGGGGCCGAGCCCGTGGCACGCGACGCGCTCGCCCGGCTCGTCCGCCCCGACCTCGACGGCATCTGGGTCCACCTCGATTGCGACGCGCTGGACGACGCCGTCATGCCGGCCGTGGACTACCGGCTCCCCGACGGCTTGCGCTGGGACGAGCTGCAAGCCGTACTCGGCGCCACGATCGCCACCGGCGCCGTCGTCGGCATCGAGATCACGATCTTCAACCCGACGCTCGACCCCGACGGATCGATCGCCCGAGCCCTGGTCACATGCCTCAGCCGTGCCCTCGTCCCGGGAGATCGCAGCGCTATGGCGGGTGACGCCGACCCTCCAACTCGTCGACGTTCGACGTGAGCCGCCTCGGCGGTCGCGACCCCGACCGGATCGTCGATCGGGGTGCTCGGCGTCGGGACTCCTGCTCGTCGATTCGCCTGGTGCGCCCCGCCCGATGCAAGTATCACCGGGCGAGGGGGTCGCGGTGAACAAGTTGCGTGCACGTTCATGGATCGGCGCCGCGTCGATGGCACCGTTGCTCGTGGCCCTGGCGTGCTCGTCGGGCGACGACTCGTCGGGCGGCGCGGGCCGCGGTGCGGACGATGCAGCGGCCGCCTCGGGCGACGAGTTACCGGCCTCCCGGACCTGCGATCAGGGCGCCACCCAGGATCGGGTCGAGGCCGCGGCCGTCGCCGGCACGCCGAACGACCTCACGATCACGTCGTTCGACGGCACGCGCATCCGGGCGCACTGGTTCCCGGCGCCGACGGCGTCGACCGGTGACCGGGCCCCAACCGTGCTCATGGGCCCCGGCTGGTCGCTCCCCGGGGCGACGCCCGCCACCGACGGCGGCGACGGCGGGACGAATCCCGTGTCTTCGGGGGCGCTGGGCATCGGCACGCTCAACGAGGCCGGGTACAACGTCGTCACGTGGGACCCCCGTGGATTCGGGGCGTCGACGGGCACCGTGACCGTCAATGACCCCGACCACGAGGGTCGCGACGTGCAGGTGCTCCTCGACTGGGTGGCGACGCAGCCCGAGGCCCGGCTCGATACCCAGGGCGACCCCCGCGCCGGCATGGTGGGCGCGTCCTACGGCGGCGGCATCCAGCTCACCGTCGCCGGGATCGACTGCCGCGTCGACGCGCTCGTGCCGAACGTGGCGTGGCACTCGCTGGAGACGAGCCTGTTCCGCAACGAGACGGTGAAGGCCGGCTGGGCCCGGCTACTCGACACCGCGGCCTCCGGCGCCGACCGCGACCCCCACCTCGTTGAGGCCGTTGACACTGGGCTCACCACCGGTGTCGTCGACGACGAGACCATCGAGTGGTTCCGTGACCGGGGGCCGGGCGACCTCGTCGACCAGATCACGGCGCCGACGCTGCTCGTCCACGGCACGGTCGACACGCTGTTCACCCCGGGCGAGGCGGTCGCCAACTTCACAGCGCTCCGGTCGGCAGGCGCCCCGGTCGCGATGCTCTGGTACTGCGGTGGCCACGGCACTTGCCTCACCGACCCCGGCGACCCCGCCCTCGTGACCGAGCGCACCCTGGCCTGGCTCGACCACTACCTCGTCGACGACCCCGAGGCCGACACCGGGCCGGTTGTCGACATCGTCGACCAGGACGGGCGACGCTGGGTCGGCGACGACTTCCCCCACGAGGCAGGCGACCCGCTCACCGCCCACGGCGACGGCGGCAGGCTGGCGTTGACCGCGGACAGCGTGGCCGGGCCGATTAACCCGGCCGGGTCGGACGACATGCTCGCCGGCCTCGTTGCGGGCTTCACCCCAGGGCGGGCTGACCGGGCCGTGGAGACGACGCTCGAAGCGGACCATGACGCGCTCATCCTCGGTGCGCCCCGCGTCACCCTGACCTACAGCGGCACCACACCCGACGGCCCCGAGCCCACCCGCGTGTTCGCCCAGATCGTCGACGACCAGTCCGGCGGCTACGTGTTCGGCAACCAGATCACCCCTGTGCCGCTCACGCTCGACGGCGACGAGCACACCGCACATGTCGACCTCGAAGTGGTCGCCCACCACCTCGTCCAGGGCGCCCGCGTGACCCTGCAACTCGTCGCGACCACGCCCGCCTACGCCACACCCCGCCTCGGTGGCGAGCTCACGGTCACAGACGTCACGCTGGCGCTGCCGACGACCGACGACCTGTCGCCAGCGTCGGACGACTGAATCGTCGTCGCCGACGCAGCGCGACTCCATCCTCGTCGCTGCCGGCAAAGCCGCCGAAACGAGCGCGGAACTGGCCGCCGGCCCATGAGGTCGCAAGCGGAGGCGCACTACAGCGCGAACTACGACCTGTTCGTGAGCATCAAGGCACGCTATGACACCGGGAACGTCTTCCCGCCTCCGCCAGTCACTCCCGGCTGGGCAGGCCGGCCATGAACCCCGACACCTCGCAGCGGCTGACGGCTCCCTGCGTCGTCAAGGTCCGCTTCGGCGGCGGCGATCACGTGTTGGAGGTGAAGACCGCGCTGTACATCGAGCGGGTGGCCGGTTCCACTGGCCACGGCAGCGGCGAACTCCCGCCGCAGGACGGCGAAGGCCTCGGGCCCGCCGGCTGCAGCGCAGTCGACGCTGAGTGCCCCAGCCGGGCCGAACACGGCAGCAGTGGCGATTTGAGGCTCGATGCCGGCGGTCGCACACAAGGAGGCCTCGCTGACACGCCCGTCCTCGTGCTCCAAGAGGAGGCCGACCCAACCCAGCGAAGCGCCGTGGGCACGGACTGCCACGACGCGACCGAGCGCGGCGTCGAGCAGATCGATCACATGGGGCCCGAGGTCGAGAAGAGCACCACGCTCGAGCCGCCAGGGTGTGGCGAACGGTCCGCCCAGCAACCCACCCGAGATGAACTCACCTCGACCGCCGATGACGTCGAGGCGGGCCGCCGCCTCGAGGAAGGTGCGCACTGGCGCGGCGTAGCGGAAGCTGAGAACCACCTGCGAGACGACGCCCGCCTCGCCCACGGCATCGGCCAGGCGCAGGGCACCGTCGAGGTCGTCGGCAATGGGCTTCTCGAGCAGGAGGGCCTTGCCGCGACGGGCGGCGGTGGCGGCCAGCTCGGCCTGCACCGCTGGTGGCACCGCGAACGCGATGGCCTGACAGGCGTCGAGGAGATCCTCGTAGCGGCCGAACGTCCGGACCCCGAGGCTGCTCGCCAGCTCGCTGGCCGCGTCGGACCGGCGGGCCCACACGCCCACGAGATGTGTCTCGGGCCCCGCTGCCAGCACCGGCCCGTGAACGAGCTGTGCCCACGGTCCCGCACCCACCAGGCCCACGTCGATCTCGGCCACGGTGGGTGACCCTAACGCCGCAAGGATGCGGGCACGACAAAGGGCGCGAGCTCCGGTCGGCCAACCCTCGCAGGCCTCGGCCGCGTACTTGCGCAGCCAGCCGTGCACCGTCTAGTGCCGTGACCACAAACGTTTGCGCCCACCACGCCGGCCAGCATCGCCGCTCGCGGCGTCCTCCTCCTCGAAAGTGCTGGCGACTTCCTTCGTCGTGCGTCCTTGCGAGCGACGATCCTGACTCGGCGTGGACGGGCGAACGTTCATGGTCACGGCACTAGCGGGCCGCCCCCTTAGCGGCGGACCACGTCCGTGACCGTGGCGCCGTCGTTGAGGACCTCCAGAACCGCCGCATAGCGCTGTTCCACCAGGCCCAACTCCACGAGCATCGACGGCCTCCTCCGGATCTGCGGGCGCGAACGACCCACAGCGAAGGAGGTGGCCACCGCCAGCAGGTGGACCCCCAGGTGTCAGGCAGGAACCGGGGCGAGTGTCGCCCACGTACGGGGACCGCGTCCCGAACGTGTCAGCCAGCTACCGGGGCCACGATGTCCAGCATGAACCGGGTCCGCACAGCAAAAGAGTCCGCTGAGCTGGTTGTCGTCAGCGAGATCGTCCGTGGGGTGTAGCTGGGTCTGCGGGGTCCGCTGGTGTCTTGCACCTGCTCTTGGACCTGACGAAGGACTTCAGCGGGTTCACCGACGACTACTAGACACCATTCGGCCCCTCACCAACGCCTGATCTGCCTTTGGTCGCACCCATTGTCCGCCCAGCCACCGGGCCTCGGTCGGTGACGACCGACAAGGAATGATTCCGACAACGACAGCGTTGGCCCCAGCGTGACCGCCACACTTGACCTGTTTCCTCACGCCGCCTTTCGTGCCGTCAACAGCGTCGTCGTGGGACCGTTCACCAAACGCGGCATCGGGGCGCCGCCCGTGGTCGGCGTTGGGACGGTCACCGTCGCAACGACCGGCCGTCGCTCTGGGCGGGCACACGAAGTGCCGTTGGCCGCAGCGCGCCTCGGCGACACCGTGGTCGTGTCGACCGTCCGACGAAACGCCGAGTGGGTCAGGAACCTCGAGTCCGACCCGACGACGACAATCTGGCTCGACGGTTGCGCCCGCCAGGCCGAGGCGTCGGTCCAGCGACTACCCGGTCTCACTGTCGCCAAGCTGCGCGTCAACCGCCAGCGGGCCTGATCCGACCAGGCGCCCGTCTGGACGATCGGGTTAGCGAGGAGCGCGACGCCGCTCTCGGGCGGACTGGAGCGCTTCACCGTGAGCGTTACCCCTAACGCTGACACTGGCGTGAATGTCGTCTTCGGCACCAACCCGAATCCGGAGTGCGAGGCACCCACTAACACCGCCCGATGATCGCGCTCTGACCGCGGCGGCGGCCAGCGCGACCACCACAGCCCCGCCGAGATGGGGGAGTTGCTCCAGACCGATTCTGGATCGGCCGTCTGGTCGGTCGACCTACGCAGCCCGTCCCTCTGCGATGGCGACCAGATCGTCGAGGCGCAGTGTCCAGATCCGTACAACCCCGTCCGCGCCGACGGTGGTCGCCTCAGCGCTGTAGCCGTGAGGCGTCTTGATGGTGTCCACCACCTCGCCGCGGCGCCAGTCCCAAAACGTCGACGCCGCGGGTTTCGGTGTCGGATGCCTCGCTGGCGAGGCGGGGCACCAGCAGGCGACGGCCGTCGCGGCTGAACGCGATCTCACCGAACGCAGTGGGCGGCTCGGCCTGCAGTTGGGCGACCTCCTCGCCTGTCGGGTCGAAGACGGCCACGCGATCGGCTCGACCAGGCTCGGCGAGAGTCAGGGCGAGCAACTCGCCGTCCGGATCCCAGGCGGACCCGACGATCTCCCCAAGGCCCATGCCGGGCCGAAACCCGGGAACGCGATGTATGGGTCGGAGCGCGCTCGGTATGGTCCGCGTCGTGGCGCAGAACGATCGCGAGATCACCCGCTTGTTCCACGACGCCACCAAGCACACCGTCGAGAGCGTCCGAGGGGGCGGGCATCTCCTCGACTTCGCCAACATGCCGATCCCGCTGAAGCACTACCCGGACCTCGAGCCGATCCCTCTGCCGGTCGACCTGCCGGAGCGGGATACGCCGGCGGTCGAGGCGCTTTCGGGCCGCGTGGACGTCGCGCCTGCGCCGTGGGGGCTGCCGGAGCTGGCCCGTGTCCTGTTCTTCTCGGCAGGGGTGACGCGCCGGGCGCGGCTGGTCGGTGGGCGGCCGCTCTTCTTGCGGGCCGCCGCCTCGGCCGGCGCGCTCTACCCCGTAGAGGTCTATGTGGTCTGTGGTGATCTGCCGAGCCTGCCGGCTGGCGTCTACCACTTCAATCCCGTCGAGTTCGCCCTGCGGCGGCTCCGCGACGGCGACCACCGGCCGTTCCTGGCGCGGGCCGCCGCCGACGGGGGCATCGGCAGCGCACCGGTGACCCTGGTGCTCTCGGGGATCTCGTGGCGCACCACCTGGAAGTACGGGGAGCGCGGGTACCGACACCTTTTCTGGGACTCCGGTGCCGTCTTGGCGAACGTGTTGGCGGTCACCGAGGCGGCGGGCATCACGTCGCGGGCACTCACCGGCTTCGTTGACGACGACGTATCCCACCTCCTCGGTGTCGGCTCGCCCGAGGAGTATCCGCTCGTGATCGTGGCGCTGGTAGGCAGTCCGGCCGGCGGGCGACCGCCGGCGGGGCTCGATCGGCCCCCCGCCATCCACCACCGCGTGCACCCACTCTCTCGCTCCCCGCAGCACCACAAGGGCCTTGCAGCGGTGCACCGGGCAGGCGTCCTCGACGACGCCGACGAGGTGACGGCGTGGCGCGCCGCGGCCGCGCAACTCGGAACGGCCGCGGCCGGTGAGGTCGGTGTGTCGCCGCGGGGTCGGGGCACGATCGAGGACGTCATCGTGCGGCGGGGCTCCACTCGTCGGTATTCACGCGACCCGGTTGGTGAGGAGGTGCTGCGGTGGGAGCTTGCGGTTACTGCTCGTCCCCTGCCCGCAGACTTCGCCAGACAGGGGCGAACGCTGCTCGAGCACTTTCTCGCGGTCCATGCAGTCGAAGGTGTCGCACCGGGCATCTACCGCTGGGTGCGAGGCAGCCTGGAGCAGATAGAGCGGGGGACGTTCCGACACGAGGCGGCTCACCTCTGCCTCGATCAACCGCTCGGCGGCGACTGTGCCTTCGACGCCTTCCACTGCGCGGCGCTCGGCGACGTCATCGAGCGAAGTGGCGCCCGCGGCTACCGGTCGGCCCTGCTCGAAGCGGGCGCCGCCATGGGCCGCCTCCAACTCGCCGCCTACGCGCTCGGCCACGGCGCCAGCGGCACCACCTTCTACGACGACGACGTGTCGGCCTTCCTCGGAACCGAAGCGTCCCCGATGCTCATCACCACGGTGGGCGTGCCCAGCTACCGTCCCCGTCCCGGCAAGCGCCCGGCCCAGATGGACCGGCTACGAGTCCAGCTCACGTGAGCCGGACACGGTCGAGCCGCTCCGCCCCGCCCGAAGCCTTGGAGCTACCCGCTCACAGAGCGCCCCCTACGCACGCCCCGAATCAGCGCCGCTACTCGAACGCACCGCCCCATTGATGCTGTTCCAGGCGTATAGAACGCGGTCGCATGACGTCCACCAGCGAGCCACGTTGACGCCGTGGGGAGCGGCAACTCTGCGCGCGTCGGAGATGCCGTCGTCGGCAACAGATCCACCGCTTGCATGCGGTCCGGGGCTGACATGGAAGTGGCGGGCGCCACGCTCCGCAGATTGGTCGGATACGGCTACCCCTGGGCCCGCATGCCGCGCGAACCCCCAGAATCTCGCCGCGATGTCTTGATGGGAACGCGGCCTAAATTTAGGTACATCGACCCGGAAGGAGGAGGCTGATGAACCACCGGCACACACCCCATCACAGAGTGACGGCGAGAGTGTGCTGGCGAGGTTGACCGACAACTGAATTTAAGCGTTGCACCTGGACTTGCACCTGATTTCCACCGACCCAGGGAGCCGGCACACCGTCTACCAGCACTTTCAACGTGCCCCCGGCAGGACAAGGACTCGAACCTGCGGCCTACCGCTTAGGAGACTGTGCCTGATCGTCCGCTCCGTGCCGTCCAGTGCGCTGACCTGCACCAATTCCGCCGCCCAGTCCGTCGAGTGCGGTTCCGTCCACAGCGGTTGCCGGAGTTTGGGTCCCGCGTAAGGTCCAGAGCGCATCGGCCACCATCGACCGTGAGGTCGCAGTTGACGGAATGGTTCTTTGGAAGGCCGCCTCCCGATCCGCCCAGGCTCGATGCGGGAGCACACTGCATCGGCGAGCACCGACGACGGACGCGGTACCCGCCGACGTCGACCGTGACTGTCCGGACCGTGCTCGTGACCCGCGCGTCGAGCGGGCTCGGCCTGGTCAGACATCCCCTGCGTTCGCCGCCACGAGCCCCGTTCTGAACCGCCACTGGCACAATCGTCCGATGCTCCATCACTGAGCGAGATCGACGCTGCGACACGGGAAAGCTGGGCGGCCGACACGTGTTTGCCTGGCGACGCCGAGCAACGCCAGTGGTCGCTTGGCGCCGGGTCGCACCGCGATGGAGCTCGATGAGGGCGCCAATCGCGGCCCCGAGCTGATTGAGCCGGTCGACCCCGACGCAGACCCGCCCGGCTTTCCGGCCGAGCCTCGTGCCGCGTGTGTCCCGCAACCGCCCTGTCGTGTCGTCTCGGGCGACACAAGCGAGCGGCCGACGGTTTACGGTTCGCGGCATGGCGCAGCTCGGCTCGGCAGAGCGAGCGAGGCTTCCCGACAGTGCCTTCGCCTACGTTGATACGCACGGTCGCCGGCGGCTACCGATCCATGACGCCGGCCATGTCCGCAACGCGCTCGCTCGCTTCAACCAGGTCGCGTTCGAGGACGACGCCGCCCGCGACCGTGCGCGCAAGCGGCTCCTCAACGCGGCCAAGAAGTTCAAGATCGTGCCCGTCGGGTTCATCACCAACCAGCTGCGGTCCGAGCGCGACCTGGGGCGCCGGGGCGACGAACCGATCCGTTTGCCTTCGGGCTTCGTGACGATGCTGCTCACCGACATCGAGGGATCGACGGCGCTGGTCCACCGCCTCGGCGACCATTACGGCGACCTGCTTGAGCGGGTCAGGGCCCTTTTGTGCGACACCGCGCTGGGCCATGACGGTCACGTCGTCGAGACGCGCGCCGACGAGTTCTTCGCGGTGTTCGAGCAACCGGCGGCTGCGCTCACCATGGCCTTGACGGTGCAGCGCGAGCTTCGCACGAGGGTGTCGGCCGGTGACGAGGATGTACGCGTCAGGGTCGGAATCCACAGCGGCTACCCGACGCTGGCGAAGGCGAACTACATCGGCATGGCCGTGCACACGGCGGCACGGATCTGCGGCGCAGCGCACGGAGGGCAGATCGTCGTGTCGGGCGACTTTCGTACCGCGATCGGCGTCCCCTTGCCGAATGGCGTGCGCTTACGGAAGCTCGGCGCGTACGCGCTACGCGGCCTGCCGGACGAGGTTGAGCTCTACCAGGTCGCGGCGGAAGGGCTCCTCAGCCGCTTCCCGCCGCTCAGGATTTCGCTTTAGGACTCAGCTGAGTGAACGTACGGGGGCGAGGCCGGAGCTAGGCCGGGCCGGTGAAGGGATCGGCCCGGTCGATGACGTCGTAGTGCGCTACCGACGACAAGCCGTTGATGAGGTAGCGCTCGTCTTCCGGGTAGAGCACGGCGGCGTCGATGTCGTCGCCGGCGAAGGCGCGGATCGCCTCTACCGAATCCCACAAGGAAAGGGCGATGATCTCGGTGCGGTCGCCCTCGTGGCGTTGCAGCAACCAGGCTCCTCGATTGCCGGCGGTCTGCCCGTACTCGGCGAAACCTGTCGCGCGTATGTAGTCGACGTACAGCTCGGCGTCGCCGGTTGGCACCGCGCCCGTCCAGACTCGGGCGATCATCAGCCGCCCGCTGCTTCGTCGGCGGGCTCGGTGAGGAAGCCGATGATTATCCGGTTGCACAGGTCGGGCTTCTCCATCAGCAGCCCGTGCCCGGTGCCGGGCACGATGGCCAGCTGCGATCCCGACAGCCCGGCCCGGAACGCCAACGTGTGCTCGATGGGGATCTCGTCCTCGTCGTCACCGACCATCACGAGCGACGGGCCGGGGTACCCAGCGAGGTCGGCCCCCGTCAGCGCGGGTTCCTCCTCGTGCATACGGTCGAGCTTCGTGTTCAGCGCCGGGAAGGCGTTGGGGCCGTCGGGCGAGACGGCGCCGTGGAAGTCGACGAAGAATGCCATGCTCTCCTCGTCGAGGTAGATGGCACCGGGCGCCCAGCCCTCGTGGTGAAAGACACCTGAGGCCACCACCAACCGGCGCACGAGATCCGGACGCAGCAAGGCTGCCACCAACGCCACCGGTGCACCGTCGCTGTGGCCGACGAGGAACGCCGGTCCGCCGACCACCTGCTCGAGGAAGGCAATGGTGTCCCGCGCCATCAGCTCGTAGGAGATCGGTCCCTCGACGTCGGCCGTACGGCCGTGCCCTCGCCGGTCGGGCCGGAACACTTTGAAGCGCTGGGCCAAGCCGGGGACGTTGGACTCGAAGACCCGGGAGTCGGCGCCGCCCGGGTGCAGAAGTACCAGCGGCTCTCCCTGCCCGTCCTCCTCGTAGTACGTGCACACGTCGCCGAGCTGGGTGTAGTTCGCCACTGCGGGCTCCTCTCCTGATCGCCCAGGGTCGGTTGAGCGTGTCAAGTTGGAGTGGCCCCACCCGTGCTCGTCTGATTTGGCCCCAGGCTGAAGTGGGTCAGCGTCGTCACCACCCGGCGTCAGTGGTGGTGGCCCTGGCGGCCGAGGGTCTCCACGGGGGTCGCGCCGGGGCGGGTCCACTGCGGCACGGGCCGGCTGGTCGGGCCCCAGGTGGCGACGCCGTCGGCGTCCGAGCGCCAGTACCAGCAGGCCTGGCGGCCCTCGAACGGGTGCCCCTCGCGGACATCGCCGATCACGGGCCAGCCCTCGGGGTTGTCCTCCCACGCCTCGCCGCGGCCGTAGGGCGTCATGTCGAGCAGGCCCAAGGACCCGTTGACCGGCTCGTTGCCACGGCCCGTCGTGGAGTAGGTGAGGAACACGCGGTCGCCGCCGCGCAGGAAACAGACGATGTGCCCC
>Ga0256867_10000388_pt1 | contig 17416 bp, 12 predicted proteins | sample RVTome_15_FD_185939 | JGI IMG/M metagenome (GOLD analysis project Ga0256867, IMG submission 185939) | Soil microbial communities from uranium-contaminated site in the Upper Colorado River Basin, Wyoming, United States - RVT150D86 (HiSeq) ... | reverse complement strand
TCGGTCGAAACCCCGACGACCCCCTGGGCCGGGCCGAGCAGTCTCCTCGATACGCTGCGTTGCTTCGGATGTCCGGACGATCCCCACGCGATGCTCCGATGCCTCTCGACCCCGTTCGAGGGCACGACGTGGGGGGGAAGGCGCGCGCTTCGCCGAGTTCGAGGGCGCGAGCGCCGCGAGCCGAGACGTCGAGCGGTGGGTCGAGGCGTTCCAGGAGAAGGTCCGCCAGATCGCCGAAAGGGAGCCGTGTCCGACGCCCTGAGTCTTCGCGGGCGCCCGAGGGGTTCGCTCGCCGGGCCCCCGATCGGAAGGAGGCTGCGGTTGCGTGAGCGTCATGTTCCGTTGCGGGTCGTGGGGCTCCTGCTCGCGGTCCACCTCGGGTCCGCCGCGGTCCGGGCGACGCCCCAGGCCGCCGACCTCCCGTCGGGAGTGACGACACCCGCCGCCGACCCGGGTCCCGCCGAGACGGCGGAGGTCCTCGACGCCCTGGTGAGCCTGCCCATCGCGGCGGCGCTCGGAGCCGCGCTCGCCTTCCGGCCCCAGCGCCGAGGCACTCCGCCGCGCGACCGCGCGGTCATCCAGACCCAGATCATCCTCGCCCTCGTCGGGGCCCTCGTGATGCTGGTGGTCGGCGCGAGCCTCGCCCGCGCTTTCGGGATCGTCGGAGCGGCGAGCCTCGTCCGCTACCGCTCGAAGATCGAGGACCCGAAGGACGCGGGCGTGATGCTGTCCTGTCTGGCCATCGGCCTGGCCGCCGGGGTCGGCATCTACGCTGTGGCGGCCATCTCCACCCTGTTCATCCTCGCGGTGGTCTGGGTCCTCGAGTCCCGGGAGCCGGAGAGCTACAAGAGCTTCCTGCTCAAGGTCAAGGCCAAGGTGTCGGGCGGCCTCCAGGACGACCTCGAGAGCGTCCTCCGCCGCAACGGCATCCGGTACGAGCTGCGCACGTCGTCCCACGACGACCTCACGTATTCCGTGCGCCTGCCCCTGACGAAGAAGACGGACCGTCTGACCGACGCCATCCTGGCCCTGGGCGACAAGGACGAGATGGCGGTCGAGTGGTCGGACAAGAAGCCCGACAAGGAGGCGGCCTAGGCCATGCGCCTCCTCGTGCAGCCGGACGACGGCGTCTTTCCCGTCCTGAAGGCCATCCGGAAGGCCCGCCGCAGCATCGACGTTCACATCTTCCGGCTCGACCACCGGGGGATCGAGAAGGCGCTGGCGGCCGCGGTCGCCCGCGGGGTGGAGGTCCGCACGCTGATCGCGCACACGAACACGCGCGGGGAGAAGGGCCTGCGCAAGCTGGAGCAGCGGCTGCTCGAGCTGGGCGCCACCGTCTCGCGCACCGCCGACGACCTCGCCCGCTACCACGGGAAGACGATGATCGTCGACGGGACGTGGCTCTTCGTGTTCGCCTTCAACTTCACGCGCGTCGACATCGACCGCTCCCGCAGCTTCGGCATCGCCACCCGCAAGCGCGCCCTCGTGCGGGAGGCGCTGCGCCTCTTCGAGGCGGACTTTCACCGCAAGCCCTACACGGGGGGGGCCAGGGAATTCCTGGTCAGCCCCGTCAACGCTCGCGAGCGGCTCGCCGTCTTCCTCAAGAAGGCGAAGACGCAGCTCCTGGTCTACGACGCGTGCCTCACCGACAACGCCATGATCGCCCTTCTGGAGGACCGGGCGAAGGCGGGCGTCGAGCTGCGGCTCATCGGCAAGGTGGAGAAGGGCCACGAGCTGAGGGCGGAGCCCTTCCCCGGCAAGCGCCAGCACCTGCGCTGCATCGTCCGCGACGGCCGGGCCGCCTTCGTCGGCAGCCAGAGCCTGCGCAAGGTCGAGCTCGACGCGCGGCGTGAGATCGGGGTGCTCGTGCGCGACTCCAGGGTGGTCCGGGCGATCACGAAGGTCTTCGAGGCGGACTGGGCCGAGACCGAGGCCGGCCGCAGGCAGGCCCGCAAGGAGGCAAAGCAGGAGGGAGACGAGCCCGCGGGCCGGGCCCGAACCCGGCAAGCGGTCGCGGCGAGCGCATGAGGAGGCGCCGTCTCGAGCCCTCCGGGGCCGGAGACGACGGTGAGCGAGCCATGAACGACGAGACCTCGGGTGCCCGGGAAGGAACGCGACGCGCGAGCGTTCGAGCCGTCACGCTGGCCCTGGTCCTCTTCGGCGGGTCCCTCGCGGGGGCGGAGGAGGCGGACCGGGCGCCCTCCCGGACGCGGACGCTGGCCGCCGGCCCCCGCTACGAGGCGGGATGGCTGCACCGCTTTCTCCTCGGCTCCGGCTACCGCGACCTGTGGGCCCTGCCCGTCGAGGTCGAGATCCTGGACCTCGACGCCTGGTCGGGGGGCCTCGTCGCGGAGGAGAAAGGCGGCGGCAAGCAGACGCGGTCCCTGGATTTCGAAGGCGGGGACGGCCGCGAGTGGGAGTTTCGCTCGATCGACAAGGACCCCACGGCCGCGGTCCCCCCGAGCCTTCGTGAGACGTTCGCGGTCTGGATCTTCCAGGACCTGACCAGCGCCTCGCTTCCGGGCGGCGGCGTCGTGGTGGACGCCCTCGCCGCAGCGGCCAGGATCCCCCACGTGAAGCACCGCATCGTGGTGCTCCCGGACGACCCGCGGCTCGGCGCCTTCCGCGACGAGTTCGCGGGCATGCTGGGCGCGCTCGCCGAGGAGGTGTCCGTGAAGCCGCCGGTCACCCCCGGCTTCGAGGGATATACCCGCATCGTGGACACCGACGAGCTCGACGCGCTGCTCGACGCCGACCCCGACGTGCGCGTCGACTCGCGGGCCTTCCTTCGCGCCCGCCTCCTGGACCTGCTCGTCGGAGATTCGGACCGCCACCGAGGCCAATGGGATTGGGCCCGCGACGCGGAGACGGGCCGCTTCGTCGCCGTGCCCAAGGACCGCGACCTCGCCTTCGTCAAGTTCGACGAGCTCCTTCCGAGGCTCGCCCGGCAGGACGTCCTTCACGTCGTGGACTTCGAGGCCGACTATCCACCCATCGTGCACCTGGCCTGGCAGGCCCGCCGGGTCGACCGGCGATATCTGGCCGACCTCGAGTGGCCGGCCTGGAAGGAGACGGCCGAGGAGCTCCAGGCCCGGCTCACGGATGCCGTGATCGACGAGGCGTCGCGGCGGCTGCCTCCACCCTACTCTCGCGCGGACGGAAAGACGCTGGCCGCCCGCCTCGAGGCCCGGCGGGACGCACTCCCGGCGGCGGCCCGTCGCTTGTACGAGCTGCTCGCCCGCGAGGCGGAGGTGCATGGAACCGACGTGTCCGACTCCGCGCAGGTCCTGCGCCAGGGAGACGGCGCCGTCGAGGTCGTGCTCTCGGGGACGAAGGGTCCTTACTTCCGCCGCCGTTTCCTGCCCACCGAGACCGAGGAAGTGCGCATCTTCCTCAAGGGCGGTGACGACCGGGCCCTTTCCGAGGGCCGGGGAAGCCCCCGGGTGAGGGTGCGGCTCGTGGGCGGCGACGGGCACGACGTGCTCGACGACGGCGCCGGCCACACGCGCTTCTACGACTCGAACGGCGACAACCAGGTGGTGGAAGGGCCGGGCACGCAGATCACCCTTCGGCCCTACACGCCGCCCACGGACGAAGACGGCAACCCCGAGCGGGACTGGGGGAGCCAGTCGCGTTTCCTTCCCTGGCTCCGCGGCAGCGAAGACTACGGGCTCGTGCTCGGGGCCGGGTTCGAGCGCACAGGGTTCGGCTTCCGCAAGCACCCCTACGCCAAACGCCATACCGTCCGCGCGGGTTACTCGACCAACCTCCGCACCGGGGGGGTCGAGTACGAGTACGACTCCCTGCGCACCGACGACCGCCGGCGCTTCCACGTGACCGCGCAGGCGTCGGCGCTCGACCTCATCCACTACTTCGGCTTCGGCAACGAGACGACGGACGAGGGCCCGCAGAGCGTTTACGACGTCAGGCTGACGCAGTACGCGCTGGCTCCTTCCTACCGCCTCGACGTGTCCGGGATCGACGTCTCGGTCGGTCCGGTCCTCAAGTACGCCGACACGGACGTGTCCTCCACGACCCTGCTCGCCCGGGAACGGCCCTACGGCGCGGGCCGCTTCGGGCAGGTCGGCGCTCGGGCCGGAATGACGTTCGACCGCCGCGGAAGAGTCGCGGGCCGGTCCACGGGCGGGCTGCTCTCCGTGGAAGGGACGGTCTACCCGGGTCTGTGGAGCGTGAGCGACACCTTCGTCCGGGTCGAAGGCGAGGGGATGGCGTTCGTCGCGGTGGGCCTGCCCCTCGAGCCCACCTTTGCCCTCCGCGCCGGGGGAGCGAAGCTGTTCGGCCGTTACCCCTTTCACGAAGCGGCCACCCTGGGGGGGAGCGCGAGCATCCGCGGGCTGCTTCGCCAGCGCTACGCGGGGGACGCCTCGATCTTCGGAAACGCCGAGCTCCGGCTGCTCCTCGTGCGGCAGAACCTCGGGCTCGTGCCCCGGTTCGGCGTCTTCGGCCTGGGCGACGTCGGACGCGTCGTCCTCGAAGGCGAGCCCTCCGATCGCTGGCACACCGCGGTCGGAGGCGGGATCTGGCTCTCGGTGGCCGACCCCAGGAACGTGGTGAGCCTCGCGCTGGCGCACGGCGAAGGTCGCCTTCGGTTCCACCTTCAGGGCGGGTTCAGCTTCTAGAGTCGGGTCTCGAAGCGTCCTCGACAGGGAAGACGTGACACCGCGGGTTGGGTCCGCTTCGCCGTCGAGGAACTCGCGAGACGGGACGCTCGGGCCTGCGCCCGGCGCCCGCTTCCGGTAGACTCCAGGAGTTCGCCTCGGGACGATCGCACTCGATGTCGAAGGTTTCAGCTCAGCACGAAAAAGCGCGTGGGCGCGGCGCCTCGTTCGTCCGGACCGCGAGCCCTCGCGCCGCCGGGCGGCCGCCGCTCGCCGCGGCGGTTCTCCTCGCCATCGCCGCCGGCGCGAGCGCCCAGACGACCGACCCCGTCTTCGCGGGTTGGCGATGGGCTCCGCCGGCCGTGGGCTCGCGTCCGGCGGGGATGGGCGGAGCCTTCGTGGCGATCGCCGACAGCGTGAAGTCCGCGGTGGTCAACCCGGCCGGGCTCACCCTCGTTCCCGTCTCGGAGATCGGCCTCTCCTCGGGGAGGCCCTGGCTCGCCGCGGGATTCGGACGTCCGCGGATCCGGGTCGCGGGATACGTCGCCCGGACCGACGAAGCTCGCGTCGAGCTCGCGGAAGTCTCTCCCGGGACTCGCGGGTCCCTCGACTCGTCGGTCTTCGAGGCCGGCCTGGCCGCAGGGGTGGAGCTTCACCCGCGAGTCAGGGTCGGAGCCTCCCTGGCCTGGGCTCGGCTCCGCCTGGAAGGCCAGCGCCTCGCGACCGGAGACGAAGGGCAGGAGGCGGTGGCCGCGACCGTGGACGGCGAGGACGGCCGCGTCCACGCCACGGCCGGCCTCCTCCTCATCCTCGTCGGCGCCAACGCCCGCGCGCTGCCTTCCCTGCGGCTGGGCGTCTCCTACCAGCCTGGCTTCGACTGGTCCGCGCAGATGAACGTGACGTCCGCAGCCGCTGCCGACACGATCGAGATCCGCCGGCCTTCCCTGATCGCCTTCGGACTCGCCTGGCGCGCGTCCGACCGGTGGAGCCTTCTCGCCCAGGGCGACGTCATCCGCTACGGAGAAGTCGTGGACGCTCTCGAGCGCAACGTCGGGGACGCCGCGGCCGGCTTCAGCCTCGCGAACGCCGTGGAGCCCCGACTGGGCGCCGAGTTCGCGGCCCCGCTCTGGTGCGGGTGCGGCATCGTGAGGTTGCGCGGGGGGCTGCACTACCGCTCCCCGGGGACGCTGCTCTACGAAGGCGTCGATCCCCTGGCCGCCCAGGCGTTCGCCCCCCGGAGCTGGAGGACCGTGGCCACCCTCGGCGCTTCTTTCTTCGCCGAGTACTTCGGCAACGCCTTGCGCCTCGACCTCGATTCCCGGAACGTTTTCGACGGACCCGAGCTGTCGTTCGGCATCGCGTGGAGGTTCTGAGCCCGTGCTCCGGTCGACGTGGCCTCGCCGCCTGGTCGTGCTCGCCGCCCTCTCCCTGGCCGCTGCCGGAACCCCTCCGGTCACCTCGGTCGCGAACGACGCTCCCCGCGAGGTCGGCCGGGGATGTCCGCCCGAGCGCGCCCACGACGGCGAGGTGCGGCTCGTCTTCCTGGGCGACTCCGGGTACGGCCAGGGGTTTTCGGAGTGGGGGACCCACGGCCAGGACGCCATCGCCGCGCGCCTCTCCCGACTGAGCCTGCCTCCGGACCTCGTCTTCTTCCTCGGCGACAACGTCTACTGGCGGGGCAGCGCCGAGCTCTTCAAGTCCCGCTTCGACGACGTCTACGATCCCCTGATCCGCGAGTGCAAGGCCCACGTGGCGCTCGGCAACCACGACCTGAAGCGCTGCCGCGCGGTCGAGGAGCACGAGCGCTGGGAGTCCTGCCTGCAGGAGCTGCGGACTTCGCTGGTGGCGGACCGCACGGCCCGCTACGTGCGACAGGGCCTGGAGAAGGATGAGGCGGCCGCGAAAGCGGAGGCGGACACGACGGCCGAGACCGCCGGGGAGCTGGCCGAAGAAGCGATCCGCACGCGCCGCGGGAACTGCCTGCCCGGTGACGCCACCGCCTACGAGGACGCGGTGGCGGGAAAGAAGGACTGCAACGCGGCGGCGGCGCTGGCCCACGCGCAGTTCGGCTTCGGGAGCGTGGAGAAGGGCGATCCCCCCGCCCCCCGGCGGCAGCGCTACTACAGCATCCTCTGGCCGCTACCCCGGCTCACGGAGGCCGGCGAAGCCGAGAGTCCGGAGGCCGGGGCACCGACGCGGCCGCTCGTCCAGGTGGTGGTGCTGGACTCGAACACCCTCGACGTCGGCGGCAGCCTCCTCCGCCCGCAAGAGGGGCGCAGCCGCGAGGACGCCCTCCAGCTCCTGTGGCTCCGGAACGCGCTGGCCGAGTGGCTGCCCGCGCCCGGCGAGAGCCACCAGGTCTGGAAGATCGTGGCCATGCACCATCCCCCGTACACCCCCCGGGCCTGCGCGTGCCGGCTGTTCGGGAAGTGCCTGGGCGGCCACCACGACGAGACCGGCCTGCGCGACCAGATCAACCGGACCCTCGAGGACCTCCAGCCTCCCGACATGATGTTCACCGCCCACAACCACATCTACGCTCGAAGCCACCCCCTTGGTCCGTCGGGCGAGCCCGTCACGAGCGGCGAGGGGGGCGTGCGTTATTTCGTCACGGGCGGCGGCGGCGGGCCTCTCTATGACGTCCACGGGGACGACCCGCGCTTCCCGAAGGCGCTGACCATCTACCACTTCGTCTATCTGCGTCTCACCTCCTCGTCCGCGTTCTACTGGACGATCGACGCCGGCGGTCAGGTCCGCGACTCGGGCTGCTTCGAGAAGGGCTCGAACGTGGACCACCCCCTGAGCCCGGGCTTCCACTACGACGACGCGCTTCCGCCGCGCTGCACCGTGGAGGGGTAGCGGGGAGCGCGGCCCGCCCTCGGCTATCGATGGGCGGCCCGATCGTTCACGCGCAGGCTGTCCACCATGCTCTCGAAGGTGGGCGCGAAGCGCGATGCGTCCGCCCGGGGCGTCACCAGGAGCGCGTAGAGCACGTGGCCGTCCGTCAGCTCCCGGGTGAGCACGGTCACCTGCTCCTCGGCGCCCGTCGCGGGCGAGCGCCCGCTCAGCACGACCCGCAGGCCCCGTGCCCCGTCCACGTTCTCGCGTCGCGCCGCCCCCCGGCGCTGCCGCAGGTAGGGGCTCGCGCGCCGGATCTGGCCGATCAAGTCGTCGGTCGCCTCGTCGAGGGTCGCGCCCCCGCGGCGGTCGAACGGGTCGTAGTGATTCACCACGACTCCGCAAACGATGTCCGCGGCGCGCCCGCCCGAATCCTCGATGCCGCCCTCCGGCGCGATGACCACTCCGAAGCCGCGAGCGGCCGCGTGAGCTCTCCAGTTCTCGGGATGGTCGATCGAGTAGAAGCCGTCGCGCTGCCGGAAGGTCCGCCGGCGCGAAGACGGAGGCTCGATGGTGGTCCCGTCCGCAGGCCCGGCGCCGCCCCGGGGCTCGGATCGGCCCGGCTCCGTGAGCCGGGCGGCTGTCTCCCGCGAGGACGGACGGCCCGCGAGCGCTTGCTGGATGCGGGCGAAGCCACCGATCTCCCGCGGCCGCTCGACGGGGCCCAGCCGCTCGGCCTCCGCCTGCAGACGCGCCGCGCGGTCCGCGGGCGGGGGATGGCTGCTGAAGAACCGTTCGAGCTTGCTCGGGTCCCGTGCGCGCTGACGGTTGAGGAGCTCGAAGAAGGTGGCCATGGCTGCGGGGTCGTAGCCCGCGTCCTTCAGCATCCGTACGCCCACCAGGTCGGCCTCGTGCTCGGCGTTGCGGCTGAACTTCAGGAAGACCGCGTTCAGGCCGATGCCGCCGATGGCTTCGAGGACCCTGCCGCCGGCCCCCCCCTCCCTGTCGTCCCGGCCCAGGAGGCCGCCCAGGATCCCGAGGCCGGCCTGCGCGGCGTAGGCTTTCGACGCCTGGTGCGTTCCGTGGCGCAGGGCCACGTGCGCGGCCTCGTGAGCGAGGACTCCCGCGAGCTCGCTCTCGCTGCGGGTGGCTTCGACGAGACCGCGGTTGACGTACAGGAACCCGCCCGGAAAGGTGAACGCGTTGATCTCGGACGCATCCACGGCCCGCACCTGGTAGGGATAGCGGACCCCGGGCGCCGCTTCGACCACCTCGCCGAGCACGGCGTTCAGGTACCGCTCCACGGACGCGTCCCGCAGGACGGGGAGCTGGCGCTCGGCTTCCGCCGCCGATTGACGCCCGATCTCGATGTCCTGCTCCACGCTGAAGAGGTTGAATCCGGGCTGGGGATTCTCCTGGGCCACGGAGAATCCGCCCACGGACACGAGCGCAAGGAGACAGGCCGTGATCTTGAGCTTCATGCTCGTCCTCTCCGCCGCGCCACCGGGGCGGCTCGCCAGGTCTCGGAGAAGGCAGAGCAAGATGCGAGCCAGCGGCGGGTCGGCGCCGGCTGTTGAATGGCAACGAGTTGCGGCGTGTGAAGTTGGCGGAATGGCCACTGGAGGGAAGGAAGTACAACGGGCTCCGGTCCCTGTCAGCGTTTGTTCATCGACTCCCTATTCTATTCATCGACCCCCCACCCCTATCCCCTCCCCACGTAGGGGGAGGGGAAGCCCTGTGGGCTTCGGTCCCTGTCGCTCCCGCGGAACGGGATCGACAGGGACCGCTCACTCGCATCCTGCCGACTCCTCACCAATACCCAGTCAGAGGACGGGACGCTCGATCCCGGATCCTCAGAGTTCGATTGACCGTGGTGGACCTTCATCGCTCAGCCCCGGACCTCGCCACCCGCCGTCGTCGTTCGTCCCGAAGGGGCGTCGGCGCCGGCGACTACTCCTCGCGCCGGAGGAAGACCATCGTGCGGTCGTCGGCGAAGCGCCGGTCCCCGGCGTACACCTCGACCGCGGTCTCGACGGCCACGGCGAGGGCCACCAGAGGCTCGCGCGAGTAGCGGCGCACGACCGCCGCGAGCCGTTCGAGGCCGAACTCCTCGCCGGCGGCGTCGGCGGCCTCGGTGATGCCGTCGGTGTAGAGCATCACGAGGTCTCCCGCCGCGAGGGTCACCTCGGCCCGCTCGTACTCGACGATGGGGAACAGACCCAGGGGCAGCCCGTTGCCCTCGAGCCTCTCGGTCGTGCCGTCGGCCCGGACGAGCAGGCCGGGGTTGTGACCGGCGTTCGTGTACGAGAGCAGGTGCGTCTTCGGGTCGAGCGACGCGATGAAGGCGGTCGCGTAGCGCTCGGGCGGGGTGCGGGCGAACAGACGCCGCGAGACCCTCGCGCACACGACGTCGGTGGTGAAGCCGACCTCGATCGGGCCCTGGAGCAGCGCGTCGAGCGAAGCGGCGAGGAGGGAGGCCGCCATTCCCTTGCCCGACACGTCGGCGATGACGATGTAGGGATGGAGGCTCTCGTCGGCCGTCTGGACCGCGTAGAGGTCGCCGGAGACCGCCCGCGAGGCGTCGTTGGAGGCGAAGATCGAGTAGCCGGCTATCTCGGGAAGGCTCTCCGGCAGGAGCGTGATCTGGATCTGGCGGGCGAGCGCCATCTCCTTCTCGAGCTCGCGGCGGCGGGCCGCCTCCTCGGCGAGGGCGAGGTTGCGGATGCGCAGGGCGGCGACGGAGGCGAGCGCCGTCAGCAGCTCGAGGTCCTCCTCGGAGTACCGGCGCACGTGGACGCGCGAGCTGAGCACGATCATCCCGAGGTTGCCGTTGGGGGCGAGGAGCGGGGCCGCGATGAGGCTGCGGACGCCGGAGGTGAGGATGCTCTCGGCGGCGGCGAAGCGCGCGTCGGTCTGGGCGTCGAGGACGAGTGCGGACTGGCCCTTCTCCGTCACCTCGCTCACGAGGCTGCGCGAGTAGAGGAAGTCGCCCGTGGCGCCCGGAAGGCGACGGCTCGCCGCCCGGTCGAGGTCCCCGAGCGGGTTCTTGAGGAGGACGACGGCCTCCTCGGGGCGCAGGTGGACGAAGGCCCGGTCGAGGACGAGCTCGAGGAGCTCGTCGAGCGAGATCGACGTGGCGACGGCGCGGTGGACCTCGTTGAGGAGCCTCATGCGGTCCCCGGACTGCCGCTCGGCCGCCGCCATGAGCTCCGACGCCGAGCGCAGGAGCATGCTGTCGGAGGACGAGGAGTCGGTGCGCGGGGGGACGGCCGTCTTCTCCGGCGCCGCCTCGAAGCCCTCCACGGTGATCACCGTCTCCGAGAGCTTCACGAGGTCCCCCGCCGCGAGGTGCATGGGCGAGGCCACGGGCCTCCCGTTGAGGAGCGTGGTGTTCCGCGAGCCGAGGTCCTCCACGAACCACGTCCCCTCCTGGCGGAAGAAGCGGGCGTGCTGGCGGGAGAGGAAGCGGTCGGACAGGACGAGGTCGGCCTTCGAGGAGCGCCCCACCACGAGGCCTTCACCCTCGCACAGGTGCTCGAAGGACTCGCCCACGGGAGGCGTGATGCGGAGCCGGATTGGCGCGGAGCTCATCGCGAAGTCGGCGCCGCGATCGTAGCACGCCGGGCTGAGCGCGTGCTGGCCCGCCCCCGCCGGGAGCCCGGCGCCTGCGACGCCGCGCGTCAGGCGACGCCGGCCCCCCGGCTGGAGATAGAATGCCCCTGGGCCCGGGGCCGACGGGAGCTTCGGGTACCAGCTTCATCCTCGACTACGGTAAGGAGGCACCCATGGCTTCGGATCGCAAGGTGATCACACGGCGCGACTTCGCCTCCCGGACCGCCACCGCCGCGGCGGCCGTGGTGGCGAGCGGCACCGCCGCCGGCGGCCGCGCGGTCGCGGCCCCGGTCGTGTCCCGCCGCGTGCTCGGCGCCAACGACCGCATCGTCCTCGCCAGCATCGGCATCCGCGGCCAGGGGAACGCCCTCAAGAAGGGCTTCGCGCGGCTCGCCGGCGTGGAGATCAAGACGCTGTGCGACCCCGACGAGAACCTGTTCGCGAGCCGGGCCGGCGACGAGGAGCTGCGCGACCTCGCGACGTTCAAGCCCGGCTACGAGAAGGACCTGCGGCGGGTCCTCGAGGACAAGGACGTCGACGCGGTCATCGTCGCCGCGCCCAACCACTGGCACGCCCTCGCCAGCATCTGGGCGCTGCAGGCGGGCAAGCACGTCTTCGTCGAGAAGCCCTCGTCCCACAACGTCTGGGAGGGACGCAAGACCGTCGAGGCCGCGAAGCGCTACGGCAAGGTCGTTCAGGTCGGCACCATGAACCGCAGCCGCCCCGCGGTGCGCCAGGCCGTCGCGTTCCTCCACGAGGGCGGGATCGGGAAGGTCTACCTGGCGCGTGGGCTGTGCTTCAAGCCGCGCCCCTCGATCGGCCGCTATCCGGACGGACCGATGGCGCCCGGCGAGAAGTACAAGCTCAACGCCGAGACGTCCGGCTTCGAGCCCACCTACGACGAGGCCTACCTCGCCCGGGTCGACTACGACCTGTGGCTCGGACCCGCTCCCGTCCGGCCCTTCAACCGCAACCGATTCCACTACAACTGGCACTGGCACTGGGACTACGGCAACGGCGACACCGGCAACCAGGGCCCCCACCAGTTCGACCTCGCGCGCTGGGGCCTGGGCCAGGCCGAGCATCCGGTGCGGATCCAGTCGACGGGAGGCTACTACGGCGAGCCTTCGTCGCAGGAGACTCCCGACACCCACACGACCCTCTTCAGCTACGCCGACGGCACCTCGCTCGAGTTCGCGACGCGCGGCCAGAACACGAACGACGAGGGCTCGCAGCGGATCGGGAACCTCTTCTACGGGACGAAGGGCTGGCTCTTCGTCGACGGCAACGGCCGCGACTGGCAGTCCTACCTCGGGCGCAAGGACGAGAAGGGCCCGGGCTCGCAGGCGCCGCCCGGCGCCGGCGGGAGCGATCCCCTCGTCCTCACCAGCATCGAGTCCCCGCACTACCAGAACTTCATCGACGCCATTCGCGCGGGCGATCCCGGCAAGGTGAGCTGCGGCATCGAGGACGGCCACCTCTCCTCGTCGCTTCCCCACCTCGCGAACATCGCGTACCGCGTGGGGCGGGCGCTGCGGTTCGACGGAAAGGCGGAGCGCTTCGTGGGCGACGACGAGGCGGACCGGCTGCTCACGCGCGAGTACCGGGCGCCCTTCGTCGTTCCCGAGAAGCCGTAGGACCGTGTCGCCGAAGTCGCGCTCACGACCTGCCGCCGGTCGCGGCGGCCCGACGGGTGGCCCCGTCCGGGGCGGGGTACTCGAATCGCGCGGGGCCCGAGACTCGAGATCGCCGTCGCCGGCCGGTCTGCTCTCCCCGATACGAGTGCTCCGGGCTTCGAAGTGGGGCGGCGTCCTCGACACGGCCCCGCCCGCCGAGACCGGCGAGACAGCCGACATCTCGACCGACACCACTCGGGCGGCGGAGACCTGGTGAGGCAGCAATGGATCTGACCGGAGCCAACCTCATTGGCACCCGCGAGTCCCGCGAGGGTACTTCGGGCTTCCGGGGCCTCGATCCGCGCAGGGGCGAGCCGCTCGATCCCGAGTTCCGAGAGGCGACGCCCTTCGAGGTCGACGCCGCGGGAAGGGCCGCCGAGGGGGCCTTCGGGGAGTACGCGCTCGTCTCGCCGGCCGGACGGGCCGCCTTCCTCCGCAAGGTCGCCGAGGGGATCGCCGGGCTCGGGGACGCGCTGCTCGACCGGACCGAGAGCGAGACCGCCCTTCCCCGGCCCCGTCTCGAGAGCGAGCGCGCGCGCACCGCCAACCAGGCGCGGCTGTTCGCCGACCTCGTCGAGGAGGGGTCCTGGGTCGACGCCCGGATCGATCCCGCGCGGCCCGACCGCCAGCCGCTCCCCCGCCCCGATCTGCGGCGCATGCTCGTGCCCCTCGGACCGGTGGCCGTCTTCGGGGCGTCGAACTTCCCGCTCGCGTTCTCCGTCGCCGGCGGGGACACCGTCTCCGCGCTCGCCGCCGGCTGCCCGGTGGTCGTCAAGGCGCACCCCGCCCATCCCGGCACGTCGGAGATGGTGGCCCGCGCGATCCTCGCCGCCGCCTCTGCGACGGGCATGCCCGACGGCGTCTTCTCGATCGTGCACGGCCCCTCGCCCGCGGTCGGCCAGGGGCTCGTCACGCATCCCGCGATCCAGGCGGTGGGCTTCACGGGCTCCTTCCGCGGCGGCAAGTCCCTCTACGACGCCGCGGCGGCGCGGCCCCAGCCGATCCCGGTCTTCGCCGAGATGGGGTCGGCCAACCCCGTCTTCGTCCTGCCCGACGCCCTCGCCACCCGCGGCGAGGCGATCGCGGGGGCGCTCGCGACGTCGGTGACGCTCGGCAGCGGCCAGTTCTGCACCAGCCCCGGCCTCGCCTTCGTGCTTCGGTCGGAAGCCTCCGACGCGTTCGTCGAGCGCCTGGGCAGCCTGCTCGCCGCCGCGCCGGCGGGCACGATGGTCCACCCCGGCATCAAGTCGGCCTACGACACGGAGCTCGAGGCCGTCCTCGCGCTGCCCGGCGTACGGCTCGCCGCGCGCTCGACCGCGAGCGGCCCCCGCGCCGACACCGAGGCGCGGCCGGCCCTTCTCGTCGCCGACGACGCGGCGTGGGGCGCCCAGCCCCGGCTCGGCGAGGAGATCTACGGCCCAGTCACTCTCGCGGTGCGCTGCGCGACGAGCGACGCGCTCCTCGCCGCCGCCCGCTCGCTCCACGGCCACCTCACCGCCACCGTGCACGCGACCGAGCGGGACCTCGCCGAGCACGGGGGCCTCCTCCGCATCCTCGCGCGACGGGTCGGCCGCGTCATCCTCAATGGAGTGCCGACCGGCGTCGAGGTCGCGCCCGCGATGCACCACGGCGGTCCCTGGCCGGCGACCACGGACCCCCGGGCCACCTCGGTGGGAACGGCGGCCATCTTCCGCTTCGCCCGGCCCGTGTGCTTCCAGGACTTCCCCGACCCGGCGCTTCCCGAGGAGCTGCGCGACGAGAACCCTCGCGGCATCTGGCGTCTCGTCGACGGCCGTCCGACTCGCGACCCGGTGCGACGGGCGAGGACGGCACCGGCGTGAGGAGCGCCGAAGAGGGACCCGACGGAGGCTCGTCTCGTTGACCGCGGCATCGGGCTGGCCCGACTCGCTCGACGTCGTCGACTCCCACACCGAGGGCGAGCCCACGCGGGTCGTGGTCGGGGGCTGGCCCCCCCTCGAGGGAGCCACGATGGCCGAGAGGCGGACCGACCTGCTCCGCCGGTACGACCGCCTGCGACAGGCGGTCGTTTGCGAGCCCCGCGGACACGACGGGATCGTCGGCGCCGTGCTGACCCCCGCGGTCGAGACGGGGTCCTTGGCCGGTGTTGTCTTCTTCAACAACGCCGGTGCGCTCGGCATGTGCGGCCACGGCCTGATCGGCGTCGTCCGCACCCTCGAGCTGCTCGGGCGCCTCGGGCCCGGGGCGGTGCGCATCGACACCCCGGTGGGGACGGTCGGCGCCCAGCTCCACGACGACGCCGCGGTGACGATCGAGAACGTCCCCGCCTACTGCCACGCCCGGGACGTGACGGTCGAGGTCCCGGGCCTCGGCCCCGTTCGGGGCGACGTCGCGTGGGGCGGCAACTGGTTCTTCCTGTCCGAGCTGCCCCGTCCGGATCTCGACGTGGCGAACGTCCGGGAGCTGACCGCGGCCGCGACCGCGATCCTCCACGCGCTGCGAGCCAGCGGGGTCACCGGGCGCGACGGGGCCGAGATCGACCACGTGGAGCTGTTCGGCCCTCCCCGGCGCCCCGACGCCGACGCGCGCAACTTCGTCCTGTGCCCCGGTCTCGCGTGGGACCGCTCCCCGTGCGGCACCGGCACTTCGGCGAAGATGGCGACGCTCGCCGCGCGGGGCGCGCTCGCTCCGGGCCGGCGCTGGCGCCAGGAGAGCCTCACCGGCGGCTTGTTCGAGGGGTGGCTGGAGGCGAGGGAGGACCGCCTCGTGCCGTTCATCCGCGGGCGCGCCTTCGTGACCGCCCGGACGACGCTCGTCTTCGATCCCCGCGACCCCTTCCGCGAGGGGTTCACCGCCGCCCGATGACGTCCGAGTCCGGACCTCGCGCGATCGTGGTCGGCGCCGGCATCGTCGGCGCCGCGTGCGCGGAGGCACTCGCGGAGGCAGGCTGCCGGGTGACGGTCTTCGAGACGGCGTTCGCCGGCGCGGGCGCCACCTCCGCCGCGATGGGGCACCTCGTGGCGATGGACGACTCCGCGCCGCAGCTCGCGCTCACCTCCTGGTCGCGCCGCCTGTGGACCGATCGCGCCCCGAGCCTTCCCGCCTCGTGCGAGGACGACCCCTGCGGAACGCTGTGGGTCGCGGCCGACGAGGAGGAGATGGCGCACGTGCGGGCGAGGGCGGAGACCTACGCGGCGAACGGCGACGCCGTCGAGCTGCTCGACGCTCGGGCGCTGCAGGAGGCGGAGCCGCGGCTGCGGCCGGGGCTCGCCGGCGGCCTGCGCGTTCCCGCCGACCGCGTCCTGTATCCCCCCGGTGCGGCCCGCTTCCTGCTCGATCGGGCGCGGTCGCTCGGAGCCGGCGTCCTCGAGGGCGCCCACGTCGAGGCCCTCGCCCCCCGCCAGGCGCGGGCCGGGGGGACATGGCACGAGGCCGACCTCGTCGTGAACGCCGCCGGCCTCGCGGCGCCAGTGCTCACCCCGGGGCTGCCGATCGAGCCGCGAAAGGGCCATCTCGTGATCACCGACCGCTACCCTGGGTTCCTGCGCCACCAGGTGATCGAGCTCGGCTACCTGAAGAGCGCCCACACGCTGAGCGGTCCGTCGGTCGCCTTCAACGTGCAGCCCCGGCGGACCGGACAGCTGCTGATCGGCTCGTCGCGCGAGCTCGTGGGCTTCGACGCGTCGCTCAACCCGCCGCTCGCCGCCCGCATGCTCGCCCGCGCCACGGCGTACGTGCCCGGGCTTCGCGGGCTGCGGGCGGTGCGATCCTGGGTGGGCTTCCGGCCGGCGACGCCCGACTCGCTGCCCCTCATCGGCGAGTGGGAGCCGGGGCTCTACGTGGCCGCCGGCCACGAGGGGCTCGGCATCACGACATCGCTCGGCACCGCGCGTCTGGTGGCCGACCTCGTGCTGGGCCGCACGCCGCCGATCGACCCCACGCCCTTCGATCCGCGCCGCCGCGAGGGCGCCCATGCCTGAGCGCGTCCGGATCACCGTCGACGGCGGCCCGGTGGACGCCGAGGCGGGCACGAGCGTCCTCTCCGCGCTGTGGAACGCCGGCGTCCACGCGCTGCGCACGTCGGTCGCCGGCGAGGGGCGCGGGGCGCTCTGCGGCATGGGGTCGTGCTTCGAGTGCCGGGTGAGGATCGACGGCGAGGCCCATCGCCGGTCGTGCCAGGAGACCGTCGCCGAGGGCATGGTCGTGAGCACTCGTGACTGAGCACGAGCACGCCGAGGTCGTGGTGGCGGGAGCGGGCCCGGCCGGGCTCGCCGCGGCCGCGCACGCCGCCGAGGCCGGCGCGCGCGTGCTCCTTCTCGACCGCGAGCCCCGTCCGGGCGGGCAGGTCTGGCGCCACCGCGGCCTCCCGCCCCGTGCCGCCCGGCCCTGGATCGAGCGGGTGCGTCGCGCCGGCGTCCCCACCCTGTTCGAGGCCGTCGTCGTCGACGCCCCCGCTCCCGGACGTCTGCTCGTCGCGCGCGAGAACGAGGGGCGGGTGGTCCGCTACGAGCGGCTCGTCCTCGCCACCGGCGCCCGCGAGCTGTTCCTGCCCTTCCCGGGCTGGACGCTGCCGGGAGTCGTCGGCGTCGGCGCCGTCCACGCCCTGCTCGAGCAGGGCGCGCGCTTCGAGGGGCTCCGCGTCGTGGTGGCGGGCACGGGACCGCTGCTTCCCGCCGTCGCCGCAGCGCTCAG
>Ga0256867_10000387_pt1 | contig 17453 bp, 17 predicted proteins | sample RVTome_15_FD_185939 | JGI IMG/M metagenome (GOLD analysis project Ga0256867, IMG submission 185939) | Soil microbial communities from uranium-contaminated site in the Upper Colorado River Basin, Wyoming, United States - RVT150D86 (HiSeq) ... | reverse complement strand
TTGCAGACGTGCGGGTCGCTCACCAGTGGGCCCGTGGGCACGACCCGGCCCTGGCAGGGAGGTTGTCGGCCGCACTCCATCTCTACGCGTACCGGGGACTCGTCGACGAGCCGCTGCGGTGGGCGGAGCTCACTCTCCAGCTGGTGTCAGACGATGACCCCACCCGCCCCGTTCTGCTCGCGTCGGCCGCGACGCGCGCCATCAACCGCGGCGACCTCGAGGAGGCCCGCGCGATCGCGCAAGGCGCCGTTGCCCTGGCCGGTTCCGGTCCAGCCGCGATGCCCGCACTCGAAGCACTCGGCGACGCCTGCTTGTACCTGGGCCGACTCGACGAGAGCCGCGCGGCTGCCGAGGAGCTCGCTCGCCGCGCCGAGGCCGTCGGTGACATGCACTCCCATGTCCTCGGACGGGTCAATGCTGCGCTCGCTCCCCGCTACGGCGGCCAAGCGATCGGACCCGAGGCCATCGCCGACCTTCCGGCGCGGCTCTCTGATCCGAGTCCGACCAGTCGAGCCTGGATCGCATACACGAACGGAGAGCTCATCGGCGATCGGGCGCCGGACACCGCCCTCGCTCACTACCAGGAGGCGATCCGGCTGGCGCGCTCGGTCGACAGCCGCTTCGCCGAGGGCGTCGCGCTCGTATCGGCGTGCGCGCTCCAGGCTCGGGCAGGGGACGTGCCCGGCGCGCTGGCGCAGTTCGCCGCAGTCATCGACCACTGGGCCAAATTGGCCGACAACACGCATCAGCTCACGGCCCTGCGGAACCTCGCGGTGCTCCTCCAGCGCGCCGGCGCGCCGCAGGCCGCAGCCGAGTTGCTGGGCGCGCTCGAGCGGGACGACTCGACCTACGGGGAAGAAGCAGAACGGCTCGAAGCGGTGCGCGAGTGGGCACGCGCGCAGCTCGGTGACGAAGTGTTCGCGACGCACGTCGCCTCCGGTCGCGAGCGCGATGTCACCGCCGCGGCGGCGTGGGCCCTCGACGTGCTCGCGGACCTTCGGCGCTGACGTGGACGTAGGCCGCGGACGTCCCCCGCGCGGAGGACGGACTCGTCAGAGAGGCGTACAGATCGACGGTTCTCGTGCGGCACGGCACGCGCTTGGCGTTGGAGTATGCCGAGGGCGAGGGGACCCGGCGACCGATACCGAACTGTCGTGATGGGCGCCGGCGTTCTGTTGCGGCGGAGTTCCTGGCCGGTGGCGCCCACACCGAAGGCATTACGTGCGCGTCGCAGGATCAGCCGCCATCGACCCGAGAGACCTGCGTGTCGGCGCGGCCTGCGTGACAGATCGCCGATTGTTCCGACATCGTGATTGTTCCGACCTGAGCCCGCTTCGGCCCGTTTGGTAAGGGGATCTGACGCGAGCAGGTCGGAACAATCAGAGGCCGTCAAGGAGAGCGAGTAGCGGGTCGGCGGTGGGGTAGCGCCCCGGCGCGGTTGCTCGATCGGTGGCTCGCTCTCTGCGTAGGCAACCAAGGAACCCCATCGGCAGCAGGTCGAGCGGCTGGACGCAGCCGTGCTCGGCCTGGACAGGTGCTCGCTCGTTCACCCGGGTGGGGTGCGCGGCAGCATCAGCCAAGCAGGCGGATTGTTCCGACCTGGCGCCGCGCGAAAACCGTTGCCAGCCAGCTCGCGTGCCCCCACGTCGGAACAATCACCAGGTCGGAACAATCGGTGTTGTTCCGACCTCGGAACAACACCGAATCTGGCGCGCCGCTCCATGGCGATGGTCAAGCGCAGATCGCCGGTTCCGTGTTCGGTTCTCCGTGTCGACGCCAACATTCTGTGCGTCCGCAGCCGAGTGTTCTGGCCGTCGACGTCAGGTCGCCGCTGCGAGTTGCACGTCGTGGCGGCTCGCGATCTGTCCGCAGATAGCGGGGACAGTCTCGGCGATGCGTTCGGCTGCAGCCCGCAGACAAGTCACCAGCGCTTCGAGCGCCCAGAACCATAGGTGATCGGTGCGCCACCAGATCACCTCGTCGAGCACCCGGGATCGACCCCGGCCCGGAAATCGCCGCCGCCCGAAGTGCGTACTCGGCCTTGTGGTGCTGGGCCTTCGTGTGTGTGTGCCCGGTCTTCCGGAGGGTGGCGTTTGCGAATGCCTTCGAACTCGAGCGGCTGCTGCCGAGTCGCACCGGCGTCCTCGATGGCGTCAGCGGCCAGGTCGAGCAGGACCTCACCGGGGAAGGTGCTGTTCTTCGGGTGCCCCCTACGGCGCAATTTCTGGCCGTGACCTTGCCGAGCCCGCCGCGATCAGTGCGAACGTCAGCCTGCGAGGTCGATGCCGGCCGCCTTTGCGAGCTCGCCGAGATCGTCGACGATCGCGTCGACGAGGTCCCAGAGGTCGGGCACGAGCTCGCGGCAGGCGACCAGACCGAAGTCGAGCGAGTCGAGGTAGCTCTGCACGGTGATGTTGAGGCCCTGTCCGTCGAGGATCGTCGACACCGGGTAGAAGTGCAACATCCGGGCGCCGGCGGTGTAGAGCGGCTGCCGAGGCCCGGGGACGTTCGAGATTGTCACGTTCACCGGTGGCATGATGCGGCTGGCGGTGAGCCGCGTTGCCGTGCGCATCGCGCGGGCGAACACGGCAGGCGGGGGGAACTGGGCGAAGTCCGTGAGCGCCTCGGCCGGCACGGCGTCGAACAGCCCCTTGGCGTCGACCATGGCGTCGTGAACCCGAGCGACGCGGAGCATCGGATCGGGCTCGTTCGTCGGCAGCGTCGCGAAGATGGCCGACACCCGGTTCGTCCACCTCTCGGTCTCCTCGCCGCTGCGGATCGAGACCGGCACCATCGCCACCAGCGGGAGCTCGGGCAGCTCGTCGTGGTCCTCGAGCCACCGCCGCAATCCGCCGGCGCACATGGCCATGACGATGTCATTGACGGTCGCACCGAGCGCGTTCTTGACCTCCTTCACGGCGCCAAGAGAGGTCGAACGGAAGGCGAACCGGCGGTGGGGAGTGATGGCGGCGTTGAACCGCAGCCGGGGAGCATTCGTCGGCAGCGGCCCCCTGACCTCCCCCTCCGGCACACGCTTGCGACCGAGGTTGAGCACGGCGCCCACCGGCCCACGGAGCCCCGCCCGGACCTGGTTGGCGGCCGTGACCATCATCGGGTTGCGGATCGCGATGCCGAGCTCGCGCACGGTGCGGGCTCCCAGCAGCACGGCCCGGCCCGGCTTGTGGCCGATGTTCATCGCCGCCCGGGCGAGCATCTCGACGTCGCTCGGGACCCGCTCGGTCGGCTCCTCCAACTCCGGCGCGGGCGGCAGCGCGTCGCCCTCCGGGTCACCATCGAGCATGAGCACGAGCAGCTCGGCACCGGCGGCGCCGTCGATCGTGGCGTGGTGGACCTTCGTGAGGATGCCGAACCGACCGTCACGCAGGCCCTCGACGACGTAGGTCTCCCAGAGCGGCCGGCTCCGATCGAGGGGACGCCCGACGATCCGGGCGACGATCTCGGCGATCTGGTCGTCACGGCCGGGCGGTGGCACGCCGCTGTGGCGGACATGGAAGTCGAGGTCGAAGTTGGGATCCTCGATCCAGTAGGGGTGGTCGAGGCCGAGCGGCACCTCGCGGAGACGGCGCCGCAGCGGCTCGAGGAGATGCAGCCGGCGCTCGATCTGTGACCGCCAGGCGGCGAACGGGTCGTAGTCGGCGTCGTCCTCGGGTTTGGCGTAGATCGAGAGGCTGGACACGTGGCCGAATTGCGAGCCCGTTTCCAGGTACAGGAACGAGGCGTCCAGGCCGGACAGCTGCTTCATGGTCCCCTCCCGCCGCTGCGAACCGCGGCCCCCGCACTCTGCCACCGCATCGGTGGCGCTGCTCAGTAAGCGACATCGGCAGCGTGGATCCGTCACGGGGCTGAGGTCCCAGGGGTCGCATGCTCACTTCGGCCGGTGCGGGGGGCGTCGACCGTGCGTCGCCGACCCGGCATAGCCGACCCGTCCCGACGTCGGCAGCCGCCAAACGCCAAGTCCGACAGGAGGTCAACCCGTCCACCGGCGTCCGTGTTTTCCGCCGCTCGCCGTATCGTGCGCTACATCAACGTGGCCGGAGTGGTGGATCGCGTTGTCGCTGGCGAGCGCCTACTGGCTGATCGGCCGAAGGTCCGGGTGGGTGGCGCTCGCTGACCGACGATGGTGGTGGTGCGGTCGTGAGGCCTGTTGCGGCCGGCTGCGGAGGCTGTGTTCGGCGGCGGGATCGGCGAACGCCCGACGGACATCGAGGACCCCGATGGATCCGCGGTCGTCGGTGGGAGAACAACAAGCCTTTCGTCGCCCCGGCCCGGTCTGGGGCAGCTTCCCCGACCATCGAGGTCCGCCGCAACGGCGCCATCGTCGCCACCAGCGCCGACGACGACGCCTACACGGACAACCTGGGCCCGGTCAGCCGTACCTTTGGGTCCGGTTCGACCAGGTCGGCAGCGTGCTCAGCCGCGTGCTGGTCGTGCGGGTGCCGAGGCGGGCTCGCCGATGGGTGGACCCCGAGCCGCTCGGTGGCCATTGCCGATGTGAACGTCCAGCGCTGAGGCCATGCTGAGTCCCATGACGATGCGACCTGTGGGAGCCGAGAGGACGGCCGACGAGGTGCTCGGGTGTCGACCTCGCTGGGCTGACCGCGCTGGTCACCGGCGCGTCGAGCGGGCTCGGCGTTGAGACCGCCAGGGCGCTCGCCGCCCACGGCGCCGGCCTCGTGCTCGGCGTGCGCGACCCCGCCAAGGGCCACCGCGCCCTCCCCGCGGCCGGAGTCGACCGCTGTGGCTACGACCTCCGGCCGCTCGACCTCGCCGATCTCGGGTCGGTTAGGGGGTTCGCTGACGGTGTGCTCGCCGACGTCGACCACCTCGACCTCGTGCTCGCCAACGCAGGGGTGATGGCGACGCCACAGGGGGCGACTGTCGACGGGTTCGAGACCCAGTTCGGCACCAACCACCTCGGTCACTTCGTGCTGGTGAACCGCCTCGTGCCCCTCCTCGTCCGGTCGGCACCCGCTCGCGTCGTCGTGTTGAGCTCGGCCGGTCATCGCATCGCGGATGTTGACCTCGATGACCCCGGATTCGAGCGCACCCCCTAGGACCCGTGGATCGCCTACGGGCGGTCGAAGACCGCCAACGGGCTGTTCGCGGTGGAGCTCGACCGGCGACTGCGCGCCCAGGGCGTGCTGGCGGCGGCCGTGGACCCGGGAGAGATCACAACCGGGTTGGGTCGCCACCTCGACGAGCAGACGACGTCAGTGCTGGCCGAGCGTCTCGGTGGCCGGCCCATGGTGTACAAGTCGGTCGAGGCCGGCGCCGCCACGTGGGTGTGGGCCGGCGTCGTCGCCGATGCCGGGGCCGTGGGCGAGCGCTACTGCGAGAACTGCACAGTCGCCGAGATCACCACCGACCCGGCCTCGACCACCGGCGTCTTCAGCTACGCCCTCGACGGCGACCACGCGCAAGCGCTCTGGACGGTGTCCGAGCGTCTGGTCGGTGAACGCTTCCGATGACGCCATGGAGCCCGGTTGCCGCGCGTCAGCGCGTGGATGTGGTCGACGTTGCGCGGAGGGCACGCCTGTCTGACGGCCGCCTCGGGAGCTCCGAGTCCGACCCGCGGATCCAGGAGGAGAGCCCGCTTCCAATAGATGTCGTTGCTTCAGCCCGTTATGCGCACTATAGTGCGGGCAACCTATAAACACAGTTACACGGGAAGGTCAACCATGTCCCCCATCCAGACCCTTGCATCGCTGAACGAGAAGAGCCTCGATGCCCTAACGACCGTGCAGGACGGCATAGTCGCGGCCTACAAGCGGACCGCCAGCGTGCTCCCCGCCGACTGGATCCCGGCGGCGCCGGTGGTGCCCCTCACCCGGGGTTACCTGGCCCAGGTCATCGAGGAGAGCTACGCCTTTCAAACCAAGGTGCTCGAGGCCAACAAGCGCTTCGCGGTCGCGCTGGTCGACGCCGCTTCGCCGGCCCCGACCCCCGCCCAGGCCGCAGCCAAGGCCCCTACCAAGGCGGCCAAGTAGCTTCGGCAGCATGAACGCCGCCGAAGCGCTGTGGAAGGAGAACCTGCAGCGCCTCGGCGGGTTCATCCGTGCTCAACGGCAGTTTCACCGACTGTCACAACGGGAGCTGGCCAAGCTGGCCGACCTTTCCGACACATACATGAGTCAGCTCGAGCGCGGCTTGCACGAACCCTCCATTCGGGTGCTCCGAGCCGTTGCTGACAGCCTGGGTATGAACGCCAGCCAGCTGATCATGTACGCCGCCGGTCTCCCACTCGACGATGACGACATCACCACCGAGGAAGCAATCCGTCGCGACCCCCGCTTCACGGACGCGCAGCGACGGGCGCTGCTCGGCGTCGTCAAGAGCTACCTCGAGTCCAACGACACCTGAAGGCCGTTTGGAGCGACGGCGGCCATCCCTGGCGGGTCGGCGCGGTCGTGTGCGACGACCCGGCGGGTTGTTCGCCGTGTTGGGGCAGCCGAGCGGGCGACCTCCACCAGGCGGTCACGGCACGAAGGCACCCAACGGTTGACACGTTGCGGGACCGGTCCGAGGATGGAGGTCGATTGATCGGCCACTGCCGCGAACCGGAGGGGTTCGCTGCAAGGCAGGAGGTGGTCAGCGTGGATGGGTTCTCCGCCAGACGGGTCCTGATAGCCCTGGGAGTCCTGGCTCTCTTGCCGCTGTGGGCGCTCCCGAGTTCGGCTGGTCCTCTGGGCGCAACTGCGCCGGTGCAGGTCACGGGAGCGACCCCGTTCGACGAGGACTGTGGCATGGACCCGGTGGATGAGAACTCGGTTGTGTTCGTTGACAGCGAGGTCGAGCCCTGGATCGACGTGAGCCCGGCCGATTCCGACGTCATGGCCGGGATCTGGCAGCAGGACCGCTGGAACGACGGCGGGTCCCGGGGCAACGCGATGGCCCTGAGCGTCGACGGCGGTGCCAGCTGGGCGACGTTGATCCCACCGAACGTGACGGACTGCACGTCGAACCCGGCCGCCGCGTCGGGTGGCTTCGACGTGTTCGACCGCGCCTCTGATCCCTGGCTGTCGTTCGCTCCCAACGGCGACCTGCACCTGATGCATCTGGTGTTCGACACCGAGCTCCCCCCGGGTCTGCCGGGAGCGGTCTCGGGCCGCAACGGGATGGTGGCCCAGAAGGTGCCCGCGGCCGCGCTCGCGGATGGGACGATCACCGACGGCGAGTGGGGCCCGCCGATTCTCCTGGCGCTGGACGAGGGCGGCGACCTCCACGACAAGAACTCGATGACCGCCGACCCCACCGTCGCCGCCGGCACCCACGTGTACGCGGTGTGGGACTTCCTCACCGTGAACCAGGGCGCCAAGCGCAACCCCGACCGGGGCGTGTTCGGCGGGGGGCTGGCGTTCAAGGGTGCGGCCGTCTTCACCAGGAGCACCGACGGCGGGGCGACCTGGGAGCCGATCCGCAAGCTCTACGATCCCGGGGGCATCAACCAGACGATCGGGAACCAGATCGTGGTGCTGCCGAACGGGACCCTCGTCGATGTGTTCAACGAGATCCTGAACTTCCGCAACAGCGACCACGGAGCGCAGTTCGACTTCAATGTGTCCCTGAAGCGCTCCACTAACAAGGGGACGACCTGGAAGCCGAGCGGCCAGCCGATCCGGGCCGCCAAGATGCTCCCGCGGACGTTGTTCACCCCCTTCCCGTTCGTCGGCGTCTATGACCCGGACGTGACCGGCAACGCCACCCTGGACGGTGCCAACGCCGCCCGGACCGCGGACGTGATCCCCGAGGTTGCCGTCGATCCGAACAACGGCAACCTCTATGTCGTATGGCAGGACGCCCGGTTCAGTGCCGTGGCGGCCGGCGGATTCGGCAATCCGATCCAGCTCATCGACGAGATCGCCTTCGCGATGTCGACGGACGGGGGCGTGACCTGGTCGGCGCCGATCAAGGTCAACCAGACACCCGCGAGCGAGCCCCTCGGCGACCGGCAGGCGTTCATCCCCATGGTCCGGGTGAACGACGACGGGGTCGTGGCCGTGAGCTACTACGACTTCCGCAACAACACGGCCAACGGCATCGCCGGGACCGACCAGTTCGTCGTGCACTGCCACGCGAACTGCGCCAGCCCGGCCGGCTGGACGCCGGCGAACGAGGTCCGCGTGTCGACCGCGCCGTTCGATCTCCGTGAGCTCCCGAACGCCGGTGGGTACTTCCCCGGCGACTACGTCGGGTTCGGCACCGACGGCGAGGACTTCCTGCCGTTCTTCACCCAGAGCACCGCCGACGACCCCGCGAACGAATACTTCTCGCGGGTCTCGGTCGGTCCGTAAGCGCGATTGCCACCACACCAGCCACCGCCCGACCGGGGCGAACGGGGCAGAAGCGCCAGTGGGCCGCACACCGGTCGACGGCGGTCGCGGAAGTGACTGGCCCGGGCCCGGCCGAGCGCCGCCCACGCGGTTGTGGTGGGGATGCCGGCAGCGACGCGCTATGTCGATAGCGGCGTCGAGGGCCGCGGTCACTCATCGTCGGAGGCCGCGCTCCCTCCTCCTCCACGAGCGCGTGCACCCTCCCTGGCAGCCGATGATCACATCAGCCTGCGCGAACATGGCGCGCAGCCGTCCGCCCTCGGCGCCAACCCCGGCGCCTACCACGAATGTCAGCGGCCATCAGAGGTTGCCCGATGACGGCCAGCCTGGTGCCCGATGGCGGCCGGCACGGAGCGTGCGCTTTGCAAGCGTCCGGACCCGACATGAGCGCCCGTATAACACCGAATCGGGCGCGCACGCAGGCCGCTCGTCCCGAGGTCAAGACCTCTTCTCAGACTCGCGCTCACCGACGGCATAGCCGACCAACATGTCCACCAGCTCCTTCGGGCGGCTGAGCGCGACGCAGTGCCCGGCGGCGATCTCGTCGGGAGTGACGCCAAGGCGCATGGAAACCACCTTGCGCATGAAGGCAGGCGGAAAGAAGCGATCCTCGGTACACAGTACGAACCGTGTTGGCACGTCCGGCCAGGCCTCGAGGGGCCACGGGCTGTGGTAGGCGGCCTGCGACTCGGAGCGCTCCCTGCTTAGCGCCTCCTCGGCAAGAGCGCGGGGTACGTCATGGTAGAAGGCGACGAACGGATCCTCGCTGCCGGTCGCACCGCCGTCTCGCCGGGCTTGCTCCTCGACGGCCTGTCGGTAGCCGGTGTTGTCCCACCAATCAGCGGGTGTCTCCCTGGGAGCCGGGATCATGCCGGCGACGAGGACGAGCGCCTGCGCCTGGAGTCGATCGGCCACCAGCGGTGCGGTGAAGCCGCCGTAGGACTGGCCAACGACGACAAGGTCGCCGCGATCGCCAATGGCGTCGACCACCGTGTCGGCATAGTCTCGTAGGTCAGCCGAGTCGTCGTCACAGGGCAGATCCGGCGCTACCACCTCATGGCCGCGCTCCCGCAACTCAGCCTCCACGAGGTGCCAGTACCAGCCCACGTCACCGCCACCATGGATCAACGCGAATGTGGCCATTTCCTGTCGGCCTCCCTGATCATCGGCAACGTTCGAACCGCACGAGCTGACGCGGTCGTCTGCTGATCCGATGCGTAACCCTCATGACGACGCCCGCGCGCCGAACTCATCGCGCGGTCTCCTCACCGATCGACGGGAGTGGTCGCCGTTCTGGCACGACAGATTGCCCTCGGCGTACTGACCCGCACGCCGAGTCGGGCGCGGCGCTGGCCGGTCAGCGCGTGCCGGCGCTCGCGCCAGTTGCCGGCCCGGACCAACACTTCGGGGGCAGTGTTGGCGGGCGATCCGAGCATCCAGAGCGTCGACGATCTCGCACCGAGCCGAAGCCGCTCGCTCGCCGTCAGCTCCACTGCGCGCTTCGAGTCCGTCGAGACTGACGCACTGGTTTGGTCCCTCGCGTACGATCGCTGACCGATCACCGCGGAGGGCCATCCATGCAGGAGATCGAGACTGACTACCTCGTCGTCGGAGCGGGCGCGAGCGGGATGGCGTTCACCGACGCGCTGATCGCCTCGTCGGACGCCGAGGTCGTGATAGTTGACCGGCGTCACCGACCCGGTGGGCACTGGAACGACGACTACCCATTCGTCCGGCTCCACCAGCCCTCGGCGCTCTACGGCGTGGCGTCACGGGCGCTCGGCCAAGATCGCATCGACGAGTCGGGGATCAACGCCGGCTTCTACGAACGGGCCACCGCCGCAGAGATCTGCGACCACTACAGCCGGGTGCTCGACGAGCACTTCCTGCCGTCGGGGCGGGTCAGGTTCTTCGGCATGCACGATCACCTCGGCAACGACGCCGACGGCCACCTGCTCCGATCACGGGTGACCGGGCATACCACGACGGTGCGGGTGCGGCGCAAGCTCGTCGACGCCACCTACATAGAGTCGGCGTTGCCCTCGACACACACGCCGGCCTACACGGTCGACTCCGCCGCGGTCGTCGTCACGCCCAACGAGCTCCTCGGCCTCGACGAGCCGGCGTCAGGCTTCACGGTGATCGGTGCCGGCAAGACGTCGATGGACACCGGCTGCTGGCTGATCGAGCAGGGGTCGACCCCGACACCATCCGGTGGATACGCCCCAGGGACGCCTGGACCGCCGACCGGGCATTTATCCAGCCGTTGCGCCTGGTTGGCGCCTTCGTTGAGTGGGTGGCGGCGCAGAACGAGGCGTGTGCCCAAGCCGAGAGCCTTGACGAGCTGTTTCCGGCCCTGGAGGACCGAGGTGTCTTCCACCGGCTCGACCCCGGCGTCGAGCCTGTCTTCAACCGGGGCGCCATCCTCTGCGAGGCCGAGCGCGTGATGCTGCGCGAGGTGGGGAACGTGGTCCGGCTCGGCAAGGTGAATCACATCGGCGCCGACCGGATCGACCTCGACGAGGAAACGATCCCAAACGAGGCCGGTCATGTCGTGATCGACTGCACCGCGGCCGGGCTCGCCTCGCCACCCGATCGGCGCGTCTACGACCCGGACCGGATCACGATCCAGTGGATCCAGGCAGGCATCGCGCCCTTCAGCGCCGCACTCATCGGGTTCGTCGAGGCGAGCCGCGAGGACGACACGGACAAGAACCGGCTGTGCACGGCCCGCGGCTTCTCACGGCGCGCCGACGTCGTGAACTACGCCGCCGGCTGGCTCAACACACAGCGAGGGTTCCTCTTGTGGATGGCCGAGCCCGACCTCGCCGAGTGGCTCTCGACCTGCCGCCTCAGCCCCTTCGGCAACGCCGGTCCCTACCTCAGCGATCCGGCTACCAAGGAGGCCTTCGGCCGCATGATCGGCGCCCAGAGTCCGGCGGTCGAGAACCTGCAGCGACTGCTCGCCGAGATCGGTTCATTCGAGACCGCCTGACCTTGACCGCCGGCGCGGAGGCGCTGTCGGGGCATCAACCCCCGCCGAGTGCAGCTTGACGCGAGCGCGACCGATCGACGGTTCGGAGTCAGTTCGTCATCGTCCCAAGGAGCCTCAAGCGAGGCTCGTTCGCACGCCGTCCGGCGCGCCAGATCTGCCGTGATGGGCGGCCTCGTTCTGCACTGAGATCAGACAGGTGAGGCGCCGCCCGCAGCGGGCGTGGAATCAGTCGATATCCGGCAGTCGAGGAAGCGGAGGGATAGGCACCGTGCGTTCGCCGTCCGTAAGCGACAGGACTATTCGCTTGGGGTGGTGTGGGACGCGAGCGAGGAACGTGTTGTTCGCGAGCACGGCATCGCGGCCGTCCACACGTACACCACGGACGTGGTCAGGCACCACGCCGTGCACGAGCCACTCGCGTGAGACCTGTCTCATCGAGAGTTTTGCACCGTAGGCATCGAATACCGAGCGTGGGCCGGTTGACGCACTGCCACCGTCAGGGTCTCGGACGAGCATGCTGATCTGATCGTCGTTGCGCAGTACCAGGTATATGCGCGTCTGGGCGTGCTCGAGTCCGAGGCGGATCGCAGACGGATCGTCAGCGGCTTCAACCCACCGCCTGACGCTGGGCTCGGGGTCCGGCGGCACGTCGCCTTCGACTTGCGGTCGGTCGAAGATCGACAACCGCTCGTGCAGTGGACGCTCCGCCTCGGTCACAGCTCCACTGTCGCGCCCAAGTCGCTGGGGGCGCACGCGCCCAGATCTGCCTGATCTCGCGCTGCGTCGATGCGATGGCCGCGGGCCACCTGTATCGAGCCGAGCCGGTCGGCACCAGTGTCGTTGCGGCCTCGCTCGGGCACAGGGCGGGACCGCATCACCTCACTCCGCATCGCGCTCGGGTCCGTGCCCAGCGAGATGAGGGCGGCTTTCGCTGGGCCGTCCTCGTTGAGGAGGGCCAGGAACATGTCGTCGCTGGTCAGGACTCTTCGCTTGTCGAGCAATTCCAGGTGGGTCGCTCGCCGCAACACGCTCTAGGTCGGCACCGTGGGTGAGGCCGGGAACGCGACTCGCCAGTCGCTTCAGGCCCTTCGCCGCCGGTTGCCGAGCCCTCGCCGCCACCTCGAGTGGCTCGGGATCGTGCGTGGTGACACCGTCGTCGTCAAGGACGCGTTGGGCGGTTGTGCCGCTACCCGCCTCCAGGATGGCGAGGAGGAGCGTGACGGACGTCGCCGGCTGCGGTGGAGCGAGGGCCGTGCTCCACACGAGGCATCGCTGCAGGTCGTCCGCGACCGAGACTCCTACGAGCAGGTCGCGCCGGAGACGGGGGCACGCCGCCCAGTCTGGTGGAATGGAGCCCGTCGGTCCCGATCACCGCCTCCCCTCCAAGACCGTGCCGTCGTGGCATGCGACAACGCCACGCTCGTCTCCGGAGATCCTCACGACGGTGTGCCGACAAACGCGTGTGAGTCGACCCGGGCCGGGGCCGCGGGCCCTGGTTGGATCGGCGGTTCGACCACGGGGTGGGTCGCTCACTTGGCGGGTTCCCTTACCGGCCGTCGGGTCGTTTCGGGGCCAGCGCCGGCGGGTAAGTGGCGTGGGGGACGGGACACCGATGGGGAGGTGTCCGCATGCAATCCTTGCATCGCTACCCCGACCAGACGGCGCTCGATACCCGCGGCGGGCAACGGCGGCCGGAGGCTCTCGGGAGGCCGTCGCCCCTGGCCGGCTCTGGGCGCGGCGAGGGGCGGGGGCCCCAGGTGGTGGAGGCGCCGCCGACGCTGGAACGCTGGGATCTGGTCGAGAGCCGCTGGGGCCTGGGCAGCGCGGTGGTGTTGCTGGCGGGTGCCGCTCTCGCCGTGCTCGGTGTGGTGGCAGCGGGCCGCCCCGGCATCGACGACACGTGGTATCGGCCCGTCGCGGCCGTGGCGGGCTTGCGCCATACCGCTCTGTTGGCGGGGCTGGAGGTCGGTGTGGGCGTGCTGTTGGTGATCGCCGGCCTCGCGGGTGCTCGGGGCGGGGCGACGCTGGTGTGCATCACCGGGGCCATGGCTGCGGGGGTCGCCGCCATCGAGCCCGAGCTCGTCGAGCTGGCACTGCAGCGCTGGTGGGCGGTGGCGTTGGCAGCTGCGGGCGCCGGGCTGGCGGTGGTGTCGATGGTGCCCTGGCCGCATTTCGTCGAACGCCACTACAGCCGCGCCGCCGGCACGCTCCACGCCGCGGCTCCCGCCACCACCCGGTCCCCGGGTGCTGCGCAGCCGGTTAGGACGCCGAGCTCGGCAGGTTGGCCATGACCTCGCGCCTCGAGGTCCACGACGTAGTCCAGGAGCCGGACGTTGCGACGCCGGTGGGGGCGCCCGTTGCCCGCCTACCGGCACCCGACCGTCGCCTCCTCTATCGACGGCGATCCTGCACGGCAACCAGCGACGCGACGCCCCGCAGGCAGACCCCGTTGCCCCCGAGGACAGGGACGCTCGATGTCAGCGTCGAATCGCGTCAGGGGGTGATCGTCATGACACCGCTCGGGAGACTGCCCGATCCGTTGCCTGCCGGGCTGGTCGCACGACTCGAGGCCTCGATCGCAGCCCGCCCGGTGATCGTCAACCTGAGCCAGATCACCCTGGTGTCGGCCGCGCCGGTGATGGGCCTGGCCGCATGGGCTCTGGGGGCGAGCCACCAGCCCGATCGGTGCTGTGTGGTCTGCGCCCGCCCCACCGCCCGAGCCCTGTTACGCAAATGGCACGTCACCCGATGTGTCGCCATCTTCGGATCGGTCGGGGACGCAGTCCAAGCCCGCCGCTTCGCCGAGTCCGGCTACGGGGCAGGCTGGCATCCCGACCCGGCCGGTCGGCCTCTGTCGAAGTCTGGGAGCGAGCTCAGCCTCCAGCGCAACGGCGGACAAGGCAGCCAACGTGTGCTCACCCACGACCTGCAACAACTCTCGCCCTGACCGCCGCCAGCTGGCACAACTGAACCGCCCTGGCCCACGGTGCGCCGAATCGCGCAGCGTTCGACCTCAACCGCCGCGAAATCCACGTGGTGACGACGAAGGGCCGGTGGCGTTGCGTGGTTGGGCGATCTCGGCTGGTGGTGTCGTGTTTGGGCATTGTCGAGGGGAGGGTGTGAAGGGTTTCGGGGGCGTCGAAGGGGGAAGGGGCCCGGGGAGCCATGCTGCGGGAAGGGAGCTGGGAACCATGCTCATGGTCCGCAAGAGCTACCGCCGCGTGGTGCGGGACGCTCGTCGGCGCGACACCGCGGAGCTAACCAGGATCGAACGTGCTCTACGTCGCAACGTGCAGTCGCTCGACAACGGGGCGCTGACCAACCTGTTTGCGATACGGGCTGTGTTGCGGGCGCGGGGTGTCGAGCTGCCCACCTTTGGGTCGCGGCCGACTACCGACCCCGCAAGGCGTTCCTGAACCGTCACGAGTGCGCCGCCAGCGGGCGCAGCCACGCCGCCACCCAGGCCTCGTCGCCGCCGCCGAACGGGACCACCTCGGGATCGAGGCGCACCTCGGCGTTCTGGAAGTGGGCGACGCCGCCGGGGGGAACGAACACCGGCGTGCCGCCGGGATCGGCGCCCGGCGGGCGCACGTGATCGTCGTAGGAGAGACCGGGCCACGGCGGCGAGCTGACGGCGTGGGCGACCTGCAGCACCCGCCCCTCCTGGAGCAGGCGGGCGCTCGTAGTCGTCATCGAACGCCCCGCCCGCTCCACCGTCACCTCGACCTGCGCCGGCCCCGGGCGAGGCACGGCCGCGAACTGGGTGGCGAAGCTGCGCAGGGCGCGGGACGGGTCATCCACCGCCGCCTGCATCGCCCGGACGACGATCGCCGCGGTGTAGCCGCCGTGGATCCCGACGAGCGACGACCACCGCTCGTGCAGCTCGGCCGCGAAGCAGCGTGGCCCGACGCGCTCGACGGCGGTGTCATCGGCGAACGTCATGCCGCGTCCGCTGACGCGAGCACGACGGCCCCCGCCGGCGCCTGCTCCAGAGCCGGCCGGCGGTGGAACGAGGAGACGGCAGCCGAGCCGACCGCGGCCACGGCGCCGATCAGCCAGGCGACGCGGAAGCGGGTGAGTGCCTGGTCGAGCGAGGCCGGCGTGCCGATCACGGCGATGAGGATGGCGACGCCGAGAACGGCACCGATCTGGCGGGCGGTCTGGTTGATCGCGCCGCCGATGCCGAAGCGCTCCTGGGGAAGCCCCGCCACCGCGGCCGCGCTGAGCACCGGGAACGACAGCGCCACCCCGACGCCGACGAGCAGCGTCCCGGGCAACCAGTGCGTGACGTAGTGGGCGTCGACGCCGGCCGTGGTGATGAAGAAGAGCAACCCGGCGCCGAAGGTCAGACCGCCGGCAACGAGCACGGGACCGTAGCCGAGCCGTGCCGCGAGGCGGCCGCTCGGACCGCTCAACACAGCCACGAGGAGCGGCCCCGGCGTGATGGCGAGGCCGGCTTCGAGGGTCGAGTAGTTCCACACCGACGTGAGGAACAGGACGTTCGCCAGCAGCATCCCGAAGAAGCCGACCGAGTACAGCAACGTCGCCGCATTCGCCAGCGCCACCGTGCGCGACCGGAACACGTCGAGGTCGATCGCCGGTGCCTCGTGGCGGGCCGATCGGCGCACCGCGAGGGGTGCGAGCACGGCCGCCAGCGCGAACAGGGCGACGACACGCCAGCTCGACCAGCCCCACTCGCCGCCCTGCGTGATGGCCAGCGCGAGCGACGCCACCGCGCTCGAGAGCGTCGCCAGGCCGAGCAGGTCGGGCACACGCCCGCCGATGATCGACTCCGGCACCACCCGCCGGGTGGCGACCCCGGCCACCAGGGCGACCGGCAGGTTGACGAAGAACGCCCACCGCCAGCCGCCGGCGTCGATCAGGACCGACCCGAGTGACGGCCCGGTGGCGACGGCCAGCGCGGAGATGCCACCCCACATGGCCACCGCCTGCGGCCGGGCGGACGCCGGGGTGGCGGTGAGCAGGAGCGCCAGCGACGCCGGCATCAGGAAGGCGGCGCCGATCGCTTGCACGACGCGGCCGGCGATCAGCAGCCAGGCCGACGGCGCCACTCCGCACAGCAGCGAGCCGACCGTGAAGATCAGTAGGCCGAGCAGGAAGATGCGTCGGCGGCCCGACCGGTCGGCGATGCGGCCGGCGCCGAGGAGCAGGGCGCCGAACACGACGCTGTAGGCGGCCAGCACCCACGACAGCGTCGCGGTCGACACGTCGGGGAACGAGCGCCTGATCGATGGGAAGGCCACGTTCACGATCGAGAGGTCGAGCGCCACCATGAAGGCGGCGGCGACGGTCACCGCGAACACCGGCCAGGGGATCTCCGAGCGGGAGCGTTGCTTCATGAAACGCAGCATCGCACGGATGGGTTTCATGATGCAACCCTGAGTGCTACGATCAGACGGTGCGCAGAGCTTCGTTCGAGGACATGAGCTGCTCTATCGCCCGCTCACTCGAGGTGATCGGCGAGTGGTGGACGCTGCTGATCCTGCGCGACGCCTTCTTCGGCGTCACCCGCTTCGAGGAGCTCCAGGAGCGGCTCGGCATCGCCCGGAACATCCTCGCCAAGCGGCTCGACACGTTGGTCGACCACGGCGTCCTCGAGCGGCGCTGCTACGACGAGGCGCGGGGCCGCCACGACTACGTCCTAACCGAGAAGGGCAAAGCGCTGTGGCCCGTGCTCGTCACCCTCCGGCAGTGGGGTGACGAGTGGGTCGTCGGCGAGGGCAACCAACCGGTCGCTATGGTCCACACCAGCTGCGGCGAGCAGACGACAGCGGTCCTCACCTGCGACCACTGCGGCGAGGAGCTGCAGCGGCGCGAGGTGCGGGTCGTGGCCGGCCCCGGTCTCGACGATCCAGCCATGCTGCCGGCGGTCAGCCGCCGCTGAGAGGTCGAGCCGATAGGCGAGACCTCGGGCAGGCCGCGTCAGTCGAGCAGCGCTGCCGGCCTGGTGCGGAGGATGCGTTCGGCCTCCTCGCTCGCGGTCGCCACGACCTCGGCGGCGGGGCGGATGGCGCGCACGAACCGAGCCGACTGCCCGTAGCGCACCGGCGCCGTCTCCGGGTCGAGCGCGTCTAAGCGTGCCCGTC
>Ga0256867_10000386_pt1 | contig 17493 bp, 11 predicted proteins | sample RVTome_15_FD_185939 | JGI IMG/M metagenome (GOLD analysis project Ga0256867, IMG submission 185939) | Soil microbial communities from uranium-contaminated site in the Upper Colorado River Basin, Wyoming, United States - RVT150D86 (HiSeq) ... | reverse complement strand
CGACTGGCAGCAGGCGAATCAACCATTGTTTGCCGCACTTGCGCTCGAACGCCGCATGGGTTTGTTCATTATTGGTCTCATCATCGCGATTGCCGCGCTCAACATCACTACGATGCTGATTTTGGTTGTGGTTGAACGAAGGCGAGATATTGCAATCCTCAACGCCCTTGGTGCGACACGGACCGGAGTAATGTTGCTCTTCATCATTGAAGGTGCCGTTGTTGGTGCTGTGGGTGCGATTGCTGGAGTCCTCGTTGGTCTGGCAGCATCCTTTATTGGAAACCACTACAAGCTCGTCAGCTTGCCCGCTGATGTTTACTCAATCAGCAATGTGCCCCTGATCACCAGACCTAATGAAGTATTGTTGGCTGCGTCGATCGCATTCGCACTGAGCGTGTTGGCGACGATCTATCCTGCTCGCGCAGCAGCGCGGATGCGGCCGGTCGAGGCTCTGCGCGACTCATGATAAGCGTCGTCGATCTGCGTAAGAGTTTTATGGCGCCGAATGGAGAGCGTCTCGAAGTTTTGCGCGGCGTCACCTTTACGGCGAATGCGGGCGAGAGCATCGCGATCACTGGAGCGTCAGGTTCGGGAAAATCCACTTTGCTTCACTTGTTGGGAGGTTTGGAAACGGCCGACCATGGAACCATTACTTTGAATGCGACCAGCGATCAGCGGCAACAGATAGGATTTGTTTTTCAGTTTCATTACTTGCTGCCCGATCTTTCTGCTGTCGAAAACGTTGCACTGCCATTGCTCATCGCTCGATGCAAGAGCGGTCGTGCGTTTGAACTTGCCACCGATCTTTTGAAGGGAGCCGGGCTCGAAGCAAGAGCAGATCATCCGGTAACACATCTTTCAGGCGGTGAGCAGCAACGTGTGGCGGTTGCGAGGGCGCTGGTTACCGAACCAAAACTGGTGCTGGCGGACGAACCGACCGGAAATCTCGACGCCGCGATGAGCGAGGAGATAGGCAGGGCGCTGGTGAGCTATGCTCGCAAACATTCCGCGATCACAGTGATAGCAACTCACAGCGCGAGTTTGGCGGGGATGTGCGATCGTTTACTCGTTCTCGAGGGCGGGCGCTGTAAATCGTTCTAATCGGCATAATCTGAAGATAATCGTCTGAAATAACGTCCACGTTGCGACTTTTTACAGTAGAGAACCGAGACAATGCTTCTTGAGTCTTCATTCATAGGTTATAATGCGGCAAAGTTGCCGAACGGGAATTTGCCGGCAAACGTAATCATAAGGACGTTTTACTAGGACCAAGATGTTCGAACGCTACACTGAAAAAGCGCGCCGGGTTATCTTCTTTGCGCGCTACGAGGCGTCGCAGTTTGGGGCTCCGGCCATCGAGCCGGAGCACCTTTTGCTGGGTCTCATGCGCGAAGACAAGACCCTCACCGGGCGCTTTTTCCCACGAGCACAGGTTTCTATCGAGTCTATTCGCAAGGAGATCGAAGGCCGCACACTGCTGCGCGAAAAGATCTCGACCTCCGTCGAACTGCCCCTCGCTCCGGAAACTAAACACGTCCTTGCTTACGCACATGAGGAAAGCGACCGGCTGCAGCATCGCCACATCGGAACAGAACATCTCCTGCTCGGTCTGTTGCGTGAAGAGCGTTCGATGGCGGCGGAGATTCTTTACGAACGCGGCCTGCGATTGAATGCCGTGCGCGATGAAATAGCACGGCAGTCCGGGGCCGATGCGCGGACTTCTCAAAAGAAAGACACGCCTCACCTGGTCGAGTTCTCGCGCGATCTGACTGACGACGCTGCCAACGACAAGTTAGATCCGTTGATCGGTCGTGAAGCCGAAATTGAACGCGTGGTCCAGATCCTTTGCCGCCGCACGAAGAATAATCCCGTTTTGATTGGTGAACCTGGAGTTGGGAAGACGGCGATCGTTGAGGGCCTTGCGCAGAGAATCGTGCGCGGCGATGTTCCTTCATTCCTCGAACACAAGCGCATTCTGTCATTGGATCTGTCGTTGATAGTAGCGGGCACCAAGTACCGAGGCCAGTTTGAAGAGCGACTGAAACAGATCATGCGCGAGCTTGTCGAGAATCCGCAGTACATCGTGTTCATCGATGAGCTGCACACGTTGGTGGGTGCAGGATCCGCTGAAGGCTCACTCGATGCAGCCAACATCCTGAAGCCGGCATTATCACGTGGCGAGATTCAGTGTATTGGTGCAACAACGCCGGCTGAGTTTCGGAAATCGATCGAAAAGGATCGATCGCTTGAACGTCGTTTCCAGGCAGTGAAAGTTCCACCCCCATCTGAAGCCGAAGCGGTGAGCATTCTCGATGGGGTTCGTGAACGTTACGAGAGTTTTCACCAGGTTCGCTACACGGACGAAGCACTTCACGCTGCGGTTTATCAATCGCATCGCTACATTCCAGATCGATTCCTGCCTGATAAAGCTATCGATGTGATTGACGAAGCGGGAGCACGCGTCAAACTGCGCGTACGGCGCGAACAGGGCAACCTCGCTGACTGGAACGAGCTGAATGAGTGGTCGCGATCCTACGGCGATAGTTCGAGCATTCGCGTGCACCATGAAGACGCGCTGGTCTCTGCGGAAGTGACGCGCGACGACGTTGAAGACGTCATTGCCCGTTGGACAGGTATTCCGGTTAATTCGTTGAAAGAAGAAGAAACGCAGAGGCTTTTACGTATCGAAATCGAGCTTCATAAGCGCGTCATCTCTCAGCGACCGGCGATCTCGGCGCTCGCTCGCGCCATTCGAAGGTCTCGCGCAGGCCTTAAGAATCCCTTGCGGCCTGTTGGTTCGTTTTTGTTCCTTGGACCGACAGGTGTTGGCAAGACTGAAGTGGCCCGTTCGCTCGCACAGTTTTTATTCAGCAGCGAACGCGCGCTCATTCGCTTCGACATGTCAGAGTTCATGGAGAAGCATTCGGTCTCCAAGTTGATCGGTTCGCCACCAGGATACGTCGGTCACGAAGAAGGTGGACAGCTAACAGAACGTATCAGGCGTTCGCCCTATTCGGTTTTGTTATTTGACGAGATTGAGAAGGCGCATCCAGACATCTTCAACATCCTGCTTCAGGTTTTTGAAGACGGCATACTGACGGACGCCCTCGGAAACACTGTCGACTTCAAGAACGCGATCATCATCATGACTTCCAACATCGGCGCCCGCTTCATTCAGAAGAAGGGCACGCTCGGTTTTCAGGCAAACTCCGAGGCTACCCGTGAAAAGATGGAAGAGATGGTGATGTCGTCAGTACGGCAAACTTTCAATCCGGAGTTTATCAATCGTCTTGACGAGATCATCATCTTCGACCAGTTGCTCGATCACGAGCTTCTCGAAGTCGTCCAGTTGCAATTGGATCAAATCAACAAGACGATGAGCCGCCACGGATTCGACGTCAAGTTGTCGGAAGAGGCCAAGCGTTGGATTGTTGACAAGACTTGCGCGGACCGCTTGTACGGCGCTCGTCCCATTCGGCGGGCTTTACAGAAATACGTCGAGGATCCTCTATCTGAGGCATTGATCCAGGGCCAACTCGAAGGGGCGACGCTGGTTGAAGTTTTCCTGAATGGACAGGAACTCGATTTCCGTCCAGTCGGCGTCGAGACTGCGGACGACGCGCTGCTGATTCACTAACTTCCAAACGAAATTTCTCTGCGATCTCTGCGATCTCTGCGGTTCTCTGCATCCTCTGCGTTGTAAATGGAATGGTGCGCTTAACGCAGAGGACGCAGAGAACCGCAGAGAAATTGCTCCGGATTCTCCCTTTGGTGTTTCCACTTCTATGCCTTATAATGCGCCACTTTGCAACTCAAAAGCTGGCAACGGGCTCTACTGACAGTGAATCAAAGCTGCTGTCTTCGAGCCATTTCAGTAACGAGCGTTTTTGCCTTTATTTTCATTCTCTGGAATTATTCACTCATAAGCTCCCCGAAGTTTCTGAGGCCCGGTAAGAACTATTGAGGGAATTGGTGCCTATGCACTCATATCGCGCGTTTTGGCTCTTCTTTTTGGGCTTATTGGTAGGAATCACCGCAACCTTCGCGACGCCGGGAAGCGTCATGGCCCAGCAAACCCAACCCCAACGACTCGTTGAAAACGTCGATATCATTGGCAATCGTCGTCTGCGAAAGGACGACATTCTCTATTACGTTCAGACCAGGCCTGGTGACCCTTACAACGAAGATCAGGTCCAGCGCGACTACCAAACGCTGCTATCGCTGACCTTCTTCGATAAAACGGCAACTCGTGTTTTCACTGAAAACGGTGCTCGAGGCGGCATTAACGTCATTTTCGAAGTCAAAGAGCTTCCGATCATTCGTGACCTCCAGTTTGAGGGTCTCAAAAGCGTTCCGGAGTCGGATGTGCTCAAGGCCTTTCGCGAGAGACGCGTCGGGGTTTCGAAAGAGAGCATTTACGACCCGGTCAAAGGCCGCAATGCCATGCGAGTTATCAAAGAACTTCTCTCGGCAGGCGGACATCCGAACGCAACCGTCGAAGAACGCACCGAGGAAGTTTCAGCCACTTCTTTAGCTATCACTTTCGTGATCCGTGAGGGCGACCGGGTTCGCGTGGTTGAAATCCAGTTTGAAGGAAACACGGTCTTCAGCGACGGCGCTCTGCGCGGTGCGATGAAGTACGTTAAGGAAGCCGGCCTAATCACACGCTTCAAAAGCTCTGACATACTCGATCGCGAGAAACTGGAATACGACCTGCGGCTCGTCGACAATTACATGCGATCGAAGGGTTACCTGCAGGCAAGGCACGGCGAGCCTCGAGTCGAGAGTGTGGGCCGGCGCCGAACGGGTTTCCCGATTTTGCCATTGCCGCTCTTATCCTCTGTCGATGAGGGATTGCGCATCACCGTCCCCATCGTGGAAGGGAAGGTCTATCGTCTCGGAGAGTTCAAAGTCGAAGGCAACTCCATCTTTTCCGAGACGCAGGTCAGGGCAGTAATCGGTCTCAATAAGGGAGATATCGCCGATGGCGAAAAGGTGAGCAAGGGCCTATTTGAGAACCTCAAGAAGTTTTACGGACAACAGGGTTTTATCGAGTACACCGCCGAACCGGTACCAACCTTCAAAGACAATCCCCAAAATCCAAACGAAGGCATTGTCGACTTCACCGTCACAATCGAAGAAGGAAAGCAATTTACGCTGCGGCGGCTGGAGTTTGTCGGAAACACGTTTACACGCGACAACGTGTTGCGTCGCGAAGTGCTCATCAACGAGGGCGACATCTATAACGATGCATACTGGGAGTATTCAGTAGTCAAGTTGAACCAGCTCGGTTACTTCAATCCCATCGACAAAGATAAAGACGTTGACCGGCGCACGAACGATGAAGAGGCAACTGTCGATCTGTCGTTGAAGGTGAGTGAGCGCGGCCGCCAGCAGATCTCTTTCAACGGCGGTATCTCCGGTATCGGAGGTTCGTTCTTCGGTCTGGAATACTCCACCAACAACTTGCTGGGTCGCGGAGAAGTGCTTTCACTCAACCTCGCCGCCGGCAACCGCCAACGCTCGTTCCAGTTTTCGTTCACTGAGCCGTACATCCGCGACAGACCTATCAGCGCGGGCTTCTCTATTTTCGCTTTCTCGCAAAAGTTCTTTGGCGAGGGAACGTTCCTCTCGCAGAACATCGGTGCGCAGGAAGACCTGTTTGGCTCTCAGTTTAATTTCAACAATATAGACGAGGCGAATCTCTTCACGAGAGATTCCTACGGCGGATCTATCTTTCTCAGTGCACCACTCTCGGAGTTTTATCGGAAGCGACGCTTCACGCAGTTTTCGCGAGTAGGTGCTTCGTATCAGTTGTCGCTCTCGAGCGTGAAAGACCCGGAGGTGAACACCGATCCGAGTAATACCTCAACGTTCATCCCGGTGATCTACAGTCAACCGAATATCTTAACGAGCCGCGGCACGTTGACTTTCTCTTACGATACGCGGAACGCGAGTATCGATCCCACTTCCGGCCGCGAGCTTTCAGCCGCCATCGGGCTCGCAGGCCTCGGTGGGGACGTTCGAACTTATCAGCCGACCATTTCTTACACCCAATTCTTTCCGATGCGCCGCAAGAAATCGGAGCGGCCGGAGGTCTTCGGCTTTCGAATTATCGCCGGAACAGTTGGAAGCTTTGCGACGTCGTCGAAAGTTAGGGACGCAAACTCGCTTGCTTTTGTCGATGGCGTTCCGATCTTCGAACGCTTTTTCCTCGGCGACGAGTTTACGATTCGCGGCTACAACGTACGCTCGATTAGTCCTATCGCGCCCGTCGACACATTCATCACCTCTCAGAACGTTGTTTTTGCGGAGAATAATGCTGGTACGCCTATTGTGATTCCTGGATTGGAGAATGCTGCTGGCCTGGGCGTGTTTACAGGAACTACTGGCAGTAACGTCGCCGCCTTGCCGCGATCATTTACTTCGGTCGGAGGCGACACGCAGATACTCGGAAATTTTGAGTATCGGATACCCATTGTCAGTGACCTGATTAGTTTAGCTGCTTTCGCTGATATCGGAACTGCTTTCAATCTCCGAACCAAGAGCGACCAGACGTTCTCGAGTAACTTTCTGCCTGACCAGCCGTTCCTGTCGACCGTGGGTTTCGTACCGTGCATTAGGTTTAATCAGAACGTACCGATCAATTTGAGTTCGCTGGCTCTTTGTAATAACCCAAACCTGGCTGCGTCGCCATTCCTGTCGCTCGTTGCTCGCGATAATCGCATTGTGAGCCAGGCCGAACTCGAAGCGGCGCAAACCGGAGACGTAAACCCGTTTACACTGTTGCCTCGTGGATTCCAGCCGGTCTTCCTTCGCGGCGAAGCTCAGACCAACAGCGTGGTGAAGTTGTCCGAAAGTTTGTTTTCCTCGATCGGCGACTACCGGTCCAGTTTAGGTATGGAAGTGAGGGTCCAGGTCCCCGTCATCAATGTACCGTTTCGCCTGATCTTTGCGTATAATCCAAATGCCCGGGCAAACCAATTAATTGACGGGTTTCCGTTTTTCTTTAACGAAAAAAAGAGAGTTGTTCGCTTTAGTGTCGGGCGCACCTTTTGAGCGCTTGAGCCAACCAATGAGTGGCTGGACGAACAACTAAAGGCTTTGCCCAATCACCATCAACGTAAGGAGTAATACAAGAAAGTCATGAAGATAGCTCGTTTATTTGCTGCGGTCGCCCTGCTGACGACTGCTGCATTTGTAGTGTCAGCACAACAACAAAGACCAGCGACTCCAGCAAGCCCGCCCGCCGCGGCTCCACAAACCGTAGCCGTGCCGGACAGCAAGATGGCAATGATCTATTCGGACCTGTTTCTGGATCCGAAGACAGGAATTGCCAGATTCAATAGTTTGCTCGGCACGCTGAATCGGGAGTTTCAGCCGCGCCAGGCGGATTTGCAGTCCTTGCAGACAAGGATTAACACCTTGACCAAGGAGATCGACGACACTCAAACCGTCGCCGATCCGAATGCGATTCGGCAAAAAAGAGATCAGCTCGCTCAGTTGAATACCGACTTCAAACGTAAGGGCGAGGACGCCGAAGCTGCTTACGCAAAGCGAAGGCAGGAGATATTCCTTCCATTGCAACAGGACATCGGCAAAGCACTGGAAGCGTTCGCGAAGGCTCGCGGCATTACTGTGATTGTTGATGGCAGTCAGGTTCCAGTGGTTTACGCGGCAGACAGCCTCGATATCACTCGTGCCTTCATTAACGATTTCAACAGCAAGAACCCGGCAACTGCGTCAGTAACGCAACCATAATTAATGCCGAATGCCAATTGCCAGTTTCCGATTCATTAAAAGCTTGCGCTCACGAAATTGACAATCGGCATTTGGCAATCCGAAATATCATGATTAGACATTATCTCTTTCCAATCAGTGCGTTGATGGTTATGGCGATTGCAACGACTGCCAGCGCACAACGACCGGTAGCTCCCGCTGCTCGGCCCACCCCGACACCGGCGCCGCCTGCGGCGCCTGCCACTCTGCCAATGAGCAAGATGGCAGTGATCTACACTGATGTATTTCTGGATCAAAAAATCGGTATCGCTAAGTTTAATAGCGTGTTGGCTAAACTAAACGGCGAATTCCAGAAGCTCAAAGACGAGATCAACCAAATGCAGACAAGAGCGCAGACGCTGGAAGCTGAAATCAATAAGCTGCGCGATGCGCCCGCCGGAACGCCGATCGATCAAAGGTCGTTTCAGACAAAGATCGATCAACTGGAACAATTGAAGAAGGATACTCAGCGCAAGGGTGAAGACGCGCAAGCTGCATACAATCGTCGCCGGCAGGAACTCTTCATGCCGTTGCAGGAAGAGATTGGTAAAGCACTGGAAGTTTTTGCCAAGGCACGAGGTATCAACGTGATTATCGATGGAGCTCAAGTGCCTTTGCTGTACGCCGCGGAAAGCATCGACATCACACGCGCATTCATTACGGAATTCAACAGCAAGAATCCTGTTACCGCAGCCACAACCGCGACGCCACCTGAATAGATTGCCGATTGGCAATCTTCTCCATGGAAACAGTTCTCGATTCACAGGCGATTCAAAAACTTCTGCCGCATCGCTATCCGTTCCTGCTGGTCGACCGCATCGTTGAACTCGTACCCCGCGAAAGAATTGTTGGAATAAAACAGGTAAGTATTAACGAGTCGTTTTTTCAGGGCCACTTTCCCGGCGCGCCTGTTATGCCCGGCGTCCTTGTTGTTGAAGCGCTGGCGCAGGTTGGGGCAGTGCTGGCTTTACGCGAGATCGAAGATCGCGATCAAAAACTAGTTCTGTTTACCGGAATTAAGGAAGCGCGTTTTCGTCGTCCTGTCGTTCCTGGCGACACCCTCGTGCTTGAGGTTACTGCCTTGCGCATTGGCTCGCGCGTACAGCGTATGCGCGGCGAAGCGAAGGTGGAAGGCCAATTGGCCGCCGACGCTGAAATCATGAGTATCGTCGCTCCCAGGGAATGAGAATAGTGACAAGGAGAGACCTGCACTCTCACTTAAGTGAACGTTGATTTACCCCGGTATTAATTCATGTCCGCAGCTACTCACCCGACCACTATTCATCCCACCGCAGTTGTGAGCCCGGGTGCCCGGATCGGGTATGACTGCTTTATTGGACCATACTGCATCATCGGGGATGAGGTTCAGCTTGGTGATGGCGTGAGGCTGGAGTCTCACTGCGTTGTCGATGGACGTACTTTCATCGGCGCCGGCACACATGTCTTCCCGTTTGTCTCTATCGGATTAGCGTCGCAGGATTTGAAGTACAAAGGTGAGCCCTCAGAAACCCGCATTGGCGAACGCAACAAGATTCGTGAATTTGTCACGATTCACCGAGGCACTGCCGGCGGCGGAATGCTCACGAAGACTGGTAATGATTGCCTGATCATGGCCCAGGCCCACATCGCGCACGATTGCCTGATAGGCGACGGCGTCATCATGGCGAATGCGGCGACGCTCGCAGGACATGTGGTGATTGAAGACCGTGCCAACATCGGCGCCTATTCAGGCGTTCATCAGTTTTGCCGCGTCGGCAAGGAAGCTTATATCGGCGGTTACTCGGTCGTAGTCAAAGATGCGTTGCCTTTTGCTTTAACAGTCGGCAATCATGCGAAGTGTTATGGACTGAACATTACGGGCATGAAACGCCGCGGATATTCTCGTGCGGCAATCGATGCCCTTCACCACGCTTTTCACCTGCTGCTTTCCGCAAGACTCAACACCACCCAGGCAGTTGAACGCATTCAGCAAGAGATCAACGACTCTCCGGAAGTTTCCGATTTGCTTCGTTTCATCGAAGGATCCAGTCGCGGCGTCACCAAATGAAATTCGGATTGATCGCGGGCAACGGAAAGTTTCCCTTTATGGTCGTGGAAGGCGCACGTCAATCGGGCGTGCAGTTGGTAGTGGCTGCGATCCGCGAAGAGACTGACCCTCAGATGGACCAGCTTGCGGAACGCGTAAAGTGGGTCGGCATTGGCCAGCTCGGCCGGATGATACGGTTCTTCAAAGACGAGGGCGTTGAGAAGGCGATCATGGCCGGGCAGGTGAAGCATGTTCAGATCTTCAGTCGCGCAGTGCCAGATGCGCGAATGCTGAAAGTGCTTTTGAAACTGCCGCGACGCAATACTGGCGCCTTGATCGGAGCCATAGCTTCCGAGTTGCAAAGCGAAGGTATCGAGCTGGTTGATTCGACCTGTTTTTTGCAGGATTCACTACCAGAGATCGGGACCATCACGCGTCGCGAGCCGCAAGAACACGAACGCGAAGATATTGAATACGGTTTGGAGATCGCACGAGAGATTGCGCGCCTCGATCTGGGCCAAACGATCGTAGTTCGTGGCAGAGCCTGTGTTGCGATTGAAGCAATGGAAGGTACTGACGAAACGATCAGGCGGGCCGGCAAGTTGGTTAAAGGGCGGCTTACTGTTGTGAAGGTTGCAAAGCCTGATCAGGATATGCGTTTCGACGTGCCGGTGGTTGGGGTTCCGACGATTGAAGCTATGGTCGAAGCCGGCGCGACATGTTTGTGCATCACCGCGGGCAAGACCCTAATGTTCGATCGCGACGAGATGATTCGCGCGGCAGAGAAAAGCAGGATCGCCATTGTGGCGGTTTAGAGATCGGCGAAATCCGTGGCTCTTATTTGTTATTGATTTCCTGGCGGCACGGCTTCTGCTGTCTGTGCAGCCTTCGGATCGTATGGTGAGGCCAGATATTTCTTCGCTATCGCCTGCGCGTTGTCATAGTCGATGCCCGACTGCACCGCCTTGTTATATTCAGCAACTGCTCTGTTGCGCTCACCCTTTGCATCGTACGCGTTTCCACGTTTGATGTGGGCCCACACTTCGATCCATGACGGCTTCAAATTACCGATTAGCGAAGCTTCCAGATTGTCGAGCGCATGTTGCCAGTTGCGCTGTTCGAGAAACAGCAGTCCAAGATTGTAGTAGACCCAGGAATTGGAGCGATCCAGCTTCAGCGCGGCCTCAAACTGCTGTTGCGCCTCCGCATAAATCCCTTCTTTCATCTGCTCGATTCCACGTCGGGCAATGATCGAGACACGTAAATCATCGGACATGCGCAGAATCTTGTTGTTGGGATCTACAACCACTTCGACCGGTTGTCCGTTCGACTCGAAGTCAAAATCTTCACTGCGTCCTTCAATCCGAACGGTCTTTTGCTGATTGTCGCCCTCTGCTCTTAGCAGCAATTCAACCGGCATGCGCAGCGACTCGAGGTTCTGTTTGACTGTGCCGCGTGTTCGGAACTTCCCAGCGCGAGTGCGAATGATTTGATAATCGACTGTAAACTCCGGAACACCCGTCCCCTCTACCCACTGCGCAAAGAAGTAGCGCAGGTTGTTTTGAGAGATCCGCGTGGCCAGTTTTTCGAAGTCATCGATCGACGCATTCTTGCCACGATAAGTTTCGAGATAAGTGGCGAGCAGTCGATCGAAGTTGTCCCGCCCAATGGTTTCGCGCAGCATTCGAAAGATCATCGAGCCCTTATAAAAAACTATTGATTGATAGGCGGCTGACTGGTCGTCGAGAGCGCTTGGCGCGCGAGCTATGGATGCCGTTTGCTCGAACGTTAGCGCACGTTCCTGTTGCTCACGTTGCGCTGCATCGAGTCCGCCTGCGCTCAAAGTGCTTTCGCGAAACGCGAATGCGCTCCATTCGGCGAGACCCTGTGAAAGCCAGGCGTCGTCAAACGATTTAAGTCCTGCGCTTTGGCCCCACCATTGATAAGCAATCTCTCTTTGAATCTTCTCTTCGGGCACGGGCCTCGTCGTGTCGAACATCCTGCTCGACAGGAAGATCATTCCCGGACCCGAATAAGAGTCTAAACTTTCATCATCGATCTGAACGATGATGAGGCGGTTACCAAAAAGCGGTGCACCGTAGCTCTTGGTATAAAACTCGAGCACGCGACCGGTAAGTTCCGCAAATGCTTCGAGCCGTTTTTCACTACCGGGTATTGCACATAACTGAAGATCGTAATTGCTGTATCGCAGGTTCCTGTTTATGTATTGTCCTGCGGCAAAGTTTCCAATCAACACCGGTTGGCGATGCACAAACCGGTAACGGACAGCGCCCTCTTTCGGGGCGGGCTGCGCGACTACCGGATCGTCGCTGGTGCCGGCAACCTGCAAACCTGCAGGCACGATAAACGTGATATCGGACGTTGCTCGGTCGGCCGCGTAATCATGAAATGGAAACCAACGCGAGGCGTACATCAGGTAAGAACCTTCTGTGCCAACGTAGGCCAATCGCTTCGTTGCGAGCGGGCCGCCTTCCGGATTAATCAATGGGCCGCTCCAACGAATCCGTAGCGTTACGGGTTGATTTGCAGGAACCACCTCGCCCAAATCGATGCGCACACTCGGGCCGAGAGCGCCGATCCCAACCGCATCCTGAACAAATCCAGTCAAGGGCTTTCCGTCTCTTTCGATACTCTCCACACGCAATGAGCCGTTGAGCTCGAAAACCACGGAGCGCGTCGCATCCAACGGCACAAACGTTATGTCGGCACCCGCGCGAAGAACGTGTTGCTCAGGAATGATCTGAGCTTCAATTCGGTAGTGCGTCACATCAAAACGGCTGGCGACTTGCTGAGACGCGGGCTGCTGCGACTTCCCTGAGAGGGCCAGCGTAAACACGGCCAGGACGGCCATAACACCGGGGAAAATGAGCTTTATTTTCTTCATGGCGTTTGTTGCGAACGATTATACGCTGCGAGGACTTTGGATGGTAAGAAACGATAGCCGGTTGGCTGAGTATGATCCACAGATTACACCGATTACACAGAAATCTCTGCAATCTGCGTAAACTGTGGACTTGACACTGTACAGGACAGGGCATACATTCCTGCCACGCGGTTAACTCGGTTTTCTTGCTCGTCGCGAGACATCATCCACAACCAAAGGAGTTTGATTTATGAGACGCGTCTGTAAGTTTTTGTCCCCACTGTTTGTCTGCGCGCTCGCTGTTATCTCAGCCCAGGCACAGGCCCCCCGCAACGTGCGGGTGGATTTCAAAGAGACCACGTTAAAGAACGGCCTTCGCGTGATCACTGTTGAAGATCATTCCGCGCCGGTAGTGGCGATTTCACTAACCTATAACGTCGGCTCGCGTAATGAACGCAAGGGTCGCACCGGCTTTGCGCATCTGTTTGAACACATGATGTTCAAGGGATCCGAGAATATCGGATCGGGTGAACATTTCATGCTCGTCTTTAACAACGGCGGGACGATGAATGGTACCACCAACGAAGATCGCACAAACTATTTCGAAGCCCTGCCCGCCAACCAACTCGACCTTGCTCTTTTCCTCGAAGCCGATCGCATGAAGAGCCTGGCGATAACAAAAGAGAACCTTGATAACCAACGCAACGCAGTTCAGGAAGAACGGCGCCTGGGTGTCGATAACCAGCCATATGGCAAGAGCTACGAGTTGCGGCGGGAGTTGCTCTACGACAACTTCGCTTACAAGCATTCCGTGATCGGTTCGATGGACGATCTGAACGCGGCGACGGTTGAAGACGTTGCTGAGTTTTTCAAGATGTATTACGCACCCAACAATGCGGTCCTCGTTTTGGTTGGCGACTTCAAAACCGCCGACGCTCTCGCGAAGATTCGTGCCAACTTCGAGAGTATTCCACGTCAACCCGATCCTCCGGCCGTTGACATGACCGAGCCGCCGCAGAAAGCTGAGCGACGTGCCAGCGTTGACGATATGCTTGCCCGTGCGCCGCGCGTGGATCTTGCTTACAAGGCGGTCCAGGGCAATACGCCTGACTTCTACGCTTTGCAGGTATTGGGCGCGGTGCTCCAGAGTGGCCAGAGTTCGCGTCTTTACCAGAAGCTCGTCAAAGAAAAAGAGATGGTAACGGGTGTTGGCGGTTTCATGGACGAGAAGCGCGGTGTCGGTGCTTTCTATACTAATGCCACTCTCAGGCCGGGTTTCAAAACAGAAGACGTCGAATCGGTTATCTACGCCGAGATTGATCGTCTGAAGAAAGAACCGATTGCCGACTGGGAACTTCAGAAAGCAAAGAACACGACGCGACGAAACTTGATCAACAGCCTTCAGAGCTCACTCTCTCGCGCCATCGCTATTGGCCAGGTCACGGTCTATTACAACGAGCCCGGCCTGATTAATACTCGACTCGACAAAGTCGCCGCGGTCACGAAAGAAGACGTGCAGCGCGTCGCCAATAAGTATCTGGTCGACACCAACCGCACGGTTGTAATCACAATGCCGAAGGCGAAGGCCAAGAGCGCAACCAGCGCTTCGGGACAGTAAAGGAGTTATCCCAATGAGAATCATAAAGAACAGAAGCAACGTTATCGTCGCAATGATGCTGATCGTGCTTGTGTCGTCTTTGGCCTTGGGCCAGGGACCGGCCGGTCAGGAACCGCAAACGACAAAGGGCGCCGTCATTAAAGGCAAAGCGCCCGTTAACAAGGAAGTCTTGAAAGTAAAACTTCCTCGCGCTCAGGAAGCTTCCCTGCAAAATGGTCTAAGGGTGGTATTACTCCCGTCCCACAAAGTTCCAACCTTCAACATGCAGCTTGTGGTGTTGAGTGGCGGTCTCTCAGACAAGCCTGACTACCGCGGCCTTGCGAGTTTCACAGCAACATTGTTGCGTGAGGGAACTACCAAACGCTCGAGCAAGGACATTGCCGAACAGGTTGATGCTTTGGGAGCGACGTTGACAGCGAATTCCGGGCTCTCGTCAATTACGAGTGTGGTCAACACGGGCGGTTTAGTCGAAAACCTGGAGCAAACACTGGAGCTGTTTTCGGATGTCATCAGAAATCCGGTTTTTCCCCAGGCCGAGGTCGACAAATACAAGACCCGCACGTTGGCCCAACTTCAGTTTCAACGATCAATTCCGCAGTTTCTGGCGCAGGAACAGTTTAACCGCGCGATCTACGGCGCCGCCCATCCGGCCTCGCTGATAGCGCCACCCGCAGATTCGATCAAGAAGCTGACGACCAAAGACCTTTCCGAGTTTCACTCGACTTACTATCGTCCAAACAATGCCATTCTCGCAATCGTCGGCGATGTCACCATGAAAGACATCTTGCCGAAGCTGGAGAAGGTATTTGGGGATTGGAAAAAGGCGGATGTTCCAGCGGTAAGCATGCCGCCTGTTCCCGCGCAATCCGATTCACGGATTTACCTGATCGATCGCCCGGGCTCAGTGCAGACTGTATTGCAACTCGGAACGCTCGGTATCGAACGAACGAGTCCTGACTACTTTGCAGTACTCATGGCAAACCGCGTTCTCGGCGGTGGTCCAGCGGGAAGGCTCTTCCTGAATCTGCGCGAGGACAAGGGCTACACCTACGGAGCATACAGCAGTTTTGGTGGTTCGAGATTCAGAGGCACATGGGTCTCCAGTTCAGAAGTTAGAACTGACGTAACTGAAGGTGCGATGAAAGAGTTTATGTATGAACTCAATCGCCTGCGTAACGACAAGGCGCCTGCAGAAGAGCTCGAAAACGCGAAACGCGCGATCGTCGGAAGCTTTGCGCTATCGCTCGAGCAGCCTGGAACGCTGCTGCAAAACATCATCACGCAAAAGCTCTACAACCTTCCCGCCGATTACTGGGATACCTATCCGCAGAAGGTCTCGGCCATCACCCCAGAAGACATACAACGAGCCGCACAGAAATACCTCGACCTGGATCACTTGCAAGTGGTCGCAGTGGGTGATGCTGCCAAGGCCCGCGAGGTGCTTGGGAAGTATGGGAAAGTTGAACTATACGACGCTGAAGGAAAACCGCTGCCGCCACCAAGCGAGAACAACAAGTAAAGCCATCCTCAGATTACACAGACAGACACGGATCAGTAACGCCTTTTCTGATCCGTGTTTATTTGTGTAAATCCGTGGCTTAAGGTTTTGATCCTACAAAGTCGAGCTCTTTCTGATCCTCAAACAGCCCTGCGAAGGCCCGGTCAATAGGAGCGAAAGTGTAACCATCCTTTGATGGTATGACTCGGTACGACCTTTGAGATGGAGCGACGGTGAACGAGTAATTACCTTTGTTATCAGTGGTCGATGCCAGCACCGCGCCTGAAGGACTGATCAAAACGACCACGACATTGGAAATCCCCACCTTGTCTGCATCCAGAATACGTCCAGTGATTTTTATATTCGAGCGTAAACGTGATGATGCATTTCGCAGTGATTCCTCGGACATTGGCTGAGAGGACTCAGAAGGTGCAGGTGCAGTGTCAGTTTCTGATTTCGGAGTTTCCGCAGGTGCAGGTGCAGTTTCTGAATTCGGCGTTTCCGCAGGAGCCGGTTCGGGAGTGCTGCTGCTCACTGCTCCTGCCCCTGCTCCTGTCCCGAGCCTCTCCTCCAGTCCATCGAGGGAACCATTAACGCTTCGATAGAGTTGCTCAATCACGGAGCGACGAACAGATTCGCCCGCTCCTCCACGGTAGCTTTTGATGTAAGAATCAAGCGCCTGTTCCTTCTGTCCTGATTGCTCGAGAGCCACGCCCAAATGCCAGAGCGCAGTCCGCCATGCAGGAGTCTCGGCGGGCAAAATCTCCGTCGCCTGCTTCAGATGAGTGATCGATTCGGTGGTCTTTTCCTGATTGAATAGTGCCCACCCTTGAAGATCTTCCAGGCGCCCTTTCAGGATATCCGCCAGCACATTATGCGGAGCTTCGGCAACGTCCGGTACATTGCCCGAAGCAATTGAGCGCGCACGCAACTCTCGGAATTCATCTGCCTGCACTGCCATTGTCAGCACTGGAACGTTGAGTGCCTCGTCCGAAGCCTTTCTTGCCTCGGCGATAAGGTCCAATGTCGCCTCGATTCCAACACCATTTCGAAGCAGACGACTTGCCGCATAGAGTTGGCGGAAGGCACGCATGCTGTCGGTACCTGACGCAAATTCCTGCGCGGCCGCAACCGCAGCCGATTCGTTGACCTTCTCGCCATCGGTTGCCGGTGTAATGGCAACATTGAAAGCCAGGAGCGCTTTCATCTGTTGAGCGTTTGTGGCGCTGTCTGCCGAAGTCGGCTGGTAAATGCCCGCTCGTCGTTCAGGCGCAAGTAATTCGAGAAAACCTGTTTCCCTTGCCGGTACATGTCCGGCGAGATATGCCTGAATCTGACCGTCTTTTATTGTGAACGACTCACGAAGAACTTCCACCGCTTCTTCAAACAACCCCATCGACGACAACACATTGGCGAGCTCGTAAGTGAGAGTTGGAAACTTTCCATACTGGCGCGCATAACGCAGTGCTCGTTCTGCGTCCAGCGGACGTTTCAGGCCCAGCAGGGATCGGGCCAGCGCTATCTGGGCCCACGTATAACGCGATTCAATTTCAACACCTTTGCGTGCAAGCTCTAAGGCTTTTTCATTATTGTCGTGTGCCGCAAACCAATATGCCGCGCCGGAAAGCAAAGGAAGGTTGCGTGGCTCGTCAGCTAATGCGGCCTCGAGAGCAATATTCGCTTCCTCA
>Ga0256867_10000384_pt1 | contig 17514 bp, 11 predicted proteins | sample RVTome_15_FD_185939 | JGI IMG/M metagenome (GOLD analysis project Ga0256867, IMG submission 185939) | Soil microbial communities from uranium-contaminated site in the Upper Colorado River Basin, Wyoming, United States - RVT150D86 (HiSeq) ... | reverse complement strand
CGAAACTTGCTGTGACGAGGCGTTACTTTGAGGGTTCTATACTCGAAGAATAGCAATGTCCTGGCCATTCTGGGATCTAAACTTGAACGACTGTTGGTTTGCGAAATTAATCATCGTCTGACCCAGCGTGGCCCTCCTAAAAGACAAAGCCTATCGCACGAAGGTGGTCCTTACTGACGGAGGCGTCTACGACAATCTCGGTTTGGAAACTGCATGGAAGAGTTACGATACGATTTTTGTAAGTGATGGCGGCGGCGCTTGCCCCGACGAGCCAGTCCCCGAGCGAGATTGGGCGCAACACGCCTATCGAGTCTTGAATCTGCTTGATAATCAAGTACGCAGTCTACGCAAGCGACAGGTTATCGACTCTTACAAAAATCGCTTGCGCAAAGGCGCGTATTGGGCATTCAAACCAATATCGCCGACTACGAGCTACCGGATGCAATGAACTGTCCCTTTGAGCGGACTATCCTGTTAGCAAACGTAGCAACTCGATTAAAGGCATTGGATGCAACCTTACAGGAGAGATTTATCAACTGGGGTTATGCGGTTTGCGACGCCGCCTTACGTAAGCATGTTGACGGAACTCTTCCTGCACCGCTCACTTTTCCTTAGGTGTAACGGATGCCGATATCAGCAGTGCTATAGTACTGATAGCATGTGACGGCAAACCCGAAACGACTTGACCCTTACTTCATTCCTGACACGCCACGCCCGAAGGAGGCACTATAATAATGGCGACTAAGAGACGCCGATCCTCGACTTCAAAGATCACCATTGAGCGAGAAGAATTGGAAGAGTTGATCTACGGACACGGAGGCTCCAAGCGTTTTACGCAGGATTCTCCGGTGCTGCCGGATGTCTGGTTCGAGTTTGGCAAGAATCCCACTGCCAAGGTCGACCTGCTCTTGAATCCACATTTTGAATCTTCGGCAGGCCGGGTGGCCCAGGTCGTCGAAGAGCGGCTGGCCGTCGAACATAAATCGAAGTCAGCCAGCAAGTTTGCTTGCGACGACAAAAGCGGGTCAGACCTTGCCTACAATCAATCCACCGTCGTCGTTCGGCTCTGCTTTTATGAGTTGATACGTGTCGTGCTGCCGCTTACGCCGTGGTGGACCAGGTATGTATGGGGGAACGAAGGTGAGCAACTACGGTTTTTTCTTGATGACAAAAGGATCAGGGATGCGATAGGCAGGGCTTTTGAGGGTGAGCTGGAGGATCCTCTGGTTGAGGGAGTTGATCCTCAATTGCTTTGGATGATGAGGGTAATCGGGACGATCGGCGTCGCCGCGCGAGCCCCTGGCCGCCAAAAGCGTGCGGGCAATTCCAAGGCAATCATCGAAGCGTGCGCCGACCTGGTCCGCGATCTACGGCCTGCCGACAAAAACGGCCCGCCGCTGGTTTGGTCAGTAACGCGAAACCGATTGGCTTCTGTATCAGTTTGGCGTTCCACAATGGCAGTGAAAGCTGATGCGGCCCGGCGGTTGTTCGAGATAAGTTGTAAGGGTCTGAGCTGGGCAATAATCGACAGTGGGATTGACGCCCGGCATCCGGCTTTTCGCACGCGAGATAAAGACGGCAAGCCGCACGATGATGAATTCAAGACCCGAGTTGCCGCCACTTATGACTTTACGGTTATCCGGTACCTTTTGAGGTCAGACACAGGTCCGGAAACAGTTGAGCTGCTTTCCAAAAGGCCGCGGCTTGCCAAGGCAGTGAAGCGTCTCAAGCGCCATCCTGAAGAAGCGAAACAGTTGCGCCGGAGCCTTCAGAGCGGGCGCAAGATAGATTGGGAACTGCTCAAGCCTCTTATCGAAGTTCCTCACGATAAGGACTACGCTGTTCCCCAGCATTCGCACGGTACTCATGTTGCCGGCATAGTGGCGGCCGACTGGCGGCCAACAGACACTGAACCCTCTGGTGACTATGTAATTAGCGGCGTATGTCCCGACATGAAGCTATACGACTTTCGGGTGCTGGACGAGCAAGGGAGAGGTGATGAGTTTTCCGTCATCGCCGCGATGCAGTTTGTGCGTTACTTGAATGCTCACAAGGATCTGATGATGATCCATGGAGTCAACCTCAGTCTTTCGATCCGTCACGACGTCGCGAACTATGCATGTGGCAGCACGCCCGTTTGTGAAGAGGCAAACCGGCTGGTTGGCGCCGGCATCGTGGTAGTGGCGGCTGCAGGCAACAATGGCTATCTCTACTTTGTGACCGCCAGCGGACCCGAAGAAGGCTATCGCAGCATCAGCATCACCGATCCCGGGAATACAGAGAGCGTAATCACCGTCGGCGCGACTCACCGCGACAGCGCTCACCTTTACGGCGTGAGTTATTTTTCCAGCCGTGGTCCGACCGGAGACGGACGAGTCAAACCTGATCTGGTAGCTCCCGGAGAAAAGATCGTCAGCACCATTCCCGAGCGGGAAACGATGCGGATGGATGGGACCAGTATGGCAACACCGCACGTCAGCGGCGCCGCCGCACTAATACTGGCACGGTATCCGGAACTGATTGGTAGACCTATACGCATCAAGGAGATTCTGTGCAAGACGGCAACGGACCTGGGCCGCGAGCGTTATTTCCAAGGCTCGGGAATGGTTGACGCTCTGCGCGCTCTCCAATCCATCTGACTACAACACGAGGAGAAGCTCCGATGATATTCACGCTCGAAGCTCTGCAGGCCAAGCACGGCGATTCCTTGCTCCTGCACTATGGAAAACCCAAGACGCCGAAACTGATCGTGATCGATGGTGGTCCAGGCGGAGTTTACAAAAGCAGCCTGCGTCCACGGCTAACCGCTATCAAGGACGCAAGAAGTCCAAATGCGCCCTTGTCAATCCGCATGCTGATGGTGAGCCATCTCGACGACGATCACATCAATGGCGTGCTTGCCTTCTTGAATGATCTGGTCGACAAGCAGGGACAGGGCGAAGAGCTGCCGTACGACATAGTGACGCTTTGGCACAACAGCTTTGACGACATTGTCGGCAATGAAAGCGAGGAGATGCTTGCCGCGCTGAGTGCTGCGGTCAAGCCAGTATCCTCTGGAGGCGCCTTGCCGGCAGGGCTCCCCCTGAGCAGAGCTGGTGGCGCCATCGCGGCGAGTGTGCCACAAGGCCGCGACGTCAGAAACAATGCCAAGCAGTTGGCGCTTTCCCTTAACGAACCCTTCGAGACTCTGGTGGCGGCTCCGGGTAAAGGAAAGAAAACCGTCACCATTGGCGACGGGCTGAAATTCACAGTGATTGGCCCAAACAGGAACCGAATTGAAGAGCTGCAGATCGAATGGAACGCGGTGCTCCAGAAAAAGGGTTTGGCCAAAGACATGGAAGGCCAGGCACTGGCGGCTGCCTATCTCGACGAATCGGTCTTCAATCTATCCAGTATCATCGTGCTCGCAGAGGCCGGCGGAAAAACCATGCTGCTAACAGGCGATGCTCGTGGCGACGATGTGCTGAAAGGGCTAAAGTCAACCGGCTTACTAAAGACTGGTGTGCTTCACTTGGATCTCTTGAAACTGCCCCACCACGGAAGCGACCGCAACGTGGAGACCGATTTCTTCCGCCAGGTTACTGCGGACCATTATGTTGTTTCTGCTAATGGGAGACACGGCAACCCGGAAGTGTCGACCTTGCAGATGATTTCTGACGCGCGTGGAAAGGAGAAATTCACAGTCTACCTGACCAACAGAGAGAAACGATTGGACCAGTTTTTTACTGCTGAGAAGAAGAAGGGTAAGAAATACAAAGTCGTATTCCGCGACGACGATCAATTGTCACTTCAGGTAGATTTGGGAGATGATGCGTTAGAAGATTGAGACTTTTGTTAGCTTCTCCGCTGAGCCTTGCTTTCTTCAGTGCGCTCAACTCTGCGCTGGCTCGTGGAGCAAATGATTGGCTGCGCGCGTGAATCCCCCGAACTTTGCCGACCGGCGAAGGATACAGGCCGTCCTGGTAGTATCCCAATTTGAATTCTCTGTGCAATCTCTGTGTTCTCTGTGTCTCTGTGGTTAATTTGACTGGGAAAAGAGCTAACCACAGAGACACAGAGAACACAGAGATTGCACAGAGATAATCGCGAAACCCGGCCAGTGAAATGATGCCTCGAATTATTTCTCTTTGCCTGCCTCGTTAAAACTTTTATGATGAGCTTGGCTCATGGATGACAGACGATCTAAACCCCGGCTAAGTGTTCATCTGGATGCGGTCTGGCATGGCGGCGAGGAAAGACATTCAGCCCGCATTACAGATCTCTCGGAAAGCGGCTGCTATCTCGATACCGTGGGCGAAGTAATGGTGGGCGAAATCGTTGCCTTTCGAGTGCTTCTTCCTGACGACGACTGGCTTTACCTCGAGGGCGAAGTTCGGCATCATCGTCATGGAATGGGTTTTGGCGTTCAATTTGTTGACCTGAACGAAGAACAGGTGGAGAAACTGCTGCGTCTGCTGAAAATCGCGAGGGAAGCCGGACCTGAGGCTCCGGCGATTTCCGCAGACCTGGTCGAGGATTGAGATACGCTACTGAAGTCTGACCTCCCGTGGTCCACCAGTAGAGATCTCCCCAGAGATCCTCACGATGTAGACCCCGCCAGTGAGGCGCCCAACACAACCAACCAATGGCGATTCAAGGCACTTTGAAAACAATGAATCTGACTGATCTGCTGCAGTTTCTGGCAGCAGGGCGAAAGTCAGGCACGCTCAAATTCGATCGCGGGAAGATCACCAAGCAGATCTATTTTAAAAACGGAATGATCGTGGGGTCGAAGTCAAACGATCCCCGGGAGTATCTGGGCCAGGTACTGCTCCATTACGGAAAAGTTGACGACGCCCAATTAAAAGCCGCGCGAGAAGTGCAGCATACTTCCGGCGCCAAGCTGGGCGAAGTTCTTGTCGAGCAGGGATTCTTAACTGATGCCGAAGTGTTGGACATCCTTAAGACCCGCACACTCGATGCGATCTACGATCTGTTTGTTTGGACTGATGGGGATTTTGAATTCTATGACGAGGAGCCGGTGCCAGAGGATTTGCTTCTCATCGAAGTTGAGCCGACCAACGTGATCATGGAGGGCATCTATCGTATTGACGAGTTGGCACGCTATCGAACTCTGGTGCCGTCCGATAGAAGCGTGCTCGAGCTCAACGCGGGTTGGACCTCGTCGCTGAAACTCGGTAAAGAGTTTCGGCAGATTCTTTATTTCGTCGAAAAGCGCATGTCGGTTGCCGAGATCTGCTACCACATGCATGCGTCCGCTTTCCATGTTTATGGGCAGCTTTATACGCTCATCAGCGAGGGTGTTGCTCGTGTCTCTGGCGAGTTGCCGGAGGGAAGTCCTGCTTTGGTTACTGAGATAGAAGATCTGCCGGAGAGCGTCACAGAGATGGTCTGGGCGGCTGAGCGCAAGCTCGAACAGGATCCTGAGGCTGCTTTGTTGATCGTCCAGAAGGCTTTGGAGCTACAACCGAACAACCCAGAAGCCCAGTCGTTGTTGCCGGCGGCCGAAGAGAAATACGTCAAGAGCGTTTACGAAACAGGTGAACTCTCGCCACAGTCAGTGCCGAAGTTGCTCGTTTCGCCCGCTGAATTGACTAATCAGCAGATCGATCCTCAGGAAGGGTTTGTTCTTTCACGGATTAACGGCACCTGGGACATCCAGTCGATCCTTTCGATCTGCCCCTTTCGCGAGGCCGATTGCCTGCGCATGATCAGAAAACTGATAGAGCGTGGAATAATTGGTGTCAGTTAAAAGAGAGCACGCTCTAATTACGAAGAACCGTCGCGCTACCGGATGCGCAAGATTACGCCAGCGTGAAAGCGCGCGCTCCTTCACGACTTCAAATCCCGCCAGGCTAAACATCCTTCGCCAGTCATGTTCTGCTTGAAATGTGCATGGTCCAGTCCGATCACGCCACTGTCGATCGTGTGTCCAACAAACCACGCGGTCCCACCAAATCGAAGGTATGTCTTCGTATATGATTGCCAGACCGCCGACCCGGAGCACCCTGCTAACCTCGTTCAGCACGAGCCGAGGGTCTTGCGCGTGATGCAAAACGTAGCAAAGCAGTACAGCATCAAAGCTCTGGTCCAGGACGGGAAAGTGCCGTCCATCATAGGGAAGGTAATTGATACGCGCGGCAGTGTCGGCGCCGATGTCCAATCCAACCACGGTCGTTCCGAGCATGCTTTGTAGATGATGTGCGATAAAGCCATTGCCGCATCCGACATCGAGTATGTCAGCGCGTGGAGGAAGCACGCGGGCGACTTCGAGCGCCATGTCGTAGGCTCGTCCGACTTTCCGGCGCCTTCGCATTCGGCGGAAGCGACGTTTGATGGTTGCGGTTAGAGTTGTCACTGGCAAGGACCAGTGCAAGCACGGTGCCTCGATGAAGAATGGTGACGAAGATAAAAATCGCTGGAAAAGTTGACCGCATAATCAAGTGGAGCAAATATCTGTCGCCAAGATATGCTGACAATTGGTAGTGTCCCTGGTTGAGTTTTCTCTGCGTAATCTCTGCGTTCCTCTGCGCCTCTGCAGTGAATATGATGTTAGACGTAGTACACCGCAGAGGCGCAGAGGAACGCAGAGATTACGCAGAGACGAAATTGTGGCAAAATGCGCGCATGACTAAACTTCTGATGACTGCCTTGATACTGACTCAAACTCTCCCGACTGGATATTGGCCGCTCGAAAAGAGCCAGCCGCTCATCGACAAGACGCAAACAATTCGTTTGTTTCCGGACCTTTCAAAACTGTCGGTGGGTGAGCGCAAGGCAGTAGCGAAGTTGATCGAAGTCGGTCAAATCTTTCAAAAGCTTTACGAGGAACAGCGACATCCGGAAGCGCTCTCCTCTTATCGTGCCCTCGAACAACTCGACAAGAAAACCGGATCGACGCCGGCGACGCAGAACCTGCTGACGCTCTATCGTCTCTTTCAGGGACCAATCGGGACGACACTCGATAACAAACGAGAACCGTTCCTTCCGGTCGAGGCGGCGAAGCCCGGAAAGAATGTGTATCCGTGGGGAGTTACCAAGGAAGGGATCGACGAAAAGCGCGATGATCTTCTCGATTTGCGGACTGTAGTTCGTTTTGCCACTGCTAAAAACCTCAAGGATGACATCGCCAAACTCAACAAGTACCCGGCACTTCAAACATTGCATCCGGGACTTCTTGCAGAGTTGCAGGGTCTGGGGTCCGCTGCGAAGAACTCTGTGTACAGCGTTCCATACGCTGTCGCTTACGCAGACGAGCTGATGAAGGCATATGGACTACTAAACGAAGCGGCTGATGCGGTCGAAAATGACGATGAAGAGTTTGCGAGATACCTGCGCAATCGCGCGCGCGATCTTCTGTCAAACGATTACGAATCGGGCGACGCAAGTTGGATTACGGGACGCTTCAAGAATCTCAACGCACAGATTGGTTCCTACGAAACCTACGATGATGAGTTGTACGGCGTGAAGACGTTCTTTTCGTTCTGCTTGTTGCAGACCCGCCAAGAGGAAACAACTGCCTTGCGGCAGGCGATGAAAGGAATTCAGGCACTCGAGGACTCGCTCCCATACAAGAACCACAAAAAAGTGCGCGAGGACATTCCGGTTGGCGTCTACGACGTCGTTGCAGACTTTGGACAATCGCGCGGTGGAAACACGGCCACAATTCTTCCGAACGAGAGTTATCTTGCGCGACGTTATGGTCGCACGATACTGCTTCGCGCCAATATCATGCGTGACCCAAACATCTTCGAAGGAACTTCCAAAACGCTGGCGGCAGCGATAGGCGAGCAGCAGGCGAAAGAACTCACGTCCGACGGTAACTTTTACCGCACGCTGTGGCATGAAGTGGGCCATTATCTCGGCGTGGATCGCACTCGAGACGGTCGCGAACTGGATGAAGCGTTACAAGACAATGCAAACACGATGGAGGAGATGAAGGCCGACTTGGTCTCGCTCTTCGTGGCCGAGGCGCTTCACAAGCAGGGTTATTACACTGATGCGCAGTTGCGCAGTGTTTATGCTGGCGGAATCCTGAGGGTATTGCAGAACAATCGCCCGCGCCGAGATCAACCTTACAACACGATGCAGTTGATGCAGTGGAACTTTTATCTCGAAAACGGTTTGCTGAGTTTTGACCAGGCGACGAAGACGCTGCGAGTTCACTACGACAAGTATCACGATGTGGCAGGCAAAATGCTGGAGAAAACTCTGGCCGTGCAATTCGAGGGCGATAAGGCAGCGTCTGACAAGTTCATCGACCAGTACACGCAGTGGGACGAGAATTTGCACGGCGTGATCGCTGCGAACATCAGGGCTCAGCAGCGGTATCGGTTTAGGGTTTTCAAATATGCGGCGCTGGGGGAGTAACTAGAGACGAGATCTCTTAGCGCCTTGCGGCAACAACCTTATACTTAGAGACTTAGAGCCTTTACTTTCCAAAGGCGTTGCTGCCGAGGAAATTCTCCCGCAGATGTGCAACTGTGTCCTGCAGCGTCTCGCCCGGGTCGCGTGGCTTGAAGCCCAGTTCGCGAGTGGCCTTGGAGCAGTTCAGATACCAGAAGTACTGGGCCATTTCGATGGCGCCTGGTTCAACCGGCGAGGCCATGTCCCACTGTTTGAAAAAGGAGTCCACGAGGTTTGCGCCCGTGATCGCGATTCTCGAAGGCAACGCGATCCACGGTGCGGAAACCTTGGTGAGGCGTTCGAGGCGTCCAAAGAACTTCGAGAACGTCCAGTTAGCTGCGCCGAGCAGATAACGCTCACCGTGCCGTCCCTTTTTCATTGCAACTCGAAACGCGCGAGCTGCATCTCGAGCGTCGACAAAACTCACACCGCCAGTCGGCACTGCTCCAATCTTGCGGGCCATGAAATCGAGGATGAGTTTGGTTGAACTTAACCGATCGTCACCCGGACCCAACAGCAAGCTCGGATTCATGATAACCATTCGCAAACCCTTGCCCTGAAAACGTTCGAGAGCGGCCATCTCCTGGTACGCTTTGCTCGCGTAATATGGCCAGCGAGAAATGATATCGAGCGGCACCGGATAGGTTTCATCGGGAACCGTCTCGCCTTCCTTTGTGACGGCGATCGTTCCGCTGGTGGAAGCAAGAACGATTGTTTTTACTCCCGCGGCTTTTGCGGCGTCACATAGCAATCGCGTGCCTTCAACGTGCACGTCATACATGTCGCGAGCATCTTTACGCTCGCGCGAAACTCTTCCCGCGAGGTGGTAGATCTCATTAATACCTTCGACTGCTCGCTTGTTGTCATCTGCATTTGTGATTGAACCGGCGAAAGTTTCGACTCCCAGATCGACTAGCCAATCGGGAATAGAAGTAGCCATCACGCGAACATCTTTCGCGCCTTCTTCGACGAGTTGGCGAACGAGATGCGAGCCGAGGAAGCCTGTGCCGCCGGTGATGAGCGTGACAGCGCGTGGCCGTTTCTCGATGGCCGCACGCCGCTTGGTGCCGGCGGTTGCAGGCGTCATGCGAGCAATGCGTTTGCCGGGAGTTTTAGAGGGCATTCCGTTCGTGCTCTGTAGGACGAAAGACCAGATCATTGGTCATATATCATTTGCCATTTGTCATTCTTTCATTTTTCAGACTAAGCGGACGCTGGGAGCTAACAAAATGGCAAATGAAAATGATATATGACCAATGATCTGGTTCTCAGCCTACGACTGCCTCAACCGCCTCAAGATCCTTCTTCCTCTCATTCTTCCATTGCCGGCGCAGGGCCTTTGGGTCGAATGTATTTCGCGTTCGGTCGCGGAGATTTACAACCTCGTGCCTGACCCGGGCAGCAATGAGCCTGTAGGCCTCAGCCCGCGCCATACCCCTGGTCATCTCTTCGAGTTCTTCAAACGAAAGGAAGCGCCCGATGCGAGCACCAATTGCTCGGCTTTTGATTATCGTGGTCCCTTTGGGCATTGATTCATACGTGCCGACCAGGTACATCGGCAGGATGCCCACGCGAGCGTGCAACGCAAGATATCCGACGACAGGCTTGTAGTCGGCCATTATCCCGGTCATGGATCGTGTGCCCTCTGGAAAAATGAGAGCGTTGTATCCTTGATCCAAAAACGACCGGGCATGACGAAGCGATTGTCGCAAGGAACCCGTGCGCTCCATCGGCACGAGATTCGTGAAGTTCTCCATGACGGCGCGCTTGTACTTTGTATCGAAGAAGTAATCCGCAGCCGCCAACGCAACCAGATCCTTGCCGAATTCGCCAAGGGCCATCTTTGTAAGGCCCATGTCGAGGTGAGAGCAGTGGTTTGCAGCGACGATAAAGTTGGTATGCGGCGGAATATTTGACCGCCCTTCGTAATGCGTCCGCAGGAATTGATCGTAGAGGAAACGCTGTAAGAAATCGCCCGCCCTGTTTCCCGCCGTGCGAACAAACGAAGGCACATGAATCTCTTCGTCCTTCTTGCGTTCTTCGGCCCGCGTCTCCTGTTTAGATGAAGCACCGGCCTGGCGGCTGACCACATTCAGCAGTTCTCTTACATCCTGTATTTCGTTAAATCGTTCCGGGGCGGAGATCGATCCGCCGGCACCTTCAATCGAGGTTGCCAGCTCGACAAACATCAAACTATCAAAACCGAGGTCGCTCAACCTCGAATCGATTGAGACTTCCGACCGTGGACGATTCGCGACTGTTGCAACGAGCCCAAGCAGCCACAACGAATCGGCGCTTGCAGTCTCCTGCACGCCACCCCGACGCCCCAACCTTTGGCTTTCGTCCAACGACTCGATGATCTGGACCACCTCGCGTCGCTTTACCTTGCGAGTCGCTGTACGCGGCAGTTCGATATCGGTGAAGTGTAAAACCTTCACGCGCTTGTAGTAGGGCAGGGAAGCCGAGACCTCGCGAAAGTGCTCTTCAACCAAACGTTGAAGCGCGGCCCGGGAGAGTGAAATGTCGTATTCATCGTCGGCCACAATAAGGCAGGCCACTTTCTCACCGATTCCGTCAGGCAGACCAACAATACTAAGTTCTTTAACATACGGTGAGTTTGCATAGACCTCTTCAAGCTCGTCCGGATAAACGTTCTTGCCATTCGTATCGACGATGATCTCTTTGGAGCGGCCGACGAGGTAAAGATTGCCTTCGTCGTCCACGCGTCCGAGGTCGCCCGTGTAAAGCCAACGGTCGATTAAGGTCTCACGCGTGGCCGTCTCGTCTTCGTAGTAACCGAGCATCACATTTGGACCACGAGCGATAACTTCGCCGACACCGCTCGCGTCGGGTTCGGCAATACGCACTTCGACGCCGGGCAGAGGTTTGCCAACAGTTCCAGTCAGCATTCGATTCTCAGGTCGCGTGACAGTCAGGACGGGTGAAGCCTCGGTTAGGCCATAGCCTTCGAGAATCGTGAATCCGAGACCGTGAAAGTCGCGCTGAATTTTTTCACTCAACGCAGAGCCACCGCTAATGAAGTATCGAATGCGTCCGCCCAGGCCCTCGTGGATCGGATAAAACAACACTTGACCGAAGTTGAGTGGTGTTTTGTCGCGGAGCCAGGCATTTGCGCGTATGAGGTTGTCGGCGGTCTTGCCGATCCAATCGCTGTGTTCATAGAGCCTGTTCTTGATACGACGGTGCAGCAGCTCCCACAACGCCGGCACACCGACCATTCCGGTAACGTGACCGTTCTTGATTGCACGCGCGAGCGCATCGCTCGTGAGTTCCGGCAGGTAGGTTATCTGCGCTCCACGGCTTAGCGGTGTCAGAAAGCCTGTAGAGAATTCGAATGTGTGGTGCAACGGCAAGACTGACAGCACGCCGTCGTGAGTTGTCATATCAAACACGGATGACAACATCGAAACCATGCTCGTCAGATTGCGATGTGAAAGCATGACTCCTTTGGGCTGCCCTGTGGTGCCGGAAGTAAAAATGAGCGAAGCAACGCCTTGAGGATGCGCTCGTTGCGGCAACATCGCGATACGCTCATCTTCAGTCTGTTCATCCGGCATCGCAAAGACGTCCTGATACGTCCAGAGGCGGGCGAGGCCCAACTCCTGGAGCCGCTCACGAAGATCCGGATGATCGTTGATGATGGCTTCACTACAGATGATGCCGGCAGCGTTTCCTGCTCTGGCGAAGGTCAAAATCTCGGCGGTAGAACTTTCAGGATCGCATGGAATGCAGGTGGCGCCCGCTTTCAAAACGCCAAAGTAGGTCATGCCCCATTCCGGTGCGTTGTTACTCACAAGCATGACGCGGTCACCTTGCTTGATGCCCTCGCTGGCAAGGAATCCCGCAACTCGGGTAGCGAGTTCCCGCAGATCGGCGTAAGTGTACTGTTCCTTGTGCCCGTCTCGCTCGATACGCATCGCGACTCTGGTTGCGTGGCGCTTGGTCGAGGTTTCGAATAGTTCAAGCAAATCGCGATACGTGTAAACACGCTTCGGCTTTGCTTCCATTTCGTCTTCCAGAGTTGGAAAGACCCATTTCGTGAGGCCGGGCAGGTGAATGTTGAGCCAGTAGTCGTACCAGTCAAACTTTTCAGGATTCCAGGTCAAGAGCGATCGTTCATCTTCACTGATGCGCTCGAAGAGTGAGCGCACATTGTCGGAACGAAACACGTATGCGTTTTCGACAGTGAAAGGACGAAACATGTCGAAGGCTTCGGTGGTTTCCCGCGTTAGTTCTTCAACACGCTCGACACTGTTCTTCACTAGATCGATCACTTCACCGACGCGGCCACCACCCCATCTCGGTCGCACACGCTCGAGCAGCGACGACGCTTTTTTGGCGGTCGTGTTGAACATCGGCACAGAGGTCTTCTCGTAGTGTGAAGTCGTAACCGGTTTGGGTTCCATGCGCGCAGCTATCTGGTTCAGAAACTTAACGCCGGTATCCTTCTCCTCGAAGTGTTTGCGCTTGTCGAGGCCAACGAGACCGATGATCCGTTCCATATTGTTCGGGTTGGAATCGCCGGTTGCCGCCTGGAAAACGAGACGCGGTTCTTCCACGCAAGCCTGAGCCGCGACCGCGAGCATCACCGAAGCCACCTGATCGACCGGAGTGATATCAAGAATCAACTTCTCGTTCGCAGGGATCTTCGTTTGACCTTTGCGAATGAGAAAAATGATTGGAGCGGTGGTAGTGAAACCCTCATTCCAACCAGGAAAAGGGTAGGACAGTGCCGACTCGACGATGCTTGGACGCACAATGCTGCGCACCATTCCAGTTTCGGCAGCCACGAGCTGCTCGCCGAGTGACTTGGTATAGGTGTAGATGTTGGGCCAACCCCAATAGGCGGCACGCTCGACGCCGAGATCCGTCAAACGTGTGCGAGTCCAAACTTTTCGCTCGCGCGCCACCGCGAGTCCAAGGGCGTCGGGATCGTCGATGTCACGGCCTTCCTCGTTGAGCCGTTTGCGTGCAAGTTCGCGAAAACGCGCGGTCATCATCGCGTCCCGAGCTTCGTCTCTGACGCGTTCTGCGAGCTTGGCACAGTCAGCAATTTCCTGGTCCACTGAAAACTGGACACCTTCCAACTCGCGCTGACGCGGGAAATAACCTGGAACCGGCTCACTCTCCCAGACTGCACCCGAGCGATTCCCTGCAACGAAGCACGTCGAAACGTGGACCAGCGCGGGACGTTTCATCCTTCGCGCAAACGCGATGACGTTTTGAGTGCCGACGACATTGGTGCGCAAGCCGCTCTCGAGTGTGGGGTTGAAAGTTACGTTGCCCGCGGAGTTGATGACGATGTCGATGTCGTCGGCGATGGCCTGCGCTTTTTCATCGGTGTAACCAAAGTTGGGTTCTGCGATGTCGCCGCCTCTGACAACTACTTTGTCGTTAACGAAACCTTCGAGTGCGCTGCCGTAACGTTCGCGCAGTGGATCGAAAGGAGGTGAGGTAACGATGTTGTTCCAAAAGCGGATTTCAGATTCTTCCTGCGAACGAGCACGCACTGTGAGATAGATCTTGCCGACATTCGGGAAACGATGAAGCAGCATGCTCAACGTGACCTTGCCGAGGAAGCCCGTGCTTCCGATGAGGAAGATCTTGCGGTCTTTATATATCTCTGTTGGGGATAATCTCATCTGATCAAATTCATGATATATGACCAATAAGTTCTTCCCTTCCTATTCCATATCAGCAATCCCAACCATTGGCTGGTGCAGCATCGTGATCTCGGCGGAATTGCCCATGTAGCTGCGAGCCATGGCAATGGCTTCAGTCAAATTATCTGCTCGTTCCCAGCCGAGAATCGCGGGAACATGCGCGTTCTCGGCGCCCGCTGCGATTACTTTTCCGACGTGCTGACGGCCGTTTTCTCCCCAGTACCACATGAAAAACGGATGTGCGCCGTGATACGCATTACCACGCCGATACATCTCGATGTAGCTCGGATTGTTAGCAAATTCGCGCTCATATTTCTCACGCAAAGTAAAAGCGTCTCTCGTTTCCGGCAGCAAACGATTAAAGAACTCGATATAGCTTGGATGAAACTGATGATCAAAATCGTCGTAGCAGGGATGATGCAAGATCATCACTCCGCCCTTTTTCAGGAGCGGCTTGTTGCGATAGAAGTTGAAGTGGTACCCAAGCGCCATCACCTGGACCAGCAGCGGATTAAGAATCGAATAAACGTTGTAAGGTGAGATGTCAGGAATCCCTGTGATCAAAATGTCGCACTGGCCTCGTATCGGAATTGCATACTGCTCGAAACCCTTCGCGACGATCTTCTCGTGCACCAGCTCGGTCTTGCCCGCGTGGCACGCAATCATCTCGTATTGCGCCGGCCGTGAATGCAGAAGCTTGCGCCGCGCAGGTCGCGGCAGTTTGCTCATCGTGTAGCGCATGGCTTCAAACTTCATGCGATCGAAAGCGCTGAAATCGTCTTCGTTGCGCAGAAGAAAATCCATGTCTGCGCCATACATCCGGTTGTTGATGGCCGTTTCGATGTGGAAGACGTTCAATTGTTCGTCGACGACCTTTCCGAGCCTTATGACCTTGCGATTCAGCTCCGAGCGGGCAGGGTCCATGTAACTGTCTGAATCGCGAATCGTTTGCGGATCGTGATGAGCTCGCAGCGACTCGTAGTCACATAGTCCGACCGCAACAGACTTATGGCCGCCATCCATCGGCACGAAATTGATGTTGACGTAGATCAGCAGATCGCTTTCGGCGCATCGTCGATTCAGAACCAAAGGCTCCTTATGCCTGGTCTCGCCGATCTTGATTAGACCATCGGCCCATTCAGCGTCGTGGTTGTAATAACGATCGGGGTAGTAGTCGGAAAATATTCGCGGCCCGACCATTCGTTTCATTTCCCACTCGGTCATCTTGCGGTGCAAAGAGTTGGCGATGACGATATGCACGTCGTCCACTCCATGCCCTGCGAGCATATCCAGGACGATTTCCAGAATGGTTTGGCGAATATCGGGAGTTGCCATCGGCGGCAACGGCAGGCTGATATCGTCAACAGCGACCGTGACACGCATTCCTGGCTCGAGTTGCGCAAAGAGCGGATCGCAACCATGCGGGTGATTGAGAGCGTAACGTACAGCAGCCTCGCGATTGGGCAGACCTTTGATCGACGGATTTGGGTAGAGAACGCGCGTTCCGATCGGCAAGTCTTCGAGGATGAAGTCTTCACCGGAGGGCATGATGCGCGGGGCGCTATCACGATCGATGTAGATTACGGACTCGTGCGTTTTTCGTCGGAGTTGGAGTGCCATCTTTTATAGATATTTAATCTCATTTTAGATTCAAAATTGGCCAATCGTGATGAAGGGCTGTTAGTCGTAAACGCATGTCGGGGTTAATCACCGCCGGATGACCCACTATCGACAACATCGGTAGATCACTCATGCTGTCCGTGTAAGCGTAAGAGTCGCTCAGGCTGATACCTTCCCGTTCGGTGTAGGTTCGGATCCATGAAGCCTTCGTGGCGGCAGCCATCACCGGCGGTAACAAACGGCCCGTAGCCATACCGTTCACAAACTCGAGCCGGTTCGTCGCGTACTCAGTAATTCCCAGATGTTCCATGAGGGGCTTGACTGACAAGTCCAAAGCCCCTGTTATCACGACCTGCCGCAACCCTAACCTTCTCGACTTCTCGATAAGCTCGTATGTGCCCGGGAACACGGCGGGCTTGATCACGTCCTCAAATAACTCCTCAGCGAAATAGCGCAGCCGATCCTCGGATTGCCCCTTATACTTCTTGAAGTAGAGGTCATTAAAAACTTTTCGGCTATACTGGTCCGTCACCGCGAAAACCGGAAGGCTTAGAAGAGTGGTCGCGCTTTTCCTGAAACTCTCCATCAAGCCTTGTTGGCGACGCGCGTAAAAAGACAGCGTATGCACAAGATTGGTGCTTACTAAAGTACCCTCGAGATCGTAGAATGCTGCCCCCGCCAAAGCTCTCCTCCAGCCATATTTTGCGGTTTCCAGGCCGCGTCGGAGTTCCAAAAAGCTGTGACTCCGCCCGAATGGGAAGCCAATATACCGTATTCGACGGTATTTAGATAACCTGAAGCAAAAGTATTACACACTGTATAGTAATACTAGACAATCAAAGGTCAGTTGATGATAAAGCTGAGGAAAAACGGGGAAAAGGCAGTTTTGGTAATAGTCACGTTCGCAGCATTTTCGGTGGCCTTAACCGTAGTGGGGTGTGATCAGGGCGGGCCGGAGAGCGGTCCCATGGTCGACCGCGGTGACGCAAAAATGGCTGCCGAAAGAATCGCGGAAGCGGAGGCGTTATACGAGGGCAGGGAAGACCTTAACAAGGCTCGGGTTGCTGTTGCGTCCTTGCGTCAGGCCCGAACAGCCGATTATGGGAACTATGAGGCTGCCTGGAAGCTGGCACGTGCGAGTTTTTACGTGGGCGATCGGACGGACATTAAGTCGGAACGAGACGATCTATTTCGCGAAGGCACTGAGGCGGGAAAAGCCGCAGTCCAACTACAGCCCGACAAGCCGGACGGCCATTTTTGGCTGGGAGCAAACTACGGCGGCGCCGCCGAACACAGCACAATCGCAAACCTTTCGAGTTTTCAGGACATTAAGCGTGAGATGGAAGCGGTTTTGAAGCTGGACGAGAGTTATCACGGCTACAGCGCATATCTCGGCTTAGGTCGCCTTTATCTTCAAGCGCCCAGATTGCTTGGCGGCGACAGTCAGAAGGCAACTGATTATCTGGAAAAGGGAATAAAACTAAATCCAAACCATAGCCTTATGAGGTTTCATCTCGCTGAGGCCTATCAGGAAAACAACCGCGACGCCGAGGCAAAAAAGCAGATTGAAGCGTTGGTGGCATTAACGCCGGATCCGAAGCACATCGCGGAGCATAAAGATGCAATTGAGAAAGCGAAAAAATTGTTGGAGAAGATTGAGACGCACAGACGCTAACTTGGCTGAATGCGGACTGTTTTGTAGGGGCGGCACTCCGTGGCCGCCCCCTCTTAACAACAAAGACCTTTTGCCCTCCCTCGCGTAACCAACGGGCGGCCACGGAGGGCCGCCCCTACAAACGGCTTC
>Ga0256867_10000383_pt1:0-12500 | contig 17529 bp, 15 predicted proteins | sample RVTome_15_FD_185939 | JGI IMG/M metagenome (GOLD analysis project Ga0256867, IMG submission 185939) | Soil microbial communities from uranium-contaminated site in the Upper Colorado River Basin, Wyoming, United States - RVT150D86 (HiSeq) ... | reverse complement strand
GGGGAGCAGGATCCTCTCGAACTGCCCGAGGAGGTTCTCTGCATAACGGTTCACCTCCTCGGCGCTGAGCCGACGCCGGGTCTCTGCCCGTTCCGAAGGATCGCCGACCTGTGCGGTGAAGTCACCCACGATCAGGACCGCGGTGTGACCGAGCTCCTGAAACTGTCGCAGCTTGCGAAGGACCACCGCCCAGCCGAGGGTCACCTCGGGAGCCGTGGGGTCGAGCCCCAGCTTGACCCTCAAGGGTCGCCTCAACTCCAATTTGGCGGTCAGCTCGTCCTCGGGGACCACCTGATCGGTATGCCGCAGGATCCGCCGGAGGTCGTCAGTCACTGTCATAGGGCGAGGAGGGTAAACCGACGGTGGTTTAGAATTCGAAGTGTTTGATCGGCTCGCCATGCTCGGCTATGTCGGTCATCGCATCGATGCCAAGATCGAGATGGTGCTGGGCCCACTCCTCGGTCACCTCCCGATCACTGGCCTCCGTCTTGACGCCTTCAGGGGTAGTGGGGACGTCCGACACGAGGAGAAGGGCCCCACGGGAGATGCTGTTGTGGTGCCCGACGATGAATATGGTCGCGGTCTCCATGTCGATGGCGATGGCGGTCAGGGCGCGTAGCCGTCTCAGGAACTCGAGATCGTGCTCCCAGAGACGCCGGTTGGTGGTGTAGACCACCCCGGTTCGGTACTCGAAGCCCCGTTCGACGATCTTCTCGGAGACGAATTTGTGCAGCTTGAACGAGGGCAGCGCCGGCACCTCGGGAGCGAAGTAGTCGTCGCTGGTCCCCTCTCCCCGAATGGCGGCGATGGGCAGGATGAAGTGTCCGATCTCCGTCGACCGTTTCAGACCCCCGCACTTGCCCAGGAAGAGAACGCCCTCGGGCATCCTCGCGGTGAGCAGGTCCATGATCGTCGCCGCATTGGCGGTGCCGATCCCGAAGTTGACGATGGTCAGACCCTCGCCGTTGCTCGCCGCCGGCATCGGACGGTCGAGACCCTTGACCTCGCAATCGAACTTCGCGGCGAACGAGTCGACGTAGTTCTTGAAGTTGGTGAGGAGCACGTAATCCCCGAACTCGTCGACATCGAGCCCGGTGTAGCGGGGAAGCCAGTCCCGGGCGATCGCCCCTTTGGAGATAGAGGCGGGGTCGTTCATCGGTCGAGCCTACGCAGAGAACCGGGCGGCAGAAACGAAGCGCCACGGCCGGTCCTTTGCTCTGGAGATGCCGATGCGCGGCGTGGCCATCACCACCTCGGGTCTCTCCCCTTCCTCTAGGCGGACCACAGACGCCGAATCGAACAGAAAAGTCCCGTTGTGCTCGAGGCCGATGCCCAGGGCCTGGCAGAGCTTCCCCGGACCGTTGGCCAGCTCCGTGCGTCTCCCCCGGCGTCGCGCCGCCACTCCCTCACCGTCGATCACCTCTCCACCACGGATCAGGATCCCCCATCCGACTCCCTGGGGGCCCGCCGCGGTGTTGGCGCAATTGTGGATGCCGTAAGATCGATACACATACAGGGTGCCCGGTCTCTGGAACATCGACCGGTTGCGCTGGGTCTCGCCCTGGTAGGCGTGCGATGCGGGGTCGTCGTCACCCTTGTAGGCCTCGACCTCGTCGATGCGCACCCTCACCTCCCGCCCGTCGACCCACGAGACGAGATGCGCCCCGAGAAGACGGGGCGCGGCATCCTCAGGGGCGCCTCCGAGGATTCGCTCCATACCCGCGATCTCGGTCATCAGGCTCCTCGCAGCCGAGCACCTCGGTTGGCCGCGGCGGCGATCATCGCCTCACGAATCGAGGCTATCTCGGTGCCCTGGAGGGTCCGATCCGGCGCTCGGAGCCGATATCTGATCGCAATGGCCCTCATCCCCTCGCCGAGACTCTCCTCCTTGAACTCGTCGAAGACCCGAGTCGACTCGACCATCCCCTGGCCGGCCTGCGTGGTGGCGTCGACCAGAGTGCCGGCACCGACGTCGCTGGCGACCAAGAAGCTGAGATCGAAGTCGACCGGAGGGAAGACCGACGGCGTCTTGGCCTCGACCGGTGGCACCGGCGCGAGGAGGGGTGCGAGGTCGAGCTCGGCCACCGCGACCCGGCCTTCGATCTCGAAGGCGCTCACCGTTCGCGGGGCAAGCTCGCCCACATGGCCGATGGTGTTGCCTGCCACGCTCACCTTCGCACTGCGTCCTGGGTGATAACCGGGGGGCGCCGAGATGGTGATCTCTCCCTCGATTCCCAGGGAATCAGTGAGGTGACGCCATATCGCCAGAGACAACGCGGCGTCGGCGACACGCTGGGAGCCGTCTAGGGAGGCCAGGCCCATGTCTCCCACCACTGCCCAAGCCAGACGGTCGTACTCGAGTGGAAGTTCGGGCTCATCGGGGTCCGGCTCGGAGGAGAAGACCGTGCCGGTCTCGAAGAGAGCGACCGAACGATTCCCATGGGACTGGTTGTAGCGGAGATCATCGAGGAGACCGGGGAGCAATGTGGGGCGCAGCTTGGCCTCCTCCTCCCGCAATGGGTTCTTGACGGTGAGCAACTCTGCTCCGTTTCCGTCCCAGCCCAGCGCAGCTAGGTCTTCGAGTTTGACGAAGGGAAGATTGATCGCCTGGCTCAATCCGAGACCGGTGAGCGCGGAGTGGACCTCTCGTCGGCGGCGCTGCTCAACGGTGAAACCGCCGGCGGGGCCGGTAGGGAGCGTGGCTTCGAACTTGTCGAATCCATGCACCCGGGCGATCTCTTCGATCAGGTCGGCGGGACGGGTGACGTCGGGTCGAAACGTGGGGACGGTGACCACGATCGGATCGCTTCCCGTTACGGTCATCTCCAGACGCTCCAGGATCCCGGTCACGTAAGCGGCCTCGAAGCCCTCACCGAGGAGACGCTCCACCTCACCGAGGGGCAACTCGATCACTGCGGGAGTGGTCTCGATGGCAACCTCATCGACGTAGCCCTCGAGGACTTCCCCGCCGGTGATCGCACTCACCATGGCACTCGCCCGGCGGTTGGCGACGTCGGCCAGATTGGGGTCGACGCCCCGTTCGAATCGTGTGGCCGCCTCCGACCGGAGATCATGCCGACGCCACATGTGCATGATGGTTGGAGGGTCCCAAGATGCCGCCTCCATGAGGATCCGAGAGGTGGACTCCGAGACTTCGCTGCGCGCTCCGCCCATGGTGCCCGACATCGAGGTGGGGCCGGCATCGTCGTAGATGATGAGGTCGTCGGTGGAGAGCTCCCGCTCCACATGATCCAGCGTGATCAGACTCTCTCCCTCGACAGCCCGTCGCACCACGAGGTGGTCGCCCTCGATCGAGTCTGCATCGAAGGCGTGAAGGGGGTGACCCAATTCGAGCATCACATAATTGGTCACGTCGACCACGTTGGAGATCGAGCGAACCCCGGCCTTGTGCAGACGGTGTCTCAGCGCCAGGGGGGCCTGCCCCACGCTCACCCCTCGGATCTCCCGTGCGGTGAAGCGTCGGCACCCGGTCTCATCGGCGATCTCCACGGTGATCGGCGTGGCGCCGGGCACCGTCTCCAGCTCGACCGGAGGGACGCGGTGCTCGACCCCGAACCAGGCACCCAGGTCGCGGGCGATTCCGACCAGCGAGAGCGCATCGGGGCGGTTGGTCGTGGCCTCCAGATCGAAGACCACGTCGGGCAGCTCGACCAGGTCGACGAAGGCGGTGCCGACCTCCGGGCCGGGCTCGAGGACCAGGATGCCGGCGCGGTCGTCACCCAGCCCGAGCTCCGCTTCCGAGCAGATCATCCCATGGGACGCCACACCCCTGATGGTCCGCTCCCCAATCTCGAGACCACCCGGGAGGACTGCACCCGGTCGCGCCACCGCCACGGTGGCCCCGGTCTCGAAGTTCCAAGCCCCACAGATGATCTGTGTCGGCCCGGTCCCACTGTCCACCTGGCAGACGCGAACCTTGTCGGCGTCGGGGTGGGGGGCGATGTCGAGGACCTCACCGACGAAGACGTCGGTCCAGCCGACGTCGAGTCGTTCCACACCCTCGACGGTGTGTCCCAGCATGTCGAAGGCGTAAGAGAGGTCCTCGACATCGGTGGTCGGCGGCTCGATGAACTCCTGGAGCCAGCGGAGCGGGACTTTCATCAGAACTGGCTCAGGAAGCGAATGTCGTTCTCGATGAAATGACGCAGCGAGTCGATTCCGTGACGGGCCATGGCGATTCGCTCCGGGCCCATGCCGAAGGCGAACCCGCTGACCTTACCGGGGTCGTAGCCCGCGGTCTCCAGCACGAACGGATCGACCATGCCGCAGCCGAGTAGCTCGAGCCATCCGGCACCACGGCAGACCCGGCACCCTGGCACCCCCCCGTCGCAGGCGAAGCAGGAGACGTCGAGCTCGGCGCTAGGCTCGGTGAAGGGGAAGAAGCTGGGGCGGAGCCGCACCTCGCTCTGCGGGCCGAAGAACTCCCGGGCGAAATGGAGGAGAGTTCCCTTGAGATCGCTGAACTGGATGTTCTCGTCCACGGCCAGGCCTTCGATCTGATAGAAGACCGGGAGATGGGTGGCGTCGATGGTGTCCTTGCGATAGCACCGACCCGGCACCACCACATAGACGGGGGGGTCGTGGCTCTGCATCCAGCGGGCCTGCACCGGTGAGGTGTGGGTGCGGAGGAGGACCTCGTCCTGGGGTGCGCCCCAGTCGAGGTACATGGTGTCCTGCTCCCAGCGCGAGGGGTGGGTTGCCGGGGTGTTGAGGGCGTCGAAGTTGTAGTAGGCCAACTCGGCCTCCGGCCCCTCGACGACCTTATAGCCGAGCCCCACGAAGATGTCGACCACCTCGTCGATGGTCTGCTGGACGAGGTGGAGCGATCCGGTCGGGAATCGCACCGATTCCAGGGTGACGTCGATCGTCTCGGATTGGAGACGGCGCACCTCCTCGATCACCTCCAACTCCGCGCGTCTCGCCTCCACGAGCTCTCTGATGCGGGAGGTGGCCTCGTTCAGCTTGGCGCCCACCTTGGGCTTGAGATCGGTGCCCAATCGGCCCATGCCGGCGCGCACCTGCCCCACCGGGGAGTCCTTGCCCAAGAGCTCGGACTCGATCCGATCCAGACCGTCGAGCGTCTCGGCACCTGCAACCACGCCGGGGGCGTCGGCTATGGCATTGCTGAGCGTCTCCAGCGGGTCCATGTCGGGCGGGAGGTTAGACATCGGCCCCGGGTCCGCCGGAACCCGTCGTCAGCGCATAGACGGCGATACCGGCGGCCACACCGGCGTTCAGGCTCTCAGTCGACCCTGGCATGGCGATGGTGAGCCTCTGGTCCACGGCGGAGATCACGTCCGGGGGAAGCCCGTGGGCTTCTTCCCCGACGAGCAATGCCACCGGACGCTGAGAGATCTCCCCGGGAGCCACTCCGTCGCGGACCACCGCGGCCACCGTGGTCCAGTTGGCGAGTTCGTCGAGCGAGTCGACCCGGGCGATCGGCGTCTGGAAATGGCCGCCGGCGCCGGAGCGAACCGTTTTCGGCGCCCAGGGATCAGCCGATCCCTTGGTGTACCCGAACCCCCATCCGAAGGCGGCCGCAGTCCTGATCATCGTGCCCACATTGCCGGGGTCGGATACACCGACCGAGACCAACAGATTGCGGCCCCGATCGAGTCTCTCCTCGGGGATCTCGACAACGGCGACCGGTCCCTGTGGAGACTCGGTGCCGGCCAGCCGGGCCAGCGCTCTGCGGTCGATCGGAATGGCCCCATCCCCCTCCACAGGGTCGATGGCGAAGGTCTCCACCACGTTGGCCCCGGCGGCGAGGACGTCGGCGAGGAGCTGGGGCCCTTCGACCAAGGTCAACCCCCGCTCCTTGCGGTGCCTCCCGCGATGAAGACCCGCCGCCTCCATCACAGACTTGGAGCGATGGGTGTGGACCGGCTTCATTTGGGCTGGCTCGGTTCAGGTGCCCTTGGCGACCTCGACCAGATGAGCGAAGGCATCGGGGTCGTTCACGGCCATGTCGGCCAGCATCTTGCGATCGACTTCGACCTCGGCGGCCCGTAGACCTGCAATGAATTGGCTGTAGGTGGTGCCGTTCTGGCGGGCGGCGGCGTTGATCCGGGAGATCCAGAGCTTGCGGAACTCGCGCTTGCGAGCCCGACGGTCCCGGTATGAGTCCTGCATCGCATGCATGACTTGCTCGTTGGCCGTCCTGAACCGTCGACTCCTGGCGCCCTTGTAGCCCTTGGCCCGGTCGAGGACCTTCCTGTGTGACTTCTTCGCGTGAACCGCGCGCTTGACACGTGCCATTCGAATCTCCTCAACGACCGAGTTGCTTCTTGATGATCCTGGCGTCGCCCGGGGCCAGTTCGACCTCGCCCTTGCGGCGGCGGAAGGTGGCCTTGCCCTTGGCCAGGCGAAGATGGCCGCGTCCGGTCTGCCGGCGCAGGTACCTGCCGGATCCAGTGACCTTGATTCGCTTCTTGGCGCCACTGTGGGTCTTCATCTTGGGCACAGGGTCCCTCCTTACTCGTCGGTCTGCTGCTTGCTGGCCGAGCCCTTGGGCTGTCTCAGCGGTGCCAGCACCATTGTCATCGACCCACCCTCGATCTTCGGTGCCTGCTCGACCGTCCCATAGTCGGAGACCTCTTCGGCGAGACGGTTCATCAGGTCCCTGCCGAAGTCGGGGCGCTCCCGCTCGCGTCCTCTGAACCGGATGGTCACTTTCACCTTGTCGTGGTCCACCAGGAACTCCTGGGTCTTGCGGCGGGTGATGTCAAAGTCGTGCTCGCCGATCCGGACGCGCATCCGGAGCTCTTTGATCGAGGTTCGGGTCTGTTTCTTCCGCGCCTCGCGTTGCTTGACGGACTGTTCGTACTTGTACCGTCCGTAGTCCATGAGCCGGCAAACCGGGGGCCGGGCATTGGGAGCGACTTCGACCAGGTCCAGGTCGAGTTGCTCGGCAAGCCATAGGGCCTCGTTGATCTTCTTGACTCCGATTTGCTCTCCATCGGGTGCGACCACCAGGACCTCTTTGGCCCGGATCGCTCCATTCACGCGAAGCTCTGGAATGCTGGTACCTCCTGTTGAATTGCAGCCATTTCTGCGCTCTCGTCACAACAAAAAGCAGCAGGCGAAGACCTGCTGCCGATCACTGCGAGCCGGGCCGGCGCACCGGTGGTGACACTGGCTCGTCTCGTTTCGAACCTCGGCTCGCAACAGTCCTCAATGGGCTCCGCACGGCCGGGTGGGGAGGCAGCAACCTCCGCTCTTGCTGATTGGTTGTCGCCCAAGGGTACCAGCGCAACGGTCTCATCCGATATCGCGGGTCTCAGGTGCCCTCCAGCTCACGAAACGCCCTCGCCGTGGCGACCGCGGCTTCGACGGCCTCGGCGCCCTTGTTGGCATCCCCCTGCCCGGCGCGCTCCACCGCCTGTGAGTAGTCGTGGACCGCGAGGATGGCGTTGGCCACCGGCACGCCGGTGTCGAGGGCCACCCTGCTGATCCCGTGTGCCGACTCCTTGACGACGATCTCGTAGTGATCGGTGCCACCCTTCACCACCGTCCCGATCGCCACGATGGCGTCACAACCGGCGGTCGCCAGCTTGTGGGCGGCCAGTGGGATCTCCAGGGCGCCGGGAACCCTCAGCACGGTCACCCGGTCGACTCCGAGGTCTTCGAGCCGCTTCAAGGCGCCCTCCACGAGACGGTCGGTGATGGCTTGGTTCCAGCGGGCGGCCGCGATACCGATGTGGAGGCCGGACCCGTCGGTCGAACCCTCGACTACCCGAGTCACGCAGAGTCCAGGTCCAACTGATGGCCGAGTCGGTCGGCCTTGGTCTGGAGGTATCCCCGGTTCTCCTCGTTGGCCGGCAGCGATATCGGGATGCGCTCTTGGATCGACAGACCGTAACCCTCGATTGCCGCCCGTTTCACCGGGTTGTTGGTGAGCAGACGCATCGACCGTACTCCGATGTCGTAGAGGATCTGGGAGCCGACTCCATAGTCACGACTGTCGACCGGCAGCCCGAGGTTCACATTGGCGTCGACCGTGTCGAAACCCTCATCCTGAAGGCGATAGGCGGCCAGCTTGTGCAGCAGCCCGATCCCCCGCCCCTCGTGGCCCCTGATATAGAGGACGACCCCACGCCCCTCTTCTGCCACCGCGGCCAGCGCGTAGTCCAGTTGCTCGCCACAGTCGCACCGCATGCTCCCGAAGACATCTCCGGTGAGACACTCGGAATGGACCCGGGTCAACACTCCCTCACCGTCGCCGATGTCCCCCCTGACCAGGGCGATGTGCTGGCGATCGTCCACGAGCGACCGGTAGCCGATGGCGGCGAACTCACCGTGACGTGTAGGGATCCTTGCTTCGACCACCCTTTCGACGAGCTTCTCGGACTTGCGGCGGTGCTCGATGAGGTCGGCGATGGTGCCGATGAGCAGCCCGTGCTCCCGGGCGAACACCTCGAGATCGGGAAGTCTCGCCACCGTGCCGTCGTCATTCATCACCTCGGCCAGCACCGATGCAGGGTATTTCCCCGCGAGTTGGGCGAGATCGACCGCGGCCTCGGTGTGCCCGGCTCGTTTCAGGACACCACCGGGCTCGTATCGCAGCGGATACATGTGACCCGGTCGGGCGAGATCACCGGGCTTGGTGTCAGGGTCGATCACGGCGTGCACCGTTCGGCACCGGTCCGATGCGGAGATCCCGGTGGTCGTCCCGGTGACCGCGTCGATGGAGATGGTGAACGCGGTCCGCCTCACATCGGTGTTCTTGGCCACCATCATCGGCACTTCGAGCTCGTCGAGACGCTCACCGATCAGGGGTAGGCAGATGATCCCGCTGGTGTAGCGGAGCATGAACCCCATGGTGTCGGGGGTCACGTCCTCGGCGGCGATGATGAGATCGCCCTCGTTCTCACGGTCTTCGTCATCGACCATGATCACCATCTCGCCGCGTCCGACGGCGGCGACGATGTCCTCGATCGGGGCGAAACTCATTCTCGAACCTTCAGCAGCCTTTCGACGTACTTTGCCAGCACATCCATCTCAAGGTTGACCGTGTCTCCCCGCTTGCGCAAGCCCAAGGTGGTCACCTCGAGGGTATGGGGGATCAATGCGACGCTGAACCCGTCCTCTGTCAGGCCCGCGATCGTCAGGCTCACTCCGTCGATGGTCACCGAGCCCTTCTCCACTATGTAGCGTCTCAGGTCTTCGGGGACATCGACTGTCATCACCGTTCCTTGGTGGTTGTCAATATCGACCCTGGCGATGGTGCCCACCGAGTCGATATGGCCCTGGACGATGTGGCCGTCGAACCGCCCACCGGCAGCCAGTGGTAGTTCCAGGTTGACGAGCTCGTCGGGGCTCAGCGCTCCGAGATTGGTGCGTTCGAGGGTTTCGGGGATGAGGTCTACGGAGATGGCGTCCCCGCTCTCCACGACGGTGAGACAGACTCCGTTCACCGCGATCGAGGCCCCAACGGGCAGCTCGCCCAGACCGGCACCGCCGATCACCATCCGTTGCGCCCCGTCGCGAGCCGTGATCTCTCTCACCGTTCCGATCCGTTCCACGATCCCTGTGAACACTCAGCCGCCTAACTCGAAGTCGATGCGAAGGTCGGGACCGAGACGTCGGATGTCGGTGATGAGGACGCCCACCGCGTCGCCGATCGACCCGAACCTCCCTCCGAGAGGTGATCTCCCGGTGCCTCCTCCGACCCGACCACCAATGTACACCACACCCCGGGCGACCACCCCTGATCGCATCCATGCCCCAGCCAGGGTGGGGCCTCCTTCGAGGAGGACCGCCAGGTAGCCCGCCTCTCCCAGAGCCCTGCAGACGGCTTCGGGGCCGGGGCGATCCTCTCCACCCACCACCAGCAAGTCGCCCGAGGGAATCGGAATCTCGATCGAGGAGACCACGATGGGCTCCCTTTCCCAAATCGCGCGATCGAGGGGAAGGTCGGTCCCCCCCGCCACCACCACGGGTCGCGGCTGGGGCCCCTCATACCCGGGCAACCGAACGTCGAGACGAGGGTCGTCGGCCACCAGGGTGCCGGTGCCGACGATGACCGCATCGTTGGCGGCGCGCAGGCTGTGGGCGTCGGCGCGTGCTTCCTCGGAGGTGATCCATTGTGAGGTGCGGTCCATCGCCGCCACCGCCCCGTCGAGGGTCATGGCGTACTTCAAGGTGACCAGGGCGAGCCCGGTCCTCCTGTGATGGAAGTACGCCGGGTCCACCTCAATGGCCTCCGGGTCGTCGAGGACGATGACGTCGATGCCGGCCTGGCGAAGTGCCTCGACACCGGTGCCCGAGACCCTCTCATCGGGGTCGAGTGTCCCCACGACGACCCGCCCCACCCTGTCTGCGATGAGCCGGTCGACACAAGGTGGAGTCCGGCCCTGGTGGGTGCACGGTTCCAATGAGACATACACCGTTGTGCCGTTGGCATTCCCTGCCCGTTCCAGGGCGACTGCCTCGGCGTGCGGTCGTCCCGGGCCCTCGTGGGCGCCTTCGCCGATGACCTCGCCGCTCTCGTCCACGACCACGGCCCCGACTTTGGGGTTGGGATGGGGATGATGGGGCCGCGCCAGCTCGTAGGCGCGTTGTAGAAAGCGGCTGTGAGTCACCTAGGCCGAGCGTCGATCGATGCGGTAGGTCGAGCCCGGCTGCTTCTTGGCGAACTCTTTCATCTCAACCGCGATCGCCGACGCCTCCCATTGCGTCACAATCTCACGCACGTCGGTCGAAGCTACACCCAGGGACAAGGACACCACCGGGAAGGCATAGCGCTCTCCCCTGCGATCGATCACCTCGATGTACCCGCGCAGCGCGTCTGCGGTGTCGTAGAGATCGAGAATCCCGTCATCGAACCGCTCGACGACCTCCTTGCAGAACGACTCGGCCATCGCCGGCGGGATCATGGCCACGAAGTCGTCACCGCCGATGTGGCCGACGAAGGCTTCGTCGATACCGAGGCTGGTGGCTGCCTCGGTGAGGCACCGCCCACAGAATCGGATCACCTCGTCTCCCCGCATGAAGCCGTAGTGGTCGTTGAACGCCTTGAAGTTGTCGAGGTCACCGTGAACCAGGGCGAACTCACGCTTCTCTGTGACGCACCGCTCGATCTCGGCGGTGATCTTGAAGTTGCCGGGGAGACCGGTGAGCGGCGAGAGGTCGCGGGCTGCCTGGGTACGGCGAAGAACCGCCCGCACTCGGGCCGCCAACTCGGTGATATCGAAGGGCTTGGTGATGTAGTCGTCGGCGCCCAGCTCGAGACCCCGGACCCGGTCTTCGGGCAGGCCACGGGCGGTGAGGAGGATGATGGGGATGCTCGCCGTCGACGCCTGACTGCGGAGACGGTGCAAGGCGGTCAGCCCGTCCATCCGCGGCATCATGATGTCGAGAACGATCACGTCAGGGGGGTTGGTGGTCGCCTTCTGCAGAGCGTCCTCGCCGTCCACGGCGGTGTCCAGCTCGAACCCGTCGAGCTCGAGGTTCACCTTCACCACGGTGAGGATGTCCGGATCGTCGTCTGCAACCAGAACTCGTTCACTCATCTGTCTCTGCGGCCCTTCTCAAAGCTTCTACAGCGGCCAGTGGATCGTCCGCTCTGAACACTGCCGTCCCGGCCACGAGCACGGTCGCGCCGGCCGATATGGCCTGTCCGGCATTTTCGGGCGTAATGCCGCCATCGACCTGAATATCGGCTCTCAATCCTCGGGACTCAACCCATTCTCTCGCAGCCTCGATCTTGGGCAACGCGGTGGGGATGAACGGCTGGCCGCCATGACCAGGCTCGACCGACATCACCACGACAACGTCGCATTTCTCGACAAATGGGGCCACTGCATCGAAGGGTGTTCCCGGGTTGATCACCAACCCGAAGTCGAGCACGTTGTCCCGGGCTCGCTGCAGGGCCCGACTTGGATCAGGCACCGCCTCGATGTGAACCGTCACCAGATTGACCCCGGCCTTGGCCAGCTCGGGGAGGTAAGCGTCGGGGTTGGTGGTCATGAGGTGACAATCGAAGTACAAGTCGGTGACACCTCGAATTGCCTCTATCACCGGGATTCCGAAAGAGATGTTGGGCACGAAGTGGCCATCCATCACGTCGAGATGCAGCCAATCGCTGACCGGGGCGACCCGTTCGACGTCCTCACGCAGACGGGAGAAGTCGGCTGCAAGGAGCGACGGCGCGATCATGACGGGCATGGAGCGAGTCTATGACCTCATCCGACCCGACCGCCATCACGTCGCCGGCCCCGCACCCAGTCGTCCCCCGTCTGTGGAGACTTTCCCGAGGGTTGGAGCTCGGTGATCTCCAGCCCTCCATCTGCCAGGCCGATGATCGGAGCCCCGTCGACCTCGACCCACGTCCCCGGTTCAGGGTGGGTAGCGGCTGCTCTCACCCCGAGGATCTTGTGAGGTTGCCCGTCGATCGCCAGGGTTGCGGCCGGTGAGGGTGCCAGACCCCGCACTTGGTCGATCACCGTTGCCACCTCGGCGTCGACCGAAATGGGGCG
>Ga0256867_10000382_pt1 | contig 17540 bp, 15 predicted proteins | sample RVTome_15_FD_185939 | JGI IMG/M metagenome (GOLD analysis project Ga0256867, IMG submission 185939) | Soil microbial communities from uranium-contaminated site in the Upper Colorado River Basin, Wyoming, United States - RVT150D86 (HiSeq) ... | reverse complement strand
GGCAGCGGAGTCGTGTTCGAGACCTCGAGGGTGACGATCCCCTCCCACTCCGGCTCGAGGGGGGTGACGTTGACGATGATCCCGCAGCGCGCGTAGCTCGACTTGCCGACCGTCAGCACGATCACGTCGCGGGGGATCTTGAAGCGCTCGACGGTGCGGGCGAGGGCGAAGGAGTTGGGCGGGATGATGCACTGCTCTCCCTTGAAGTCCACGAACGACCGCGGGTCGAAGTCTTTGGGGTCGACGATCGTGTGGTTGATGTTCGTGAAGATCTTGAACTCGTCCGCGATGCGCACGTCGTAGCCGTACGAGGAGACCCCGTAGGAGATGATCCCGTCGCGCACCTGCTCGGCGGAGAACGGCTCGATCATCCCGTGCTCGAGGGCCATCTTCCGGATCCACCGGTCCGACTTGACCGCCATTCTGCCTCCCGTTCCCCCGCGCTACCGTCCCATCCGGTCGCGGAACTCGGAGGAGTCGATGATCGCGAGGACGACGCCCGCGTAGTCCCGGCGCTCGACCCTGGACACGTAGGTCCGGCGGCCGCCGGCGTCGACCGCGCGGCCGAGCAGCCCCTGGTAGATCTGCTCGAGCATCGCCTCCGCCGTCAGGTCCGCCTGGCGCCGGCGGAACTCGGAGCTGCGGAGGATCGAGCTGATCTGGTCCCGGACCTTCCCCTCCTCGACCTCCTCGACCATGGCCCGGACCGAGTCGGGGTCGACGTCGCGCTCGAGGAGCGCCCGGTAGAGGCGGTTGGAGATGTACCGCGCCTGGCGCCGCGTGTAGGCGGGCTCGTCGTCCTCGTCCTCGTCGCCGAAGGGGCGGATCGAGCGCAGGCGCCGGTCCAAGCGGGTGCCGCGCAGCTCGAACTCGCCCGGCGCGAAGACGGTGCAGTCGCGGTAGTCCCGGTCCCGGCAGAGCTCCCACGAGCCCCGGCGGATCCTCACGGACTCCGCCCGATCCTCCCAGCCCGAGCGGTCGAGGTCGCGCTCCCCCTTCGTGAACGTGCGGTTGTCGCCCCGAAGGTCCCGATCCTCGTACAGCGTCAGCTCGCTCGACGCGGCCCCGGCGAGGGCCACGACGCCCGGCCCGAAGCCGGCGAGGAGCGAGCACGCCGAAACGGCGACGGCCCCTCGCCACGTTCCGTTCCGCAGTCCCATCCCCGACACCTCCTCCCCCGGCCGCGCCGGGGCGGCCGCGGGACGGCACGGATTGTCGCAGAGAAAGTCCCGCCGGCGTCAGCGGCGCAGGAGCCAGAGAACGCCCGTCAACAGCAGGCTCAGCAGGACCGAGGTCGCGAGCGGCAGGTAGATGCGCAAGCCGCCCCTCTCCACCACGATGTCGCCGGGCAGACGGCCGAGCCCCGGCACCTTCCCCCCGAGCGTCAGGAGGAGGCCCACTCCGGCGAGCACGAGGCCGAGAACGACGAGCATCCGTCCGAGCGACTGCATCTCGCCCACGCGGTCATTCTAGTCGTCAACGACTCCCCTATCGTTCATCGACCCCCCACCCCTATCCCCTCCCCACGTAGGGGGAGGGGAAGCCCGGTGGGCTCGGTCCCTGTCGCTCACGCGGAGCGGATCGACAGGGACCGCCGGCCAATCGCTCATCGACCCCCCACCCCTATCCCCTCCCCACGTAGGGGGAGGGGAAGCCCGGTGGGCTCGGTCCCTGTCGCTCACGCGGAGCGGATCGACAGGGACCGCCGGCCAATCGCTCATCGACCCCCCACCCCTATCCCCTCCCCACGTACTAGCTCTCGAAGACCTCCTCCTTCACCGGGTCGAACCGGACGACGCGGCCGCTGACGTAGGCGAGCGTGCCGAGGTGAGCGGCCTGGGCCGAGCGATGGCCCATGAGGGCGGTCGCGTTGGGCTCCCTGCGGGTCCGGAGGCACGCCAGGAAGTCGTCGACGTGCTCCTCCTCGATCTTGTGGTCGGGCCGCACGACGACGGGCAGGGCGCCCTCCTCGTGCGTCCGGTACTCGAAGCGATCCCGGGTGATGAAGAGCCGCCCCTCGGTGCCGTAGAACTCGATCCCCCACTCCGGCGTCCCCGGCAGGCACGTCGACTCGAACGTCACCACGTACCCGTGCGGGTACTCGACCAGGAGGTGGATGTTGTCGGGGGCGTCGCGGCCGTCCTCGATCTGCAGGACCCCGCCCGCCGCCGCCACCGACACCGGGTCGTCGTGACCCATGATCATGTGGACGGCGTCGATCCAGTGCGTGAAGAGGTCGGTGATCTTCCCTCCCCCGAAGTCGAGGAACGCCCGGTAGTGGAAGTACTGGTAGGGGTTCCACTCGCGCCAGCTCACCGGTCCCAGCCAGCGCTTCCAGTCGAGGTCCGGGGGCTTGTCCCGCACCGGCACCTCCATCGGCTTCGACCACGAGCTGTGCCAGCACATGCGGATCATGTGGACCCGGCCGAGCTTGCCTTTCCCCACGTACTCGTCGCGGGCGCGGACGTAGTGCGAGCCCGACCGCTGCTGAATCCCGACCGCACACACCCGGCCGCTCGCCTTCGCCGCCTCGACGATCGCCGGGCCCTCCTCCCGCCGGAAGGTGAGCGGCTTCTCGACGTAGACGTCCTTCCCCGCCCCGAGCGCGTCGATCGTGATGGCCGAGTGCCAGTGGTCGGGCGTGGCCACGATCACGGCGTCGACGTCGGAGCGGTCGAGCACGGCGCGGTGGTCGCCGAGACCGGCGGCGCCGGGCGCGAGCATCCGCCGCTCCTCGATGCGCCTTTCCCACACGTCGCACAGCGCGACGAACTCCACCGCGGGGTCGCGCTGGCACAGCTTCATGACCCCCTCGCCCTGCCCCGAGCAGCCGATCAGGGCGAGACGGATCCGGTCGTTCGCGCCGAGGACTCGCGAATAGGAGGCCGCCGTCGCGGCCACCGTCGCCGTCGTCGCCTGCCGTAGGAAGTCGCGCCGTCCGAGCGGGGTCGTCATCGCCCGCCGAGCTCCCGGACCGCCACGTTGCGGTAGCGATGGTACCCCCCCGCCTTCCAGCGCGGAGTCTTCTCGTCGCTGAAGTGCATCTGGAGGGCGATCATCCCCTCGGTGGCGCCGCCCGCGGCGTGGTTGGCGCTGTCGGTCCAGTCGACCAGCGGTTGGTCGTTGAGCCACACCTGGATGCGCGGGACCTCGCCCTCGATGCGGGCCCGCAGCGTGTTCCACTGGTCCTCCTTCCAGTGCCGGCGCCAGTCGCGGTCGACCCGCTGCGCGCTCGTCGCCGGGTCGAGGCCCTCGAGCTTCTCGCCGTAGATGCCGCCGACGCTGCCGCCCTCGAGGAAGTCGATCATTACCTGGTAGGCCTCGCCCTTCTCGCTGCTGCGCAGGAACAACCCCCCGTCGCAGCCCCAGTCGGGCCTGATCTCGAGGCTCACCTCGAAGTCGCGGTACTTCCGGTCGGTCAGCAGGATGCCGCCGTTGCCCGGGCGATCCTGGGTGGCGAGGAGCACCCCGTCCTCGACCGACCATCCCCGGCTGTCGCCGTGGTGGTTGACCTGGCTGATGTGCCAGCCGGCGAGGTCCTTCCCGTTGAACAGCGCGGTGAAGCCGTCGGGAATCCCGGCGACCCCGCCGGCGACGGGAAGGAGAAGCACGACGGCAAGAGCCCATGCACGACTGCGTGACACGGTTCACCTCCCAGGATGGGAACGACGGACCCGACACTACGTCAAGCCGCCACCCCGGGGCAATGAACCGGAGGAACCCCCGACATGACTTCGAGCCTTCGCTCCGGGGCGATGAACCGGAAGGATCCCGACGCCCGCCGGCCGGAGCGAGCGGAGGCTCGGGGTCCAGGGTCGGTCGCCGAACGGAGCGCTGCTTACTCGCGCGGGCGAGAGCGATTCACCCGAGCTCGATCCCCGCAAAGAAGTATCCGATCTCGAAGCGGGCGGTGTCGGGGCCGTCCGAGCCGTGGATGGCGTTTCTCTCGATCGAGGTCGCGAAGTCCTTCCGGATGGTGCCGGGAACGGCCTTCGCGGGGTCGGTGGCGCCCATGATCTCGCGCAGGTGCGCGATGGCTCCCTCGCGCTCGAGGACCAGCGCGATGCAGGGGCCGGAGGACATGAAGGCGCACAGGCTCGGGAAGAAGGGGCGCTCGCGGTGCACGTGGTAGAAGCCCTCCGCCTCGGACCGGGTCAGGCGGCGCAGCCGGGCGGAGACGACGCGGAAGCCGGCCTTCTCGAGCCGGGACAGGATCGCGCCGGCCTGTCCGGCGGCGACGGCGTCGGGCTTGATGATGGACAGCGTGCGCTCGGTCAAGCGGGCTCCTGGAGGTCGGCTACTTCTTCTTGAGGACCTCGGCGACCGCGCCCCCGATGTCCGCGGGGGACTTGACCACGCGGATCCCCGCCCGCTCCATCGCCTTCATCTTCTCGGCGGCGGTGCCCTTGCCGCCGGCGATGATGGCGCCGGCGTGGCCCATGCGGCGGCCGGGGGGCGCGGTCTGGCCGGCGATGAAGCCCACGACGGGCTTGCTCACGTGGGCCTTCACGTACTCCGCCGCCTCCTCCTCGGCGCTGCCGCCGATCTCGCCGATCATCACGATCGCCTCGGTGGCGGTGTCTTCGGCGAACGCCTTCAGCGCGTCGGTGTGGGTCGTTCCGATGATGGGATCGCCCCCGATGCCGACGCAGGTCGACTGGCCGACCCCGAGCGCGGTGAGCTGCGCGACCGCCTCGTAGGTCAGGGTGCCGCTGCGGCTGACGACGCCGACGGGACCGCCCATGTGGATGTGGCCGGGCATGATCCCGACCTTGCACTTCTCGGCCGGGGAGATGATCCCGGGGCAGTTGGGGCCGATGAGCCGGGTGGGGCGGCCCTCGAGGAACGCCCACGCCTTGACCATGTCGAGGGTCGGGATCCCCTCGGTGATGCAGACCACGACCGCGATGCCGGCGTCGGCCGCCTCCATGATCGCGTCGGCCGCCCCCGCCGGAGGCACGAACACGACCGACACGTTCGCGCCCGTCTTCCCCACCGCCTCCGCCACCGTGTCGAACAGGGGGAAGCCCTCGACGGTGGTGCCGCCCTTGCCCGGCGTCACCCCCCCGACCACCACGGTGCCGTAGTCGCGGCAGCCGATGGCGTGGAAGGTCCCGTGGCGGCCCATGCCCTGGACGAGGAGCCGGGTGTCGCGGCCGACGAGGACGCTCATCGCCTGCTCCCCGCCGCCCGGACGACCTTCTCCGCCGCCTCCGTCATGTCGTCGGCGGTGTCGAAGTTGAGCCCGGACTCCTGGAGCATCTTCTGGCCCTTCTCCTCGTTGTTGCCCTTCATGCGAACGACCACCGGGACCTCGACGTGGAGGTCGCGCACCGCGGCGATCACCCCCTCGGCGAGCACGTCGCAGCGGAGGATCCCCCCGAAGATGTTGATCAGGACGGCCCGGACGTCGGGGTCCGCGAGCAGGATGCGAAAGGCGTTCTTGATCTGGTCGGCGCTCGCCCCGCCGCCGACGTCGAGGAAGTTCGCGGGGGTGCCCCCCGCGAGCTTGATGATGTCCATCGTGGCCATGGCGAGCCCGGCCCCGTTCACCATGCAGCCCACGTTGCCGCCTTCGAGCTTGATGTAGTTCAGGCTGTACTTCGAGGCCTCGACCTCGAGGGGCTCCTCCTCGTCGAAGTCCCGCAGCTCGACGAGCTCGGCGTGCCGGAAGAGCGCGTTGTCGTCCAAGGTGACCTTGGCGTCGAGCGCGAACAGCTCGCCCGCCCTGGTCATCAGGAAGGGGTTGACCTCGACGAGCGACGCGTCGATGCCCTCGAAGGCGCGGTAGAGCGACAGCATGAAGGGCACCGCCTGCCCGAGGAGCTTCCCGGGCAGGCCGAGGCCGAACGCCAGCTTCCGCGCCTGGTAGGGCTGGAAGCCCGCCGCGGGGTCTATGTACTCGCGCAGGATCGCGGACGGGTCCTTCGCCGCCACCTCCTCGATGTCCATCCCGCCCTGGGCGGAGGCCATGAATACCGGCCGCCCCGCGCCGCGGTCGACGAGGATCGCGAGGTACATCTCCTTCGCCCCGCCGAGGTCCATGCCCTGCTCGACGAGCAGCCGGCGCACGAGGCGGCCGTCGGGACCAGTCTGGTGCGTGCGCAGCGCCGTGCCGAGCATGGCCCTGGCGACGTCCTCGCACTCGTCGACGTCGCGGACGAGCTTGATCCCCCCGCCCTTGCCCCGCCCGCCGGCGTGGATCTGGGCTTTGACCACGACGGGGAAGCCCAGGCCCTTGGCCGCCTCGACCGACTCGTCGGCGGTGTAGGCCACCTTGCCCCGGGGAACGGCCACGCCGTACTGGGCGAGGACCGCCTTGCCCTGGTACTCGTGGATCTTCAATGCCCTCGCCCTCCTACATGCCCCGGATCTCGAGCAGCTCCACCTCGAAGTCGAGCGTCGCCCCGGGCGGGATGTCGGGGGGATTGCCGAGGTCTCCGTAGGCGAGCTCGGCGGGGCACACGAAGCGCGCCTTCTCGCCGACCTTCATCAGCTGCACCCCCTCGCGCCAGCAGGGAATGACCCCGTCCACCCGGAACTCGGCCGGGCGGCCGGTGGCGAGCGAGCTGTCGAACTCGGTGCCGTCGGTCAGGGTGCCCCGGTAGTGCACGCGGACGACCGACTCGGGGCCGGGACTTGCCCCGGCGCCAGGAGTGATCGTGCGGTAGATCAGTCCCGAGGCGGTCTTCACCGCGCCCGGCTCCTTCTCGGCCTGCTCGCGGAAGGGTCGCGAGCGCTCCTTCTCCTCGGCCGCCGCCGCCGCCGCGCGCTCCCCCGCGAGCGACTGCAGGCGCTGCTGGAACGGACCGATCTCGAAGGCGGGCTGGCCGCCGAGAGCGGTGTCGGCGATGCCCTTGTGGAGGACGGCCAGCTCGGTCCGGCTCAGCCGCAGCGGCTGCACCGCGCGCTGCCCGAACGCGGCGCCGAGCGCGTAGATCGTCCTCTCGTCGTCGGTGCGCGGAGCGGCGAGCGCGGTCGTGGAGCCGCCCTCGCCGGGGGTCGTCTTCTCGGTGCCGCAGGCCGCAGGGAGGATAGCCGCCCCGACCAGCAGGGCGCGTACCGTCTTGCTCATCCCGTGTGATCTCGCCTTTCTGCCCGGTCGCAGTGCGCTGGGCGCCGCGCGGGCGACCGACCGAACGCCGCATGCTATCCGCCCGCGACCGACGAGGCAAACGGGAGAGTAGAATCGAAGACCCGGTACGCGCGGGGGAAGGAGATCGCGTGTCTCTGTTCTCGGGCCGAGGGTGGCCGTTCGTGGCGGGCGCCCTCGTCGGCGCCGCCGCCGCCAGCACCGGCGCGTGGGCGATCTCGCGGCGACGCGGCCTCGACGCCCGGCTCGTGAAGGCCCTGACCCGCGGACGGCGCAGCGCCCCCGTGGTCGTCGTGCCGGGCCTGCTCGGCAGCCAGCTCCTCCGCGACGACGGGACGGTGGCGTGGCTCAACCTCGGCAACGCCCTCGGCCACCACCACCTCGGCCTCCCCCGCCGGCTTCCGTTCAGCGAGAGCCGCGACGGGCTGCGCGCCGGACCTCTCGTCGGCACCGACACCGTCCTCCCCCGCGCCTTCGGCTTCACCGAGTACGCGGACCTGGTCGAGCTCCTCGACTCCGCCGGATTCGAGCCCGGCCTCGACAGCGCGGGCCTGCGCTACGCGATCTTCACCTACGACTGGAGACGCGACATCGTGGAGAGCGCGCGCGAGCTCGGACGCCGGCTCGACGCCATCGCCGCCGACCGCGGCGAGCCCGACGCCCGCTTCCACGTTCTCGGCCACAGCATGGGCGGGCTCCTCGTCCGCTACTACCTCCGCTACGGCGGCGAGGAGCCGCGCGAGGATCTGGCGGTCACGTGGGCCGGGGCCCGGCGCATCGCGAGCGCGCTGCTCGTCGCCACCCCGAACGGCGGAGCGCTGCCGGCGCTCGGCTCCATCCTGACCGGCGAGCGTCTCGGGCTCTCCTACACGACGCTCGCCGCGTCCGTGGTCGCCCGCATGCCCTCGATCTACCAGCTGCTGCCCCCGGGCGGCACCGGCGTCCTGCTCGACACCAACGGCGTCCCCCTCAACCTGGACCTGCACTCGCCGACGACGTGGGAGCGCTACGGCTGGAGCCCGTTCGGACCGTCGCTCGACGACCGGCAGGCCTCCGAGCGGGCGTTCGTCAGGGCCGCGCTGGCGCGGGCCAGGGCGTTCCACTGCGCGCTGGCCCGCCGGCCCGAGCGGCCCTGTCCGGTGCCGGTCTCCCTCGTCGGCGGCGACTGCCTGCCGACCCTGGCCCGCGCCGTCGTCGGCGAGGGTCCGTCGGGCACGCGACCCCGATTCGAGCCGCGCTCCCTCCACGAGCAGGAGCTCATGTTCGAGGCGGGCGACGGACGGGTGACGCGCTCGAGCCTCCTCGCCTCCCACCTCGAGGAGGCGGGCGAAGCGGAGACGGGCAGCGGCCTCCCCGAGGTCTCGAGCGTGTACTTCGGCGGCGCCGACCACCACGGCCTGTACGCCGACTCCGCGTTCCAGAGCCTGCTGCTCCGCCTGCTCGTCGCCCCGCCCCGGCAGCGCGAGGCGGCGGGAGTCGTGAAGGCGCGCGAGCGGGCCTCGTGAGCGACGCGAGCGAACGGCGAGAACGGCCGGAACGAGCGAATCGATCGCCGACCCCGCGGGCCGCGAAGCTCTCCCTCGGCGCGTTGCGGCGCGCTTCGGGCCGAGGATAGAATCGGGCCGTGAATCCTCCGGCCATGCAGCCCCTTGCATCGGCCTTCCCTGGAGTACACATGCAGCGCGCAGCGACCTTCTTCGGATCGTCGATCGGCAAGAAGGTGGTGATGGCCGCGAGCGGGCTCGTGCTCTTCGGCTTCGTGGTCGGACACATGGTCGGGAACCTCCAGGTGTTCCTCGGCCGCGAGGCGCTCAACGAGTACGCCGTCTTCCTCCGCGAGTTCCTCCACGGCCAGGGGCTGTGGATCGCCCGGGGGGGGTTGCTGGTGGCGGCCTTGCTCCACATCTGGGCGGCGACGGGGCTCACGCTCGCGAACTGGTCGGCGCGTCCGGTGGGCTACCGTCGCTGGCAGGCGGAGGAGTCGACCTATGCGTCGCGGACGATGGTGTGGAGCGGGCCGATCCTCGCCGCCTTCATCGTGTACCACCTCGCCCACCTGACCACCGGAGACGCCCACCCCTCGTTCGTCGAGGGCGACGTCTTCCACAACTTCGTCGTCGGCTTCCAGAACCCGTACACGACCGGGTTCTACGTCCTCGCGATGCTGGCGCTGGGGCTGCACATGTACCACGGGTTCTGGAGCATGCTCCAGACCCTGGGTCTCAGCCACCCGCGCTGGAACGTCTGGCGCCGCGTGCTCGCCGGCGTGATCACCGGCGCCGTCGTGCTCGGCAACGTCGCGATGCCCGTGGCCGTTTTCGCCGGCCTCGTCCACCTGTGACCGACCGGTCGGGGAGAGGCACCGTGGAGCGGAGGTAGGGATGGCGCTCGACTCAGGCGTTCCCTCCGGCCCGATCGAGAAGAAGTGGGAGAAGCACCGCTTCGAGATGAAGCTGGTGAACCCCGCGAACAAGCGCCGGTTCGAGGTCATCGTGGTCGGCACCGGCCTCGCCGGCGCCTCCGCGGCCGCCTCGATGGCCGAGCTCGGGTATGGCGTCAGGGTCTTCTGCTACCAGGACAGCCCGCGCCGCGCCCACTCGATCGCCGCCCAGGGCGGCATCAACGCCGCCAAGAACTACAGGAACGACGGCGACAGCGTCTTCCGCCTGTTCTACGACACGGTCAAGGGCGGGGACTTCCGGGCCCGCGAGGCCAACGTCCACCGCCTCGCCGAGGTCTCCGTCAACATCATCGACCAGTGCGTGGCCCAGGGCGTGCCCTTCGCCCGCGAGTACGGCGGAACCCTCGACAACCGATCGTTCGGGGGAGCCCTCGTCTCCCGCACCTTCTACGCTCGCGGCCAGACCGGCCAGCAGCTCCTCCTCGGCGCCTACCAGGCGATGATGCGCCAGGTGGGACTCGGGAAGGTGAAGTCCTTCACCCGCCACGAGATGCTCGAGCTCGTCGTCGCCGACGGACGGGCCCGGGGCATCGTGGCCCGCGACATGGTCACCGGGAAGCTCGAGACCCACCTCGCCGACGCCGTCGTGCTCGCGACCGGCGGCTACGGCAACGTCTTCTTCCTGGCCACCTACGCCAAGGGCTGCAACGTCACCGCGATCTGGCGCGCCCACCGGAAGGGCGCCTTCTTCGCCAACCCCTGCTTCACCCAGATCCACCCCACGTGCATCCCCGTCCACGGCGAGTACCAGAGCAAGCTCACGCTCATGAGCGAGTCGCTGCGCAACGACGGGCGCATCTGGGTCCCGAAGACGGCGGGCGACGCCCGCAAGCCCGGCCAGATCCCGGAGGACGAGCGCGACTACTACCTCGAGCGCATGTACCCGACCTTCGGGAACCTCGCCCCCCGCGACATCGCCTCGCGCGCCGCCAAGCGCGTGTGCGACGAGGGACACGGGGTGGGACCGGGCGGGCTCGGGGTGTACCTCGACTTCGCCGACGCGATCGCGCGGCTCGGCGTGGAGACCATCGGCGAGAGGTACGGCAACCTCTTCGAGATGTACGAGCGCATCACCGACGAGAACCCCTACCGGGTGCCGATGCGCATCTACCCGGCGTCGCACTACACGATGGGAGGCCTCTGGGTCGACTACAACCTGATGAGCACGCTCCCGGGCCTGCACGTGATCGGCGAGGCCAACTTCTCCGACCACGGCGCCAACCGCCTCGGCGCCTCCGCGCTCATGCAGGGGCTCGCCGACGGCTACTTCATCCTTCCCTACACGGTCGGCCACTACCTCGCGTCGAGCAAGCTCGAGAAGATCGACGACGCGCACCCCGAGGTCCGGGCCGCGGTGGCGGCGGTCGAGGAACGCACGAAGAGGCTCCTGTCGATCGCGGGCCGGCGGACCGTGACGTCCCTCCACCGCGACCTCGGCCGGATCATGTGGGAGCGCTGCGGGATGGCGCGCAACCGGGCGGGGCTGGAGGCCGCCCTTCGGGAGATCCCGGCCCTGCGCGAGGAGTTCTGGGAGAACGTCAACGTCCCCGGGAGCGGCGGGGAGATCAACCAGTCGCTCGAGATGGCGGGCCGCGTCGCCGACTTCCTCGAGATCGGCGAGCTGATGTGCCTCGACGCCCTCGAGCGCGAGGAGTCCTGCGGCGGCCACTTCCGCGAGGAGCACCAGACCGAGGAGGGCGAGGCGCGGCGCGACGACGAGCGCTTCTGCCACGTCGCGGCCTGGGAGCACACCGGCGAAGGCTCCCGTCCCGTCCGCCACGTCGAGCCCCTCGTCTTCGAGAACGTGCCCCTGCAGACGCGGAGCTACAAATGAACCTCACACTGCACGTCTGGCGGCAGAAGAGCGCCGACGCTCCGGGGCGTTTCGTGACCTACGCCGCCCGCGACGTCAGCCCCGACATGTCGTTCCTCGAGATGCTCGACGTCGTCAACGAGGGGCTCGTGGTCGAGGGCGAGGACCCGATCGCGTTCGACCACGACTGCCGCGAGGGCATCTGCGGCACGTGCAGCCTGGTCGTCAACGGCCGGGCCCACGGCCCGCGGCCGCTCACCACCGCCTGCCAGCTCCACATGCGCAGCTTCAGGGACGGCGACACCCTGGTGATCGAGCCGTGGCGGGCCCGGGCCTTCCCCGTCCTCAAGGACCTCGTCGTCGACCGCTCCGCCCTCGACCGGGTGATCGCGGCCGGGGGCTTCGTCTCCGTGCCCACCGGCAGCGCTCCCGACGGCAACGTGATCCCGGTTCCCAAGGAGAACGCCGATCTCGCGATGGACGCCGCCGCCTGCATCGGCTGCGGCGCGTGCGTCGCCGCCTGTCCCAACGCGTCGGCGATGCTGTTCACCGGGGCCAAGGTCGCGCAGCTCGCCCTGCTGCCCCAGGGCCAGCCCGAGAGGTACATCCGCGTGCGCAAGATGGTCGCGGCGATGGACGAGGCGGGCTTCGGCAACTGCACGAACCACGGCGAGTGCGAGGCGGTGTGCCCGAAGGGCATCCTCCTCGACGTCATCGCGCGGATGAACCGGGACTTCCTGAAGGCGAGCCTCCTCGGCCCCGAGGAGAGATAGAGCGGCGGCGGGCCGGGGTAGCCGGGTAGGGGGAGGGGGAGGGGGACATCTGTGGGCTCGGTCGGTGTTACTCGAGAAGACTACGGAGCATCCAGGCGTTCTTCTCGTGGACCTGGAGGCGCTGGGTGAGCAGGTCCATCGTGACCTGGTCGCTCGCCCTCTCCGCCACGGGGAACGCCTCGCGCGCCGTCCTCGCGACGGTCTCCTGACCCTCCACGAGCTGGCGCACCATGTCGAGCGTGGCGGGGACGCCCGTCTCCTCCTTGACCGAGGAGAGGTTGGAAAACTGCGCGTAGCTGCCGGGGGCGGCGATGCCCAGGGCCCGGATCCGCTCGGCGATCAGGTCGACGGCCAGGGCGAGCTCGGTGTACTGCCCCTCGAACATCAGGTGCAGCGTATTGAACATCGGTCCCGTCACGTTCCAGTGGAAGTTGTGGGTCTTGAGATACAGCGTGTAGCTGTCGGCGAGGAGCTTGGCCAGCCCTCCCGCGATGGCCTCGCGGTCCTTGGCCTCGATCCCGATGTCGATCGCCGCTCCTCCTCCTGCCGTCTTTGCCATTGGAATGACCTCCGGAACCAGTATAAGCAACCCCCGTGCCTCATGGGCCCCCTCGAAGAACCAACCGCAGACGGGGTTCGACGTGTGTGTCGCCGGTGTCGGACCCCTCGCCGCGCACAGTCTGCGCGCCCCGCCCGGGACGGCGAAGACCCCGCGCGCCGCGGACGACCGGGGCCAAACGCCGCGCGGGAGAGCCCGGCGAGCGGATGAGGCGGCCGTCGTGACCGCCACGCCGGCGTCCGGAGTGCGGCTGGTCTGCGCCTCGCCCGCCGGCTCCTCGCTCCAGCCGCGCCAGAGGCCGACCACGAACCTGGCGAAGGCGAACACGCCGAGCAGGAAGACGCGGTCGCCCGGCTTCCGCATCGAGCGCAGCATCGGCTGCCACGGCCGCTCCACGAGCTCGGCGGCCGGATCGGCGGCGGGGGGCGCCACCGCCTCTGACTCGTCGATCCCGTCTCGCTAGCTCGCCGCGAGCACGCGGCGGAAGAGGACGTTGTTCTCGAGGTGGATGTGCTCCATGAGCTCGGCCTCGAGCGCGCCGAGCCGCAGGTAGAGGGCGCGCCACGTGGGGCAGGCCTCGTCGGGCGCGGTGAGATCGGCGGTGAGCGACCGCGTCCTGGCCAGGTTCTCCGCGTGGTCCTGGTGCTCGGACTCCATGACGTCGATCGGCCCCCTGGTCATGCTCCCGCGGCCGGCCCGGATCATCGGGAAGAGCACCTGCTCCTCCTTCGCGAGGTGCTCGAGCACGGCCCGGTGGACCTCTTCGAGGTGCGCGCGGATCCCGCGCGGGCAGCTCGCCTTGTCGGCGTGGCGCGACTCGACCTTGGCGGCGAGGGCGACCAGCTCCGGCAGCTCGTCGCGCAGGCGACGGTGGTAGTAGCCCACGAGGTGATCGATCAGCTCTTCGAGCGGCCGCTCGTCCCAGCGGGTGAAGTCGGGGACGACCCCCCGCTCGGATTCGATCTCGGCCAGGACCGAAGCGGGATCGACGCCCCGCGGCGCGCACGCCTCGGCGAGCGGACGCGCGCCGTGGCAGCAGAAGTCGAGGCCGTATCGGCGGAACACCCGCGACGCCGCGGGGAGGGTCACCGCGAGCTCCGCCAGCGTGGCCTGGGTCGTGGTCTGTGTGGACATTGTCGCCTCCTCGATCGAGGGCCTCGCGAGCCCCTCTGGTTGGAAGACGAGCACGGCGCTTGCCAGCATTTTCGACCTTGCGGTCTCAGCGACTTACGGGATCTGTTATGATCGCAACAACGAAAGGACGTTGTGAGAAGAGCAACGACGCTGTCGAGACGACAACTACCGGACGAGGACCACCCGCTGGAGGCCCTCCTCGGAATCGCCCGGGACCTGACGGCGTCACTGGCGGCCCGCGACCGCTACGCGCGCCTGATGGAGGCGATCCGGAGCGCCCTCCCGTGCGACGCGGCCTGCCTGCTGCGGCTCGAAGGGCGCGAGCTCGTGCCGGTCGCTGCCCACGGACTGCTCCCCCAGGCGCTGACGCGCCGCTTCGACCGCCTCGAGCACCCGCGGCTCGACGTCATCCTCCGCTCGAGCGAGCCGGTGCGTTTCCCCCCCGACAGCCCGCTCGCGGATCCCTTCGACGGTCTCCTCGTCGAAGACCCCCACGCGCTCCAGCACATCCACGCCTGCCTCGGCTGCGCGCTCACCGAGGGCGGGGAGGTGGTCGGCGCCCTGACCGCCGACGCGCTCGAGCCCCACGCCTTCGACGGCTTCGACTCGCGGTTCCTCGCCACGCTCGGGGCGCTCGCCGGAGCGGCGCTGCGGACCACGACCCTGATCGAGTCGCTCGAGCGGAAGGCCGAGCACCGCGGGCGCGTCGCGCGCGAGCTGCAGCGCCACGCCGTGGAGACGAGCGGCGAGATGATCGGGGCGAGCCCGGCCCTCGCGCGCCTGCTCGAGGAGATCGCCGTGGTGGCCGGCTCCGATCTCTCGGTCCTCGTCACCGGCGAGACGGGGGTCGGCAAGGAGCGGGTGGCCCACCAGGTCCACGAGCAGTCGCCGCGGCGCGACGAGGCGCTCATCCACGTCAACTGCGCGGCGCTGCCGGAGTCGATCGCGGAGAGCGAGCTGTTCGGCCACGTGGCCGGGGCCTTCACGGGAGCGACCCGCGACCGGGCGGGCAAGTTCGAGGTGGCGAGCGGCGGCACGCTCTTCCTCGACGAGGTCGGCGAGCTTCCGCTGACGCTGCAGCCGAAGCTGCTGCGGGCGCTGCAGAGCGGGGAGATCCAGCGCGTGGGGTCGGACCGCGTGCACCGCGTGGACGTGCGGGTGATCGCGGCGACGAATCGGGACCTCAGGCGCGAGGTCGAGCGCGGCCGCTTCCGGGCCGACCTCTACCACCGCCTGGCCGCGTTCCCCCTGCACGTCCCGCCGCTGCGGGCGCGCCGCGAGGACATACCGCTGCTCGCCTCGCACTTCGCGGACTCCGCGCGCCGGAGGCTGGGCCTGGGCCGAGTGCGCCTCGCCGAGGCGGTCCGCGCCCGCCTGGTCGCCGCCGAGTGGCCGGGCAACGTGCGCGAGCTCGAGAACGTCGTGGGCCGCGCCGTGCTCCGGGCCGCCGCCGGGCGGGAGCCCGCCGCCCCCGTCGTCGTCGACGTGTCCCACCTCGACCTCGGTCCCCCGTCCCCGGCCGCGCCCGCCGTCGAGGAAGCCGGGCGCGAGACCGGGCGTCCGGGCCCGCGCCCGCTGCGCGAGCGCGTGCGCGAGTACGAGCGCCGGGCCATCCGCGAGGCCCTGGCCCGCAACGGCGACAGCTGGGCGGCGGCCGCGCGCGAGCTGGGCCTGCACCGCAGCAACCTGCACCACCTCGCCCGACGGCTAGGCCTGCGGCGCGGCCGAGAGAGCTAGCCCTTCCCTCGTTCCCGCCCTTCACGCAGCGCCTCGAGCTCGGCGATCACCTCGAGGTCGCGTGGGCGCCCCGCCGCACGCTTGACGTGAATGAGCCAGTCGAGGTCGATGCATCGGCACTCGAGCCGCAGGACGATCGTGTGGGGAGGTTCTCTGGAGCGCGCCGGTAGACGACGTCGACGTCCTGGCTCAGACGGGCGGAGCCGTGCGCTCGGGCCGCCACGCCACCGACGAGGACGAACTCGACGCCTGCCTCGCCTCAGGGTCCTCAAGAACCCCTCGAGGTCACTCACTCCCCGGAAGCCTCGCGGGCGGCCCGGCGCCGCTCCTCCGCGAAGCGCTGGAGGCGTACGAGCTCGCGGACCCGCTCGTCCGGCGTGCGCGCGAGGTTCGCCCGGAGCGCGGCACGGAGCGAACGTCCCCTCGAGGTGGTCCTGCCGGCACCGCCAGGCGGCGCTCACCGATTCCGGAGCCCGGACTCCTTGACGCGACTCCGCCCGATCCGGTATAAACCGATCATCGTGACCATTCGTCCTCGCTGTCGGCGCCGCGGAATGCGAACCGGGCCTCCGGCTCCGCACGCGCTCGCGGACGGCTAGAGCGAGAGCGAGACGCGGAACACGAGGCCCGGAGCGACTGGCTCGCGGGCCTTTTTCTTTTTCGCGCACGGACGAGACGGCGGGACGAGAAGACGCGGGGGTGAGAGACACCATGAGCTTCGTCGGCGGACTCGAGTGCAAGGAGTGCGGTGCCCGCTATCCGGTCGAGCCGAGGATGATGTGCGACGCCTGCTTCGGGCCCGTCGAGGTCGTGTACGACTACGAGGCCATGCGCGCGGCCGTCACCCGCGCCCGCATCGAGGCGGGCCCGAGGTCGCTGTGGCGCTACCGCGACCTGCTGCCCGTCGACGGCGAGCCGGTCGCGGGCCTGCGCTCGGGATACACGCCGCTCGTGCGGGCGGACCGGCTCGCCCGGGCCCTCGGCGTGCGCGAGATCTACGTCAAGGACGACGGGGCGAACTACCCGACCTTCAGCTACAAGGACCGCGTGGTCTCGGTCGCGCTGACCCGGGCGGTGGAGTTCGGCTTCGAGACCGTCGGCTGCGCCTCGACCGGCAACCTGGCCCACAGCGTGGCCGCCCACGCCGCCGCCGCCGGGCTGCGCGCGCTCGTGCTGATCCCCCACGACCTCGAGGAGGGCAAGATCGTCGGGACCCTGGTCTTCGGACCCCGCATGGTGAAGGTGCGGGGCAGCTACGACGACGTGAACCGCCTCTGCACGCAGATCGCGGACCAATACCGCTGGGCGATCGTGAACGTCAACCTGCGCCCCTACTACACCGAGGGCGCCAAGACCCACGGCTTCGAGATCGCGGAGCAGATGGGCTGGCGCCTCCCCCGTCACACGGTCGTCCCCGTGGCCGGCGGCACCATCCTGCCCAAGGTCTGGAAGGCCTACCGCGAGCTGATCTCCCTGGGCCTCGTCGAGGACGACGGACCCCGCATCCACGCCGCCCAAGCGCAGGGCTGCAACCCGGTCGTCGAGGCAATCGAGACCGGAGCCGACCGCTTCCGCCCCCAGAAGCCGGCGACGATCGCGCGCAGCATCGCCATCGGCAATCCCGCCGACGGCGACTACGCCGTGCGCGTCGTGCGCGAGTCGGGGGGCTTCGGGGCGTCGGCGACCGACGACGAGATCCTCGACGCCGTGGAGCTGCTCGCGCGCACGGAGGCGATCTTCACCGAGCCCGCCGGCGGCACCACGCTGGCGGCGACGATCAAGCTGATCGCCGCCGGCCGCATCCCCCGCGACGAGTCGATCTGCGTGTGCATCACCGGAAACGGCCTCAAGACCGTCGAGGTGCAGCGAGGCCGGCTCGCCGAGGTGCCGGTGATCGAGCCCAAGCTCGCCGCCTTCGCCGAGCTCGCCGAGCCCGCGAGCGGAGCCACGGGGTGGGGGCAGGAGACGGG
>Ga0256867_10000380_pt1 | contig 17568 bp, 22 predicted proteins | sample RVTome_15_FD_185939 | JGI IMG/M metagenome (GOLD analysis project Ga0256867, IMG submission 185939) | Soil microbial communities from uranium-contaminated site in the Upper Colorado River Basin, Wyoming, United States - RVT150D86 (HiSeq) ... | reverse complement strand
CTGCACAGCACGCGCGAAGCCCGCCCAATGCGCTGGGCGCGAGGGCTCTGGCACGATGAGATCGAGGGTGTGGCCGATGGCCGCCGCCGCGCTGTACCCGAAAAGCGCCTCTGCTCCGTGGTGCCACACGCGGATTACCCCAGCACCATCGGCGAAGATGACGGCGTCAGGGGCGTTCGCAATCAGCGCTGCTTCCAGTGGGGTAGCCTTCACGCCAGGGATCCTCTCCCCGGAGATGAACGGTCATGAAGAAAATGATTTGGATCTTTCCTCTGCGCCTCTGACGCCTAACGTCGCCAGTGAGCTGCTGGCCACAGGTGATCACCCCGACGAACAGGAAAAACCCATGCTGTGGCCAGTCAGCTCGACTGGTTTGTTAGGTCAGGGATGCGGCATTGCAAGACTGGCCACTTTGTTTTCCAACGGAGTCTGACCCTATTGATTCCGTCATTCCGTGCTTAGGCGTTCACGTCTCTTGCGACCGGATAATGCCATTCTACGTGAATGTTCTTCTTGGGGTTGATGCCGCATACCACTACAATGCGTTTGTCGTCTGGATAACGCTCTTTTTTGTATTCGATCAGATCGTTGATCATCGATTTCCAATCGCCCGACCTCAGCTCGGCCCAAAGAGCGGGCCTAGATTTCTCGAACGTCCTGAGGATTCTTCGGCACTCAACGTCGGTAAAGGTTTCGCCGAGGGCTCGATTCCATGCAACGTGTGTGAGCAATAGGGTCGCGTGGGCTGCCTCAGAAGACGGGATGGCTTTGGGCACTCTGAACAAGGTCAGGGCCATTTCCTTGAAGATGTCCGACATCTTAGCTTTGTTTTCCAACTGGGCTTCTCCTGGATTTTGTCTGTACAAATCATGAGGCCTAACTTGGTATTAGGCGCTATTGCACCGGCGCGTGCTCCCCATACCGCATGGGGTATTTGGGTCAGCAAATTCTGCACAGTTTTTCCTCTGACGCCGAACGTAGTATTCGACGACACCCAGTCGTCGAACATTGTCGTCAATGGGTTTTGACAACCATGTGGCGTCGAACATCGTTCTGGCAGGGATTATAAGACTGAGAGTCGTCGAGCACAATAACGCCCAACAAAAGGGTCGAATTGGTTATATAACGAGGGAAAAACAGTCACGTCCTGCTTGAGCACGAGATGCGATGTAGAAGTAGACATGTTGTCGAAAATACGGTAGGCGGGTTTAGACGACAGGATACAGCAGAACATACCTCTATCACGTCTTTGACGACTCGGGGTCGTCGAACACACGATGTGGCGGGTTTAGACGACTGAGGATCGTCAAACATAATGCTTTACGACCATGGATACTTATTTTATACTGCGCATTTGAGTAGTATAGGACAATCATTTCTTCATAAGGGACCACGGAGGCACATGGTAGAGTCAATCAGTGGCGGGAGAAGATTCATGCAAGCGAGAGCAGCGGTGATGCCCGAGCGTCATGGACGCTGGACAATGGAAACACTCGAGGTGGCCGAGCCGGGACCGCAGGAGGTTCTGGTGCGCGTGGTGGCGAGCGGCATTTGCCAAACCGATGTGCACGCGCGTGACGGATTCTTTCCGATCCCATGTCCGGCGGTGTACGGTCATGAAGGCGCCGGCGTGGTCGAGCGGGTGGGCAGTGCAGTGACGACGCTGAAGCCCGGCGACCATGTGATTATGGCGAATCCGTCGTGCGGCGAATGTCCCGATTGTCTCGCGGGCTTCGAGGCCTACTGCAGCAAAGCGCCCGTGCTCAAGCAAAGCGGCTATCGCGCAGATGGCACATCGCTTAGCTTTAGTCGTGGTCATGACCCCATCTACGGCTCGTTCTTCCAGCAATCCTCGTTTGCGAGCGTCACGATCGCCATGGCCCGCAATACGATTCGGGTGCCGAACGAGGCGCCACTCGACATTCTGGCGGCCTTCCCGTGCGGTGTGAACACTGGCGCTGGCGCAGTCATGAACGTGCTCAAACCGCAGCCCGGCGACTCGTATGTGGCTTTTGGCACGGGGACGGTTGGCTTTGCGGGGCTACTCGCTGCCAAGCTCTCGGGCTGCGACCCCATCATTGCAGTCGACTTGTTCGACGAGCGCTTGGCCCTCGCACGCAATCTGGGGGCAACGCATACCGTGAATGCCAAGGACCCGCAGCTTATCGACAAAGTTAGGCGACTTGCAGGCAGGCGTGGCGCACAGTTTTGCCTCGAAGCAGCGGGATTCCCCGAGGCACTACGAGCAGCCGTGGAGGTGCTCGCACCGCGCGGTACAGCTTGCCTTGTGGGCAGCGCGCGGGCGGGCGTCGATGTGCACCTGGAGATGAGAACCCTGCAACAGGGCCGCATGGTGCGCGGTTGCGTCCAAGGGGAAAGCGACGTGCAGACCTTTCTGCCACACCTGATTGCCCTCTACCGCGCCGGCAAGCTGCCGATTGAGCGGCTGGTGCGGCACTATCCGCACGCGGCGATCAATGACGCCGTCGCGGACATGCTGGCAGGAACCACTATCAAAGCCGTGCTGCAGATGGGTACCGTCTAGTTTCCACCCTCATTCCGATAAACTCAATCGGCCTACACCCCGGTCCACTCGAAGGCTAGGTTGGCGTAACGGACGAACACTGTGCCGCCGGGGGCAGCCAGGGGCCCGTTGGCCGCGAGGAGGGCGAGGGTGTGTTGTTCGCCGGGGGTCGCGTTATCGGTGATTAAAACCCGTTGGGGCACGTTGAACCCCTGAATCGCACCCCGGTCCCGGTTGCACTCGCCGTCGATCCACAGCTCCCCGTAATCGTCGATGCAGGTTTCGAACTGCACCCTGACCCCCTGGACGGGATGTCCGTCAACCTCGTGGGGGAAGGTCACCTTGATGCGGTACCACATGAAGCTGAAACCGTGGGACATGCGCTCCGTCAGGTCGTGACAGATCTCCCAGCTCGAATCGTCGTAGTCGGCCAAGCGGGCGGGGCTGCCCTCGGCCTGTTCCACCAAACCCTCATTGGGTTGGCCGGGCACGTACCCACGGGCGTACTTCCAAGTCCCTTTGACCAGTGCTTGGCCGGAGGGCTCTCCCAGATACACGGTTGCTCTTGGCATGTGTTCTCCTAATCACACGATGATTCATGAGGCGTTCGTCGTCCCTATGTTCCGTCGTCAACGCTGACGGTGATGATGGCGTTGGCGATGAGCGTGCCGTCGCTGCCGTCCTCGTTGAGCAGTTCCAGACCGCCCACCACCACATCCACGTTGGCGCGGCCGTGAGGCAACGACTTCGCAACCTCATCGACATTCACCTTTTCCGGGCGCGGCGCTCCGATGGTCACGTTGACAATCATATCGTCAGCGGTTGCACCCACCAGCCGGGCGAACCCAAGACTGCTGTGGTGAATGGCGTCAAAGACGGCGCGCTTGGCCGCTAGAGTGTAATCCAGGCCGTGGACATCCACACCCATCCCCATTTCCGTCACGCAGCGAACCAATGCCATTGTCCCACCTCCAGACCTGTCAGTTGCTTTTGGAGTTGCACTGTCCTTCTTGGACGCTTCTTGGCAAAATCTGCGGTCATTTAACGGCAACCGCCCTCACAAGTCAAGTGGAGTAGTAGCCAACGGAGTGCCGGCATTGGCGAGCGGGCGGAAAGGATGAGGTGTGGCGACACAGACGATGAGATGCAGGCAGGCGCTCCTCTGGACAGTCCTGGAATAACCCTGTATTCTGGCGCATATGAAGCCCTATGAAGACCTCACACCGTCGGCAAATGCGTCGATCGTCAAGGAGAGAGCGAGGCATGATGGCAGAAGCATTTTCTCATCCCTTTATGTATTGGGTCGGCATGAATACTGCCCCCAACACGGACGCCGCCGCGTTAGCGGCGTTTAACACGTTCTACAGCAAGACGCATCTTCCCGAAGTCGTGGCCAGCAACCCCGGGTTTGTGCGCGGCTGGCGCTACGAGCTGCTCCAGCCGGACCCGCGCGGGGATTTTGGACCCAGGTGGCTGGCGGTCTATGAGATGGACGGAGAAGCCGCGGCGCACGCCTATGCGCAGCGCCATGACGGTGCTCCGGAAGGGCGGCCCACCTACACACCGGGACCCGCAGCTTGGCAGGAGAGTCAGAGTATGTGGCGGATGATCTGGAAACGCCTGTCCTCATGTGGGAGCGCCAGCCAGCCACCCCACTCCATCTTCATGGTCGGTATGAATATTCCGCCCGACACGGATGCCGCCGGGCTGGCTGAGTTCAATGCATTCTACACGAACATCCACGTGCCAGAAGTGATGGCGCACAGAGGATACGATCGCGGCACGCGATTCGAACTCTACCGCGCGTTCCGCCATCCGGAGCCGGGATGTCCTAGATTCTGCGCCATATACGAGGCCGATGAAACCACGACCGCAGCCACTCAACAAGCCCGCAGCAACCCCCAGTCAGGCCGTAGCCCGCTGTCGTCGGGGCCACCCACCTGGGAGAAGCATGACACCCTGTGGCGGCTTGTGTACCGCCGCATCGAGCTATAAGCGGGAGGCTCATCATAAACGACTCCGCAGCCGGCGCTTGGACTACGCTCGAGTCGACAAGACGGGCAGTGCGGCCTTATTCGGCCGAGAGGGCTCAGCATGAAAGCGAATCGATATGCCTTTGATGCAGCGGCGCGTGAAGTACTCTATCGGGTAATTTCCGCCCGGCGAGATGTTCGAAACTACCGCCCTGAGCCCATCCCAGATGAGGTGCTCTGGCGGATTCTAGAGGCCGCCCACCAGGCGCCAAGTGTGGGCTTCATGCAGCCTTGGAATTTTCTTCTGATTCGCGATCAAACTCTCAGAAAAAAGGTGCATGCCAACTATGTCGAGGTCAATCGCCGCGCCGCTACGGCCTATAAGGCGGACACCAACCTGCGCTACCGGTCTCTCAAGCTCCAGGGGATCCTGGACTCTCCGCTCAATCTCCTCGTGACCTGTGATCGGGCACGGGGAGGACCCGCTGTCTTGGGGCGTATGACGATGCCAGAGACCGATCTTTACAGCACATGCCTTGCCATTGAAAATCTTTGGTTGGCAGCCCGCGCCGAGGGGCTTGGCGTCGGTTGGATGAGTATTGCAGAGCCCGAGTGTCTGCGGCAAATCTTTGACTTGCCAGAGTCGGTTGTGCCGGTCGCCTATTTGACGCTGGGCTGGCCGGTTGAGATGCCGGACGAGCCGCTCTTGGCAAGAGTGGGGTGGCGTCAGCGCACGTCTCTTGCGGACTTGGTTTTTGAGAATAGTTGGGGGGTTGTGGCCTCGAAGTCCACCGCACGTGAGACCGCCCCAGCTACGGCGTCCGGAGAGGTGGTGACGCTTGAGAGCGGCCGGGCACGACGGGCGCGGCTCACGCGACCGCCTGGTAGTTTGGGTCGCCTGGAGGGATGGAGTGAATGGCTGGCCAATCTTCAGGGCTTGGAGCACCCTCGCGTCGAGCGTCGTTGGCTGCTGCTTTTCGCTGGCGACCACGGTGTGACGGAGGAGGGGGTAAGTGCTTACCGACAGGAAGTCACAGCCAAGATGGTCTATCAGTTCGTCGCAGGTGGGGCGGCAGTCAGTGCGATTGCTCGCCAACACGGAATTCAGGTACGGGTGGCGGACCTCGGTGTCGACCACGACTTCTTGGGAGCCAGGGGTGTGGCGGACAAGAAGGTGCGAAGAGGGACGCGGAACTTCACCCGAGAGGCCGCGATGACCCGCGAGGAGTGCCAGCGCGCCATCAATGCGGGGGCCGAGCTAGTAGCAGAGCTGGCTGACGTGGACCTGTTGGCGGTGGGGGAGATGGGCATTGGTAACAGCACATCGGCTTCAGCCTTGGCGGCGGCTCTACTGGGCCTCTCGGCATCTGCAGTGGTTGGAATCGGGACGGGGGTTGGACCCAGCACCATGCAGCACAAGGTGCAGGTGATCGAAGCCGCGCTCGCTCTGCATCGCGACGAGTTGACGGATCCCACGACGGCCTTGGCGTGTCTTGGGGGCTACGAGATTGCGGGCATCGTGGGCGCGCTCGAGCAGGCGGCCCGGCAAGGGCTGGCAGTGGTCTTGGATGGCTTCATCACGGGCGTCGCGGCCCTCGTCGCGGTGCGGCGGGAGCCCAGCGTGTCGACGATCCTCATGGCTGGGCACCGGAGTGCCGAGCCAGCCCACGAAGAGGTCTTGAAGGCCCTGGAATTAGAGCCAATTTTAGAACTCGACATGCGGTTGGGTGAGGGTTCAGGAGCCGCCCTAGCGATGGCGTTGGTGACCACCGCCTGTCGCATCGACAGCGAGATGGTCACCTTTGAAGAGGCGGGGATCGAGGACGCCGAGCGCGAGGGTGGCCGAGACTAAGGGATCTCCCGATCACAAGTGCGTCACGCTGCCTTGCCAGCGTTCATTGTCGTATTTTTTTGTGCGGAGTGATGGATACTGAAGATGATCGAGTAAAAATGCGAGTTGTTTATCAAAAGCCCGTTGAGCCGATGCTCGGTTTGTCCTAGAGCCTTGGTTTCGAAGACGGCCAGCTCATGGAGCAGATCGTCACGGTCAAAGCCTTCATGAAAGTTATCCCGGAGAAACCCCATACTTGGCATGGCGCCATTTTCGTGGTATATTTTATATAAATCTACCAAGCGTTTGGTAGAAAAATATCTACTGTAACAACCAAGGCCAGTGCATGGGTGGGATCAGCTAGCACGAGCGAGCTCATCGGTTTGCATCTCCTACGCCCGCACCGCATCACACGATGCCAACACGAGCTAGAGTACAAAGCGCATGGGTCGTAATCAGCGCTAACTCCTCTCGCTAACGCCACTGACCTCCACAAAGGAGGCACCTTATGCAACAGGTCCTTGAAACGCCAGGCATTCAGGACGAAGAACAACCTTATGTCGCTATAGAAGATAGCCCGGCATCGATTCCCTCACATGAGCGAGCAGCAGCGGCAACAGAAAAGCCCTATCAACCGATCACCCTGCTGCGCTCTGTTATGTCAGTATTCACCGGGTCCAAGCCTGAATACATACCGGAGGAATACAGCGCCATAATAAAGCGGCAAGAAACCCCCATTGACCACCTCTGCCGCACAGACCCCTATCTCTGTATCAGAGCCCTCTCCGGTTAGCCAGGAATGACCAGCCAACCCGAGCCCCATGAGGGCTTGGGGGCCGTGGCATTCGCTGTAATCGGCGGTGCCGCGGCATACCTTTTCCCGCATGTTCCTGAATGACAAAACCTCGCGCATTGGCGGAGTCTGTCACACATTATAGCGCCTTTCCTACACCATGAAATTGCGTTCACCCTCGTGTTCGTCGCTTAGTTTTCAAGACACTGTATCAAGATGTCAGACATCCCTGTAAAAGTACAGCGTGAAAACACCTGTTGTGATCGGCGCCCGCCTTTGACAACCATCGTGGCGACGACTTATCATGCGGCATCGGAAACAGGGCTGTATCTGATTGAAAAAAACATGAACCCACATACGATGACGCAATCGACATCTGAAACGATCAGCGCCTGCGTCAAGAAAAGGGGAGACCATGAGTGTTCAGATGGGCGCGTTTTTTCCCACCCGCGACATGCCGGCTGACCGAGTCGCCATCCGCGACTGGGCGCAGGCGGCAGAGGCGATTGGCTTTGATTTTTTGGAGGTCTCGGATCATGTCCTCGGGGCCGACCGCGCAGCGTTGCCCGATTTCGAAGGGCCTTATGATGTGGACGATTCTTTCCATGAGACCTTTGTCACCCTGGCCTACATCGCGGCGGTGACCGAGCGGGTCGGACTCGCGAGCGGGGTATTGATTCTCCCCCAGCGCCAGACAGCCCTCGTGGCCAAGCAAGCGGCGCAGCTCGATGTCGTCTCCGGCGGTCGGTTGCGGCTTGGCGTTGGTGTCGGGTGGAACCCGGTGGAATATGAGGCATTAGGCCAGGACTGGCGGGTGCGCGGCCGGCGCCAGGCCGAGCAGATCGAACTCATGAATCAGCTCTGGACCAACCGGACGGTCACCTTTGACGGGGCGTTCGATCGCGTGCACCACGCCGGTCTCAATCCACTGCCCATCCAACAGCCCATCCCGATCTGGTTTGGCGGAGGCGTGGAGCCGGTTCTGCGGCGCGCTGCGAAATATGGACAAGGTTGGATTCCGCTGGGTCAGCCGGACGAGCAGACCGAGGGCCAATTGGAGCGGCTCCGCAACTACCTGCGGGCCGAGGGGCGCAATCCGAAAGCGTTCGGCATTGAGGCCTGGGTGCGCAGTGGCATCGGCGGACCAGATCAATGGCGGACTGCAGCCGAACGCTGGGCGGCGCTTGGGGCCACCCACGTGACGTTCTACACCTCGGGACAGGGCATTGGCGGGGTCGAGCACCAGATCAAAGCGATGCGGCAATTCCGCGATGCCGTGCCATAAGCACCGAGCTTGCCGTTGCTTGGAAAGGTGCTGAGAGCCCCAAGTATTCAGGGGTTACAGGGCTGGGTGAGCATCGCCCGCCAAGCTCTGTTGTGGGCTTCACGCAGCGGTCGTGTCTTCGGCGTTGCGTTCCAAACAGGCGATCAAAAAATCGGTCGTCATCACGTCGCCAAAGGTCCGGTAAAACGACACCAGCGTGGCATTGTGCTCCTCGTCCGTGTGGGCCGCATTCGCATCGCTGACCATGATCGTCCGAAAGTTGAGCATCATCGCATCGCGGGCCGACGACTCGCAGCATACATTCGTTACCGTACCCACAATGATGACCGTGTCATAACCCTGGGTCCGGAGTCGTTCGGGAAGATCGGAAGAGCCCTGAATGAACGCCGAGTAGCGGGTCTTCAGCACACGCTCGTCCTCTGGTTGGACGTCGAGTTCAGCCCATAGTTGATGCCCCGGACTTCCCTCTCGCATGGCTGCGCTACGCTGCTGATCTTTCTCGGGCAAGGTCATCTCGTGCAGGTGAGACCAACTTGCCAGGCAACCGTCGTCATGTGTGTTCTGGACCCAGAAGACCCGACCACCCGTGCGGCGCACGCTCTGGGCAATCCGGTTGACATGGGGCACGATCTCAATCGCCGTGTAGCAAAGGGAAAACGCCACGCCCTCCATCATAAAGCCATTCTGGAGATCGACCACGACCAGGGCCGTGGTCCTGGGGTCGAGATCGGCATGAGGGTGGGGCGTGCCCCGCCGCTCCACCACCGAGTCAATCACATGTTGGGGAATGTGCACCGCATGCATCTCTGTGTCCTTTCTGGATAACGGATCTGTAGGCCGATACTCACCGGTGGGATTATGTCATGGGTGGGGGAGGATGGGCAACCAGTTGACCATGCCATCGATATCCCCACTGCCTAAAAACCCTGCGAGAAGTTGAGCGAGTCCATCCATTCGATAGGAGGCTGGTCATGTCTACTGACTTTGATTTAACCCGTAAAGTCGCGATTGTGACGGGTGGTAACGGCGGCATCGGTTATGGGATCGCCTGTGGTCTAGCGCGGGCCGGGGCGAGTATCACGGTGGCGGCCCGAAACCCCGACAAAACGACACAGGCAGTTGCGGCTCTACGGGAACTCGGGGCTGAGGCAATCGGCGTGACGACCGATGTGCAAAATGAAGCCTCAGTGCACGCGATGGTCAAGACGGCTGTGGACACTTTCGGTAGAGTCGACATTTTGGTCAATAACGCCGGGATCAATGTTCGCAAAGCGCCTCAGGACTATACGCTGGATGAATGGCAAGAGGTGATCAATACGAACCTGACAGGTGTCTTTCTCTGTTGCCGTGAGGTTTATCCGCACCTGATTAAAGCAGGCGGCGGCAAAATCATTAATATCGGTTCCATGACCTCGATTTTCGGAAGCAGCGTGTCACCTGCATACGCCGCAACCAAGGGGGCAGTGGTACAATTCACCAAGAGCCTGGCCATCTTTTGGGCAGCGGACAACATCCAGGTAAACGCCATTCTCCCAGGGTGGATCCACACCGACCTCACAGCCGGGTCGTCCTCCGATCGATACAATGCCATCAAAGCCCGCATTCCGCATGGACGCTGGGGAGAACCGACCGAACTGGCAGGGACAGCGGTGTTTCTCGCCAGTCGCGCTTCGGATTACATCAATGGCATTGCACTCCCGGTTGACGGGGGCTATACATCCAGATGAAGCTTGTAGAGTCAAAATGTAAGATGTCGTGACACGGGTGAGCCCAGAGATGAACCGGAAGAATCTGCTGGAGCCGGTCTTCGAGTCAGTGAACAACGAACCCCGGCTTCGCAACGAGTATCTGGGTGCAGAAAGCAGCTCAGTTCCACGTGACGGGTAGACGCTTGAGCGAGCGCAGGTTGATGGTAGGATGGTATTCCAACCTCTCCGTTTGCAACTCGAAAGCGGGAAACCGCTCCACGAGAGCTCGGAAGGCCTCTTGGCCCTCCAACCGCGCCAAGGTCGCCCCCAGGCAATGATGCACCCCAGAGCCAAATGCCACATGGCGGTTCGGATACCGCGTGATGTCAAACGTGTCCGGCTTCTCAAACGCGGCCGGATCCCGATTGGCGGCAGAGATGAACCACCGCACGCGGTCATCTTTGCGAATCGGCTTGCCGCCCAGGTCGACATCTTCCGCCGCGATGCGCTGAATCGACTTGACGGAGGAATCGTAGCGCAGACACTCCTCAGTGGCCGATTTCAATAGTTGCGCCGGGTTCTGTTTGAACCGTTCCCATTGCTCAGGATGGCGGATGAAGGCCAGAGTTCCATTACAGATCAGGTTGATCGTGGTTTCGTGCCCGGCCACGAGCAGTAACGCGGCGTTGGCCAACACCTGATTGCGGGTGAAGACCCCGGTTCGTTCCCCCTGGGCCAGCACCGACAGCAGATCGTCCCCGGGATCGGCCATCCGCTCTTCGATCAGGGGCGACAAATACGCCGTGAGCCCTTGGGCGCCTTCGGAGTAGATTCGCAAGCGATTGGGTTCACTCCGATTCAGGAACAGAAGCTTTTCGGCCAACTCCCGGATGTAGGGCCGGTCCTCACGCGGCATGCCCATCATCTGGGCGATCACCAACAGGGGCAGCGGGATGGCAAAATCCCGCATGACATCCATCTGCCCTTTCGCCTCGGCCTCATCCAGCAGCTCTTGAATGGCGGATTGGACCATTGGGCGCCAGAGTTCCATAGCCCGCGGATTGAAGTACCCGTGCATGACCTTCCTCATGTCCAGGTGCTCGGGGCGGTCGTGCTGGATAAACCGGTCCGCCTGGTACTCCCGAATGAAGTGGTACAACTCCATGTCCGATTCGTCGATTTGGGGATACGGCGGCCGGGGGTCGCGCTTGAACACTTCCGACGAGAACAGCTCATGATGCCGAATCAGCCACACCACTTCCTCGTAACTGGTGACAATCCATACTTCGTACGTCTCGTTCCAGCGGACCGGGTCTTCCTCCCGCAGACGGGCAAAATAGGGGTAAGGATCGTTGACAACGTCTGGAGTAAACAGGTCGTCACTTATTGCGGTAGCCATAACACCTCCAAGATCCAAGAGAAGGTACCGACTCGCAAGCCTGTACAACCGCGGCTCACACCCAAAGTGAACGTCGTCAATCCTCGGTGAGTAGCATTATAAGAGCAGAGTTTAAGGGGGTCAAACTAGTATAGCTAGCCGCCAATCTCAGGACGGCCAATAATGGCAAACACAACTGCCAATAAAAGGGACTGAATAATCCAGCCAATCGCACAGACCCCCACCGCACGCCAGGTGCTCTGGTAGTCGAGTGCTTGCCGCACCGCAATGACCATGGCTATCAACATCCAAATCGAGGCAATGAGGAACACGATCCCTGTTAAACCCGGGATAATGCCAAGCACTCGAATAAGGCCGGGTGAGCTCGAAAAGCCAATAGTCCGCAGCAGCTCTCCAGGATTCGATTGGGTCTGCTCCTCGGGAAGGAATTTGACCCCAATGAAATACGTCAAATACGCCCATACGTACCACCCAATGAGCGCTGCAAGCGCTCCAAAGATGACGCTACCCAAGCCGCCCATGGTAATACTTCCAATACCAGCGGCAAGACTCGAAAGGACCACAACCAGGACGGCCTGGCCCATCGCCCCCGTATCGGCCTCAACCTCTTCATAGAGGTTCGCATCGAGTTTCGCTGCACGGACCATCCGGTCGGTCAGAGCTGTCATCCTCTTCCCCTATCTTTTGACAGAATTGTCGAGTTCAGTGGCTGAATCCGGCGTGACCTCAGTTATGCGGAAGGGCCCGGCATTCCCCCTTTGATGCCATTGTCGCCACCACCATGAGAACCGGCATTCCTACAAAGTGCTAGCAACTCTAGAGACTGCGGCTGACGCCCCCTGCTCGATGGGTTCCCCGTGTCCAAAGAACGCTTTGTTAAACGTGAGCGCTGCCAACTTTTTGACGCTTTCATTGGCCTGGTCCATGTCGGCGGTGTACTGGGGATTCGCACCGGTCAATTGGCCACCCATGTTGACCATTGCATCCCCTAGCACCATGAGGGAACCCACTGGGTCATACACACAGATGTGGCCCGGCGTATGGCCCGGCGTGGCAATGATCTGCAGACCGAAGACGTCATCACCGTCTCCGACTGCCTTGATGGTGCGAGGCGACTGAATCTTCGCAATATCCGCTTCACCGGCATAAACCAAAGCCTTCGGCGCCGCTCTCAGCACCTCCCCCATGCTGCCGACATGGTCGCGATGGTAGTGAGTCAAGATCACATGCCCCACCGCCTCCCAGCCCAGGCCAGCCGTCTTGATAACCTCGCCAAATTTCTCGCCATTGTTCGGCAGGCCGGTGTCCACAATCGCGGCTTCCTTGCCCCGCACCAGCACATAGGAACTGACGAAATCCATGATCACGCGGGTGATTTGCACCGGATCGCGCGTCTGCGCCTGCGCGACACTCCTGGCGAGGCGATCGTCCCCAAGGGCAATGCTCAATCCCTTGCGCCCGAGGCCAAACGTCACCTCTGCCCACACCACAAACGTCCCTTGCGCCATCTGTGCCAACCAGGCGCGCCGTCCGATTTGTTGAATCTGTCGCATATCAGACCTCCAGGTTGAATAGGGTCCGTTAGTTCGCGAGTTGGCCCCAAACCTCGTGCAGCTTCAAACGGCAGTTGACCTTATCATCTTTGCAACCAGGGGGCAATCAGGGCGGGTGAAAGAGAGGGACATCAATAGACATGGGCTGTGGTGCACGAATCGACTTGACCCTTCCGGCAAGCTTCGAGCCGGCTTCGGTGAAGCGGACGAGGTTGCGGCTGACAAACCACTGATATATCATAGAATCATAGGATTACGAGAAATTTCTAACCGCCGTCCTCTACCGCTGGCGCGACAAGGCGTATTCACAGGTTTCCATCGCATGTCTCACATGGGAATGGAAAGGAACGGGTCATGGACGAGATCGGACTGTTTGAAGCCATCTACAGCCAACGACAATTCACCCGCTATAAACCGGATGCGGTTCCGCGGGAGGTGCTTGACAAGATGATCGACGCCGCCACCAAAGCCCCAAACGGTGGCAATACCCAGCCGTGGGAGTTTATTGTCTTGACGGAGCGCAAGATCGTCACCCAGGTCGGTGAACTCTACCGTGACGCCTGGCTCGGAGCCATGGGGGCCGAGCCCGCACCGGATGAGTCCTCCATCTATCGGGCGGCTCGCTACCTGGCGCATCACATGCCGGAGGTTCCGGCGATGATTCTGGTCTGCGCCGACCACATGTTGGGCTCAGGCCCCTACACGCCAGGCGAACCGATTGAGCGGGGCCGCTATGCGTCGTCGATCTGGCTGGCAGTGCAAAACCTTTTCCTGGCGGCACGGGCTCTGGGTTTAGGAACGCGCCTGACCACTGCGTTTCTGCGCCGCGAGGCTGATCTGAAAGAACTGTTGGGTATTCCGGAGCATGTGGAGCCGATGGCACTCATTCCGGTGGGGTACCCACAAGGGAATTTTGGACCGACGACGCGCCGCCCAGCGGCGGCGGTCACGTCCTATAACCAATACGGCAACCGATGAGATTATTGCCGCCTATGTCGGCAACCCTTTCTGCTCGAAAAGAGCATAGAGATCCCGTACGGACAGTCCCAATTCAGCCGCAACGGTACGGAACGTCATTTCCCCACGTCGATAGCGTGCATGCAGTCGGCGGACGGCTTCATCGTAGCCCGCTTCGATCAATTCTCGCACCACAGCAGTCTCAGTCTCGTGACGTTGCGCTTTGAGCCGATTAACGTATTGAGTAATTTCGCCTATGGGTTTGATTGGGAATAGTTCCCGCACAATCTCCGAGAACGTCTCCACCCGCCGAGAGTGTCTCACCTGCATGCCTCGTCAGGCATTTACCAGCGGAGGCATGTCGGTTGTGCACGCCGATTTATGATCAGCGCTGGGAAATCGTGTACTGATGCCCCTCTCGAAGCAAGCAGATCATCTCACTGGGCCGATCAACAATCACGGCAAACAAGCGGGTGATGTCACGGCCAAGCACGCATATGTCAAGGGCTTCGAACTCAGTGACGGCGGCATATCGTCCCCGAAACGTCACCTTGCCGTCCCCTTCACGACTGAGCCGGATGCGTGTTTCGACAAACACCGCATCGGCCATGCCGCCGACACCACTGAGGTGATGTGGGCTCGCAACCGCTTGGAGTCCAAGCACTCTCAAGACAGGGGCACTGAACACGGTACGATCCGCACCCGTATCAACTAAAAACTCGGCCGCTTGCCACAAGCCCGCGCCCGTCAAGATTTCACCACGGACGATAGGCCGCACGACTCCATCGTCGTAGAGATGCCACTCACCGCTAATGCGCATAGATGCGATCCAGCTTCTCCCTGGGGATATAGCGGAGAAAGCGTCCGTCATCGTCGGGGTGAGCTTTGGTGGCCAGCTCCAGCACTTCTTCAGGGGTGTCCGCGACAAACACTTCCTCTCCAGCGACACAAATGCACTTGCCGCGGTAGCGCGAATAAATCTCCGCAACATGTGCCTGCAACCACGCGGCGTTGCGATCGAAGCGCTCGCGTTGCGCGTGTGCTTTGGCAAGCTCCTCAGGATCGGTGACTTCTTCCATAACTACTGGAACGTGTTTGTCTGTCATCGTCATATCCCCATGCCGAAAAACCACATGGCTACCTGAAAAACCACGTTTCCAGGTCATTTCGGTGCCACCTTGCCATCATACAAGCATACATACCTCAACATTTCATGACAATGATCACTCCGCCTCTCCTCATCTATGCTCATAGTGGGCAGGGATATCCTGTGCACGAATCTTTAACTCCTGCTCGGCTTTCTTGAACAGACGATTCATCACCTCAGCGCACGCTTGGTCGAACACCACGATCTGAAATTGTGAAAGCATGTGCATCGTCTCCTGTAACCTCTCATGCGCGTGAGGGGCCTGGGCAGGAGATGCTTTCAATGCAAAATCACAACGTCCCCGCAACACCTCGGCCACCACGACCGACGGGAGCGCAATTTCCCTCCACGGAACGCGCAACAGATGCGCTCTCAGAGTGGCATGTCCTTGACCAAAATAGCGCAAGATATTGGCGTCCCAAAGATACATGTGCTTTATTTCGTCCCTCGGGTCGCCTCACGATTATCCTCAATCTCATCAAATAAGGCTTCCCAGGTCGCATCATCTTTCGCGATGCCAAACCACTCCCATGGAATATCCTCATGTGTCGAAGCCTTAGGGAGTTGGGGGACATCCACCTGGACGATTTCGCTCCGGCTCAAGATCTCGTTTATCGCCTCACGGGCCAAGCGAATGGCGTCATCTCGCGTATCTGCTTCAACCGTACAATCGGGCAGTGCTGGAACGGAGACGTGGATACCGCCTTCCGATTTCTCTATCAGCAGAATAGTATATTTCATCGCACACCATCCTCTCGCCGTGCCACAAACGCCATCCTTCTTATCATAGCATGCTCACACACAAGAATCAGGCATAGTACAAGCACTTCCATTGCATCCCCGTATAGAGGACCCACAAGGACCCACAAGACGAGGTTCAAGCCACGACAATGGCCCAGTGTGCACTTTAGACCTCGCTTGGGCATCGAGAGGTGCGGTAAGATACCTACTCGAACTTTACAACGGTCATCAGAACGAGAGGAACAGAAATGCCTATCAGCGAAACTACGGATACCGGCCCTAGCCTCGCCTTTGTCGGCTGTGAAATCAGCGCTGGCGCCGATGTCGGGGCGGGCGGCGGTTCGGGCCATACGCAGGCGCAGGGCCGCCGCGAGGTCGTCGTGAGTGGCAAGCGGGTCAAGACCATTGACGTGCATGCGCATTGCATCGTCCCGGAGGCGGCGCAGCTGATCAATCATCCGCTCGAAGCGCCGGGTCTCCTGTGGTCCAATGTCGGCGACCGTCTGGCGCAGATGGATCAAACAGGCGTCGATGTCGAGGCGCTCAGCATCAATCCATACTGGTACCGGGCCGAGCGCGATGCCGTCGCCGAATTGATCCGGGTCCAGAATGAGACCCTGGTCGAGTTCTGCGCCTCGCAGCCGGATCGGTTCGTCGCCTTTGCGACCGCGGCATTGCAATATCCCGACCTCGCCGCCGAACAGGTCGAGCAGGCGGTCAAGACGCTCGGCTTCCGCGGCATTGGCGTTGCCGGTAGCGTCGCCGGCGAGGATCTCGCCAACCCGAAATTCCACCCGTTCTGGGCCAAGTGCGAAGAGTTGGGGGTGCTCGTCTTCATGCACCCGCTCGGCACCCGCGAATTGGAACCGAGCGGCCGGTTGGCCGGGAACGGTCTCCTGACGAACACGATCGGCAACCCGCTCGAAACCACGATCGCCTTGTCGCATCTGATCTTCGAAGGAACGCTCGACCGCTTCCCGGGCCTCAAGATCTGCGCCGCGCATGGCGGCGGTTTCCTGCCGTCCTATGCCAACCGCTCGGACGCGGTGATCACGACCTTCCCAAACCGGGTCGGGCCCTTGCCGAAGAAGAAGCCGACCGAATATATCAGAGGCGGACAGCTGTATTTCGATTCGATCATGTTCACGGGCGAGGGCATGCGGCACCTGATCGCCGAGGCGGGGATCGATCACGTGGTCCTCGGGACCGATTACCCGTTCCCGTGGAACACTGCCCCAGTCGACCATATCATGTCGATTCCTGGGCTCAGCGACGAGGACCGAATCAAGATTCTCGGTGGGACGGCGGCGAAACTACTCGGGATCGAGGGGTAGGCGATCACGGATCGGTGATGGCAGCGGGTCTCCCACTTGGTGATCCGCTCTGCCATGCTCCGTTCGTGAGAGGGACGCGACCGACCAGCAGATGGTCGCGTGGCCCTCGCGATGGTGTCGTCGCTGCGCTCCGCGCTATAACGGGTAGGGCGGGGCTCACCGCTCCATACCGGGCGCGTCGGCCGGCACGTCGTAGAAGGCGAGCGTCATCGCGACGCTGGCGTAGAAGCCCATCAGGGTGATCACGTCCGTGATGCCGACATGGTCGAGGGCTTCAACCGCGCGGTCATAGAGCCCCTTCGACACCCAGCGCCCATTGGCCAGACACGTCGCCATCTCGTAG
>Ga0256867_10000379_pt1 | contig 17573 bp, 12 predicted proteins | sample RVTome_15_FD_185939 | JGI IMG/M metagenome (GOLD analysis project Ga0256867, IMG submission 185939) | Soil microbial communities from uranium-contaminated site in the Upper Colorado River Basin, Wyoming, United States - RVT150D86 (HiSeq) ... | reverse complement strand
ACCGCCGCAAGCCCGCCCGGGAGGCTCAGGGGCGTCCCCGACTACACGGTTGCGGCCGCCCGCGAGGTCAAACACGGCGCCGTCGAGCTTGTATCTGGTCGTAGTAGGCGCCGGTGGCCGCCGCAGCGCGCGCTGCCGTCTCGTCGCCCGACGGGCCTCCCGCGCCGCAGCCTGATAGCGGCGATGCGCCGCGGTGGCCGCCCTACGAGCCGACTCCGCGGCGGCGTGCAGCTCGGCGGGCACACCGTCGGACAGCCGGCGTCGGCCGAGATGAGGTTCCGGGACTGATGGTGGAACTTGAGCTCCAGGCGACGCCTTCACCGCGGCCTCCTCCCACACCACACGGGTCTCATCCGCCGCGGTCTGCAATTCGGCGAGGTCGCCGCCGTCGGCGGCCTTGTTCTCGCCGGGTCCGCGTCGAGGGCGGTGAGGGCGGCGATCTTGGCTCGGCTGATCTGGCGGCCGTGGCTGGCGAGGTGGGCCGCGACCTTACCCAGCGTGATCTCCCGAGCGGCCAGCATCCTGACGCCGGCCGCCATCTCCTCGGCCAGGGTCACGACCCGGCCCGCCGCGCCTCGGCCAACGTCGCCGTGCACGAGTCGGGGAACTGCTCTGACCGTCGCTCGAGCTCCTCGACAAGCGCGAACCCTCGGGATCGAGGGTGCCTCCGGCTTCGAGATGGTCGCCGATCTGGTCGGCGAGGTCGGACAGCCATACCGGCCCGAACTCCGGCAATCTCCTCCGGGAACACGTACGTGGCCTCCCTCTCCAGCAGCAGTTCGACCTCGGTCAGAACCAGCGGCTCCGGCTCGAGCGGCTCGGTCATGACGCCCTCCGGAGGAAGTCGGCCCGGGCGGCCCGCTCCTCTGCCTGGCGTCTCGCCACGCCGGGACCCGAGGTGATCGTGGTCAGCTCGTGACCACGTTGACCAGGCGGCCGGGGACGACGATCACCTTGCGGATGTCGCTGGTGCCGGTCAGCTCGGAGATGCGGCTGTCCGACAACGCCGCCGCCTCCACCGTGGCATCGTCGGCGGTCGTGGCCACGACGATGCGGCTGCGCACCTTGCCGTTCACCTGGACCGGCAGCTCCACGGTGTCGGTCTGCAACTGGGCGGCGTCGGCCTCGGGGAAGGGCTCGTAGGTGACCGTGTCCTGGTGGCCCATGCGGGCCCACAGCTCCTCGGCCACGTGGGGGACGAGCGGAGCCAACAGCAGCACCAGGGGCTCGGCCACCTCTCGTGGAGTGGGTCCGTCCAGCCGCGTGATCTCGTTGTTCAGCTCGGTGATCTTGGCGATGGCGGTGTTGAAGCGCAGAGCGCCCATGTCCTCGCGCACTGCCGCGATGGCGCCGTGCAGGGTCCGTCTCAGATCGTCTGCAGCGGGCTCGTCGGTGACGAGCAGCTCGCCGGTCTGCTCGTCGACAAGGTTGCGCCACACCCGCTGCAGCAGACGGTGCGAGCCGACGACGGTCTCGGTGAACCAGAGACGGTCCTGGTCCAGGGGCCCCATGAACATCTCGTGCAGCCGCAGCGTGTCGGCGCCGTAGGACTCGTACATCTCGTCGGGGGTCACGGAGTTCTTGAGGCTCTTGCCCATCTTCCCCAGCGACCGGGTCACGGCCTCGCCGGCGTGGAGCGGCTGCCCGTCCTCCTCGGAAACCTCGGCCGCCTGCACGTAGATCCCCCGCCTGTCCTGGAAGGCGAACGCCAGGATGTAGCCCTGGTTGTACAGGCGGTGGAACGGTTCCGGCGTGGACACGTGGCCCAGGTCGTAGAGGACCTTGTGCCAGAAGCGGGCGTACAGCAGGTGCAGGACGGCGTGCTCGACGCCGCCGACGTACAGATCGACGCCGTTGGGCTGCATCCAGTAGCGATCGACCGCCGGGGACACCAGCTCGTCCTCGTTGGTGGGGTCGAGGTAGCGCAGGTGGTACCAGCAGGAGCCGGCCCACTGGGGCATGGTGTTCAGCTCGCGCACGTAGCTGCGGGTGCCGTCGCCCAGGTCGAGCTCGACTGTGACCCAATCGTCCACACGACCGAGGGGTGGCTCGGGGTCGCTGTCCTCCTGCAGGACCCGAGGCGCCCAGTCGACCAGGTCGGGCAGCACGACGGGCAGTTGGTCCTCTGGCACGGCCAGAGGCAAGCAGGTCTCGTCGAAGACGATGGGGAAGGGCTCACCCCAGTATCGCTGACGGCTGAACAGCCAGTCACGCAGCTTGTAGGTGACCGTGCCGTGGCCGTGTCCGCTGGCCTCCAGCCAGTCGATCGTCCGCCGCTTGGCGTCGTCGACGCCCAGACCGTCGAGGGACAGCTCCTCGCTGTGGCTGTTGATGGCCGGTCCCTCGCCGAGGTACGCCTCGCCGTCGAAGTCTGCCGGGGGCTCGACCGTTCGCACGATGTCCAACCCGAACTGCACCGAGAAGTCCCAGTCGCGCTGGTCCTGACCGGGCACCGACATGATGGCGCCGGTGCCGTAGCCCATGAGCACGTAATCGGCCACGAACACCGGGATGGGCGTACCGGTGGCCGGGTTGGTGGCCCAGGTGCCGGAGAAGGTGCCCGTCTTGGTCCGCGACTCGGCCTGGCGGTCCACCTCGGACCGCCGTGCGGTCGTGGCCCGGTAGGCGGCCACGGCCTCGACCGGGGTGCGGTGGCCCCCGGTCCAGGTCTGCTTGGTTCCCTCGGGCCAGGCGTCGGCCGTCACTTCGTCCACCAGCGGGTGCTCGGGGGCGAGCACCATCGCCGTCGCCCCGAAGATGGTGTCGGGCCGGGTGGTGAAGACCTCGATCAGGGTGCCCCCGGCCGGGAAGCGGATGACGGCGCCCTCGCTTCGTCCGACCCAGTTCCGCTGCATCTGCTTCACGTTGTCGGGCCAGTCGAGCAGCTCCAGGTCGTCGAGCAGGCGCTCGGCGTAGGCCGTGATCCGCATCATCCACTGCTTCAGGGGGCGGCGGTACACCGGGTGGTTGCCGCGCTCGGACCGACCCTCTATCGTCACCTCCTCGTTGGCCAGGACCGTGCCCAGTGCGGGGCACCAGTTGACGGGTGCCTGGTCCAGGTAGGCGAGGCGGTGGCCGTCGACCACACGTCGCCGCTGCACCTCGTCCAGCTCCGCCCAGGTCGCAGCTTCTCCCGTGTCGGGGTGGGTCGGGGTGCGCCGGCCCGACTCCAGCTGCTGCACCAGCTCCTCGATCGGCCGCGCCCGCGCCCGGTCGGGGTCGAACCAGCTGCCGAAGATCTGCAGGAAGATCCACTGGGTCCACCGGTAGAAGGTGGGGTCGGTGGTGGCGAAGCTGCGCCGCTCGTCGTGGCCGAGCCCCAGGCGTCGCAGCTGGCGGCTCATCGTGGCGATGTTCTGCTCGGTGTTGGTGCGGGGGTGCTCACCGGTCTGTCGGGCGTGCTCCTCGGCGGGCAGGCCGAAGGCGTCGTAGCCCATCGTGTGCAGGACGTTGTAGCCGGTCATGCGCCGGAAGCGGGCGTAGACGTCGGTCCCGATGTAGCCCAGCGGGTGCCCCACGTGCAGCCCGGCGCCGGACGGGTACGGAAACATGTCCATCACGTAGAGCTTCGGCTTGCCGGCGCCGCGCTCCTCGAAGCCCTCGCTCAGCAGGCCGCTGGGGTTGGGGGCGTGGAAAGTGCCCCGCTCACGCCAGCGGGCCTGCCAGCGCGCCTCGATCTCGCTGGCCAGGTGCGCGTCATAGCGGTAGGGGGGACGGTCGCTGCTCAGGGGGTCGGACGGGATCGCGCCCATGGCCGGCAAGGCTGGCACTCCCCTGGGTGGTGGGCAAACCGCTTCACGGCCTCCGTGGGCGCCCTGCGAACACCGCCGGTGGCGGTGTTGCCGCGACAAAGGCGGTGGCGCCCGCTAGAAACACAGCGTGCCCACAGTGGAGGGATCCATAGGGCCGGTCCACTACGAGGTCTGGGCACCGGTGGGGGTGCCGTCACGGATCGTGGTGATCGTCCACGGCTACGCCGAGTACGCGGCACGGCACGCGCACCTGGCCGGGGCCCTCACCGGCGACGGCGCCGTGGTCTACGGGCCGGACCACATGGGTCACGGCCGCAGCGCCGGCCAGAGGGCGGTGATCCACGACTTCGAGCAGGTGGTCGACGACCTGCGCGCCATCGTGGGGCTTGCTCTCGAGGAGCACCCGGGCCTCCCGGTCGTGATGATCGGGCATTCCATGGGCGGCCTGCTGGCGGCGCGGTTCGCCCAGCGCTTCCCGGGACAGCTGGTGGGGGTCGTGTTCCTGGGTGCGGTGATCGGCGACTGGCAGTGGGCCCGCGACGTGCTGGCCCAGCCCGACCTCCCCGAGGCCGAGACCGACTTCTCCGGGATGTCACGGGACCCGCTGGCTGTGCAGCGCTACGTCGACGACCCGCTCATCTACAAGGGCCGCTACCAGCGTCCACTGCTCGAGGCGGAAGTGGTCGCCCTCGACCGGTTCGCCCTCCAACTCGACCGGCTCGATCTCCCCGTGCTCTTCTGCCACGGCACCGATGACCCCTACGTGCCGTACGAGACCTCGCTGGCCGCAGTCGAGGCGATGCCGAGCACCGACAAGACGATCCGGCTGTACGAGGGGGCCCGCCACGAGCTCGTCAACGAGACCAACCGGGGGGAGGTCATCGCCGACGTCGCCGCTTTCGTGCGCCGGGTGGCCTGAACGACGCCGGGCCGCTACCCCTTGAAGCCGATGGTCCCGTGTGACCCGTCGCAGCGGGGCTTGGCCTTCGAAGCCCCGCAGCGGCACAGCGTGACGCGGTTGCGCTCCTCGAGGCGAGCGCCGTCTGCCCTGGACACAGAGACGCCTCCCGAGACGAACAGGGGGCCGTCGGCCATGAGGGCGATCTCTGCCGGGAGGTCGGGCTCGACGTCGTCGTCGGTGCCCTCGAGGCTGTAGCTGAGTGCCCCGGACGGGCAGCGCTCGATCATGGCCATGGCCTGGGCTCGCACGACGGTGTCCTCGTCGAGGTCGGCCACCATGTCCCACACGTTGGTGACGTGGTTGCCACAGAACCCTGCGTGCGCGCAGATGGAGCGGTCGTCGCGCACGACGATCCGTGTGCCGCCCAGGACCTTGGCCCGCTCGTCGTAGGTGGTGACGTCGGGGTGGGCGTCGGACCCGTCGAAGCCGCTGGTGTTGTGGGTGCCGTCACAGAAGGGCTTGTTGGCGGAACCGCCGCAGCGGCAGAGGGCGTACACGCCTTCGGTCTCGACCGTCTCGTCCCTCAGCCATGTGAGCGACTCGCCTTGTTCGGACCGGACGATGTGCTTGCGCACCAGGGGCACGTCGGCGGCGACGACCCATGGGCCGTTCGGCATGGCCCTGATCGCGGCCTGGTCCTCGGTGGCGTCGGCCATAGCCCCATCCCTTCGTCGGCTGGGGGCGAGCCTAGCGACGCCGGGGCCGTCCATTCGTGGCCCTGGTGGCTTGCCCCGCGGCCCGTTCGGCGCGAACATCGAACGCATGTTCGCCATCCGGGCCGCCGAGAGGGGCGCCGATAGGGAGACCGAGGGCGGCGCCCGATCCCTGGAATGGCAACCGACCCTGTTCGGCGGCGACGGCGTGGCCGGCTGCATCGACCGCCTCGACCTCGACGGCACGTCGTGGGTGGACCACGCTCCGGCTTGGCTCTGCGGTGCCGACGCCCTGTTCGATCACTTCCTTGCCAGCCTGGCCTGGGAGCAGCGCCAGCGGGCCATGTACGACGACATCGTCTGGGAGCCCCGGCTCACCGCATCCATGACCCCCGGGTCGGCGCCGCCGAGAGTTCGTGCCATCACCTCTTCCCTCGGCCGCCTCTACAGTGCCCGCTTCGACCGCATGTGGCTCAACCTGTACCGCGACGGCGCCGATTCTGTGGCCTGGCACGGCGATCGCATCCAGCGCGAGGTGCTGGAGCCCATGGTCGCCATCGTCTCGCTGGGAGCGACACGCACCTTCGCCCTACGGCTCAGGGGCGGCGGGCCCGCTGTTCGTCTCGCCGCCTCCCACGGTGATCTGATCGTGATGGGTGGACGCTGCCAGCACGATTGGGAGCACTGCGTACCCAAGACCCGGCGGACCGTCGGGCCGCGCATCAGCTTCACCGCCCGTCACTCCCGCCCTGCGGCCTCGGATCGGCCCTGCCCCGAAGTCGGCACGCCTCCGTGAGCCGAGGCGCAGGTCAGGTCGGCTCGGGTTCGGTGGCTCGGCTGTCCACCTCGGTGCGCAGGCGCCGGCTGAACGCTTCGACGGCCACGCCGCGCTCCACGTGGCCGCCACGGGTGTTGACGCCGGCCGTCCCCGCGGCCAGGTCCTCGTCTCCCACCACGAGCACGTAAGGGACCTTCTGCAGCTTGTGCTTGCGGATCCTGGTGCCCAGGGGGTCGGTGGCGGGGTCGACCACCACCCGGAAGCCATCGCCGGACAAGCCGGCGGCCACACCCGCCGCGTAGTCCTGGTGGTCGTCGCGGACGGGCAGCACCACGATCTGGACCGGGGCCAGCCAGGCCGGGAAGGCGCCGCCGAAGTGCTCCACCAGCACGCCGAAGAAGCGTTCGATCGAACCGAACAGGGCGCGATGCACGACGACGGGCTGGTGGGGATGGTTGTCGGGCCCGACGTAGCTGAGCTCGAAGCGTTGGGGGTGGTGGAAGTCGACCTGCAGGGTCGACAGCTGCCAGGCCCGACCGATGGCGTCCTTCACGTGGATGTCGATCTTGGGGCCGTAGAACGCTCCGCCGCCCTCGTCGACCCTGTAGTCGAGCCCGTCGCGCTCCAGGGCCGCCTGCAACGCCGCGGTCGCCTCCTCCCACTGCTCGTCCGAACCCACCGACTTCCCCTCTGGCCTGGTGGAGAGGTCGAACTCGAACTCCCGGAACCCGAAGTCGCGCAGCAGCCCGAGGACGAACTGCAGCAGGAAGTGGAGCTCGTCGGGTAGCTGCTCGCGGGTGCAGAAGATGTGGCTGTCGTCCTGGGTGAAGCCCCTGAGGCGCATCAGTCCGTGCATGACCCCGGAGCGCTCGTAGCGGTAGACCGTGCCCAGCTCGAACAACCTGAGCGGCAGCTCGCGGTAGGAGCGCTGCCTGGCCTTGAAGATCAGCATGTGGAAGGGGCAGTTCATGGGTTTGGCCCGGTACTCGACCCCGTCCATCTCCATGCCCGCGAACATGTTCTCGGCGTAGAAGTCGAGATGGCCCGAGGTCCACCACAGGTCGGACTTGGCCACGTGCGGCGAGTACACCATCTGGTAGTCGTCGTCACGGTGGCGCTGGCGGCTGTAGTCCTCCATGATCGATCGCACCAGGGCGCCGTTGGGGTGCCACACAACCAGTCCCGGCCCGATCTCCTCGGGGAACGAGAAGAGGTCGAGCTCGGCGCCCAGACGCCGGTGGTCGCGCTCGGCTGCCTGTTCGAGACGGTGCAGGTGCGCGTCGAGTTCGGCGGCGGTGGCCCAGGCGGTGCCGTAGATCCTCTGCAGCATCGGCCGCGTCTCGTCGCCGCGCCAGTAGGCCCCTGCAACCCGCATGAGCTTGAAGTGGCCAAGGCGGCCGGTGTGGGGGACGTGGGGACCGCGGCACAGGTCCACGAAGGAGTCGCTGTTGCGGTACACGGAGATGACGCCGCCCTCTGGCCCCGAGGTGGGGTCCTCGGCCACACCGGCGATGATCTCCCGCTTGTAGGGGTGGTCGGCGAAGATCTCGGCGGCGCGCTGCTCGTCCACCTCCTCCCGCACGAAGGCCTGCTGGTCGGCGACGAACTCCCTCATGCGGGCTTCGATGCGGTCAAGGTCATCGGCGCTGAAGGTCCGCCCGTCCCCGAGGTCGAAGTCGTAGTAGAAGCCGTCCTCGATCGGAGGTCCGATGCTGAACGTGGCGCCCGGGTAGAGGTCGAGCACCGCCTGGGCCAGGACGTGGGCGGTGGAGTGGCGGAGGACCTCCAGCCCCTCGTCGGAAGAGGGGAACACCAGGTTCACCTTGGCGCCGTCTGCAAGGACGGCGTCGAGGTCCACCGGTCGTCCGTCCACCTCGGCCACCAGCGCGTCGCGGGCAGCACGCCGGCCCAGGTCCGCGGCCAGGTCGGCGGCCGTGGACCCGGCGGGCAGCTCACGCTCACTCCCGTCGGGCAGGGTCACGCTGATCCGGTCGCTCATGGCAGCCGACGTTACCGACGGCGGAGGCGGCCGCCGTAGCGGGTTTGCCCCTCAGGCTGGTACTCAGAGCCCAGCCGCCGGGGACGGGACTGCCGACCCCGAGGACGGTCAGAGGGCGACAGCGGTACTGTGCGGGCATGCCGGACGAGGCGTGGTGGGACGACGATCCGGCGGCGATCGTCGAGATCCCCGCCGATCAGATGATCAGCATCGGTGAGCACCCCGACTACGACCCCGGCGGCCGGGGGTTCGACAGGGTTGGTCAGGTCCACCCGGCCTGGGGAGGCCGCTGCCAGATCGACAAGCTGGTCACGATCCACGTCACGGGCGGGGTGCGGTTCACGGTTCACCGGGGCATCGCTCCCCTGGTCAAGGCCCTGGCCGAGGCCACGATCCGGCAGGGCTACTCCCTGAGACCGGCCGAGTGCGGGGGGTACAACTGCCGCAGGATCCGGGGCAGCGACAGCTGGTCCAACCACGCCTGGGGCCTGGCCGTCGACCTCAACTGGAGCTCCAACCCGATGCTCAGGGTGAGTTGGCTGATCGACCATCACGGCGCCGGCTTCCCCCGCAGCAGCTGGACCGACATCCCGCCAGAGGTGGTCCAGCTGTGGACCGGCGCCGGCTTCGGCTGGGGTGGCGACTACCGGAACTGGCGTGACGCGATGCACTTCGAGTGGCTCCGCAGCCCCCAGGAACTGAGCCAGCGCATGAACCGCATGAGGCTCGGTGCTCTCGACATTCCCGATGCGCCTCCGCCCCGGCTGCGCCGCGAGGACGACGGCGAGGCAGTACGCAGGCTGCAGCAGATGCTCGCCGCTGCCGGATTCTCCCCCGGTGCCGTCGACGGGCACTTCGGCCAGGCGACCGACGCTGCCGTGCGTTCCTTCCAGAAGGCCCGCGGGCTCGAGGCCGACGGCATCGTCGGGCCGCGGACGTGGGCGGCGCTGGGCGCAGGGGGGAGCACACCGGCGCCACCCCCGACCCCACCGCCACCCCCGGCCGCAGAGACCGACCTGGCCCGCTCGCTGCCGACCCTCGAGCAGGAGGCCAGCCACGCCAAGGTGTGGACGTTGCAGGTCCTGCTGGAGACCGCAGGCCACGACGTCGGTGAGGCCGACGGCGTCTTCGGTGCCCGCACCGCCGCGGCCCTGCGTGCCTTCCAGCAGGCCAGGGGTCTGACCGCCGACGCGGTCTGCGGGCCACTCACCTGGACGGCGCTGCTGGTGCCCACCGCACGTCGCCTCGGGCACGGCGACTCGGGCGAGGAGGTGCGGTTGGCCCAGCACTTCCTGGTCCACGCCGGTCGAGAGACCGGTGGTATAGACGGCATCTTCGGCGAGGGCACGACGCGGGCAACGCGCGACTTCCAGCAGGCAGGCGGTCTCGCTGTCGACGGAGTGATCGGCCCGGCCACCTGGGGTGGGCTGGTCCAGGCCTGAGGCGGTCCCGATCCAGGGGCCGCCGCGACCCGGAGGCAGACCTGGTCAGGCGGCCAGGGCCTCGGGACCGAGCAGGGCCCGCAGTTCGCCGGCCAGGCCAGAGCGGGCCTCGACCCGGAACTCGTCGGGAAGCCGCACCACCTGCTCGCCGATGTGCAGGTACACCTCGGCGTCGCCGGGATGGGAGGCCAGGAGCTGCTTCAGCTCGGCCACGAGCTGCTCGGAGACACGGTGGGGTGCCACACGGATGCGGACGACGTCGATGCTGACGTCGGTCTGGGTCACCACCTCCACCTCGCTGCAGATGACCTTGGGCCGATCACCGGCCTCGTAGCGGCCACGCACCACGACGATGGCGTCCTCGGTGAGCTTGTGGCCGTGGTCGGTGAACGTGCGGGGGAAGACGGCCACCTCGACGGCGGCCTCCATGTCCTCCAGGGTGACGATCGCCATCTGGTCACCGTTGCGGGTGAAGCGCCGGTCGATCCCGGCCACGACGCCTCCCACCGCGATCTGGGCCACCCCCTGCGGGTGGCGGTCGGCCAGGTCGGCAATGGTGCACTCGGTCAGGCGCCGCAGGGTGTGGGAGACCCCGTCGAGGGGGTGGCTCGACACGTAGAGGCCGAGCAGCTCACGCTCGAGCTTCTGCAAGGTGCGCTGGTCGAACTCCATCTCGGGGATCTGGGCCCGCTCGTCGAAGCAGTCGCCGACCTCGTCGGTGCCTCCGAACAGCGTGAGGATGCCCATGTCGGCCTCGCGCCTGTGGGTCGTGACCCGGTCGATGATGCGGTCGTGCACGGCCAGCAGGCCCTGGCGCGGGTGACCGAGCCCGTCGAAGGCGCCAGCCTGGACCAGCGACTCCACGGTGCGCCGGTTCAGCACCTCCAGGGGCACCCTGTCGCAGAAGTCGTAGAAGTCGGCGAAGGGCCCGTTGGCCTCGCGCTCGGTCACGATGGCGGTGGCGATGCCCACACCCACGTTGCGGATCGCCGAAAGGCCGAAGGGGATGCGCCCGCCCACCGAGGTGAAGTCCACCGACGATCGGTTGACGTCGGGTACGTCGACGGGTACGCCCAGGTTGCGGCAGTCGGCCAGGTAGACAGCGGCCTTGTCCAGGTTGGACTTGACGCTGGTGAGCAGTGCCGCCATGTACTCGGCCGGGTAGTTCGCCTTGAGGTATGCCGTCTGGTAGGCGATGAGGCCGTAGCCGTAGGCGTGGCTCTTGTTGAAGGCGTAGTCGGCGAACGGCTCGATGATGTCGAAGGTCCGCTTGCCCAGCTCGGCCCCGTATCCGTTGGCCTGGCAGCCCGACACGAACTTCTCGCGGTGCGCGGCGATGAGCTCGCGGTTCTTCTTTCCGCACGCCTTGCGCAGGTCGTCGGCCTCCGGCAGCGTGTAGCCGGCCAGCCGCTGGGCCACCCGCATCATGCCCTCCTGGTAGATCATGAGCTGGTAGGTGTCGTCCAGCAGGTCGGCGACGTCGGGGTGGAGCGGTTCGATGGGCTTGCGCCCGTTCTTGCGGTCGGCGTAGTCGTTGTGCATGTTGGCCGCCATGGGCCCGGGGCGGTAGAGGGCGTTGAGGGCGGCGACGTCGTCGAAGGTGGTGGGGCGCAGGGACCTGATCAGCTGGCGCATTGGCCCCGACTCGAGCTGGAAGACCCCCACGGTGTCCGCCCGCCGCAGCATCTCGAAGGTCGTCTCGTCGTCCAGCGGCACGTGGTCGATGTCGATCCGGACGCCGTGGACCTGCTCGATCAGGTCGAGCGCGTCCTCGATCACAGAGAGGTTGCGGAGCCCGAGGTAGTCCATCTTCAGGAGCCCCAGCGACTCGACGCCGTTCATCTCGAACTGCGTGACGACCGGTGCGTCCCCGGGCAGTTGCCCGTTCTCGGGCTTGCGCTGGATGGGCAGGTACTCGGTCAGCGGGTCCCTGGTGATCACCACTGCGGCGGCATGGATCGAGTCCTGGCGTCTCAGCCCCTCGAGGCCCTTGGCCACGTCCACCACCTCCTTCACCACTGGGTCCTCGTGGTACATCTGCCGCAGCTCGGTCGCATTGCCGTAGCCGTCGGCGAACCGCTCGTTGCGCTCGAAGCAGGCCCACAGGGGTGTGTCGCGGCCCATGACCAGGGGCGGCATGGCCTTGGCGATCTTGTCGCCCACGACGTAGGGGTGGCCGAGCACCCGTGCCGCGTCACGGACCGCGGCCCTGGCCTTGATGGTCGAGAAGGTGACGATCTGCGCCACGTGCTCACGGCCGTAGCGCTCGGCCGTGTAGCGGATCATCTCGTCGCGGTAGCGATCGTCGAAGTCCATGTCGATGTCGGGCATCGACACCCGGCCGGGGTTGAGGAAGCGCTCGAACAGCAGGTCGTAGTGGATCGGGTCGAGGTCGGTGATGGTCAGTGCGTAGGCCACGGCGCAGCCGGCGGCGGAGCCCCGGCCGGGCCCGACGCGGATGCCCGATTCGCGGGCGTGGCGGATGAGGTCCCACACGATGAGGAAGTAGGCGGCGAAGCCCACGTCCGAGATGACCCTCAGCTCGTAGGAGAGCCGCTCGACCACCTCGTCGGGGAGCTGATCCCCCCACCGGCGCCGGGCGCCCTCGAAGGTGAGGTGCTCCAGGTAGGCGGCGCCGTCGGCGAAGCCGTCGGGGATGGGGAAGTCAGGGAGCTGGGGGGCGCCGAAGTCGATGGTCACGTCGGCCCGCTCGGCCACCCACAGCGTGTTGTCGCAGGCCGACGGCAGCTCGGCGAAGAGCGACCGCATCTGCGCCGCCGACTTCAGGTAGTGCTCCTGGCCCTCGAAGCGGAACCGGTCGGGATCGCTCATGAGCGAACCGGTCTGCACGCAGAGAAGGGCGTCGTGGGCGAGGTGGTCGGTGGCGTGGGTGTAGTGCAGGTCGTTGGTGGCCAGGAGCGGGGCGCCGATGCGGCGGGCGATGTCGAGTAGCTGGGCGTTGCACTGGCGCTGGGCCGGGATGCCGTGGTCCTGGAGCTCGACGAAGAGGTTGTCACGACCGAAGATGTCCTGCAGCCGGGCGGCCCCCGCCAGGGCGGTGTCGAAGTCGCCCACCAGCAGGGCCTGCTGCACGACCGAGCCCAGGCAGCCCGTGGTGGCCACCAGTCCCTCCGCGTGGCGCTCGAAGAGCTCCCAGTCCATCCGGGGCTTGTAGTAGTAGCCCTCGAGGAAGGCCAGGCTGGCCAGCTTGATCAGGTTGCGATAGCCGACGTCGCTCTGGGCCAGAAGGGTCAGGTGGTAGTACAGCTTCTGCCCGCCCTCGGCGTCGCCGCCGGCGTCGTCGAGGCGGCGGCCCCGCCGGGCCGGCCGGTCGTGGCGGCTGTCGAGGGCCATGTAGGCCTCGGTGCCGATGACGGGTTTGATGCCCGCCTCCCGGCATGCCCGGTAGAAGTCCAGGACGCCGTACATGTTGCCGTGATCGGTGATGCCGAGGGCAGGCTGGCCGTCGGCGGCGGCCGCGGCCACGGCATCTGGCACCCTGGCGGCGCCGTCGAGCATCGAGAACTCCGTGTGGCTGTGCAGGTGCACGAACGAACCCGAAGTGACGCCCGACACTGACACTGGCCTCCCCGGTCGATAGCGTGAACTGCTGCCCCGCCGACGCGAACATACTCGCGCCCGGCGGGGCGAGTTTCACGACTGTGATTTCCCCGCTCGTCCTTCACGTCCGAACCGACCATGTCCCAGGCCTACGCCCCCGGCTCCCACGCTCATGATCTCGCCGCTGTCGTGACCGAGGAGAACCCGCGCCCTGGCCTGTGGGAGCTGGTGGACTCGGGACAGGCCGACGAGTGGTTGCCGGAGCTCGTCGCCCTCCGCCTCGAGCAGGACCCGGTCCACAAGCACAAGGACGTGCTCAGCCACACCATCGCCGTCACCGCTCAGGCCCCGGCCCGCCTGCGGGTTCGCCTGGCCGCCCTCTTCCACGACGTGGGCAAGCCCAGCACCCGTCGTTTCGAGGGTGGAGGGGTGACCTTCCACCACCACGAGGCCGTCGGAGCCAAGATGACGGTCAAGCGGATGCGGGTGCTGGGCTACGACGACGAGACCGTCGACGACGTCAGCCGGCTGGTCTACCTGTCGGGGCGCTTCAAGGGGTACATGGACGGCTGGAGCGACGCCGCCGTCCGTCGTTACTGCCGCGATGCCGGCCACCTGCTGGGCGATCTCAACGACCTGGTCCGTGCCGACTGCACCTCCCGCAACCCCGAACGGGTGGCTGCCCTGCACGAGGCCCTGGACGACCTCGAGGACCGCATCGTCTGGCTGGCCCGCGAGGACGCCCGCCGCGCCGAGCGGCCCGAGATCGACGGGGAGGTCGTCATGGACCACCTGGGCATCGGGCCAGGGCCCGAGGTGGGGAACGCCCTGGCCTTCCTACTGGGGCTCAAGCGCAGGGAGGGTGAGCTGGGTCACGACGAGGTGCTCCGCCGGCTCGACACCTGGTGGGCGCAGCGCCAGGCCCCCTGACCGCGGGCGAGGGGCCTCAGGGGCTGGCGGTGGAGCCGGCCTCGCCGCTGGACTGGGCCAGCTCGTAGAAGTCGGGCTCCAGGTAGATCATCGTGGCCACGGGCACGGCGGCCCGCACGCGCTGCTCGGTGGCGTTGACGACGTCGGCCAGGGCCGTGATGCTCAGGTCGGGCGCGAACTCGATCTTGGCGGCCACCAGCAGCTCGTCGGGGCCGAGGTGCTGGCTGCGCAGGTGGATCAACCGCCGGACGCCTGGTGTCTCCTCGATGGCGGCCACGAGGCGGTCCTCGTCCTCGCGGACGGCCGCCTCGCCGATGAGCGACTGCTTCATCTCGTAGGCCAGGGTCACGGCGATGACGCCGAGCAGCACTCCGATGCAGAGGGTCCCCACGCCGTCCCAGGTGGCGTCGCCCGTGACCTGGGTGAGGGTGACGGCACCCAGGGCCAGGAACAGGCCGATCAGGGCGCCGAGGTCCTCGAGGAGCACGACTGGCAGCTCCGGCGAGCGTGACTGGCGGACGAACCCCCACCAGCTCTGACCGGGGCGCCGGACCTTGTCGCTCTCCACGACGGCGGTGCGGAACGACCACGACTCCAGCACGATGGCCACGGCCAGGATGACGATGGCCACCACAGGTGAGTCGACCTCGTGAGGGTGCCGGATCTTCTCGATGCCCTCGTACAGCGCGAACAGCGATCCCAGGAGGAACAGCACCATGGCCACGATGAACGACCAGAAGTAGCGCTCACGACCCCGCCCGAACTGGAAGCGTTCGTCGGCGCCCTGCCGTGCCGCCCGCCCGCCCCAGAGCAGCAGGGCCTGGTTGGAGGTGTCGGCCACAGAGTGGATCGATTCGGCCAGCATCGAAGACGAGGAGGTGATCAGGAACCCGATGAACTTGGCGATGGCGATGCCGGCGTTGGCGAACAGCGCCGCCAGCACGGCCTTGGTTCCGCCGCTTGCTGCCACGAGCCGGCAGTCTCTCACCTCGCCCTCCCTCGCTCTTCCCGAGTCGCCCTGGCGGGGACGGCACCGGCGGCGGCCGCGCCGGAGGCGTAGGGAGGCGAGGGCTAGGGTGACGCCCTGGTTCGGGCCGCCCGGCCCGCTGTTCGTCGGAGCAATCTCGTGCTGATCCTCGCCATCATCGTCCTCGGCCTGTTCGCCGGATGGGTGGCCCAGTTGATCCTGGGTCGCCGCCAGATCGACTGGACGCTGGCCCTCGTGGCCGGGCTGCTCGGGTCGCTCATCGGCGGCATGCTGTTCTCGGTCCTGTTCGGCGACGGCCTCGACCTCACCATCAGCGGGCCCATCGGCTCCATCATCGGAGCGATCATCGTGATAGCGGTGGTGAGCTGGGTGCAGGGCACACGGCACCGCTCCCGGGCCTGAGTCCCGATCGCGGCTGGGGCGTTGTGGACGAGCCGCCGACTCCCGCTCCCGGTGACCGGACCGAGCACCTGGTGGTGCTGGGCGCCACCGCAGTGGACGGGTTGCCCTCTGGGCTGGCCGAGGTCCGCGCCACGGTGCCGGTACTGCACGAGACGGGCCGAGTGCTGACCTGCAGCTGCGGGCGCGACGAAGCAGCCGTGCTGGCTCGACGTGGCGACGTGATCGGCGTGTACCGCGACGTCGTGCCCGACGAGGTGCGCCGCCAGCTGGGCCAGGGTGAGGACCTCTTCGTTCAGGCGTGGGAGCAGCGCCGCTCCACCGCGCAGGCCCCGCCTGACCGTGCTGGAGGCCGCGGCGCCGGGCGTAGAGGTGAGGGAGCGAGCTGGGGGTCCGACGAGTTCGAGCCGCCGGATCTGCTGTCCTAGACCGGGCAGGCCGACACACGCGAGGTGGGAAATGGCAGGCGACATCGGGGTCAACGAGCGGTTGCTGCTGGCCACAGGACCGGTGGCCCCTGGCGCAGCGGCCGTGGCCGACCTGTCCCATCCTCACGTCCGCGTCCTGCACCGCTACGGCCCCCGCGTCGCCATCGCTGCCGGACCAGACGCAGGGATCGCTGCCGCCGTGCAGGGTCGGGCCGACCTGGCCAGCCCCCCGGCCGCAGCCGCCGCTGCCCTCGCTCCTGATGACCTCGATCCCATCGGGGTGCTCGGGCTGCGAGCACTGACCTTGAGGGCATCGAACCTGTACGCGGCGGCCAAGGGTCGGCGGCCCCACGCCGGGCGACCCTGGGACGACACCGGCATGGCGGCGCCCGACGCGGCGATCGACGTCCAGACCAGCGGCCGTCCCACGGCCGCCGCAGCGGTGGCGGCGAGTCCCCGTCTCACCGGAGCCGTCGCCGTCGGCATCATCATCGTGGAAGGGCCGACGGCGGCGCTGCGGTTCAGCGCGGCCGAGCGCACCAAGGTCGTGGCCGAGGTGCAGAACGGGCTGGGTTGGCTGTCCTCGCGAAGGCCCGACCAGGGCATCACCTGGACCTACGACATCCAGGTCCACACCCTGACCACGGCCGCCGGGCAGCCCAGCGAGGAGCGGTGGCGGGACCCGGCGCTGGTGCGCATGGGCTACGGGCCCGGCGGTGTGGCCGGTGTGACGGCCTACGTGCAGGACCTGCAGCGGGCCATGGGCACCCAGCTCGGCTTCTGCGCGTTCTTCACGAAGTACGCCCTCCCGCACTTCGCCTACGCGTCCCTGCTCGGCCCGCGGGTGGTCATGAACTACCAGAACGACGGTTGGGGCCCCGAGAACATCGACCGGGTCTTCGCCCACGAGACCGGGCACGTGTTCGGTGCGCCCGACGAGTACGCAGGCAGCCGGTGCGACTGCGGCGGGAGCTGGGGCCGGTTCGGGCAGCCGAACGGCAACTGCGAGACGTGCGCCCCCGGCGGTGGCGTTCCCTGCCTGATGCGGTCCAACGTCTGGGAGTTGTGCGACTGGACCCCGCTGCACCTGGGTTGGGGCCGCGGCTGGGAATCACTCGGTGGTCGCGTGGTCCCCACACCGGCCATGGCCGCCAACGCCGACGGTCGCCTGGAGGTGTTCGCGGTGGGAACGGACGGCGGGCTGTGGCAGGTGTTCCAGACGACTCCCAACGGCGGCTGGGGGCCATGGGTGAGGCTCGGCGGCAGCCGCATGCGCTCGCCGGCCGTCGGTGCCAACGCCGACGGTCGCCTCGCCCTGTTCGGGGCAGGGGCGCAGGGCGCGCTGCGTCACACCGCGCAGACGGCGCCCAACAACGGCTGGAGCGGTCTCGTGTCGCTCGGGGGCCGCATCGTGGGCACCACGGCCGTGGGCCGCAACGCCGATGGTCGCCTGGAGATCTTCGCTGTCGGCAACGACGGCGCCATGTGGCAGAAGTTCCAGACGTCGCCGAACGGCGGGTGGGGAGGGTGGCGACGCCTCGGCGGCAGCGGCCTTCGCGCCCCGGCAGTGGGGGTGAACGCGGATGGCCGGTTGGAGGTGTTCGCGGTGGCTGGTGGGGGTCGGTTGTGGCATGTGTGGCAGTCGGCGCCCAACAACGGTTGGAGCGGGGGCGAGTTCCTGG
>Ga0256867_10000378_pt1 | contig 17581 bp, 14 predicted proteins | sample RVTome_15_FD_185939 | JGI IMG/M metagenome (GOLD analysis project Ga0256867, IMG submission 185939) | Soil microbial communities from uranium-contaminated site in the Upper Colorado River Basin, Wyoming, United States - RVT150D86 (HiSeq) ... | reverse complement strand
GGTAGAGGACTTGAGCAGCAGCGCGATGAGCGGCGTCTAGATTTGGAAGCGCTAGGCGTTGACTTTAGTTCCGACACAGGCTTTCATCCTCAGGTGCTGCCTCAACGCTGCTTTAGACCACATTTTTCCGCGCGTCCACTGGCATCTTCAGCTGGAATCAGCGCCGTGATTCACCTCGGATCCACTCCGATCAGGACCCCTTTGCCCCGAGCCAGCCCCCTCTGAGCCAGCCGGGTCGCGATGGGGGCCGGGCGTCGGGTTGACCGGACGCCCCTCGACTCCAGCAATCAGACCAACGACCCCGGCCCGCTCGACGACGACGCGATCATGAACGCGCTCGACGTCGAGGGCGACCTGGATAGGGAGACACCCACGAACGGTACCAGCGGGAGTACACCCAACGAATGTATGGGAATGGGGGTGAAATGCGGATAATTACGGCCGATCACCCGAACCCTGGAGGTCGAGAAGATAAGTCATGGAGCATCTCGGGGACGATATCAATCCCATCGCCTCCCTCACCGATGTCCGCCCGAGCGGCGTGCATGGGCTGGGAGTGTTCGCTAAGTGGGATATCCCGAAAGGGACGGTCTGGTGGCGGGCTCACCCCGGGCGCGATGTGCTCTTGATCAATGAGGTGCAGTTCAGGACCCTGAAAGAATCGCAGCATTCGCCCCTTTCGAAGGCCCTGCTCAAAGGCATTACCACCTACAGCTATTATTCCGCGGCAGACGATGTCCTGATCCTGATCCTCGACCACGCTCGCTATACCAATCACTCCGACGAACCCAATTCGGAGGTCCTTCCCGAGCCGGGGGCAATCGGCGCCGTCGTCCTGCGCGATATTCGGGCCGGGGAGGAGATCGTGGAGAATTACAACCTCTTCGACCACTGTCCTTGGGAAGGCTTTGACGAGAATTACAGGATGCCCGAACCGGAGCACAGCCTGGGCGCCCCTCGATAGACCTGGACCACGCTGCTGTAACGGGTCTTTGCCCTCGACCTGGCGACGTGTGCAGGTGAGAGCCGGAGGTGCACCCGCTTCGCGTGGCGATAGGCGGGAATCGGCGGACCATAAGCGTCCACCGCATTGCGTGTAAAGGTCTATGGTAGAACAACAATCCGTTGGGGGTAAGCGCCTGGATGAGAACTGGTGCAAGGTCGCGCTCCAAAAATCGGCTTACTACGATCACTTCGAAACTCTCGGGCTTGGCGAGTAAAGGGTTACATCCCGCACCTTGGCGTGCAGCGATAAGCCCTGCTGGCGTGCTCGTTCTTGCAATCGCGCCACGGCAACGTCGGAAATATCCCCGGCATGCGTTTCAAGGCCGTGTGTCTCTAAGAGTAGCGCATTGCCGCCTAGACTGCAGGCCAGGTCGAGCAAAAAGGAAATACCTATACTGTAAAGTAGTGAAAGCAGTATAAAAGGGGGGTAGGCAATAGCCCACTATGGTGTTACATACTTCCCTATCCTGAGAATGAGGTTCAGAGAAGCTCAAAAAAAAATGAATTTGATGTGAAAATTATTCTTGACAAAGTTGACATTATTCATAATACTGGGTATCCACTTGTAGAGTCAGTCGTTGAAGAAGAGCTCAACTGAGCTCTGTACACGACAAAACTTTTTGAGATTTGCCATATTCCTTTAAGAATCAAAGAGTTAAGAAGTTTCGGATTGCTTACAAGCCTTTGATAATAAGCGACTTAGAATTTTTTGTCGTGTACAGAGAACTGAGCAAATAACTCTTTAATAAACATGGGAATTCTCCGATGACGAAAGAAATCTGAACCTTTCGTTGGGAGAATCTCCACGGGGGTTGAACCGGATGGTGTTGTGGCTGGTAGTAGAAGTGGCACAGCATTATCGACTCTTGAGAGGCATCGATGTATATCACGACCTATAGGAGGTCGCGCATGAGTTTGGGATCATTTTCAACTACTGAAATTCAGTAGTGTGGTGGTCTGATGCTTGAGTTTGGCTAGAAGCTTTTTGGTGTTGGCTAGGAACTTTTGCCACCGGCTAGCTATAGGAAGGAGGGATCATTGTGGCCAGGCAAGAGGCTGGCCAGTGAGGCAACGAACAATCCAGCCTCCCATCATATTTGCCCTAGTAAACCGTTCGGAGACAGGGGCATGAGATAAACTATCTGGAGATCTAGGGATGGTCAGATCAGGTAGTTGAGGGCAGTGGCCAGTGGCGCTAGCTGCTGCCCTCTCAGGAACCCCTCATGAGTCGGCAAGAGGGACGCCCGTTTCAAGGCTTCGAGTAGTATAGCATCTGCGGTTCATATTGAGCAAGTTCCTCTCTACTCAGCGAGGGGGCTTTTTGAGAGCGATCGCCTCGAGAAGCCCTTCCTATCAAAATCCTACCTGACTTTTGTTAGGATTTGGTGAAGATATTGTGAATTCTTCACTCCCTTCTATTGAGCACATTGCTTGACCATCTGTCCCCGGCATGCCCCTTGCTCCGGCACCCGCTGTGAGAGCCTACAACGCGCGGTGCGCAGCAGGCGACGGAACACGGGTTGGCAGGCTGTTACGAAACCGCTTTAAGCGGTCGATTCCGATTGTGGCGTCACACAACCAGGACAACAGGCAGACGTGATGTGTGTTCTGCTGCCCAATGCTCTTGGTGCGCTGCATCACAAGGGGCAAGCAATCGTACGCAAAACCCATAGGAGTCGCGCACCTCGAAAACTCCGTATCGTGTACGCCGCGGCTGAAGTCTTTCCTTTTGTGAAAGTTGGTGGCTTGGCAGATGTGGCGGGTGCATTGCCGAAGGCCTTGGCCCGCTTAGGGCACGACATTTGTGTGATGTTGCCCAAATACGCCCAGATCGATGAACACGCATTTGGGCTGACGGGGCCCCTCTTTAGTCAAGTGATTCCGATGGCGGGAGAGTTCCAGGAAGCACATATTTACCAATCCAGTGCCATACAAAACGTGCAGGTCTTGTTTGTCGCCAACCATACCTATTTTGGGCGAGAACATGTCTATGGCTATGACGATGATGCGCGATTTCTTTTCTTTAGTAAGAGTGTCGTGACGCTCTGAGGGATATCATGGCATGCAACGTACAGCTGATCGCCATGGGGGTTGGTGACGCAAAATATGAGTGTTTGTTCAGACAGAGTATGACAACGTATCCCCAGGACTTTGCGTACCATGCTACGCCCGACGAAGGGTTAGCACGGGCTATCTATGCCGGTTGTGACCTCTTACTGTTCCCCTCAATCTTTGAGCCTTGTGGCCTTGGCCCACTTATTGGACTTCGCTACGGCGCCATCTCCGTCGTGCGTCGGACGGGCGGATTAGCCGAAACGATCCCGGATTATACGGCAGATCCGCAGCGAGGCCTTGGGTTCACGTTTGTGGAGAAAAAGCCAGCGGCACTCCTGGCGGCCATGCAGCAGGCTTTAATGGTGTACCGCAAAGAAGCCGAATGGCAGGCGTTGATCAAACGGGCTATGAAGGCCGATTACTCGTGGGACGAACCCGCAAATGCCTATGAGACGCTCTATCACAACGCTCTATCGTGATAGCTGATTCAACGTGCAATCCCCGTGGAGCGGCACCATGAAGCATATTGCCCTTGGCCTTGTGCATCACGCGAACCAATACATCATCACGAATGGCTACCAGAATAGAGAGGGGATCGACGATCTCGTCGGCGTCTTTGGAGGCAGTACCAACTACCTTCACGTCCTCGAGTTGCACCGAGCATACCGGATTCCACTGAATCTCCATCTGAGCGGCACCCTGCTCGAAGCCTTGCGGTGGCACCATCCGGGTTGCCTTGCCGTGCTCCAAGACCTCGCGCAGCAGGGCTTGTTAGAGTTGGTCGGGAGCAGCTATGGGCAGAATATCATGCGTTTCTTTACTCATGAGCACAACCTGAAGCAGCTCAACGAAGAACTCGGGCTTTACCGAGAGCATTTACAGGTCAACCCTGACAAGATTAAGGTTTTCTGGCCGCCAGAGCGAGTCTGGGACACCCAGCGGCTGGCCTCTGTCTTGACCGATCCCCAATTGCTGAACGGCGGCTACCGATACGTCTTGATCGATGATCGGCTGCTGTATCCTCTTGAGGATGGATCGCGGTCAAGGCGAATCTTTGACCAAACGCAGGACAGGCGCTTCGCAGACTTCGCCCTCTACCAGATCCTCCACGGCCAAGGGCTTATCGCCCTCCCCATCGCCAACGGCCTCCGGCAAAATATCCCACCATTCGATGCCAACGGTTTCCAGAAGACAGAGAAGCTCTTGCGATGGCTCGCCACAGCAGAGCCCGAGGGGCAAGGGGACCTCATCGCGATTTACGGCGATGATTTGGAGAAGGCTGCTGGCATTGGAGGATGGGACAAGCGTGGACCCTCTCAGTACGAGATGTTCCTCAGATGGCTCAACCAGAATCCCTGGGTCCATCCTGTCAAACTGAGCGAGTGGACCGCAACCCATCGCGTCACCGGCGCGAAGTGTATTGACGTCGGTTCGTTTGTGGAGATGAGTAACCATTTTGGCGCTGGTGAAGGATACGAAAACTGGTACTTCGATCCGCAATGGGATGCCTACCGATCGTATTACTCGTGGTCGGAAGGAAAGGTGAAGGCGCTGAGCGCCCAGGGCGCCAATGCGGCTCTCATCGAGCTGGCCTGGAAGCAGCTTTTGGCCTCGAGCTGGGAGACGGCGTGGCATACGCCGTCCTCTGGGGTCCATGGCAATCCTGATGTCCATCATAGCGCACCGAGTCCATGGATCAAAGCGCTGGCGAGTCATAGCCGTCATGCAGCGGTCGTCGCCGCCGCCGCGGCCTGGATGCAACATAAAGATAACGTCGCTCATGCCTATATGTATGACATTGATAACAATGGGGAGGCAGAACTCATTGTGAGCAACGATACCCTATTCGCCGTGTTTGCGCCGCAATGGGGCGGTCGGCTCATCTATCTGTTCAGTATCGAAGCCGAGCAGGGCAAGATGGTGATCGGCAACCCGTGCGATGACTGGAATTGGATGGAGGCATTGAATAAGTATATGGAGGTTCCAGCCAATCATCCAGGCGCGCTGACGGACATCGGGTATGAGCATGATCGATACGAGCCGTGGATAGAGGTCGCTCATGGCAGAGAGGTGCGAGTGACTCTCGTCAATCGTCAGCCTGGCAGCCCAGCAGTGGCCATGGCCAAGGGGTTGCGGCTCGCATACCGCGCCCATGAGATTCGGGTAACGTATCAGCTTCCTGAAGCCTTGCCCGCCCTGACCATCGAGTGCGGCATGTCCCCCGATTATCTGCACCTGCTGCGCTGCGGCCGTCGGTCTTTAACCACGTTGCGCCAGCCCAAGGTCTGGGGATATGCCAATAACGGCGTCACAGTTTGGCTGCGGCTTGAAGACGTAGGACCGACGGTCTTTGATGCGGCAAGCCAACGCGAATTTGGACATGGACAAGCGTTCAGATTGATCGTCTCTGGCCGTCAGTTCACCTTCTGGATAGGCGCGCGGCAGCTTGAGAGCGGTGAGGCCGACGATCCAGGCATTGAGGAGATCAGATCATGCACGTGGCAGTAGAGCAACTAGAGGTGAGTCAAGAGATCAGTCGTGTGTTGTGTCACACCGACTTGTCCGTGTCCTCTGCGACATCGCGGGCCATCGCCTTAGCAATCCTGACTTCTCCAGACATGATGCGGGAGGTTTTCCAATCACGACTCGCCACGATCTGTGCCGATGAGCGCATCATCAGCCACTGTCGCTCGAGCATCCTTAAAAAACGCCTTGGGAGCCGACAGGTGATCGCGTACCGCTTGAGCTTTAAGAACGGTAAGGGGCAGACGACGAAGCCCGTCGAGCTGGTTGGGAAAAGGTATGCCGATGGAGAAGAGGGCGAAAGGGTATTTCGGACGATGCAGATGCTCTGGGAAGCCGGCTTCAGCGTCGGCAGCCAATTCAAGATACCGCAGCCGCTCTGCTATATTAGCGATTTGAAGCTGTTGCTCCAGGAAAGGGCTCAGGGGAGCCTCTTGCCGAGGTACGTCGGCCGGGGCGATGCGGTGGCTTGCGATCGCATGCGGATGGTGGCCCGCTGGCTGGCGACATTGCACCGTCACGATACGATCCCTGAAGGGATCGTATCCTGTGAAGATGACGAAACCTCAATCCAGAGCTTCGCGTCTCGGCTGGGAGAACGGTATCCTCATCTGACATCACGATTGGAGGCACTGGCCTCCGCCATCCGGGAGAGAATCACTCCCTGCCAAGACATCGCGTTCACATTGGTGCACGGTGACTTTCATCCGGAGAACATCTTCGTCACCCAGGACGGGGCAACGGTCATCGATTTCGATCAATTTTGCCGCTCGGACCCAGCGCGGGATCTCGGCTACCTGATCGCGCAAATGCGTACTATGGCGTACCGTGCAATAGGATCGCCAGACGCGCCGAACCGACTGATTCGCGTCCTGCTCAAGACGTATCTTGCGCACCTACCCCTTGCCGACAGAGAGGCGATAACGAGCAGGATCGTTGCCTTTGCGGCTCGGACCTGGCTCGAAGATCTCTACTACATCTTTTGTGTCTTAGAAGATGAAGGACCGGCATTGCTTGTCACCGGTCTTCAGGAAATCGAAAGATTTGTCAAGGCAGCCACGGTGCAAGAGGTCGTGTCTTAAGCCATATTGCGCTTAAAGGGGAAGAGTGATCATGAGGGTACCGCCAGCACAGGTCAAAGAGGAGTTGGCGCAGCGCATCACCGCGATTAGCAGGTACGATTTTGTACACCAATACGTTAGTCATGCGTTGCCTGAGTATCGGGGTATGTCGATCCGTCCTGAAGACGTTACAGTTTGCACGGTTCAGAACGATGGAACGGGGCCTGCATGTGTGGCTTTCAGGATTGGAGGCGCCACGCAACTGTTTGCCAAGCTCTATCCGGATGCGATGGGAAGCCATGCCTATGACGTCTTGTGCCACCTGTGGCAAAACGGTTTTCACCGTGGGCAACGGCACCAAGTTCCCGAACCTCTCTGCTTTATGGCTGAGTATAAGCTGCTGCTCATGCGGGCAGCACAGGGAGAGTGCTTGGCCACGTATCTCACTCAGGATCAGGCGAGGGCGATAGAGGGCGTTCGAGAGGCGGCAAGGTGGTTGCGCCGGTTGCATCGCTCCCCCGTTCGCGTTGGCCAGGCCGAGCAACCCTGGTATATCTTCCTCAAGTTGTCAGATCGGCTGTCAAAGGCCGCGGCCGCGCACCCGCAGGAGTTGAAAAGGCTCACCGCGCTGCTTGACCGACTGGGCGCACTCGCTGCAGGTCGCCAAGAAGGGCAGATAGTGCAAGTCCACGGTCAGTTTCGACCGATCCATGTCTTCCTGAACAGCGAGACAGTTAGCGTCATAGATCTCGATCGAAGTCGTCCTGCAGAGCCCGCCAAGGACGTGGCCGAGTTCATCCACCGGCTTCGATCAACCGTCATCCGCATCTCCGATGCGAGATGCTACGCGAACACCTTGACCCGGGCTTTCTTGGAAGAATATACCGCTGAGGCATCTTTTTGGCTAGATAACCTCTCGTTCTATCAAGGCTTCCACATTATCGTGTCGTTGTGCCGCCATCTGAAGAAGATGCAGGCGGATGATCCGGAGTGGGAGTCCATGATCAATTTCTACGCGGAGGAGCTTGAGGATGCAATATCGGGCAAGTTTTTACCCGAACGAGACCTCGCCAAATAGCGACGCGGCTATGCTGGCAGAGAGCCGCGACCAAGAAGTATTGGAAGCGCGTGCCACTGCGATCATGCAGCCGAGTTTTGTCCAGAAAATCGTGTATCCCATTGTGTGCAGGGAAACCGCAAGACCTAGACTCTCTCAGGACTGTCAGACATCGATCGTCCAAAATACAGGCACAGGGCGTATCACGGTGGGCTACTGCTTTGGGGACGACCTGATGGTCTTTGGAAAGCTCTACTCCGATGGGCTTGGACCGCACAGCGTTCAGGTGATCAAGGGGCTGTGGCAGGGAGGGTTTGGCAACGGGGAGCCCTATCAAGTGTCGCAACCCCTGTCCTACCTTCCGGAATATAATCTCTTTCTGACGAGAGCTGCCGCAGGTACCCCACTGATGGCCTTTCTTGGCCAGGATAACCCAGAACTCTTAGCCTATGTGCGTCAGGCGGCTCAATGGCTCATCCGGCTGCATCGCACCCCCCTGCACATAGGCCGACACGACTCGTTATGGGATTCCTTAAAGCTCTTCCGGATCGTCCGTCGGCTCACAAAGGCGGTGGCCAGGGCGCCGCATACGCGGAAACAGCTGATCGAAATGGTTGATAGGCTGTGTCAGAAGGCCCAGCAAAACCCAGATCCGGTTCCTACGGTGCAGACCCATGGACGTTTCCACTATGAACATATTTTTGCCAATGACACGACGGTCACCTTGATCGACTTTGATCGCAGTCAGCCCTCGGATCCGGCAAAGGATGTGGCGGAATTTTTGAGTGTGCTCCGGCTCAGAACCATGAAGCGCACAGGGAGCACGGACACGGCTGAGGCACCCACACAGGTCTTCCTGGAAGAATATCTGGCTCACCTGCCTGGGTATGCCGAAAATTTGGCGATCTACTGGGGAGCGTTTCTACTGTTGAATATGTTCCACTACGTTAAGAAGTACAAACCTAACGACGCAGTCTTCGAGCGGATGATGCAGTTTTACGAGGAGGAGTTTGATACCGTGCTCTCAGGCAAATTGCTTCCTGTAAGCTAGCAGAGAAAGGAACCAGCTTGGGGTCGTGATCGCCATTTTTTTCGGAACGAAAGCGTTCGTGAGGATGCGACTAACGATGACCCGCGCTATCGCAACCTCATGAGGCCGTGGTTCAGATGAACAACAAAAAGGGACTAAAAATGGCACAACAGATGATGGGAAGGTCTCAGTTGGCAAGCTGCGCGGGTCTACTTTGGCGGCAGAGTCCGGAAGCGGCGTGCCATCACAAGCCGAGTCGAGAGGCAAGACTTGGCTTTGCCTTCAGATGCCTTATCTTCTTTGGCGTTTTATTCCTGGGAACAGGAGCCTGGGGAACTGGTGGAGACGAGCTATGGCTGAACCAATCCGATTTAGCTGGGCTCGACGATGATATCGATGCCATGGCTCAAGACATGGAGCGGATCTATATCGCTGGAGAGCCCCAGAGCGACGATGGCGACGAGGACTTTTTCGTGCGTGCGTTGGATAAAGAGACAGGCGCCGAGGTGTGGCAGCAGCAGTTCGGCCATACTATCAAAGGTGATGATGCCGATGCTCTTGTTGTGCAAGAGTCGCGGGTGTTTCTTGTGGGGTCGATCCAGGAATCAGAAGACCCTCTCATTGAGGACCGTGACATTCTTGTCGTGGCCTTTGATAACAACACGGGCGACGTGCTGTGGCAGAAGCAACTCGGCCAGCCCGAGCGAGACGATGCGGCCAACTCCATTGCAGCGCGAGGGTCGCGGGTTTTTGTAGCTGGGATGATCACCACCGATTTGGGCGATGAGGATCTGTACGTGACGGCCTTGGACGCCGAGACGGGCGACGTGCTGTGGGAGCACCGGTTCGACCTAGTTGGGGACGACGATGAGGCCAGGGCCATGGCCGTGGAAGACGGACGGGTCTTTGTGACTGGACAGGCCCGAACCGCCGCTGGTGACCGTGACCTTCTCATATTGGCCTTGCATGAAGAGACGGGCGATCTCCTCTGGCATGAGCTGTTCGACCTGGTTGGGAGCAACGATATAGCCAACGCCCTCGTAGTGCGAGGACCACGGGTCTTTGTGGTTGGGGAGAGCCAGCTTGGCCCTGAGGACCCTGAGCCCGATGCTCCTGAACCTGACACGGACGCGATTGTGTTGGCCAGGGATGGAGAGACGGGCGCTCTACTGTGGCACGTGCAGTTCGACCTGGAGCAAGACGACATCGGCAGCGATAGTCTCAGAGCCATTGATGCAGATGGATCGCATGTCTATGTAGCTGGGGAAGGCGCGACGGCCCGTGGCGATACGGACGCGGTCGTGATGGCCTTGGACAAAGTGACGGGTGACACACGGTGGCAGAAGCAATTCGACCTGGAAGACGACACGGGTGACGATGATGCTAGAGCCATCGTGGCAGCACTGGATAGGGTCATTGTATCTTGGCGGGGTGAGACGGCTCGTGACGACCATGACACGGTGGTCATGGCCTTGAGGAAATCGACGGGCGACATACAGTGGCAGAACCAGTTTGACCTGAATATGGGCGACGATTCGCTCGACCTCATGGTGGTGGACGCCGAGCGAGTCTATGTCGGTGGGGAGAGTGCGACGGCCCCTGAGAACCCTGAGCCCGCCGCCATTCAGCCTGACACGGACGCTATCGTGTGGACCCTTGCATTGCCATAGGGATCGGTCACGTTGAGGTTGATGGGTTCTTCCCTGTTCCTCCCCTTTGGGGGAGAGGTAACGGATGACTTTGCAAGAGGAGGCAACATTATGCCCGCATCCAAGCGACCCTTTCTGACTCTCACGGATCGGGACGTGTTGTCGAGTGAGGCTGTCGACGCATTGCGTCAGGCGTATGACATTGGTGATTGGCTGGCCTGGCAGCGTACGCCAAAGGGTTCTTCCAATGTCAGCTTCTTCGTCACGGCCGCCTCCGGCAGATACGTGCTGCGTCGTTCTCATTCCCGTAAGAGCGTTGATGCCATCAGATTTGAGATCAAGCTGATCGATTACCTCCGAGAGAAAAGCTATCCGGCTCCTGCGCTCATCATGACGCGACAGCAAGAAGGGTATGTTGAGCACGATGGGATCTTGTACCTGATGACCCGTTTTATTCCAGGTCGCCCCTATAATCCCGAGAACTTGAACCATCTCTTAGCATCTGGCCATGGACTCGGTCTCTACCATCGGTTGGTGAAGGATTTGCCTGGCCCATACTACCGTCGCCCCGTTCCTGCTCTCACGACCCTGGAGCCGACGGGCATCAAGGGCCTGACTGCAATAGATCGGTTGGCCAGGCATTACCTCAGCACCGAGGAGCAGCAGCGTCTCATGGACGGCTTTTCCTACGTCCAGAATCAGTGCATAGAGGTGTGCCAAAGCATGGTTGAGATAAGTCCTCGCCTGAGCCATCGGGTCATTCAGGGGTCGTTTGGCAGATCGGCACTGATCTTTCATGGTGACACGTTGAGCGGTGTGGTAGATTATGACCGCGCGACGTATGAGCTGCGTAGCATGGACTTGGCCTATGCGATCAAGGCCTTTTGTCGTATTCATGATCGAGACAGTGAAGACTATCGCATCGGTTTTGATTACGCCCGTTGTCGGGACTTCTTGTTGGCCTATCGCGAGGCGGAATCCCTATCGGCAGAAGAGATGCAGGCCTTGCCCCTCATCTTCCGCGGCCAACGCCTCGTGAAGGTGCAGAACAAGTGTGATAACTTGCTCAGGAAAGACGCCGTCGTGCCTCAGGAGGCAAAGGACGTGCGAAAGTTGGCCATCATGGTCGAGCGAGAAGCGAGGCGGCTCTGCTGGCTGGAAAGGCATCGTGAGGAGTTGCTCGAGACATTGATGAATTAGCGTGCCTTGGAGGCTGTCCGAGAAAAAAAGCTACTGCAAAATAATATGTTACACCCATAAGAGGAAAAGCAACCATGCGGATAGCAAAGATTCCTCTTATCATTCTCTTGCCCGTGGCGGTTGGACTTTATGTCAATTACGGCTGCGTTGCCGGCGAGACGAGCATGCCGTCACAGCAGGAGCCTGGCGAGACGCGCCTTCAGGCGAGTACCCCGCCGAATTTCATGGTCGCCTTTCTTGGCGATCAGGGTGAAAGTGAGGGTGCGAGAGCGGTACTTCGCATGATCAAAAATGAAGGTGCTGATATGGTCCTGCACCAAGGAGACTTTGATTATGAGGATGATCCAGAAAGATGGGATCAGATGATCAGCGATATTCTGGGCTCTAACTTCCCTTACTTCGCGTCTATTGGGAATCACGATGATGATGCTTGGCCGGGCTACCAGCAGAAATTGCAAGCACGATTGGCCCGCATTCCGGATGCGACTTGTGAAGGGGATCTCGGAATTAAATCTGCCTGTCGTTATCAGGGCTTGTTCTTTGTTCTCTCCGGTGTGGGCATTATGGGTTCAAAACACGATCAGTACATCAAGAAGCAACTGTCTGACAATCACGCTATATGGAGAATCTGTTCGTGGCATGAAAACCAGAGGTTGATGCAAGTTGGTGACAAAGAAGATACGGTGGGCTGGGGACCGTATGAGGCGTGTCGCAAAGGCGGCGCGATCATCGCCACTGCGCACAGCCACACCTACTCCCGGACCCACCTCATGGACAATTTTGCCACCCAAAGTATTGCTTCAACGGCAACGACATTGCGTCTTGAAAAGGGTAAAACGTTTGTTTTCGTCTCAGGGCTTGGCGGCAAAAGCATACGCGATCAAGATGAGGAACTGGCTAAGAACCCTTGGTGGGCCAGTATTTACACCTCTAATCAGGGTGCAAATTATGGGGCACTGTTTTGCCTATTCAACGAAAACGGGGTGGAAAACAGGGCGCGCTGTTACTTTAAAGACATCACTGGCAACGTGCCTGATACATTTGTTCTCGTGAGCAACGTCAAGCAAAGTCTGTCTTCACAAAACACGTCTGCTAGGACAGGGAGGGTGCTGTCGTGGTCTCTACCAAAGACGTCAAACGAACGTTAAGTCGGCGTGTTGAAATCGTCACGCAGCCCCAATTTCTAGACATGGAGGTCCTGCCATTCTTAGGCATGGAGGATGGAGCGCAGGGAGACTGGGAGACCCACATCATCCAACTGGATGGTACGGGTGCCGCTACGGTGGAGATCAAGCGCGACGGCCGGCAGATGGCGTTTGCCAAGCTCTTCCCTGATGCGAGCGGTCCGCAGATGTATGCAAAGCTGAAGACCCTCCGCGCCGCCGGATTTGGCTCCGGCGAACGCTATCAGGCGGTCGAGCCACTGGGCTTCATTCCCGAATATGCGATGCTGCTCACGAAGCCAGCGGAGGGGCGCGCCGTGTCAACGCACATTGGAGTCGATGATGAGGCGCTGGTGGCGGGCGCCAGAGAAGCCGGGATATGGTTGGCGAAACTGCATCGTGCCCCCATACATACTGGGACACCTAAGCCTATGTTGGAGTCCGGAGAGTTGCTTTCCCTCGCGAGACGCCTGGCCAAGATGCTCTGCCGACGACCGGAATATTTGTCCCTGACACTCGACATGATTCAAGCGCTAGAGAAGCTGGCTGCGGAGACTGAGGACGGGTTGCGGGTCCAGAGCCACGGCCAGTATCGACCGATCCACGTCTTCATCAGTGACGCCTCCGTTACGGTGATCGACCTGGACCGCAGCCGCCCCTGTGATCCTGCTCGTGACGTTGCCGAGTTTCTGCATCGCATGCGGATGACGATGTTTTGGCGCACCGGCACAGTGAAACCGGCGGATGCGGCGACTGACGCATTTTTGGTAGCCTACCGCTCTGCGATGGCGGATCGGCCATCCTTGACGAATTTGCGGTTCCACTGGGCCCGCTATATCTTTCACAGTCTCAACCGCAAACTGAAAGGGCGTGACCCTAGCGATCTGGCGTTAGATGCGACGGTTGCATTTTATCGGTCTGAGTTTGACAACGTTATCAACGGTCGGCTCAGCGCCTAGGGGGACACCTTATGGTCACCCCGCAGGCCCTTTCGAGGGACATCTGGACCGAGCGGAAGGAATGGTTCCCATGAAGGATCAACTGCAGTCCGGGGAGAGCACATTGAGGAGTGTGCGCACGATCTACAGCACCTTTGGTCCCCATATAAAAAAGTACTGGAAATGGTTCCTCTTTGCCTATATGGGCCTCCTCGGCACAGTCCTCATGAACCTGATTAAACCCTGGCCGTTGAAGCTCATTTTCGACTATATCCTGTTGGATAAGCCTCTGCCGGATACGATGGCCTCTATCAGTACCGTTGTGAGTCATAATAGCCTCGCCTTGTTAACCATCATCTGTGTCGGCATCGTGCTCCTGGCTGTTTTCGAGAGCCTATTCTCGTACACCAACAAATATTTTATCGCCGCCGCAGGGCACAGCATGATCAATGACGTGCGACAGCGGGTCTTCGAGCACCTGCAAATCCTGCCGCAGTCGTTCCACAGTACCAGCCGGTCCGGAGACTTGGTTGTACGGTTGACGTCGGATATTAACGCGCTAAAGAAGTTGTTGATCAATTCCGTGCAGGATCTCGCGAAGTATGGGCTGACCTTTGCCAGCATCATCGTCATGATGCTCTGGATGGATTGGCAATTGACGCTCATCGCCTTTGTGATCGTACCCTTGCTGTACGTCCTCTCATTCCGCTTTTCTGGCAAAGTCAAGGTGGTAGCAAAACAAAAGCGCAGCAAGGAAAGTGCGGTCGCTTCCATTGTGCAGGAAACGGTGACGTCCATGGCGGTGGTGCAGGCTTTTACTCAGGAAAATCGGGAAAAAAAGCGCTTTGCGAAGGAGAACGACGAGAGTTTACAGGCGGACCTCACCAAAACACGCTTAGCCGGGATCTTCCGCCGAACGGTGCAAATCCTGATGGCCATCGGGACGGCGCTCGTGGTCTGGTACGGGGCGAGGCGAGTCCTCGCAGGAGGGATGACCCCAGGGGATTTGATCGTCTTTACGGCGTATCTGAGAAACTTATACAGCCCCATTGGGGGATTTTCGGAACTTCTGATGGATTTCACCAGCGACCTGGTGAGTGGAGAGCGGGTGTCAGAGATCCTGAAGACGGATAGTACGGTGCGAGACGCCCCTGATGCGATCCCAGCCCCTCCGATCCGAGGGGAAGTCGCGTTTGAGCACGTGACCTTTGGCTATGAGCCGGAGAAGTGTGTGTTGCAGGCTCTCTCCTTCGCTGCGAAGCCTGGATACACGGTGGCGTTGGTGGGCTCTAGCGGGACAGGGAAATCAACCGTGATCAATTTGCTTTTGCGGTTTTTTGATCCCTGGCACGGTCGGGTCTTGATCGACGGCCAGGATATTCGCCGGTTCACGCTGCAATCGCTCCGCAGCCAGATGAGTGTCGTCCTTCAGGAACCCATTCTCCTGCGTCGCACGATTCGCGAAAACATCGCCTATGGCAAGCCGCATGCGCGTATGGAGGAGATCGTCGCCGCGGCGCAGATGGCGCAGGCTGCCGATTTTATTCTGCAGTTGCCACGGGGCTACGAGACCCATCTCGGTGAGCGGGGAGGCAACCTGTCCGGCGGCCAGAGACAACGGATTGCCCTGGCTCGGGCCTTCTTGAGAAATGCTCCAATTCTGATCCTCGATGAACCGGTGACGGGTCTGGATGCGCTCACAGAAGCGCAGCTCCATGACACGTTAAACCTACTCATGCAAGGGAAGACGACCTTTATTATCGCCCACCGTTTTTCCACCATTGAGAAAGCGGATCTGATCTTGGTGATCGAAGACGGAAGAGTCGTCGAGCAAGGAACCCACGCTGAACTGTTAACCAACAGCGGCTTCTATCACTATCTGTATACCTTGCAATCTGAGCAGTTTGCCGTATCCGTCAGACCAGAAGGAGGTGCGCAACAGCCAGTCGCATGACTCTGTGTCAGGGCCACGGTAGATAATCGATCTCTACACGCAAGAGAGGAAGGGACAGATGACACGAATGGATCAAAGCCGGTTGGTGGTAATGATGCTCTTCGGGTGCCTGACCTGCATGCTAGCGTTTGTCCTCCCTGTGCAGGCGCAGATGCCGGATACTCTGCGCGCTGGGACGCGAGTCGAGGTGGAGGGCAGAGGGCTTGGCGCTGGGAGCATCCGGGCGGAGGAAGTTGAGATTCAGTCGCAACGCGGGGGGAAGGATACTCTAAAAGGGAGCGTCCGGACGGTCGATCCTGGGGCCCAGACGCTGACTGTCGCCGGCGTGAAGATCGTCGCTTCTGCCGCTACTCTGCTTGAGGGGCCCGACCGCGAACCGGTGCCCTTTTCGGAGTTTCGACCGGGCCAGCGGCTGAAAGCGGAAGGCGTGTTTGGCCAGGATGGACACTTTGCAGCTGAGCGGCTGAGTGTTAGGAAGGAAAAGTCCGAGAAAGCGGATGAGGTGGCGATCGAAGGACTTGTCCAACAAGTCGATCCTGGCAGTAAAACCTTTATGGTGTTCGGAGTCACGGTCATGGTGACCTCTCGGACCGCATTCCAGCGTGAAAGGCATTGAGTGCAGAGAGGGATGCTACAACCGATTGTCTTCAGGAAGAAGCGTATGACTGTCCGCCGTTTTTCACGCGCATCGCATACCGCGTTCTTCTTGGCAATCTTGACTCTAACCTTAGCTTCCACCTGGACTAGGGCTGATCAGCAGGGGTTGAAGGCGGAGTGGCCGGTCCGTGTGGGCACGCATACGACCTACACACGTGTCGTCTTTGATTTGCCTGAGGCCGTTCCCTATCGGATCGTCCCGTCAGGACCTCAGGCCACGACCCTTGGCGTCACGTTCCTGCGGGGCCATGTGTTGCCTGATCGACAGACCATTCCCGTTCACCATAGCCTCGTCCGGGAGGTGTCTATCGTGGCGACCTCCTCTGGCACCACGGCGGAAATTCGCTTAACGCAGCCAGCAACGGTGCAGCGCCACTTCCCTCTAGATGCACCGCCGCGCATTGTCATTGATATCGCTTCCCCTCATGCGCAGGGCCGGCCCCAACAGCCAGCAGGTCAGGCATCCGTCGTTCCCCCTTCGGTCGAGAGACCCGAGCCTGAAAAGCAACAGACAGTGGCTGTACGCCCGGAGGGAACGCCGGCGTCAGAGCCGCTTCCCCCCGAGTCCCAACGTCCTCTCCCGCCCAAGTCTCAGGCATTACCTGCGGAGCGTCCAGAGGGAACGCGAGCACTAACCTTGCAGGAGAGTATCGAGATTACCCTCCAGCGTAACTTGCAGGTCCAGATTGCTCGACTCACGAGGGATGCGGTACAACCTCAGATCCCGAAGGCTCGAGCCCTGTTTCACCCGACGGCCGGACTTGCCTTGATTGCGTCCGGCCAGAACTCGGTTTTTAATGACGATGATGACGATGATGGCTCAGGTTCGAACACCCAAGCCTTCAACGCCTTTATCAGCCAACTGCTGCCCACAGGCGCTTCTATTGTCCTCTTGGGTGATCTTTCCAGGGATGAGGAAAAAGGAGCAGATCCGCCTCGAGAATTTCTGTCGGCGCTGAGTGTCAGCGTCGTCCAGCCCCTGTTGCGAGGGGGCGGTATCGTCGTGGCGACAAGGCCGATTAGGGATGCAGAATTCAATCTGCGAGTCGAGGAGGCACGACTCAGGGCGGAGGTCCTGCGGGTCATCGCGCAGACCAAGAGCGCCTATTACACGGCGATTCTCGCTGAGAAAACCATCGCGGTGACAGAAGAGGCGATTCAAAGGGATAAAGGACTTATCGAGGCGACGCAGTCCCTCTTCGAGGCGGGCCTCGTGACCAAACGCGATGTCTTCAGCGCCGAGCTTCTCCTGGCCAAGGATACGGGGACGCTCGTCGAGGCCCAGGCTG
>Ga0256867_10000377_pt1 | contig 17601 bp, 11 predicted proteins | sample RVTome_15_FD_185939 | JGI IMG/M metagenome (GOLD analysis project Ga0256867, IMG submission 185939) | Soil microbial communities from uranium-contaminated site in the Upper Colorado River Basin, Wyoming, United States - RVT150D86 (HiSeq) ... | reverse complement strand
CTCATGCTAGTGCCCAGCTTCATCCGCTTTGGCGCGCCACTTTCTCGCAAAAAGGCCGGCACAGTCGTGCCGGCCTTTTTGCTTTAAGGATGAAGGCGGAAGGATGAAGGATGAATTGAACGAGAGTAAATGCGTTTCACCGCGATTGCGCCCCGAGTGTTCGACAACCTGGTTAGCACTAGGTCTTTACTTCTGAAGCGTCGCGTTCGAGCGCGGCCGGGATGTCGTCGAACGACGCGACGTTCATGGCGTGCAGGCGGTGATATAGCCCTTCGCGTGTCAGCAACTCCGCGTGTGTGCCCTGCTCGACGATGCGGCCATCCTGCAGGACGATGATGCGATCGGCGTGGCGTACCGTCGCCAGACGGTGGGCGATGATAAGGCCGGTGCGGCCGACCAGTGTCTGCTCCAGGGCTGACTGAATTTCGCGCTCGGTGAAGCTGTCGACACTTGCGGTGGCCTCGTCCAGCACCAGGATGCCCGCATTCGCGACGATGGCACGCGCGAATGAGAGCAACTGCCGCTGGCCGATCGAGAGATTCACGCCGCGTTGGCCGAGCACGGTGTCGTAGCCCTGCGGCAGACGCGCGATGAATTCGTGCGCGCCCACCGCGCGCGCTGCGCGCTCCACATCCTCGCGCCCGGCTTCCTGCGTGCGATAGCGGATGTTTTCGTAAACGCTGCCGGTAAAGAGAAAGGGCTCCTGCAGCACCATGGCAATGCGGCGGCCCAGCGAGGCCTGCGTCACGTCGCGCACGTCCATGCCGCCGATCAGAACCTGCCCCTGCCATACATCGTAAAAACGGTGCAGCAGCGCCATCGTGGAAGTCTTGCCCGAGCCGGTCGGGCCTACCAGCGCGACGGTTTCCCCGGGCGCAACGCTGAAGCTCACATTTTTCAGTATGGGCAGGCCGGGCACGTAGCCGAAGGTGACGTTGCGAAACGCGATCGTGCTGTCGATCGGCTGCTCGATGCGTTCCAGGTCCACGGCGTCCCGTTTGTCCTCGACCCCGACGGGCACGTCCAGCACTTCGAAGATGCGTTGGCCCGAGGCCATCGCCTGCTGCATTACGCTGTACTGCATGGTAAGCGAGCGGATGGGGTCGAAAAAGCGCTGCACGTAGAACAGGAAAGCCACGACGATGCCGACTTCCAGCGAGCCATTCAGCACGCGGTTGCCGCCAATGACGATAACGATCGCCATGGCGGCGCCGGTGAGCGTATCAACGGTAGGGACCATAACCTGTGCCAGGCGCGTCGCCCGCAGGTGGGCGCGGTAGTTGTTCGCCGCCTTTTCGCGAAACGCCGCGAAGTTGAATCCTTCGCGCGACATTTCCTGGACCGTGCGCACGCCGTTGATGTTTTCCGCCAGTGCACTATTGACGATAGAGGAGGTTTCGCGCGCGCGGATGAACGCGCGTTTTGCCGCCGGCAACCAGATGGCACGCACCAGGACCAGTATCGGCACCACCGAGAGCGTGAGCAGCCCGAGCTGAACGTCGAGCGCGATCAGCACGATGACAATGCCCACCAGCAGCGCCAGATCGCCGAGGGCAAAGATCGAGGACTCGAGAAATTCCTGCAACGCGCCCACGTCGCCTTGCAGGCGCGACATCAACTGCCCGACCTGCGTGCGGTCCATGAACGACAGGGAAACGCGCTGCAGATGTGCGTACATGGCGCGTCGCAAATCGAGCAGTACGCGCTCGGCGGTGATGGCCACCCAAACCTGCTGACAGTAGTTGGAAATGTAATTCACCAGCACGACCGCGCAAAAGCCTGCCACGGCGATTGCGAGCAGTTGTTCGCCGCCTTCGCGCGCGCCTGTGGGCAGGCTGGCTGCGGCGCCCGCGGGGAGCGCCTTGTCGATGACAAAGCGGATGACGAGCGGTACGGCAATCTGGGTAAGAGTGAACGCCAGCACCGCGACGATGGCGTAGAACAACGGCTTCCGGTAAGGTTTCAGGAACGCAAAAAAACGGCGCAGCACCTGGCGGTCGATCGCCGCGCCGAAGATTTCTTCGCCGCCGCGACGCGATGGGTTATCTTTCCCGCGCGGCGCCGGCGCGGACGCGCCCCCCGATGGACGTGCGGCTCGAGAAGGCACTGAATCAGGCATCAGCGTTTTCCCGGGCTACGCCCATCTGCAAATCGAACAGCCGGCGATAACGCCCACCCTGCGCCAGGAGTTCCGAGTGCGAGCCGCGCTCGACGATCCGTCCGGCGTCGAGGTACAGGATTTCATCGGCATGCATCAGCGAGGAAAGGCGGTGCGAGATGATGATCGTGGCGCGGCTGCGGTTGAGCGCCTTCAGCGCGTCGCGGATACGCAACTCGGTGCCGGCGTCGATGGCCGCGGTGGAATCGTCGAACACGATGACACGCGGGGCAAGCAGCACGCTGCGCGCGATCGACAGGCGCTGGCGTTGCCCGCCGGAGAGCGACAGGCCGCGCTCGCCCACCAAGGTATCGTAGCCCTCCGGCAAGCCTGCGACATAATCGTGCAGTTGCGCAGTGTCGGCAGCGTCGACAACTCGGTCGTCCTCGGCCGTCGGGTCGCCGTAGGCAACGTTTTCGCGCACCTCGGTCTTGAACAGGAAAGTGTCCTGCTGCACGACGCTGACCTGGGCGCGCAGCGAGTCGAGCGTCACCGCGCGGATATCCTGCCCGTCGATCGCGATGCGCCCTCCGGTCACGTCATAAAAACGCGGGATGAGGTGGGCAATGGTTGATTTGCCGCTGCCCGGCGGGCCGACGATTCCCAGCGTCCGGCCGGCGCTGACGGTAAATGAAATGTCCGCGATCGCATGCTCGCTCGGGAATCCGCTGTAGGAAAACGACACGTTCTCGAAGGCCAGTTCCGCCTTGCTTACCGCGAGATCGCGCGCGCCGGGCTGGTCGCGGATCGCCGGTTCGATGTCGAGAATCTCGAACATGCGCGAGCCCGATACGGAGGCGCGGGCAAAACCGTTGATAACAAGGCCGACCTGCCGCACCGGCATCTGGAGCACGGTCATGAACACCAGGAACTGCGTCAGCTCGCCGATAGTGATCTGCCCGCCGATTACGCGCAGGCCGCCCAGCCACAATACGAGGCCCATCGCGAGAAAGTAGGAGAAGGTCATCATGGAAGTGTTGAAGTAGCGCACCCTGACCGATTCGACGGCGGGCTCCAGCGTGCGGCGTTGCCAATCGTCGAATTTGTCAAGCTCGTGCTGCTGCGCCGAGAACGCCCTGACCACGCGGATTCCGGCGAGGTTTTCCTCCATGATCCGGGTCAGCACGCTCATGCGTTCCTGGAACTCGCGCCACAGCGCGCGCACCTTGAGGCGGAACACGGCTCCGCGCCACACCGCGAACGGCACGAAGCTCACGCAAAGGAATCCGAGCAGGAGGTCTTGCCCCATATACAGGTAGGCGCCGAGTCCCACCAGCACGGCAAGCTGGAACAGGCGCATGATGCCGGTCTCGATGAAACGCCGCACGCCTTCGATGTCGAGCATGCCGCGCGTGATCAGGTCTCCCGAGTGGATGCGGTCGTGATAGCTGAACGACAGACGCTGCAGTTTCTCGAAAAAAGCGAGCCGCAGCTCGTAGCCGAAGCTCTGGCCGATGGATTCCGCAAGGTAGTTATGCGCCAGGGTCAAAACACCCCGCATGACCGCTATGCCGAGAACCAGAAGCGCCGATGTCATCAATGCCGCTTGAGCAGCCTCGGTCGCGCCCGCGCCGTGCGTGCCGGCCAGCAGGCCCGTCGCGTGGTCGATGGCCCGGCCAAGGAAGCGCGGAATGAGGAGCTGGAACACCCCGGCGCCTATTACCGCGAGCACTGCCAGGGGAAAGCGCACGCGGTAGCCGAGCGCCATGCGCAGCACGCGCCACAGCGCGCTCACGCCCCGCAGGTAATCGCCGTCCAGCGACGGTACCAGGGTGTCGGTGCCGTGGATCGTGGATTTGACCGAAGGAGCGGCAACGGAGCTTGTTACCGCGACTCGAGATGAGGCTCTTGCTTTATTCATCGCATCGGGGACGATTTTAGCTTTTTCCTCGCCAGCTGTGTTGCTGCGCGAGCTGGATCGGGGCTGGTCGTGCCGGCGTGCGCGGTGGAAAATAGAGGAGTGACGCAGCGCGGGTCTGCTGGCCGCTCCCGCAAGCGCGCTTGACTGGAGCAGGGGTAGAACGTGAATGCATCGCGGTTGATTGGATGGTTCGGCACGCGCGGCATCTATTACGGCTGGGTCGTCGTCGCCGTGATGTTTGTCACGCTGTTCATTTCTCTCGGGTTTCGCTTCGCTTTCGGCGTCTTCTATTCCGCCATTCTTGACGAGACGGGCTGGCTGCGCGCGGACACGGCGGGCGTGGTTTCCGCTTCCATGATCGTCTACGCCTGCACGGCGGCCCTGAGTGGCTACCTGTTTGACCGCCTGGGCGCGCGCGTGCTCTTTCCCATCGGCGCGCTCTGCATGGGGGCGGGGCTGATGGTCTGCTCAACGACCGATTCCCTGGCCGGCTTGACGGTCTCCTACGGCATCATGCTGGGGCTCAGCTACGCGTTGCTTGGATTCATTCCGCACATGGCCATCGTCCCCCGCTGGTTCGTACAGCGGCGTGGCCTGGCCTCCGCGGTATCCCTGGCCGGCATAGGCCTGGGCTCACTCGGAATCGCAACCCTGAGCGCGGAACTGATCGTGCACATCGGGTGGCGGGAAACGATGTGGTGGTTCGGATTTGCCGCGATGGTCGTGTTGATACCCATCAACCTTCTCTTCCATCGCCATTCCGCTGAGCACGTTGGCCTGGTGCCCGATGGCGATGGCCCGTCTGCGCAACCCGCCGCGCGAACCGCACCGGTCAAGGCCGTTACGACCATCGGGGATGCGGTCCGTGCCCCGGTCTTCTGGCTACTCTTCCTCTCCGTCACCATGATCGGCCTGTGCAACATGATCGTGGTTGTGCACCAGACGCGGATGCTGGTGGACATCGGATACAGCCTGCCGCTGGCGTCGTTGATCTTCGGCATGCTCGGTGTGATGCGCGCCACCGGCGGGCTCATATGGGGGCCGCTTTCCGACCGGATCGGCCGCGCGGCCTGTGTCGCCGTCATCTGCAGCATCAGCATCGTCGGACTGGCGCTGCTGTGGCTGGCGTCCCTCGTCCCCGCCGAATTCTCCGTCCTGCGCATCGGCCTGCTCCTGGGCTACGTGCTGACGTTCGGCATCGGCTACACCGGCATGTCCCCGGTCTACGCCTCCGCCGTCTCCGACAAGTTCGCAGGCAAGAACCTCGGCACGATCCTGGGGTTGCTCGACCTGGGCTTCGGCCTGGGCTCGGCGCTAGGCCCGTGGTGGGCGGGCTGGATGTACGACCGTTACGGCAGTTACGGCGGCGTCATCCTTGGGGTCGTGGTGGGCGTGGTGCTCACCGGCGTTGGGCTATGGTCCGCAACGCGGCGACGGGGGGTGGCTTGACCCGATTATTTGGCACGATCCGGGCGCTCTTGCGAAAAATTCGAGTTCGATCCCTTTTATATAGCAAGTCAGCATAACGTAAGATCGAAAAACGGCTGCTCTCATTTCAAGAAAGTTTTCAATGAAGATTTGTGTGGTGGGTGCTGGTGGAGTAGGGGGCCTGCTTGCTGCAGTGTTGCGAAGGGCCGGAGTCGATGTCAGTTTGTTGGTGACCGACCGACACTTGACGGCGATCAGGCGCAATGGCCTGACGTTGATTGCCCCGAGCGGTCGATTCAGCGTTGAAATTCAAGCGGAGCTCGATCCGCGTGCGATTGGAGCCTGCGACGTCGTGATGGTCACCACAAAGATGTGGACGGTTGAAGCGCTTGCCCCCACGCTCCAACCGCTGCTGGAAAAGAACGCCGTCGTCATTCCGGTCCAGAACGGTATCGATGCGCCAGCGTTGCTCGCCAGGAGTCTGGGATGGGAGCATGTTGTATACGGATCCGCATCCATGAACGCCGCTCTGGAAGAGCCCGGCATCATCCATCAAAGAAATCCCCAGTACGGGATCACGGTGGCTGAGGCGCAAGGCCATGAATCCAACAGACTGCCCGAGGTCAAGGAGACCTTCGGGGCAGCGGGTGTTTCGGTGGAGATCGGCACTGATGGCCCCGCCCTGCTGTGGGACAAGTTCATCGGTTTGGTTGCGAACAGCTCACTGTGCGCACTGCTCCGTTCGCCCATGGGGATGGTACAGAAAGACGATGACTGCTGGTCGCTCTACACCGCCGTATTCAACGAGGCCGTTGCAGTGGGGCGCGCGGCAGGCATTTCGATATCCGCGCAGAAGGCAGAGGCGCGGCTCGCGCGTGCGCGAACATCGCCACCGATGGTGATGCCCTCCATGGCGGTCGATCTGATGGCGGGCAGACGCCTGGAGTATCCGTGGCTGGGTGGGCGAGTCAGGGAGCTGGGAAGGGAACACGGCATCCCCACGCCGGCGAGTGATTTCATCCGGGTTGCGTTGAAGCCGTTCTTGTCGGGCGCGGCACCAGCAGCGTAAGGCCGCTCATCCGTTGCCGAATGAGGCCCGCACCGGTATTCGGCATGCTGAAAGGCGAGGCCGTCGAGCAAAAGGACGCGGAAGATGCGATGGAAGGGCGCGCCAGAGTCAGCAAAAAGGCCTGCGTTGCTGCAGGCCTTTTTGCTTCAAGGATGAAAGCGGAACGATGAAGGATGACCTCGAACGCAAGGGCGATCGCGCGGTGTGGCGAATTCGATCTGTTAAGCTTGAGCTGGCAGCAGGAAGTTTTCAGACATCTCTCGGAAAATGGTTGAGCCAGGAGGAAGGCAGACATGAATGACGGTATCAAGCCGATCCGGCGGGTGGTCACCGGGACTGATGCACAGGGCCGCTCCTGCGTGATCTACGACGGCCCGGCGCCCAACGTCAACGCCAATGCGTTCAAGAAGGGCACGGCCATGACGGATCTGTGGGTTTTTCACACGTGCCCCGCACCGATCTCCGGCACCCGTGATGACGGCAATCTTCCGTTTCATTTCGAGCCGCCTCCCGCGGGCGGGCATCTGCGGGTGGTTCAATCGGACACCAAGCCACCGGACTACGACCCGGCGAAGGACACGTTCATCGTGCCCGAACATCCGCCCAGGAAGACTGAAGGCGGCACGTGGGAGCGCGGCGCGCAGAATCTTTACACCACGCGAATTCACAAGTCTGAAACCCTGGATTACGGCATCCTGCTCTCGGGTGAACGGGTGCTGCTGCTCGACGACGGCGAGCGGGTGCTCAAGCCTGGCGATACCGTCGTGCAGATCGGAAGCTGGCACGGCTGGGGCAACCCGCGCGAAGGCAGCCAGATGGCGTTCATCATGATGGGTGCCAGCTTCGACGACTGAGGAGGATCAAAGTGACCGAAATGATCAGGCCTGTGCGCCGCATCGTGGTCGTGGACGAAAACGACCGCTCCAAAGCGGTCGCTGACGGGCCTTCGCCCGACGTGCGTACCGACCCGGCCCGCCCGGGTTTCTCCTCCACCCGCATCTGGGTCACCGACCGCACGCCATGGCGGCTGAAAAGCGTGCGCGAAACGCTCGATGCGCCGCATACCCTGGAGCCGCCCAGCGGAGGTTCCGTCTGTCGCGTCGTGACGTTCCCCCCGGATGACAGCTGGAAGGGGAAGGTGGGCGCAAAGGAGGTGCAAAGTTACTTCGCTGCGATGGGATCACCCGGCGCGTCGACGTACTCGCCCAGTGCGCCGCATCCGTACATGCAGAAGGCCCGCACCCTGGACTTCTGCCTCGTGCTCGAGGGCGAGATCACGCTCGTGCTGGATACCGCCGAAGTTCCGCTTAAGGCCGGTGATACTGTGGTGCAGCGTGGCACGAATCACGCCTGGAGCAACCGCTCCGGGAAACCGTGCACGATCGCGTTCTCCTCGCACGACGCGCTGGCCTGAGGTCATGGCGGCGTTCGGCTCAGGCCGTGGCGGCAGCGCTGGAGCGCCGGCTGATCCGTTGGCTGAGGACTCCGCCGCCGATACAGGCAAACCCGACGGCGTCCGTCAGCAGCCCGGGAAAGATCAGCAACAGGCCGCCGGAGATAAATAGCACAGTCTCGTGGAGCCGCATCGGACCCGTGAACCAGCGCTCCAGGCCTGCGGCGAGTGACGCGGTGCCCACCACAGCGGTGACGGTCGAGAACGCAATCCATTGCCAGGAGCCAACGAGGAGCAGCGCCGGGCTGTAGACGAACATGAAGGGCACCACGAAGGCAGCGACTCCCAGACGGCTCGCCGTGACGCCGGTGCGGAGCATGTTGCCACCGGAAATGCTGGCGGCGGCGTAGGCGGCGATCGCCACCGGCGGAGTGATCGCGGCGATCACGGCGAAGTAGAGCGCGAACATGTGCGCCGCGATTACTGGCACCCCGAGCTTCACGATCGATGGCACGGCAATCGACGCGACGATGATGTAGGCGGGCACGGTGGGCATTCCCATGCCCATGATGATGCAGGCAACCATTGCCAGGATGAGCGGGATGATCAGCGTCTCCCCCGAAAATCCGACGATCAGGTTGGTCACTTGCAGTGCGACCCCGGTCATGGAGACGGAGCCCACAATCAGTCCGGCGCCCGCTGTGGCCGTGGCGATGAGCAGCGATTCCCGCGCGCCCTTGGCAAGCGTATCGAAGAACCCGCGCACCCCGAGGCGCGTGTCCTTGCGAAACAGGGACACCAGCACAGTTGCAATGATGGCGAAGAACGCCGCTCGGAAGGGACTGTAGCCATCGATCAGCATGTAGACGAGAAACACCACGGGCAGGAGCAGGTAGGAACGTGTCAGGACCGTCCTGCGCGGCGGGATCTCGGCGTCCGGCAGGCCCTGCAGGTTCTTTTTGTGGGCTTCGAAGTGCACCATCATGATAAGGGCGAAGAAATAGATGAGTGCGGGGAGCAGGGCGGCCAGCGCGATCGTCACGTACGGGATGCCGGTCACGTCGGCCATCACGAAGGCGACCGCCCCCATGACCGGCGGCATGATCTGTCCGCCGGTGGACGCCGCCGCTTCCACTGCGCCGGCGAACACGGGCGAATAGCCCAGGCGTTTCATGAGCGGAATGGAGAAATTGCCCGTGCCGTAGACATTCGCCACGGTCGCACCTGAAATGGTGCCGAAGAGCGCGCTCGATAACACGGCGACCTTGGCCGGCCCGCCCTTGGACCGGCCTGCGAGGCTCGTGGCGACGTTGATGAAGTAGGCACCGACTCCGGTCGCGTAAAGGAATGCGCCGAACAGGATGAAAAGGAAGGCGTAGGTCGCCGATACGCCAAGCGGTATTCCGAAGAGGCCGTCCATTCCCAGGTACAGGTAGGAGACCATTTCATTCAGGGTCCAGCCCGGGTGCTCGAACCGTCCGGGGAAATAGGGTCCAAAGTGGACGTAGGCGAGGGCGATGGCGATGACCAGAACGAGCGCCATGCCCACCGTGCGCCGCGCCGCTTCGAGCGTAAGGGCGATGGCGATCAGTCCGAGCGCGAACTGGTAGTCGTTTGCCGCGGTCGACATCGGCTCGTGTTCGGAGAGCATTTCGTGATTGAAGACCACGTAGCCGATGCTTGCCACGCCAAGCGCGGTGAGCAGCACGTCCACGATTTCCATCCATGGCCGGTGCCGCGCTCCGCCGAGCGGGAAGACGAGGAACACGAGCAGCATGACGAAGGTGTAGTGCACCGAGCGCTGCAGCAGCACCGTCAGCATGCCGAACTGCGCCGTGTAGAGGTGGAACAGCGACATCGCGACGCAGGCGCTCCAGATGAACGCCTTGCGCCAGCGCGCATATGCCATGTCCGGCACGGGACTCCGTTCCTGGAATGCGCCGGGTGGCACGCTCCGGGCCCGGGAATGGCCGTCGGCGGCGTGCCGCTCAGCGTGCCGCGGCTACTTCACCCAGCCTTTTTCCTTGAAATAGCGCAGTGCGCCCGGATGCGGCGGGACACGCATCTCCGTCGCCATCCTGGTCGGGTCGAAGTACTTGAAGGAAACGTGCAGCTTGCGGATGTCCTCCGCGTGAAGATCCATCTGCTTGACGGCCTCGTAGGCGATATTGTCCGGCATTTTCGGAGACACGAAAAAGAAATACGCGCTGCCGATGGAGGCCTGGTCCTGCTCGACGATGCCGTAAAGTCCCTTGGGAAGCGTCGAGTCGAGATAACCGTATTTCTTCTTGAGCCAGTTGATCTGCTCCTTGTCGAGTGCCAGCATGCGCATCGGCCGCGCCTTGGCGGCTTCGGCGTGGTAAGGCGAAGGCAGTGCGGTCTTGCCGAGCAGCGCATTCACGTGCCCGTCGCGCAGCAGGTTGACTGCGTCGCCCCAGGTTGTGTGGTTCACGCTGCCGCCCCATTGCTTGATAGTGTCGTAGTTGATCTTGTAGGCCTCGAGCACGCGGCGCGTGTCGACTTCCGGCGGCCCTGAGCGCAGGAACGTGGCGATCTTGAGCGGATATTTTTTCGCGATGAGTTCCCGTATTGACGTGAGACCGGTCTCCTCGGTCACCATGAAATAAAACGCCGAGGTGCCCTGGAAGTTTGCGAGATGCCGAATGCCCGTGTACTTGTGCTTGAACGGGGCCTCGCCCTTGGACGCCGCATCGTAGAGTTCGAGCGTGGTGAAGCCGATGTCCACCTTGCCTTTCTCTACCAGGTCCAGGTTCGCCTTGCCGCCGCCGGCGATGACGGACGCCTGCAGGCCAGGAACGGACTCCTGCAGCCATTTCGCAAGAACCGCGGTAAGCATGTATACCGACTGGCCCAGGGCCCCGGCGCTCAGCCGGATCGAATCGGCACGCGCCGGCGAAAGCGGTGCGCTTGCCAACAGCAACGCCAGAAATAGGGGTGCGAAGCGGATGCTGATTCTCATCTCTCTCCTCCTCACGTGACCGCTGTTGAAAATCCGGGCGCGACGCCAAAAGAGGGCGACGAAACCGTGCGCTAGGAGCTTGCCATGAACTGAGCCCGGACGCCAGATCGGAACGGCCGGCCTGAATTCGGCTGCAACGTCAAGCGGGCAGCTTCGGAGCTGCCGCAAACGCATACGTGTCAGTCACGGCATCGATTACGACCGGCTTGTCGAGCCGGAATGCCTTCACGAGGGCTCCCTTCAGGTCGCGCGGATCGGTAACACGGATGCCGGCGCAGCCGAATCCCTCCGCGAGCTGCGCGAAGTTCCGTTCCGGAAACCGCCACAACTCCGCGGCCCGGCCGCGTTGCTTTCCGCCGTAGGCCTGGTCGTAGACCGTGATCTCCTGATTGAGCGAGCTGTTGTTGTTCACGACGACCACGATGTTGATGCCGTAGCGGCTGGCGGTCTCGAGCTCGGCGATGTGATAGTAGAGGCCCCCATCGCCGGTGAAGCACAGCACCGGATCGTCCGGCAGCGCGCATTTCACTCCGATCGCTCCGGGCAATCCCCACCCGAGCGAGCCCGCGCAGCGGAAGTAGCGCTGCGTCGGATGTCGCAGCGAGATCATGGCGCCGGTCCAGATGCCGGCGTGGCCGGTGTCCGACACCACCACGCCATTCGGTGGCAAGGTATCGGAGATTTCCTTGCACAGGCGCTCCGGCCGCAAGGGTGCTGCATCGGATTCGAGCATGGGTGCTTGCTCCGCGCGCCACTGCGCGACGAGCTGCTGGACGCGTCCAACCCAGGGGGCCGCCGACTCGGGCGTCTTGCGCCCGGCAATGTCGATCAGGCGCCGCAGCGAGCTCTTGGCATCGCCCAGGATGGAGGCGACATTGCGGTAGTTGCGTCCCAACTCGGCCGGATCGATGTCCAGTTGAATGACCGGTGTGCGGGCGGGGGGAAACCGCCAGCCGTGCGTCACCTGCCCGCCGGTGTGACTGCCGATGAAGAACACGAGATCGGCCTCATGCAACACGAAGTTGGCGCAGTCGCGCGAATACAGCCCGGAGATTCCCGCAGCCAGCGGATGCGTGTCGTTGATGACCGCCTTGGCGTTGAGCGAGGTCACCACGGGAATCTGCATTCTCTCGGCGAGTTCTACGACCTCCTGCTCCGCGCGCGAGGTGACGACACCCCCGCCGGCCACGATGACCGGTCTCTTTGCCGCCGCCAGGCGCGCCGCCACGTCGCGCACACGCTCCATGTCGGGCTCAATACGAAAGGCGGGCGCACGGGCAAACTGCGGCTCGACGAAGGGGTCGAGTTCCGATTCCTGCTCGGTAACGTCGCCGAACGGGCCTTGCACCTGAAGATAAACGGGCGCGGGCGCGCCGGAAGTCGCTTCGCGAAACGCCTGGCGCAGCAGCTCCGGAAATCGACTGACCGTTTCCACCCGCGCGCTGAACTTGGTCACGGGACCGAACTGGTTGAAATCCTCGCTCAGATCCTGGTAGGCATGCCGGTAGCGCATTTGCGGGACCGCTCCACCGCTAATGGCGATGATCGGCGTGCCGTTCATCCGGGCATCGCGCAGGCCCGCCGCGAGATTCGACCCGCCGACCACCTGCGCAAGGCATACCCCCGGCTTGCCGCTCGCGCGGGCGTAGCCGTCGGCCATGTAGGCCGCGGCCTTCTCGCCGTGGGTCATGATCCGGCGTATCGGCATATCCTCCATCTCCACCAGCCCCTTCGGCAGCACGAGCGGAACGAAAAAGACATGCGAGACGCCGTATCCCTGCATCATTTCGGCAAATGCTCGCGAACCGGTCATTCTGGCCATCTGCGTCCTTTCGTCACTTGGGATTGAAAGGTTTTTAGAGACCCGTGGATTGGAGCCAGAGCTGCCTGGGTGAGACGGCAACTACAGCTGGGATCTGGCTGAGGTCCAGCAATTCTCTTGTAGAACATTCTAATGCACCGACTCGATCGAACGGCCAAGCCAGGGAGTCGTGGGTCCGAATCCTGCCGGGCACGCCAAATTCTTCGAGCAAGAGGCCTGCGGACTCGCAGGCCTTGTGCTTTCCAACTCTCTCGACAATCCGGTCACCGCTGACAGGGTCATGAACGGTAAGGCGTCTTACTCCAATATTCGCTTTCGGCTTGCAATTCATCTCCGGGCTGCAAACGAACCCGGGGCGTTCGAAAAAGCGAAAATTCTTCACTGCCACCCGTAAAACAGTAGTCCTTTGGAAAAGTGAGTACCCCTAGATGAAAAATAATTAAACTGGCTTATCATTCTCTCATCGCTAATGGAATTGCTTTTTCGAACCTGCTTCGCGACACGATGGTGAAACGGACATGCCTACCGGTGAATCAGCCAACGATATCGACATATTTCTGAGCTACGCGCGAGAGGATAAGAAGGTAGCTCGACGACTTGTTGAGGCGCTCGTGTCGCAGCGGGGCTGGTCAGTATGGTGGGATATACGGCTACGCACGGGGGAGCAATTTAGTCGAGAGATTCAGCGTCTGATCGGGAATACCCGCTGCGTCATGGTGCTCTGGTCGAAATATTCCAGCGAGTCCAATTGGGTGATCGCGGAAGCCAGCGAGGGCTGGGAGCGCGGTGTGTTGGTGCCCGTGTTCATCGATGATTGCGAGCCACCGATGCCCTTTCGGCAGACCCATGCAACGAATCTTAGTGGATGGGGAGGCTCAACATCTGCACCGGAGTTTCTATTACTGCTTGAAGACATCCAGCGGACCGTGGCACGCGGAAGTGCGGTAAGTCCTATCGAGATTGAGGCCCGCGAGCGTCGGAGGAAGCGGATGTTGTGGCAGCGGATGCTGCGTATCGCGTGGCCAGTGACACTTGCGTCATTGGTATTGCTCGGTGCCGGCCTTGCGTTTCGGCAATCTGACAATGCGCGTAATGCCGACGCCATTGCCACCAGATCAGAATCGATCAGAGATGAGCTGCTGCAGGACTTCAGAGACAGCAAACGATCCTGGCGGGCCTTCCTGTCGGATGATCGGAATAATCGCAAGAAACTAATGGCCGGTGCGCTATTCGCGATCGAGGCGTACAAAACTGCACGTACACCACGTACTCACGCAGCGCTCAACGACACATGGCGACTGTTACCCTGGACGGATCGCCAAATACAATTCGGCGGTGATGAAGCACTGAGCAATTTGAAATACAGCTATGACGGGCGCTATCTCGCAGCCGGCGGCGGTTATAAGGGTTCGGTCATTCTGGATGCCAACAGCTATGGAGTTCTTGCGCGCATACCCTACGGGGGCCTCCCCTCGTCCAATAAGCCGCCCTCTCAGTTCGATGCCCGAGATCAAGGTGCGCTGGAGTTCAGTCCCGCTCAGAATGTGCTTGCAACTGCTGGGCCAGACAATACAGTGCGCCTCTGGAATGAGCGCGGTGAGGAACTAAAACGGTTTGAACATGGCGCAGAGGTAACCGCAGTGCAGTTCGATTCAACCGGCAGGCTGCTTGTCGCTGCGGATAAAAGTGGAGAAATGGTACTTTGGGACCTAAAGTCAGGAAACACTGTTCAACGATTTAAGCATTCAGGCAAGTTGACACGCCCGATAATTTCGAAAAGTGGTGCCTACATTGGGGCTGTCAGTGGTAGACGGGATGCTGTTGTTTGGCGCAGATCGACCGGTGAGATTATTGCGGAAATTGAGCACAATCCAGGCTGGGGAAGTAGCTCAGTGCCTGGCTTTTCTCTCAAGGGAATTGCCTTCACGCCGGACGAACGAGCAGTAGTTACTTGGGGTTATCAACGTTCAACGGTTGTACACGATCTCGAGACCGGCGAACAGATCTGGCAGATCGAGGAAGGCAGCTTTGGTGGTCCAATATTTATCAAGGACGGCTCGGTAATGATTCACTCAGGGGATGATCTCACCTGGTGGGACATGAAGACGCGAAAACTTGAGTATTCGATCCCTGACGCCGACGTTGTCGATATCGTTCGCGGTCCTGGTGGCAAGTGGATGGGAACCGTGGATGCACTTGCGACCGCGAAAATATGGGATGTGCTACAGCGGAATGAAATCAAGCGTGTTCCGTATTATCGCTTCAGAACAGCACTGGCGTTTAGTCCGGACGGTTCCACGGTCGCGTTCAGCGGCTATGACGAGCGTCTTGCTAGGCGAGTCATTGAATTTCTGAAATTTCGTCCAGAGAATCTAGTCGAGAAGATATGCAGTTATTTTGGAACTGATCTGTCACCAGCTGAGTGGCGCGTATATTTCTCAGGGCTGCCGTATGTGGCTTCCTGTCCGAATCTCGTCGAGCATTAATAAGCCCCCAGTATTTTCTGCTGACCTCTCCTTGATATGAGGTAAGAAGGGGCCAGCCTCGAATTATTCTGATAATTTGAGTCTGGTCTCTTCCTGTTGACGTGACGTGGCCCGATGGCGGCGCTCCGGCGCTCGTATTAGAGTAGGAGCTTGCGGCGGAAGAAGTACATTAGAAATAGGGTCCGGCTCAAATTTCGTATCTAGACTGAGAAAGCCTGGAATCGGTGCGATTGTCCTGCAACTCGTAGTCGCGCTTCGCCATACGAAAGTTCGATCGAGCAGGAGAAAGATGACGAGCGCGATTTGTGTCGTAATTGTGGCTGGGCGTGTCGCGATTGTGGCTGATACATACTGAAAATCGAATCGGAAAGCGTTGCAAGATGTTGATTTAGCAAATCGCTGATTTCCTCAGTTCCACTACGACCCAGAGGGTCGTGGGTCCGAATCCTGCCGGGCACGCCATTTTCCCGCAAGAAGGCGTGCACATTGGCGCGGGCCTTTTTGCTTCAGGGATGCGGGCGGAGGGATGAGGGGTGAAATCGACGCAAGAAATTCAAGCCTGGCCCGTTTAACATAATGGCTGAAGCTGCACAGTTGAGGAGAATTACCATGGGAGCGCGGAGAAGATATCGGAAGAGACCGAGCGCGTTTGTTACGGCAGTTCAGCTGGACCTCGACACGGAAGGATTCGTTTATAACAAATGGGGTGGCAAGCAGGTATGTAAACGGGGAGACTGGCTCGTCGACAGCAACGGCGACAAGTACACCGTATCGGGTGACACGTTTCCGCGGACGTATCGATTCCTCAGTCCAGGTGTCTACGTCAAATCGTCACCCGTCTGGGCCGAGAGGGTGGAAAGCCCAGGGAGAGTGAAGACGAAGGAAGGCGAAACGTCGTACCAGGCTGGAGACTATCTTGTCCATAACAATGAGGACCAGACAGACAGTTATGCCGTGAGCGCTGTAAATTTTGAGTCAATGTATGAGCTTGCAGAGGACAAAGACGCCCGAAACGAGCAGAAGAAATAGCGGGAGCGCTGATTCCTGCCGGACACGGTATGCTTACCGACTGTCTTTGCTACCGGTGCTCTTTAGCTTCCTTGCCCCCTCAGCTGGAATCGCGATCAACTCTGTCGCTCAGAATCTGATTTACAGAACAAAGGAATCCCGCGGGGTCGCGCTCGGGTATCTCTGGACCAGGCCGCTGAGACGGCCGGGCGTTTCTTCCCGAATCATGTGGTTCTGACCGTTTGATTGCTCTTCAAAACCTCACAAATTGTTAGGTTTTGGATGAGGCATTGCAACATTTTCAAGTAACTGCCTGGATCCATCTTCGCCACTAATTCCAATAGGATTAGATTAACCACCGGAGGCATCCGCGCGCTGACCGGGATTCTTGTCAGCGGCGTAGGCGTGTGACTGGTATCGGAAAGGAGGACGAATGGACCGTCGACCCTTCCTTGCAGCTTCGGTCCCGGTCCTTTTGCTTAGCCTGGCCCCTTTTCCCACGGCCCCTTTCTCCAGTGACGAGCGATGGAGGTAGCAAGTCGGTGGCAGACATTTTTCTCAGTTACGCCAGCCAGGACCGGGCGAGGGCGAGGGTCCTGGCGGAAGCCCTTGCGCAACTAGGGTGGGCCGTTTGGTGGGATCGGACCATCCCATCCGGGAAAAGGTTCGACCAGGTCATCGCAGAGGCTCTGGCTGGCGCGCGCTGTATCCTCGTGCTTTGGTCTACGAAGTCCGTCACCTCGGATTGGGTCATTGAAGAAGCCGAAGAGGGGCGAAGGCGGGAAATTCTTATCCCGGTGTTCATCGAAGGTACTCCTCCTCCTATGGGATTTCGGCGGATCCAGGGAGCAGATCTGGTCGATTGGGACGGCACAGTGACATCTCCGCTATTTCGGACTCTCGCCGCCGATATCGAAGCCGTCCTCGGTGCGCCGATGAAAACGAAGGCAGAGGCAGGAGAAATCGGTGAGACCAAGGACCGGGCGGAGGCCCGGGTCGTCGAGCAGGAACGAAAGCCCATCCTTCCTCATGCGCCCCCGAAACGAGGCGACGTTCCAAGGTCCAACGTAAGCCCCCGGAGCGCCCCAAAAACCATTCTAGCTACAGCTGTTTTGCTGGCTTTAACGGTTAGCGTGGGCTACGGTGTGAAGCTGTGGTATGACCAGGAGCAGGAGACGTTGCCACAAGAGCAGGCGGCGGAGGAGGCGCGGCCAAAAGAGCAGGAGACGTTGGCGCAAGAGCGGGCGGTCGAGGAGGCACGACGGACGGAGCAGGAGAGATTGGCACAAGAGCAGGCGGCCGAGGAGGCACGGCGGAAGGAGCAGGAGAGATTGGCGCAGCAGCGGGCGGCCGAGGAGGCACGGCGGAAGGAGCAGGAGAGAGTGGCGCAACAGCG
>Ga0256867_10000376_pt1 | contig 17608 bp, 16 predicted proteins | sample RVTome_15_FD_185939 | JGI IMG/M metagenome (GOLD analysis project Ga0256867, IMG submission 185939) | Soil microbial communities from uranium-contaminated site in the Upper Colorado River Basin, Wyoming, United States - RVT150D86 (HiSeq) ... | reverse complement strand
TTATCGGGGTCCTGGACCTGGAAGGAATCGAGCGCGTAGCCGTGCCGGGTGGTGTAGATCTTCGCTTCGTAGATGTCGTAGCTGATGCTCTCGAAGAAACTGCAGATCCGGGCGAAGAGCTCCTTTCGATCCGGCACGAAGATCATCACCTGCAGGCCCTCGCCGGCGGGAGACAACCGCGCCTTGACGATCGGCTCGGCCGAGTCCACGCGGTAGTAAAGCAGCCGCGTGTGCCATGCGATTTCCTGGGGCTCGTGACGCAGGAAATAGGTATCGTCGAGCTTGGACCATAATTTTTCCTGGGCGCGCTCCGGCACGGCGTAGAGCTGAAGCTTGGCACGCGCTTCTTCCTGGCGCGTCTGCAGGCTGCTTGCAACCGTGGCATGGTGCCCCGCGAGGCGGCGGCGCGTCGCGGCGAAGAGATCCTCGAGGAGCTTGGCCTTCCAGGCGTTCCACACCTTCGGGCTCGTTCCGCGAATGTCCGCGACAGTGAGAAGGTAGAGCGCAACGAGGTGGCGTTCGTCCCGCACGCGTGCGGCAAACGCCGATATCACCTCGGGGTCAGTAATGTCCTGTTTCTGGGCGGTGGCCGACATGACAAGATGCTGCTCGACGAGCCACGCGACGAGCTCCGTATCCCCGGGAGGCAGAGAATGCTCCCGGCAGAAGCGCCGGGCATCAATCGCCCCGAGCTGCGAGTGGTCCCCGCCGCGTCCCTTCGCAATGTCGTGGAAGAGGGCGGCCACATAGAGCACCTCCGGCCGGTCGAAACTGCTCATGAGCCGGCTGCACAGCGGAAACTCGTGCGCGAGCTCCGGAATCGAGAAGCGCCGGAGATTGCGCACGACCCGGAGGATGTGCTCGTCCACCGTATGAACATGGTAGAGATCGTGCTGCATCTGCCCGACGATACGGCCGAAGCTGGGTAGATAGCCGCCCAGGACGCCGTTCTCGTTCATGCGCCGAAGCGTGCGCTCGACGCGATCGGGGCTGCGCAGGATCTGCATGAACTGCCGGCGGTTGCGTTCATTCCGCCGGAATGCGGCATTGATGAGGCGCCGGGACCGCCACAGCGAGCGCAGCGTCCCGGCGTTCATGCCCTTCAATTCGTGCCGGTTCTGAAGCAGCACGAAGCTCTCGAGGATGGCTTCGGGGTGGCGCCGGAAAAGCCGCTCATCCCGGGCCTCGAGCCGCTCGTCCCTCATTCCGAAGCGGTCATTGATGGCGTGGTATTCGCCGTCGTGCTGCGGAACGATCCGGGCGCCCAGGTTCTGCAGCAGTATCGTGTTCAGCTGCGACACCGCTTTCGCGGTCCGGTAGTAGCGCTGCATCAGCTGCTCGCTTGCGAGCCGATGCGCGCTGTCGTGAAGACCCAGCGCGCGTGCCAGCGCAGCCTGATAGTCGAAGAGCAGGCGGTCTTCCCGCCGCCCGGCGAGATAATGGAGCCGTATCCTCAGTGCCTGCAGAAACTGCTCGTGCTGCTGGATCTCGCGCGCCTCGCTCGCGATGATGAGGCCCCTGCGGGCGAGCTCGCGCCAGGAGCTGCCGAGACCTCCGGCCCGTGAAATCCAGATGATGTTCTGCAGGTCGCGCAGCCCGCCGGCGCTCTCCTTGATATTGGGCTCGAGACTGCTCTCCGCGTAGCGGGAATGGCGCTGCTGCTGCTCGAGGAGCTTTGCCTGGCGGAAGTCTCCGGGATCGAGCGCATCCCGCATGCGCTTCGCGAACCGCGCGAACAATTCGTTCCTGCCCGCCAGTCGTCGTGCCTCCAGTAGCGTCGTCTGAACGGAAAGGTCGGTAGCCGACAGCGTGAGGCACTCCTCGACGGTGCGCACGCTATGGCCGACCTCGAGACCGATGTCCCAGAGTATGCCGACGAGGTCCTCCAGCTTGCGTGCAAATCCGTCGGAGGGCGGTGTTGACAGCAGGACCAGGAGATCGATGTCGGAGAAGGGGAAGAGCTGACCGCGGCCATACCCGCCCACGGCGGCGAGTACCGCGTCACGCGGCATGGCCTGGCTTGCCCATAATTCCTTCAGCTGCCGGTCGATTGCCGCCGAGTGCCTGCGCAGCAGCTCGGCCGGAGCCTGGCGCGCGACAAACTCCTCACGCAGGCGCTGCCGGGCATCGGCAAGCTTCGCCTTCCAGGCGCTGATGCGCTCGTGAAACCGCTGCGCGCCGCCGCCGCTTGCGCGCTGCTCGCTCGTCCCTTCAGCCATGCAGGAGCGGCTTCTTCGGGGCCTGGGACGAAAGGGTCAGAACCTCATAGCCTGCCTCCGTCACCAGCACGGTGTGCTCCCACTGGGCGGACAGGCTATGGTCCTTGGTGACCACGGTCCATCCGTCTGATAGCTGGCGGATTTCGGGTTTTCCCGCATTGATCATGGGCTCGATCGTGAAAGTCATCCCGGTTTCCAGGCGCAACCCGGCGCCCGGCCGTCCATAGTGAAGCACCTGCGGCTCCTCGTGGAATTTCTCGCCGATCCCGTGGCCGCAGAATTCCCGGACCACGCTGTAGCCGTGCTGCTCCGCGTGCCTTTGAATGGCGTGGCCGATGTCCCCCAGGTGGGCGCCCGGCCCGACCGCCTCAATTCCCAGCCAGAGGCATTCATACGTGACATCGCACAAGCGCCGTGCCTGGATCGACGGCTCGCTCACGTAGAACATGCGGCTCGTGTCGCCGTGGTAGCCGTCCTTGATCACCGTGATGTCGATATTGACAATGTCGCCCGCCCGCAGTTTCTTGTCGCCCGGCACGCCGTGGCACACCACATGGTTCACCGACGTGCATGTGGATTTCGGAAATGGCGGATAACCGGGCGGCGCGTAATTCAGCGGGGCCGGCGTGGCATGCTGCACGTGCAGGATATGGTCGTGACATAACCGGTCAAGCTCGCCCGTGGTGATGCCCGGGCGTACATGCGGTGCGATGAAATCCAGCACCTCTGCCGCCAGGCGGCCGGCGATCCGCATCTTCGCGATCTCGTCAACAGTCTTGATTTTGACGGGCATGAGCCTCGGCCTGCGCCGCACTGGACGCGCTTGCTGAGTGGTAAGCGGCTGGTTTTTCAAGGAGAGCGGATTTTAGTCCAGAATGCCCCTGGACGCATCGCGCGTCATCCCGGTTGAGAGCGCCCCAAATCACGTGCTAAACTAACAAGTTAGCTTTGCCGCCCTGTTTGCGGCAGAGCAATTCGCACATTCGCCAACGTGAGGGTGGCTGCCGCAAGCGGCGGCCTCTCGGCGAATGGAGGCCAACCCTTACAGGAGATATGCAGCATGTCGGTCACGATGCGTGAAATGCTCGAAGCGGGCGTGCATTTCGGTCACCAGACCCGCTATTGGAACCCGAAGATGGCGCCCTACATCTTCGGTCACCGCAACAAGATCCACATCGTCAACCTGGAGCGAACGCTGGCCCTGTACCAGGAGGCGACGAAATTCGTGCGCCAGCTCTGCACCAACAAGGGCAGCGTCCTTTTTGTGGGCACCAAGCGCCAGGCGAGGGAAATTATCCGCGAGGAGGCCCAGCGCTGCGGCTCGCCCTATGTCGACTATCGCTGGCTTGGCGGGATGCTCACCAATTACAAGACCGTCAAGCAGTCTATCAAGCGCCTGAAAGACATGGAAGCGATGGTGCAGGACGGGACGCTCGACAAGCTGCCGAAGAAGGAGGCCCTTCAGTATCAGCGCGAGATTGCCAAGCTCGAGCGCAGTCTCGGAGGCATCAAGGACATGAACGGCCTGCCAGACGCCATGTTCGTGATCGACGTCGGTTTTCAGAAGGGCGCGGTCGCCGAGGCGCGGAAACTGGGAATACCCCTCATCGGTGTCGTCGACACCAACCACTCGCCGGACGGCGTGGACTACGTGATTCCGGGCAACGACGATTCGAGTCGCGCGATCAGGCTCTATGTCCGGGGCATCGCCGATGCCGTGCTCGAGGGCCGGCAGGACAGCCTGAAGGAGATCGTGCGGAGTGGCGAAGAATTCGTTGAAGTCGATGAGAGCGAGGGCGGTTGATACGTCGTGACACGGCTTCGGGGGCGCGAGCCCCTTTTTTTTAACCAGCGGGGAAGGGCATGGCGGAAATTACCGCAAACCTGGTGAAGGAACTTCGGGACAAGACCGATGCGCCGATGATGGAGTGCAAGAAGGCGCTCACGGAGGCGGCTGGCGACCTCGCCAAGGCCGAAGAGATACTGCGAATCAAGCTGGGAAACAAGGCGAGCAAGGCGGCCTCGCGGGTGGCCGCCGAGGGCGTTGTGGCTGCCCATGTCACGAAGGACGGGAAGGCGGGCGCCCTCGTCGAGCTCAACTGCGAAACCGATTTCGTGGCGAAGAACGGGGAATTTCTGGCGTTTGCCGACCGGCTCGCGCAGCTCGTCGTCGAGCACAAGCCGAAAGACATCGACGCGCTGGCGGGCCTGCCGTGCAACGGCTCGACCGTCGATGACACACGCAAGGCGCTGGTGGGCAAGATCGGAGAGAACATGACCATCCGGCGCTTCGCCTGCATGTCGGCGCAGGGCAAGCTCGCAAACTACATTCATGGGGGCTCGAAAATCGGTGTTCTCATTGACGTGGTCGGAGGAGATGAAGTGCTGGCGAAGGATCTCGCGATGCACATCGCGGCGAGCAGGCCGGTGGCATTGAGCTCGGCAGAAGTTCCTGCGGCCATGGTCGACAAGGAGCGCGAGATCGCCGCCGCCAAGGCCGCCGAGTCGGGCAAGCCCGCCAACATCATCCCGAAGATGGTGGAGGGCTCCGTGCAGAAGTTCCTGCGGGAGGTGACTTTGCTCGGACAGCCTTTCGTCAAGAACGACAAGCAGAGCGTTGAGCAGCTTCTGAAATCCCGGGCTGCTTCCGTGGCCGGGTTCACCCTCTATCTCGTGGGCGAGGGGATCGAAAAGAGGAAGGATGATTTCGTGACGGAGGTCATGGCGCAGGTGGGGCAGGCACGCTGAGCGCGCCGCAACGCGGACTCCCCAGCCGATTTCGCCGGAACAGAAGATGCCGCAAACTCCCGCATACAAGCGCGTGCTGCTCAAGCTGAGCGGCGAGGCGCTCATGGGGGAGGACAGCTACGGCATCAACCGGGAAACCGTCGACCGCATTGTCGGTGAGATTGCCGGGATCGTGAACCTGGGCGTGGAGGTGGCCGTGGTGATCGGAGGGGGCAACATTTTCCGCGGCGTGGCCCCCGCCGCTTCCCACATGGACCGGGCCACGGCCGATTACATGGGCATGCTCGCAACTGTCATGAATGCGCTCGCGTTGCAGGATGCGATGCGGCGAGTGAACCTTGTGAGCCGCGTCCAGTCGGCCCTGAACATCGAGCAGGTCGTCGAGCCTTATATTCGCGGCAAGGCGATGCGCTATCTCGAGGAAGGCAAGATTGTGATCTTTGCGGCGGGGACGGGAAATCCGTTCTTTACGACCGATACGGCGGCCGCCTTGCGCGGGATGGAGATGAACGTCGATCTCGTCGTCAAGGCGACCAACGTTGACGGCGTCTACACGGATGATCCGAAAACGCACCCGGACGCCATGCGCTACCAGCGCCTGACATTCGATGAGGCGATCATCAAGAACCTCAAGGTGATGGACGCCACTGCCCTGACGCTGTGCCGTGATCAGAAACTGCCGATCAACGTCTTCAGCATCCTCAAGCCATCGGCGCTCAAGCGCGTGGTGCTGGGCGAGGATGAAGGTACATTCCTGCATATTTGAGAAAGTGCAGCAGACGCGGGAGGACGACCATGATTGCCGATGTCAAGAAGACCGCTGAGCAGAAGATGAAAAAGACCATCGACGCCCTGAAAAGCGATCTTGCCAAGGTGCGCACCGGGCGTGCCCATACCGGACTGCTGGATCACATTACGGTGGACTACTACGGCACGCCGACGGCCCTGCCGCAGGTGGCAAACGTCACGCTGCTCGATGCGCGCACCATCGGGGTCACGCCCTGGGAGAAGAAAATGGCGGGCACCATCGAGAAGGCCATTCGCGACTCCGACCTGGGTTTGAATCCGGCAGCGACCGGAGACACCGTTCGGGTGCCCATGCCGGCGCTCACGGAGGAGCGGCGCAAGGAATTGATCAAGGTTGTGCGGCATGAGGGTGAAAACGCGCGCGTTGCCGTGAGAAATGTCCGGCGCGACGCGATTCATCAGTTGAAAGAGCTCCTCAAGCAGAAAAAAGTCGCTGAAGATGAAGAGCGCCGGGCGCAGGATGACGTCCAGAAGCTGACTGATCGGCATATTGCCGATATCGACAAGCTGCTGCAGCAGAAGGAAACCGACCTGATGGCGGTCTGATCAACCCGATGCCTAGCTCGACTCACGACATACCTGAGCCGCGCCGCGTTCCGCGCCATATTGCCATCATCATGGACGGGAACGGGCGCTGGGCCAAACAGCGTGGCCTGCCGCGCGTGGCAGGCCACCGGCGCGGCGTGGAAGCCGTGCGAAACGCCGTGCGGGCGTGTGCCGAGCGCGGCGTCGACTATCTGACCTTGTTTGCGTTCAGCAGCGAGAACTGGCGCAGGCCGCCTGAGGAGGTGTCGCTGCTCATGCAGCTTTTCGTGCTGGCTTTGGAGCAGGAGGTCGAAAAGCTGCACGAGGGCGGGGTGCGGTTCAGGGTAATCGGTGACATCCAGCGTTTCGAGCCCAAGCTCGTACGTCTGATCGAGGATGCACGGGCACGCACCTCCGGCAACCGGAGACTTACGCTCACGGTCGCGGCGAACTATGGCGGGCGCTGGGACATCATTCAGGCCGTCAGGCAAATGATTCAGGAGCGGCCCGAATTGGCGCGCGGATTCGGCGAGGAGGACTTCACCCCGTACCTCTCCATGGCCGATGCGCCGGAACCCGATCTATTCATCCGCACGGGTGGCGAGCAGCGCATCAGCAATTTCCTGCTCTGGCAACTGGCCTATACGGAGCTCTATTTCACCGAGGTCCTGTGGCCGGATTTCGATGCGGCCGTCCTGGATCGAGCGATCACGTCCTATCAGCAGCGGGAGCGGCGATTCGGCCGGACGAGCGAGCAGCTGCCGGCAGGCGCCGGACTCTCGGCGCGCCGCGTCCAGAACGTGAGCGACGCCGGCTGACGGCGGCGCGTCACGCCTCAAAGCTTTCCATGTTCATTGCGCGAGTGGCCACCGCGGCAGCATTGTTGGCCGTGTTCGTCGCCGCGCTGTTGTCCCTCCCGAACCCGTGGTGGATGGCGTTCCTCGTGCCCCTGCTCATCGCGGCAGGTTGGGAATGGAGCCGGTTATCAGGATGCGCACCGCCCGTGCGGTGGGTATTCTCCGCCTTCATCGTGGGCACTGCGCTGGCCCTCTGGTGGGCGCGAAGCGATACCCTGTTCGCGGCGGTCTTCGCATTGAGTTGCGCGTTCTGGATTGTGCTGGCGCCAGCCTGGCTCGCGCGGCGCTGGCAGGTCAAGTCGCAGCCGGTGCTCCTGCTCACGGGATGGGTCGTGCTTGTGCCCGCATGGCTCGCCATGGGACGCCTGCAAGTCGAGCCCGGGCTACTGCTGGCCGTTCTCGGCATCGTATGGCTGGCTGATACGGGCGCATACCTGGTTGGCAGAACATGGGGCAGACACCGGCTGGCGCCTGCGATCAGTCCCGGCAAGACGTGGGAAGGCGTGGCGGGCGGCGTCGCTGCGGTGGCAGTGTATTATGCTGTACTGTCCCGATTCCTGCCCGAGTGGGACTGGTTGAGCAGCGGGAGGGGCGTGGTGTTGTTTGCCGGCGTCACGGCAGCAAGCATGGTCGGAGATCTGTTCGAGTCATGGATGAAGCGTCAGGCAGGCGTGAAGGACAGCGGTTCGCTTCTTCCGGGGCATGGCGGAATTCTCGACCGGGTCGACAGCGTAACGTCGAGCATCCCCTTGGCGGCTGCCCTGTTCCTGTACGTGAGCTGACGGAAGCGGCTGACCGATGAGTGGAAAGCGGCGGTTGACCATCCTTGGATCCACGGGCAGCGTCGGCGTCAGCACGCTCGAGGTGGTGTCGCTTCATCCCGAGAAGTTCGAGATCGTCGCGCTCACGGCTCGCAATCAGATACCGCTGCTTTTCGAGCAGTGCCTGAAGCACCGGCCGCGTTTTGCCGTGGTGCTCGACCCTTCCATGGCAGGGGAGCTGCGGCGCCGCCTTCACGAGTCCGGCCTGCGGTGCGAAGTGCTGTGCGGGTTGGAAGCCCTCGAGACGGTAGCGACGTTGCCCGAGGTCGACAGCGTGATGGCCGCGATAGTAGGTTTCGCGGGCTTGCGCTCGACGCTTGCCGCCGCGCGCGCCGGCAAGAGGATCATGCTGGCCAACAAGGAATCCCTGGTTACCGCCGGGGCGCTGCTGATTGATGCGGCAAGGGCGAGTGGTGCCCAGCTCCTGCCGATCGACAGCGAGCACAACGCCGTTTTCCAGGCGCTGCCCGCATCCTATTCGGGCGAGCCTGATGCCGCGGGGGTGAGGCGCATCCTCCTCACGGCTTCCGGAGGGCCCTTCCGCATCCTGCCGCTGGGTGAGCTGGAGCATGTAACGCCGGAGCAGGCGTGCGCCCACCCGAACTGGGTCATGGGGCGAAAGATCTCCGTCGACTCGGCGACGATGATGAACAAGGGCCTCGAGGTGATCGAGGCGCACTGGCTGTTCAACATCGCCCCGCAAAGTATCGAAGTCGTGATTCATCCGGAGAGCATCATCCATTCGCTGGTCGAGTACATCGACGGTTCCGTCATCGCGCAGCTCGGAAATCCCGACATGCGCACGCCGATAGCCCATGCGCTCGATTATCCGTCCCGTATTGCGGCCGGCGTGCCGTTTCTTGATCTCGCGCGCATCGGCGCGCTGCGGTTCGAGGCGCCCGACTTGCAGCGCTTTCCGTGCCTGCGTCTCGCGTATCACGCCCTGGCCGCCGGCGGGTCGGCACCCACCGCAATGAACGCGGCGAACGAGGTCGCCGTTACGGCTTTCCTGTCGGGAACGATCAGTCTGCCCCGCATCGCTGCGATCATCGAAGACGTGCTGTCTGAAACGGATTTCCGGCCCGCGCGGAAGCTCGAGGACATCATGGAAGCCGACGCCAGGGCACGCGAAGCTGCGGAGCGGATGCTCGGCCGGTTGCACCCGCGATCCGATTCGCGCGCGAAGCAGCACGCAACCGGTTCCTGAGCGGGGATGAGGACGCGCGCAGAGCAGTAATGGATCTCATAACCACCATTCTGGCATTCGTGGTCGCGCTGGGCTGCCTCATCGTGGTGCACGAATTCGGGCACTATCTTGTCGCGCGCGCCTGCGGCGTGAAGGTGCTTCGCTTTTCGGTCGGCTTTGGCCGCGCGTTGTGGTCGCGAAGACTCGGGCGCGACGCGACCGAGTGGGTTATTGCCGCCTTTCCGCTTGGCGGCTATGTGAAGATGCTCGATGAGCGGGAGGGGTCGGTTGCAGTGCAGGACCTGCCCCGGGCATTCAACCGCAAGTCGGTCTGGCGTCGCATCGCCATCGTGATCGCGGGCCCTGCGGCCAACTTCCTCCTTGCCATCGCGCTCTACTGGTTCTTGTTCGTGAGCGGCGTGCCGGGGATCAAGCCGGTCATTGGAGCTCCGGCGCCGGGTACCGCGGCGCAGAGCGCCGGATTCTCGTCCGGGGACACGCTGCTCAAGATAGGCGATGACGTGGTGCCTACGTGGCAGGAGGCGCGCTGGATTCTCCTGCAGCACGCGGTCGAGCGCAAAGGGCCGCCGGTCAGGATCGAGGTACGCACGACCAAAGGCGACATCCGCCTGCTCCAGCTCGATTTGTCGCGCCTGACGGCAGCCGACCTCGACCGGGATTTTCTGACCGGTCTCGGGCTCGTACGCTATCAGCCGCCTCTCGAGCCCGTCATCGGAGAGGTTGTTCCAGGCGGCGCGGCCGAACGCGCAGGGCTCAGGTCGGGCGATGTAATAACGGCGATCGACGGGCAGCGCATCGACAGCTGGCAGCAGGTCGTGACAACGGTGCGCAGCAATCCCGGCGTCGCCCTCGCGATGGAACTTCGACGCGATGGTGCCCCGATACCGGCCATCTCCATCACGCCAGCCACGATCATGGAAGGCGAACGTAAAATCGGGCGCATCGGCGCTGCACCCCGGATCGACCGCGACGCGTTAGCCGATTTGATGACCGAGGTCCGCTACGGGGCGTTGACGGCGGTAGAGAAGGCGTTGCGCAAGACGTGGGATACGTCATGGTTCAGCCTGCAGATGCTGGGAAAGATGATCGTCGGAGAGGTCTCGCTCAAGAATCTTTCCGGCCCGATCACGATTGCCGATTATGCCGGGCAGTCGGCGCAAAGCGGACTCGCGTCGTACCTGCTGTTCCTCGCCTTGATCAGCATCAGTCTCGGCGTGCTGAACCTGCTGCCGATTCCGTTATTGGATGGCGGGCATCTAATGTATTATACGGTCGAGATTTTCAAGGGCGCACCGGTGTCTGACCGGGCCATGGAGATCGGCCAGCACGTGGGCATCGCGCTGCTGTTCGTCTTGATGGCCTTTGCTCTGTATAACGACATACACCGTCTGATAAGCGGCTGAATACATGCGCTGGTCCCGTGTTGCGGTGCTGCTCGCCGCCCTTCACGCAGCCACCGCAGCCGCCATCGAGCCATTCGTCATCAAGGACATCCGGGTCGAGGGCATTCAACGAACCGAAGCGGGCACCGTCTTCGGCTATCTCCCCGTCAAGGTGGGCGACACGATGACGGAGGAGAAGGCGACGCAAGCGATCCGGGCGCTGTTCGCGACGGGTTTCTTCCAGGACGTCACGATCGAGCGGGACGGCAACATCCTTGTCGTCTCGGTGCGCGAGCGCCCCTCGATCGCGCAGATCGATTTCGTGGGAACGCGCGAGCTCTCCAAGGAGCAGCTGACCGCGGGCATGCGCCAGATCGGCATCGCCGAAGGGCGTATTTTCGACCGCGGCCTGCTCGACCGCGCCGAGCAGGAGCTGAAGCGTCTGTACCTGGGCCAGGGCTATTACGCCGTCACCGTCAGTACCACCATTACGCCCCTCGAACGCAACCGGGTGTCGATCAATTTCAACATCGATGAAGGCCAGATCGCCAAGATCCGGCAGATCAGGATCATCGGGGCAAAGGCGTTTCCCGAGAAGGATCTTCTTGGGCTGTTCGTGCTCAGGACGCCGGGACTCATGACCTGGTACACCAAGAATGACCAGTACTCCAGGCAGAAGCTCTCGGGCGACCTGGAGGCGCTGCGCTCCTATTACCTTGACCGAGGCTACGCGGAATTCGCGATCGATTCGACGCAAGTCTCGATCACGCCCGACAAGCAGGACATCTACATCACGGTTAACATCACGGAAGGACAGAAGTACGTCGTCGGGGACGTGAAGATCGCTGGCGAGCTCCTCATCCCCGAAGCCGAGATTCGAAAAATGATCAAGGTCAAGCCGGGCGATGTCTTTTCCCGTGCGCGATTGACTGAATCGAGCAAGCTCATCAGCGACCGGCTGAGCAACGACGGCTATGCCTTCGCGAACGTCAACGCGGTCCCGGAGATCGACAAGCAGAAACAGGTGGTGGGTTTCACGTTCGTGATCGACCCGGGGCGGCGCGTCTACGTCCGGCGCATCAATATCTCCGGCAACACCCGCACGCGCGACGAGGTCATCCGGCGCGAGATGCGCCAGCTCGAAGGCGCCTGGTACTCGGCCGAGAAGATCACCCTGTCGCGCCAGCGCATCGACAAGCTCGGCTATTTCACCGCGGTAAACGTCGAAACACCCGCCGTGCCCGGGACAACGGACCAGGTGGACGTCAACATGGCCGTCGTTGAAAAACCCACCGGACGGCTGCTCTTCGGTGCGGGATTCGGAAGCAGCGAGGGGCTGGTGCTGTCCGGATCCATCGCCCAGGAGAACATCTTCGGGTCCGGCAGGCACTTGAATCTCGGTGTCAACACGAGCGATATCAACACGACCTACGCCCTGGGCTACACGAACCCGTACGCCACGGTCGACGGCGTGAGCCGGGGATTCGACCTCTACTACAAGAAAGTGAATGCCGCGGACAACAATCTCGGACAATACAACACGAAGACTGCGGGCGGGCAAGTGCGCCTCGGCGTCCCCCTGACGGAATACGATGGCATACAATACGGGATTGGATACGACGACACCGAGATCACGCTCTTCGACAACAGTCCACTCATATACAAGGATTACGTCGAGACATTCGGCCCGGACCCGAGAAACCTCTTCCTCACCGCGGCCTGGCAGCGCGACCGCCGCGACAGCCTGATCTATCCGACCTCGGGAGCGTTGCACAAGGCGACGACGGAGGCGGGCACCCCGCTTGCCGATCTGGAGTACTATAAGCTCTCGTACCGGTATCAGCGCTACTTTCCCTTGACGCAACTCTTCACTCTGATGGTGAATGGCGAGATTGGATACGGCGACGGCTACAATGTGAACCCGTTGCCATTTTTCAAGAATTTTTACGCCGGGGGCGTGGCCTCGGTGCGCGGCTTCAAGGCGTTCACGATCGGCCCGAAGGACGAGAATGGCGATCCACGCGGCGGATCGCGCAAGCTCCTCGGGAATATCGAGCTCCTGTTTCCGTTTCCGGGAGCCGAAAGGGACCGCTCTGTGCGCCTGAGCGCGTTCGTCGACGCTGGAATGGTGGACAACACCTGGGACACGACCTTCCTGCGCTATTCCGTCGGGCTCGGAGCGCTCTGGGTATCACCTTTCGGCCCGCTGAAAATCAGCGCGGCCGCGCCCTTCCGGGCCGACGATCTGGACCGCAAGCAGGTGTTTCAGTTTACCTTTGGCGGAGTGTTCTGATTCGATGGCGCACCGCCGATCCTCAACGCGGGATCATCATCTAACTGCAAGGAGCAAGCATTGAAGCGCGTTTACGGGATACTGGGAGCGGCGGCCATGATGTTCAGCATCGCCGCGAGCGAGGCGGCCGATATCAAGATCGGCTTCGTCGATGTGGAGCGCATCCGTCGCGAGTCGATGCCGGCCGAGCGCGCGAGCAAGCAGCTCGAAAAGGAGTTCGCACCGAGGGCGCAGGAGCTTCAGCGCCGCGAGGCGCAGCTCAAGACGGCGCAAGGCAACCTGGAAAAAGAGGCGATGACGATGAGCGAGAGCGATCGCCGGGCCCGCGAGCAGGAGCTGGCCCGCCTGAGCGTCGACTACCAGCGCATGCAGCGCGAGTACCGGGAAGACCTGAACCTGCGGCGCAATCAGGAGCTCTCCTCGCTTTTCGAGCGCGCGGATCGGGTCATCAAGAGAATCGCGAACGAGGAGAAGTACGACCTGATCTTGCAGGAAGCGGTATTCCGAAGTCCGCGCATCGACATCACCGACAAGGTGCTTAAGGCTCTGTCCGAGAGCAAATAGCGGCGCACGCGGCCGACGACAGCGCAGCCATGGCCGGCGAGCCTTCCTCCTTCAGCCTGGGCGAGATTGTGGAGCGTCTGGGCGGGGAGGTCATCGGCGACCCCAGAACGACGGTGCGCCGTGTCGCGCCTCTGGAGAGTGCGACACCGGATTCCATAACGTTTCTCGCTGATGAACGCTATTCCTCGCGCCTGGGTAAGAGCCGCGCCGGGGCGGTGATCGTGGGTGAGTCGGCGCGTCGCGCCACCGGCATTCCGCGCGTGGTGTGCGCCGATCCCCACGCGTACTTTGCCCGCGTATCGGGGCTCTTCAATCCACCGCGCGAGGTTTGCCCCGGAAGCCACCCGAGCGCAGTGATCGACGCGTCAGCCGTCATTTCACCGGGCGCGGAAATAGGACCCCTTGCCGTGATCGGGCGCAACGTGCAGATCGGAGAGGGAAGCAGGATCGGCGCGAACTGCTGCGTGGGTGACGATACCCGCATCGGCAGGCACGCCCGTCTCGAGGCAAACGTCACCATCTATCACGGCTGCACGATGGGCGATCGCGTGATCGTGCATTCCGGCGTCGTGATCGGCGCCGACGGATTCGGGCTGGCGACGGAGAGCGGACGCTGGATCAAGGTGCCGCAGATCGGCAGGGTGGTGATCGGAAACGACGTCGAGATCGGCGCCAACACGACCATCGACCGCGGCGCGCTCGAGGATACCGTGATCGAGGAAGGGGTCAAGCTCGACAATCAGATCCAGATCGGACACAACGTGCGAATCGGAGCGCACACCGCCATCGCGGCTTGCACGGGAATCGCCGGGAGCGTGAAAATCGGGCGGCACTGCAGGATCGGAGGTGCGTCCGGCATCGCAGGCCATGTCGTGATCACCGACCACGTCGATATCTCTGGCTATACGGCGGTCACCAAATCAATCGACCGGCCGGGACGATACAGCGGAGTGTATGGATTCGAGCCTCACGCCAGATGGCGCAAGAACGCGGTACAGTTGCGCCACCTCGGTGAACTCGCCGAGCGTGTGCGCGCGCTGGAGAAGAAGCAGGCGCAGAAAAAGAGGAGCAAGTCTTGACCAACATGGAAATTCGCGACGTTCTGGAGTACCTGCCGCACCGCTATCCGTTCCTGCTGATCGACCGCGTGCTGGTGTGCGAGCCCCGCCGGCGCGTCGTGGCCCTGAAGAACGTGACGATCAATGAGCCGTTTTTCCAGGGCCACTTTCCCTATTTCCCGGTCATGCCGGGCGTGCTGATCATCGAAGCCATGGCGCAGGCGGCCGCGATCCTGACGTTCCACAGCGAGAAGGCAAAGGCCGATGATCGCTCGCTCTACTATTTTGTCGGAATCGACCATGCGCGCTTCAAGAAGCCGGTCGTGCCGGGCGACTCGCTGCACCTCGACGTGAGCCTGAACCGCCAGGTGCGCGGCATCTGGAAATTCGATGGCCGCGCGCTGGTCGAGAACGTGGTGGTGGCGGAGGCCCAGCTCATGTGCACCGTTCGCAAGGTGAACGAGGCGTCCTGAGCCGGCGCGAATTCACTCGATCCTCGCTCGTGACCCGCCGCCGTGAAGCAGCATTCAACCGCCGTCATTGACCCGCGCGCGCAACTCGCGCCCGATGTCGAAGTCGGTCCCTATTCCGTCATCGGGCCGGATGTGGAGATCGGCCCGGGCTGCTGGATCGGCCCGCACGTGGTCATCACGGGACGCACCCGCATCGGTGCCCGCAACCGGCTCTTCCAGCATTCGTCGCTGGGAGAGATCCCCCAGGACAAGAAATTCGCCGGCGAGGCGACGCGCCTCGAGATCGGTGACGACAACACGATCCGCGAGTATTGCACGTTCAACATCGGAACCGTCCAGGATGCGGGCGTGACCCGCATAGGCAACCACAACTGGGTCATGGCCTATGTGCACGTGGCGCACGATTGCCAGGTCGGGAATCACGCCATACTCGCCAACGGCGTGCAGCTGGGCGGCCATGTTCACGTGGGCGACTACGCGATTCTTGGCGGCCTGACGGGCGTGCACCAGTTCTGTCGTATCGGCGGCCACAGCATCACCGGTGCGGGCACCGTCGTTCTGAAAGACATTCCGCCGTACGTCATGGTTTCAGGAAATCCGGGTAAGCCCTTCGGATTGAACGTCGAGGGTCTGAAGCGTCGGGGCTTTGCGGCGCCTACCATCACCAAGCTGAAGCGTGCCTACAAAACCCTCTACCGATCGGGGCTCACGATCGAGCAGGCGCGAAAGGAACTGGAGCGCCAGGCACGAACCTGTCCGGAGGTGCGGCTGACGCTGGAGTTTCTCTCGGCTGCCACGCGAGGGGTCGTGCGCTAGTGTCGCTGGCAAAGCCCCTGACCATCGGCATGGTCGCTGGTGAGCCCTCGGGCGATACGTTGGGGGCCCACCTCATCAACGCCCTGCGCGAGCACGTTCCGGGCGCGCGCTTCACCGGCATCGGCGGTTCCAAGATGCAGGCCCTCGGATTCGAGACGATGTTTCCCATGGAAAAGCTCTCCGTGCTGGGTCTCGTCGAGGTCCTGCGTCATTTTCCCGAGCTGTTAAGCATCCGGCGCCAGCTCGCCTCGCGCTTCCTGCGCGAGCCTCCGGGCGTCTTCATCGGCATTGATGCCCCCGACTTCAACCTTGATCTGGAGGTCAGGCTGAAGGGAGCAGGAATCCCCACGGTGCATTATGTCGGTCCGACGATCTGGGCGTGGCGGCGCGGCCGGATCGAGAAGATCCGGCGCGCAGTATCAAAGGTTCTGGTGCTGTTTCCGTTCGAGCCGCCTTTGTATGAGCGGGCGGAGATACCCGTTGCGTTCGTGGGTCACCCGCTGGCCGACGTTCTCGCGAAGTTCCCGGATTCCGCCGCCATGCGCGAACAGCTGCGTCTGCCGGTATCGGCGCGGATCGTGACACTGCTTCCCGGAAGCCGCGTGAGCGAGCTGAAGCGGTTGGGAGCGCTGTACGTGGAGACAGCCCACCGGATTTCCGCGAGCGTACCAGGCGTTTTGTTCCTGGTGCCGTTCGTGAGCCGGGAGACGCGGGAGCTGTTCGAGCAGGCGCTGTACCGTGATGAATCGCGCGCGCTCAACGTCCAGATGCTGTTCGGACATGCGCACGAGGCAATGGCTGCCGCCGACGTCGTGCTGGCTGCATCGGGCACCGCCACGCTGGAGGCAGCGTTGCTCAGGCGGCCCCTGGTCATTACGTACAAGGTCGCCCCAGTCACCGCGTTCATCCACCGCAGGCAGAGCTATCTGCCCTATGTCGGAATGCCGAACATACTGGCCGGCGAGTTCGTCGCCCCGGAGTTCCTGCAGGAGGAGGCCACGGCGGATAATCTCGCGCAGGCGGTCACCAATCTCCTGTTTGACGCGACCGTGCGCCGGCGGGTGGAATCGCGGTTCGGCGAGCTTTTGGCACAACTGCGCCAGGATACCGCGAGCAAGGCCGCGCAGGAGATCCTGTCGCTGGTGGGAACCGGGGTAGCGTGATGGTCGGACAGGCGCTGATCTGTGGGGTGGACGAAGCGGGCAGGGGGCCGCTCGCCGGGCCCGTGGTGGCGGCAGCGGTCATACTCGATCCCCGGCATCCTATCGCCGGTCTCGCTGACTCGAAGCAGCTCTCCGCGCGGTCGCGGGACGAGCTTGCCTTCAGCATACGGACCCGGGCCCGCGCATGGTCGGTTGCAAGCGCCAGCGTCGACGAAATCGATGCTCTCAATATTCTCCAGGCAACGCTGCTCGCGATGCAGCGCGCCGTGACAGCCCTGGCGGTAGAGGCAGATCTTGTTCTTGTGGATGGAATGCAATGCCCCGCTCTCAGTCTGCCCACGCGTGCGGTCGTGCGTGGTGACGTGAGCGTCGCCGAAATCTCCGCGGCCTCGATTCTCGCCAAGGTAACAAGGGACGCGGAGATGCTCATGCTGCATCATCTTCATCCACGGTACGGGTTTGACCAGCACAAGGGGTACCCGACACCCGCCCACCTTGCGGCGCTGCGCATGCACGGGGTGTCCTCGGTGCATCGACGAAGCTTCGGCCCGGTACGGGCCGTCCTTGACGGGGGAGCTCAGGCATGAAAGCGGCGATGTTCATGCACCTGATCGGCGCGGTGATCTGGATCGGGGGAATGTTCTTTGCCTATTTTGCGCTGCGGCCGGCAGCCGT
>Ga0256867_10000375_pt1 | contig 17639 bp, 22 predicted proteins | sample RVTome_15_FD_185939 | JGI IMG/M metagenome (GOLD analysis project Ga0256867, IMG submission 185939) | Soil microbial communities from uranium-contaminated site in the Upper Colorado River Basin, Wyoming, United States - RVT150D86 (HiSeq) ... | reverse complement strand
GGATAGCCACAGTGAGGGCACTCGCCTTCGACATAACGATCGGGGAGGAAACGCTCCGCCTCGGGATCGTAGAACTGCTCCGAGGATCCCTTGACCAGGTAGCCGTTCTCGAGCAGACGGATGAAGAAGTCCTGGGTCACCCGATGGTGGTTCTCGGTCATTGTCGTGGTGAAGAGGTCGAAACTGATTCCGAGCTGCTCCCAGTAGCCGACGTTCACCGGGTGATACGTCTCGACCACCTCGCGTGGCGTGATCCCCATCTCCTCGGCCTTCACCGTGATCGGAGTCCCGTTGGCATCCGAGCCCGAGACCATGAGAACGTCGTTGCCCACCAGACGGTGGTACCGGGCGAAGATGTCGGGTGGGAGGTAGGCGCCACCGAGCTGTCCCAAGTGCAGTGGGCCCGAGGCGTAGGGCCAGGCGACGGCGACGAGGATGCGACGGGTCATTTGGTCAGGGAGCGTAACGGTGACCGGGCTCGAGGCCGATCCGGTTCGGCGTCACCACCGCCCCAGTTGGCGGGAGTTTCACGTCGAGGTGGCGATGCCGGGTTGGTGGACGTGCTGGGTGGCGCGTTCGGCGATGACGACGCCGGCGACGATCAGCACCGCACCCGCGGCGATGGCAGGGGTCACCGTCTCGCCGAGGAAGATCACAGCCAGGACCACCGCCAGGACCGGGATCGCATAACCGGTGAGGGCGAGTCTCGAGGCGGGGTTGACCCCGGCTGCGGTGAGGAAGGCGGCGAAGGCGAGTGTGGTGCCTACGGTGCCCACCCCGGCGATCAACAGCCAGCTCACACCGTCCACCGACGTCATGTCGACGGGGAACAACAGGGGGAGCAGCACCACCACGACCACGGTGTTCACCGTGAACTGGGGCAGGATGAGACGCTCGCTGGGCATCTCCAGGGCAAAGCGCCTGCTCAGCGCACCGCCCACCCCGGCGAGGACCACACCGGCCATGATGAAGAGCACTCCGCGCCACAGATTGCCGACACCAGCGACGGTGGTGCCACCCACTCCGACCAGCAATGCCGACCCGGCGAGGGCGAGCAGGAGGCCGGGAAGGGCCCTCACCTGGAATCGCTCGCCGTCGACGAGGAAGTGGGCGGCGGCGATCGTCGAAAGGGGGACCAGCGCGATGAGGAGGCTCCCCAGGGTCACCGGCAGGTCCTCGATGGCCAGGGTCATGAGCACCATCGGGAAGGCCATGGCGACGGTGCCCAGGACCAGACCCCGCCTCCAGGCGTCGGGGCTGGTGGTCCAGAAGCGTCTCGTGATGACCATGACGGCTGCCAGGGTGGCCAGGGCGATCACCATGCGAATCGGGATGAGGGTCCAGGTGCTCACCCCCCGCACCAGGATGGCCCGGGTGAGCACGGCCGAGGCCGCCCACCCGAGCGTGGCGCCTACGAGTGGGGTCCACGGACTCATCGGCGCAGGCTAACCCCGCCCTCAACGAACTATTCCCATGGGCCGATAACCTGAGTGTCATGCGGATCCCCACTTTCAGCCTTCTGGCCGTTCTCGCCCTCCTGGCCGCCGCCTGCGGTGGCGGGACCACCGATACCACCTCACCGGACTCGACCACCTCCACGCTCGCCGAGCCGGCGCCGGAGGCCGTGGTGCTCTCCTACGGGCTCGAGCCGGGCACCTCCTTCTCCTATGAGGTGGACATGGACCAGGCGATAGACCTCATGACGAGTGGTGACCCGACCGCCATGGGAGAAGACGAGATTCCCGCACAGATGTCGTTGCAGATATCCGGGACCTCGACGCTCACCCACACCATTTCCGAGGGCCCCGAGCCGGGGACCTTCGAAGTGAACATCACCGGGGACTTCTCGAATCTCGAGTTCTCCGGGACGATCGACGGAGAGCCGGTGGAGGAGGCAGAGATCCCCGACATCGCCGAGTTGGACCCGATCGACGTGACGGTGATCGTCGATGAGCAAGGCAATGTGATCCCTGAAGACGAAGCGCTCGGGGAGGACTTCCTCGGCGGGCTCGGAGGGCTGGGCGGTCTCGACATGCTTGGCCAGATCGGCGCCGCCGGGAGCGCCGGCCAGTTCGTCGGGCCACCGCTCAGCGACGAGGAGGTGACCGTCGGTGACACCTGGTCGGAGACCATCGAGACTCCCACATTGCCCGATGACGATCCGATCACGATCCTGATCGAGAGCGAGGTCGTGGGCACCGACTCCGTCGACGGAGCCGAGGTCTTCATCATCGAGACCACCACCACCACGTCCCCGATCGAGTTCGACCTGGCCGAATTGCTTCTCGGGCTCATGTCCGCCTTCATGCCCGAGGAAGCGAGCGAGGAGGAGAGGGCGGAGATCGACGCCATCGCCGACGAGATCCGCTTCGCCTTCTCGGTCGATGAGACGGTGAGTGAGATGACGACCTGGTTCGACCACGAAGCCGGCCTCTCCCTTCAGGCCGAGTTCTCCAATTCGACTCACATGGTGATGGACATGAATGTTCCCGACGAGGCGACGGGCGAGCTGGTCGGCCTGGAGATGGACATGGGCATCTCACAGGACATCAGCTATCGGCTCACCGACTCGAGCGGCCCCTAGGGCTCACCCCCGGCGTCTCTTTCGCCAGCTCCGGTAGATCTTCCTGGTCAGGGAGACCGCACCGGTCCCGGAGGGCCTCATCTGGTCGAGCCGCGGGTCGGCATCAGGTGCCGCCCGTGCCTGTTCGAGCTCGTTGCGCAGCTCACCGAGGCGCTCTTTGAGAAAGTGGGTCTCGGTCTCGGCCTTGGCGGCGCGTTCTCTCGCCTCGGCCAGGGCTTGACCGGCCTCGTGGAGGTTTCCCAGCTGGTTGAGCATCCGGTTCCAGGCGTCCAGTGGGACCAGCATCGAGCCCTCCGGGATGCGTGGCTCGTCTTCGGCGGTCGGCTCGACCTCCCCGGCCGGTTGGGGACGTTCTCCCCGCGGCCCCTTGTCGGGGGTGAGCGGGGCCATCTCCCTGCCGATCTCGTCGGTCCACCGCTTGATGCCGCTCATGGAGACGATTCGCAGGTAGCCATCGGAGTTCTGCTCGAGGAAGCTCGGGATGTTCTTGTGCCGCGCCCACTTGCGGATCGTCGAGGTGGGGACCCCGGTGATCTCGCTCGCCTCTCTCAGGGTGAGCCAGTCCCCGGCATCGTGGGCCACTCTGTGGCGGGGCCTGGCGTCGCCCGACGAGTGGTCTCTCGAGGAGCGGAGGACCTCGGTCTCCCACAGGAAGGCTGGATCTGGGCTCGCCACGCTCGCATCATAAGGGTGTCGCCGGTGGGGGCGTCGGCCTTCCTAGGATGCGTCCTTCGATGTCACCCCCGCAACCGCGAGACCTCCCGTCCGAGGAGGAAGTCCGCGCCCTGGTCGAGCGTATCCTGGACGGTGTCGTCGAGTCCGGTGGACATGACGGAGGCGAGACCGCCGGCGACGACCCCGCCGTCTCCGGTGAGGCGGAGTCGGGAAGCGAGGGGATCGCAATCGGCGCCGACCACGGCGGCTTCCCGTTCAAGGAGCGGATCGCCTTCAAGTTGAGGGAGGCGGGGTGGGAGGTCTTCGACTGTGGCACCGACTCACACGAGGCCGTCGACTACCCCGATTTCGCCCACGCCGTGGCCCGCAAAGTGGCCTCCGGAGAGTGTCGATGGGGGATCGTCATCGACGGTGCCGGGATCGGCTCGGCCATGGTCGCCAACAAGGTGGCCGGGGTCAGGGCCGCCTCGTGCTACGACCTGTCCTCGGCCCGCAACAGCCGGGAGCACAACCATGCCAACGTCTTGACCCTCGGCGCCGGTCTCATCGGCGAAGGGCTAGCGTGGCAGATCGTCGAAGAGTGGCTGTCCACCGAGTGGGCAGGGGGTCGCCACGCCCGTCGCGTTGCCAAGATCGACGCGCTCGACCAGCAATACTCGAGGTCCGAATGAAGACGACCACATGAACAGGGAGGCTCTCGTCGAGGCGATCACCCGTGAGGTGCTCGCATCCCTGTCAAGCCGGTTCGACATGGCAGAGACCGGGGAAACGGTGCGTGAGGTGGTGGCCAACGGCGCCGACCGGGTCGCCTTCCATGGCGAGGCCGCCGATGTGCCCATCGACCTCGCCCAATACATCGATCACACCCTGCTCAATGCCGACGCCACCGCCGAGGACATCGATCGGCTCTGCTCCGAGGCGGAGCAGTACGGGTTCGCCTCGGTGTGCATCAACCCCACCTGGGTGAAACGCGCCGCCAACGACTTGAGGGGCACCTCCGTCCCGGTCTGCACCGTCATCGGCTTCCCCCTCGGAGCCACCACCACCGAGGTCAAGGCGATGGAGGCTCGCAAGGCGCTGCGCGACGGTGCCCGTGAGATCGACATGGTGATCAATGTCGGGGCGCTCAAGTCGGGAGACCACGACGTGGTCTACAACGACATCGCCAGGGTGGTCGATGCCTCCCACGAGGTCGGTGCGGTCTGCAAGGTGATCCTGGAGACGGCACTGCTCACCGACGAGGAGAAGGTGATCGCCTCGGCCCTGGCCAAGCGGGCCAAGGCGGATTTCGTCAAGACATCCACAGGATTCGGCCCCGGAGGCGCCACCGTCTATGACGTGGCCCTGATGCGTGAGACGGTGGGCCCGGAGATGGGCGTCAAGGCATCGGGCGGGGTGCGGACGGCCCACGACGCCGAGGACATGATCGCAGCAGGCGCCACCAGGATCGGCGCCTCGGCCGGTGTTCAGATCGTCAGCGGAACCGACGGAGGAGACAGTGACGAAAGGTATTGAGCTCAGGTCCTACGCCTTCCTGGACAGTCTGCAACCCCAATATGCAGCTTTCCTGGGAACGGTCGCACAGGGATTCCTCCCTCTGGCCGGTGACGCCTCGCTGTGGGTGGAGGTCGCCCCGGGGATCGAGATCAACCGGCTCTCCGACGTCGCTCTCAAGGCGACCACGGTCAAGCCCGGTCTGCAGATAATCGAGCGGTACTACGGGGTGCTCGAGGTGCACTCACCCGACCAGGCCGAGACGCGGGCGGCGGGAGAGGCCATCCTCGAGGCGATCGAGCACACCGAGGACGAGCGCATGAAGCCGCGAATTCTCAGCTCCCAGATAATCCGTCGCATCGACGACCACCATGCCCAGCTCATCAACCGGACCAGGCACGGCCAGATGATCATCCCCGGACAGACCCTCTACGTGCTCGAGTGCGAACCGGCGGCGTATGCCTCGCTGGCGGCCAACGAGGCGGAGAAGGCGGCCGAGATCAACGTGCTCGAGGTGCGCAGCTTCGGCTCGATGGGTCGGATCTATCTGGGGGGCGAAGAGCGCGATATCGATGTCGGGTGGCAGGCGGCGGTGGCCGCACTCGAGGGCTTGACCGGCCGGGATTCCGGTCAAACGTAGGTAACTGTTCCCATGGAGAACGAACGAAAGGAGGAGCTTCATGGCTGAAGCTCTTGGAATGATCGAAGCCCGCAGCTTCCCGGCGATGGTCGAGGCTGCCGACGCCATGGTCAAGGCGGCCAAGGTGGAGCTGGTGAGCATGGAGAAGACGGGTGGCGGGTACGTGACCGCCGTGGTCCGCGGTGACGTGGCCGCGGTCAAGGCCGCAGTCGACGCCGGTGTCCGCGGCGCCGAGAAGGTCGGCGAGGTCACGGCGACACATGTCATCGCACGTCCACATGTCAATGTGGATCTCGCCCTGCCCCTCGGCCGTCAGGAACAGGCTCAGGAAGACCTCGGTTAGGTGCGCCCCCACCCATGCAGTTAGGGAGGGTCTCAGGGTCGCTCGTCGCCAGTCGCAAAGAAGCCTTGATGGAGGGGATGAAGTTCCTGGTGGTGAAACAGATCGACGAGACCAACCAGGAGACCGGCTCGTACGTGGTGGCCGTCGACGCCGTTGGCGCGGGTGTCGGTGAGGTCGTCCTCTACGCCTCGGGCAGCTCGGCGCGCCAGACCGAGATGACCAGGGACCGTCCCTGTGATGCGGTCATCATGGCGATCGTGGACTCCTGGGACGTCGGCGGCGAGGTGAGGTACCACAAGGGCGAGGAGGAGCGCTCTGGATAGGTCACGGCTGAGCGAGTCGGAGATCCGCGCCATCATCGATCGGGTGAAGGGGCGGGTGGCCGCCGCCGAGTTCGCGGCGCGCGCCGGTCCCACCCTGCGAGCCGGAGACGAGCTCGCGGTGTCCGAGATCGAGCTGGGAGACGGCATCCATCTCACTATCGAGGAGGCGGTCAAGGCCGCCCGCCGGGCCTTCATGGCGTATCGGGAGATGGGCCTGGAGGCCCGCAAGACGATCGTCGACAGCATGCGGGCCGCCATGCTGCGCGAGGGAGAGCGATTGGCGTACATGGCCGCCGAGGAGACCGGGATCGGCCGGGCCGAGGACAAGGTGGTGAAGAACCGTCTGGTCACGACGAAGACCCCAGGCCCTGAAGACCTCGAGCCCCATGTGGTCACCGGGGACTCCGGGATGATGGTCACCGAGTACGCCCCATACGGGGTCATCGCTTCGATCACCCCCACCACCAACCCGACTTCGACGATCATCAACAACTCGATCTCGATCGTCTCGGCGGGCAACGCCGCGATCTTCAATGTCCATCCCAACGCCGCGATGGTCTCGGTGGAGAACATCAAGCTCCTCAACCGGGCGATCGTCTCCGCCGGGGGGCCACAGGATCTGATCACCGCCACACCCCAACCGACACTGGAGACGGCGCGGGAGGTGATGCACCATCCCGACGTGAGGGTCCTGCTGGTCACCGGGGGCCCGGGAGTGGTCAAGGAGGCGTTGAAGACCAGCAAGAAGGCGATCACCGCCGGGCCGGGCAACCCACCAGCGGTCGTCGACCAGACCGCGGATGTCGAAGCGGCGGGCCGTGACATATTCCTCGGTGCATCCTTCGACAACAACGTGATCTGCACCGACGAGAAGACCACGATCGTCGTCGACACGGTGGCCGATCGGCTGGTGCAATCGATGGTGTCCAACGGCTCCTACCGGTTGAAGGAACACGAGCTGAAGCGTCTCGAGCGGGTGATCTTCCGGGAGATGGGGCCACCCAGCAAGCCGGGGATGATCAACCCGGAGTGGATCGGGAAGAGCGCCCAGAGGATCCTGTCCGAGATCGGGGTCACCGTCGACCACGACGTGAGGCTGGTGGTGGCCGAGGTACCCCGTGAGCACAACCTGGTATGGACCGAGCAGATGATGCCGGTCATGCCGGTGGTCAGGGTGCAGAACGTCGACGACGCCATCGACCTGGCGGTCAAGTCGGAGCACGGGTTCCGTCACACGGCTTCGATCCACAGCACCAATGTCGACTCCATCACCCGGATGGCCCGGGCGATGAATTGCAGCATCTTCGTCGCCAACGGTCCCAACTACAGCGGTCTCGGCGAGGGCGGCGAGGGGTTCACCTCGTTCTCGATCGCCAGCCCCACGGGTGAGGGCATGACCCGCCCCCGCCACTTCTCCCGGGTGCGCCGGATCAGCGTGGTGGGGGCTCTTCGCATTGTCTGACCCCGCCATCGCCTTACTCGAGTTCGACTCGATCAGCGCCGGGATAGTGGCGGGTGATGCCATGGTCAAGACCTCCCCGATCGGCTCGATCTATGCGGGGACGGTCCATCCGGGCAACTACCTGGTGCTGGTGACGGGTGACACCGCCAGCGTGGAGATCGCTCTTGCTACCGGCATCGACATCGGAGGCAGCCGGCTGACCGACTCGGTTTTCCTCCCCGACATACACCCGGACGTGTCAGCCGCCATCGTCGGTGGCGCCCGGGCGGCGACGTTGCGGGAGGAGGCACTCGGGGTCGTGGAGACCACCACGGTGGCTGCGGTGATCGACGCGGCCGATGCCGGGGTAAAAGCCGCCGACGTGGAGGTCTCCTCGGTGCGGCTGGCCGATGGTTTGGGAGGGAAGGGATACGTGCTCTTCTCGGGCGTGGTTGCCGAGGTGGAGGCGGCGGTGGAGGCGGCAGTGGAGCGGGTGGCTCCTCACCGGACGCTGGTGAGATCAGACGTCATCGCCCAGCTCCACGACGAGATGGCGGACAACCTCGGCGCCGAGCTTCGATTCATGAAGCGCGTGGAGAGCTGAATGCAGCTGGCGCGGGTCCTGGGGAGCGTGGTCGCCACCGAGAAGGCCGAGGGCCTCGAGGGGGTCCGCTTCTTGGTGATCCAGCCCCTGGACAAGAGACAGGAACCGGTGGGAGGGACCGTGGTGGCTGCCGACGCGGTGCAGATGGCCGGATCGGGCGAGCTGGTCTATTTCGTCAGCTCGCGAGAGGCCGCCGAGGCCCTGCCGGTGCGCTTTGTGCCCGTTGACCACGCCGTCGTCGGGATCGTCGACGAGGTGACGCTCGGAGTCGAGACGTGAAGGTGGGCAATGTGGTCGGGACGGTGGTGTCGACGATCAACATCCCCCTTCTCGAAGAGCATCGGCTCCTCTTGTGCGATGTGCAGGACGTCGCAGGTGAGCCGGATGGGTACACCATCTGCATCGACGTGGTCGACGCCGGGATGGGCGAGACCGTCCTGATCCTCGACGAGGGGAACTCGGCCCGTCAGATCCTCGGTCTCGAGACCGGTGCAATTCGCGCTGTCATAGTCGGCGTGGTCGACGAGCTCTACATCGACGGCGAGTTGCGCGAAGTCATCTGAGGGCTCGGCACCGGTGACGACGATCCGGGTCGAGCCGGGTCGGAGCTCCTCAATGCGGCCAGGGAGAGCGACGCCGGGAGCTCGGCGAGCCGATGCCGACCGGTGAACAGGGCCATGGCAGCGGAAAGCTAGTCAGACGACCGCCGGCCCGGCCTGTTGGCGCGCCAAAGGTGTTTCGGTCGTAGCACTCTTCGTCCGCCGGTCTTCCCCAGGCGATTCATGATCGCTTTCACTCGAGATCTGGTGGTCGCCATGCTCGGCGGGGAGCACGTTACGTAGGGTGGGCCTGTGAAACCGAGCGGCAGATGCGATTTGGACTGAAGCTAAGTCAGAAGGCGACCATCGACGAACACCGGGCCGTCTGGCGGATTGCGGATGACGAGGGTTTCGACCATTGCTGGAATATGGATCACTTCGCCGCGCTGGGCGAAGATCCCACCGGAGACATCTTCGAGGCTTGGACCCTGCTCGCCGCGATGGCCGAGGGGACGACCCACACACGGATCGGGTGCATGGTCACCGGTAACACATACCGTCATCCCGCAGTGCTGGCCAAGATGGCCGTGACATTGGATCACATCTCGCACGGCCGCTTGGAGTTTGGGCTCGGAGCGGCGTGGGCGGAGAACGAGCACAGGATGCTGGGGCTCGAGTTCGGGACCGTCGGGGAACGGCTGGATCGTCTGGAGGACGCCTGTCAGATCATCACCTCTCTGTGGACCGCGCCCACCACCACGTTCGCTGGAGCCCATTACCAACTCGAGAACGCGATAGCCGAGCCTAAGCCCGTGCAGCGACCGTATCCGCCGATTTGGATCGGCGGGAGCGGACCCAAGCGGACCCTGCGAATTGTGGCCCGGTACGCCGACGTCTGGAACATGCCCGGGGGCACGCCGGCCGAGTTGGCGAAGTCATCTCATGTCCTCGACCAACACTGTGCCGATGTCGGACGCGATCCGGCCGAGATTCGACGGACCGTCCAGGTCCGCCTTCCGGAGGAGCCAGCCGACGCCCTGCCGCTGGTAGAGGGATACGCCCGGGTCGGTGCCGACGACATCATCCTGATCGTGATGGGCGGCATTGCCGAGACGCAGGCCAAGCAAGCCGCAACCCTGCTGCCCCACCTTCGAGACGTCGGCTGATACGCCTGCGCAGGCCAGCTCACGTCTTCGATGACGAGTCCGTTAGGGAAGTAGAGCCGAGTCCGAGCCGTTCCTAGGTGGCGCCCGTTTAGGCATTTGGAAGCGGAGCCGCCTCCGGTCGGGATGGAATACGACTTCGAACCCTCGTTCGTGGACGACGACCTGGTGGTGGAACCAGCAGAGGACGACGAGCTGGTGCTGGTTGGTCTCGCCGCCGTTGGCCCAGTGCTTCAGATGGTGGATCTGGAGGCGACGGCGCGACGTGCACCCGTCGGCGGCACAGGTGAACCCCGCCTCCGCCAACAGCGCCCGCTTCAGGGCAGGAGGCACGATCCGCTGTTTGCGTCCGTAGTCCATGAATCGACCCTCACCGTCGCGGGCGGTGACTTCTGCGATCGCATCACACAGGATCGCCTGCAACGCCTCCCGGCCCACTCGGGCGCCAGGCTCGAGGACGACCCCGGCTTGGCCGCCTGAAGCCGCCGCCTCCTTGGCGTCGACTATCACGGTGACCTGCGCCGGCGGCGGGTCGTCGGAGACCAGACTCTCGACCAGGGCGGTGGCCCGCCGCCACGAGGGATCGGCCGACAACCCGTCGACTTCGGGCAGGTGGTCGGCGGCCTCGGTGAGCACCTTGTCGACCAGTGCGCCGGAGTGGCCGTCGAGGCCTCCCCACAGCTTCCACCACGACTCGTCCAACGACGGCTGCATCACCAGGAAGCGATCAGCAGCCGTGCGCGACTCGGCCTCTGCCGAGATGCGAGCCTGCTTCGCGGCTTCCCGCCGCACACCGGCCACATCGGCCCACTCCAGGAGCCCCACGTCGGAGGCAATCCGGGACAGCGCTTCCACCCGATCGAATGACACTGCCCCGTCGGCAAGCTCGGTTTCCAGGTCGGGCCGGTCTTGGAGACGACGCATCGTCCTGACCAGGATGCGGGCCGACTCGATGCCGAGATCGAGCCGGGCGGCGGCCCATTCAGACAGCGAACGTGATCCATCGGCGGTGGCCACCTGACGGGTGTCCAATTCGGTCAGGGCTGTCATCTGTCTGCCACGAAGCCGGGCGATGAGACGCTCGTCTTCGACCAGTTGCTGTTCGATGCTGTCGGTCGACAACCTCTCCCACTCCATGACCCCAACATAAGGACGACCACCGACAGAAATGCCCCTCAGGAGGCCGAAACGAAAAAAAGATCTCAGCGGAATTTCGCCCTCGAATTGTTGATCCACCGCGGCGATCGGGGTGGATGTGGGAACCCTCCTGCCGACGACGGCGTCTCAGTGGTGTGAGGCAACCATTCGGTCTCTTAGTACTGACTGGTCTGATTGTGGCTGGATGCGGTGGAGAGACGGCCCAGCCAGTTGCGGGCGCCGGAGCTGCGGTCCTTTCGCCGTCGGAGAATGTCGACCGTGCTCAGCCGACAGGCTCCGCCCAGATTGGTGAGCTGACTCGCGGTTTCAACGAAGCCGGTTTCGAGTTGTGGCGAACGCAACCCGTCGACTCGAATCTGGTGTTCAGCCCCGCGAGCATCGGACATGCTCTCTTGATGGCCCGAGCTGCAGCCGATGGCCCTACCGGTGAGGCGATCGACACGGCTTTCTCGCTTCCGGATGGAGAGGCGTCGCATGAGGCGTGGAACAACACCGACCAGATGATCGCCGCCAGCGCCCAGGGTCAAGAGGAGGTGACCGTCACGATCGCCGATCGGATCTGGCCACGCCTCGGCATCACGCCAGCCCAGAATTGGATCGACCTGTTGGCATCACACCATGGGGCCACCACCGAGGCGTTGGACTTCACCGACGACCCTGAAGGCAGCAGAGAGGCCATCAACTCTTGGGTGGCTGAGCAAACCGAAGGGCTCATCTCACAGCTGGTGCCGGAAGGGTTCATCGATGGCCAGACCGTCCTGGTCCTCACCGACGCCGTCTACTTCAAGGCTCGTTGGGCCAGAGTCTTCGGGAAGTACTCAAACGTCAACGACGAATTCACACGATTGGACGGCACCACCGTCGACACCGAGTACCTGCGGGAATTGGAGCTCGACGATCGCAGAGGCATGGGCGACGGGTTCGTCGGAGCCGAGATCCCATATGCCGGCGGCGACTTCTCCTTGCTGGTCATCGTGCCCGACGAAGGAGGTTTCGAAGAATTCCGCCAGCGTCTCGACCAGCGACTGATCGACGAGATCGACGCCACCTTCACCACCGGCCCATACGAGCTCCTCATCCCGACATGGGAGACCACCACCCAACTCGACTTGATGAGCTGGCTAACCGACCTGGGAGCCGCCCCTGGCTCGTACCCAGCGATAGATCCAAGCGCCTTCCTCGGCGGAGCCGTCCACGGTGCCGACATCACTGTTGATGAATGGGGCACAGTCGCATCAGCGGCAACCGCACTCTCATTCCTCGAATCGGGCCCACCCGAACCCGACCTCACCGTTGCGGCAGACCGACCCTTTTACTACTTGATCAGACACCGGCCAACCGGTTTAGTCCTCTTCGCCGGCCAAGTCACCGATCCCACCGGCTAGACGCAAGGAAACCACAACGCCCACTCGATGTGCCACCCGCGTCGACTGGCAGGCCTCAGGACCGGCCAGCCTCACGTGCGTGTCGTGTGTAGGAGTGCGCAGTCGAGATAGGGGAAGTTCATCACCGTCTCGTCCCCACCATTGACTCTCCTCCAGCCATCGGGACGATCCTGGGCGTTCCCTAGTCCGTCGAGCCCGACGAAGATGGGTCGGTGGCCAAACGCTCGGTGCCCATCGAAGGCGACCTCGACCTGCGACCAACCCTACGGCCGCTGCACGGCAGGTTCGCCGACGACGGGTGGTGGCTGGCGGCCCGCACGCCGGAGGGCCCCGGGTCCCTCCGCATCACCCGAACCAGGCGAGACCTGATCGGGGAGGCCTGGGGAGAGGGGGCGCGCTGGCTCCTCGACCGACTTGGGTCGATCGGTGGCCTCGACGACGACCCTTCGAAGTTCTCGCCGACCGACCCGGTGGTGTCCGCGTTGCACCGCACCCATGGCGGCGCCCGGTTCGGGCGGACCGGTCTGGTCTTCGACGTGCTGGTGGCCACCATCTGCGCCCAGAAGGTCACCGGCCGGGAGGCGAGTGCGGCGATGCGTGGGCTGTACCGAGCCTTCGCCGAGCCGGCACCGGGGCCCAACGGCGGGCTCTTCCTCCCACCCGATCCGGTCCGCATGGCGGCCGCCCCCTATCACGCATACCACCGTCTCCATCTGGAGAAACGCAGGGCGGACCTGCTTCGCCACGTGGCGAGCCGGGCCGACCAGATCGGGGAGCTGGCCTCGCTCCCCTCCGCCGATGCGGAAGCCGCGCTCTTGTCACTTCCGGGCGTGGGCCGCTGGACCACCGCCAAGACCCTCGAGGTGTCACATGGCGACCCGGACCAGGTGGCCGTCGGGGACTTTCACTACAAGCACTCGGTGGTCTTTCACCTGACCGGGAGGGCTCGGGGGAGCGATGAGGAGATGCTGGCGCTCCTCGAGCCGTTTCGACCGCATCGAGGGCGGGTCATCCGGCTGCTCCACACTCTGGGCCATGAGCCCAGGTTCGGCCCGCGCCTGGCGCCCCGGGACATCACCCGGATGTGACCGCGTCCTCCGGTTCCTTCTTGGCCGTGGCCCCGAACAACGTCGGGATCAGGAGGACCACCAGTGGGATCAGGATGGGAGTCAGCGAGCTGGGCAGCATCACCGCGGCCAGCATCGCGACCCAGCCACCGATGCGGTGGGCCCGGGTGTGAAATCGCACCGGTCCGTCGAGGCTGAGCAGGTAGGCGAGACCCCCGACCGCCCCAACCAGGCCGGAGGAGAGGATCCAGGCCAGCGCCCATCCCGGGCCCCGAAGCTCGAACAGGTTCACCACGAAGATCCACGCGCTGAGGACGGTCACCGACACCGCGACGAACCGGGCGTACATGAGACCCATCCATCGCAGCAACTCCATGGGAAGACCCTACCGCCGCAGCCAGGTCACGATCAGATCGCCCACCAGGTCGGGGTGGTGCATGTCGTTGTGTCTGGCGCCTTCGACCAATTCCAGGAGGACGTCTCCACCCGAGTCGAGGAGGGCGTCGTGGAACTCTCGGGCGAACCGGTCGTCGACGAACCCGTCGAGCTCTCCGTACATGATCAGTGCCTCGAGCCCGGGGTTCTGATCGGTGAGAAGCTGGGGATTGCCCCTTCGCCACGCCTCGGGGTCGGTGCTCGGCCCCGCCCCGAAGAAGGCGGCCATGGCCGTGCCGAGCCGGCTGACGTCGTAGGGGCCGGCGAGACCGACGAACTTGTCGGGGAGACCGCTGCCCGCAACCGCGCAATCTTGGCCGTACTCGTCGCCGGTGAGGGCCAGTATCGCCCCGAGGTGGGCTCCGGCGGAGTGACCGACCACCGCCACCGAGCCGTCGGACGCGGGGTGGGCGGACGCAAAGCGCACCGCACAAGCCAGATCGTCCACCGCCTCGGGGAACCCGGGGCGGTCCCGGGTGGTCAGTCGATAACGGGTGTTGACGGTGATGAAGCCGTTGTCGAGGAGATGGTTGGCCAGCGGTCGCATCACTCCAGGCCCTCCTGCTACCCACCCGCCCCCGTGGACCAGCACCACCGCCGGGAACGGTCCCTCGCCATCGGGGACGTCCACCTCGGCGTCTATGTCGAGAGAGGAGCCGGTGGTGGTTGCAGGACCGGCCGGGATGGTGGTGGTTCCCGGCGACGTGGAGGTGGTCGGAGGCGGGCGCGAGGTGGCCGGGGCGGCGGGGACCGTGGTCGACGTGGACGTGGCCTCGACAGCCTCGCTCCCCGAGCAGCCCCCGAGGAGGGCGGCGATCAGGACAGCAAGGAGGCGGCGGCTTGGTCCGTGTGCCATTCGACTACGGCGTCGCCCTCGCCGATGCGGCCGGCGGGGGTGGTTCCGGCGAAGGAGTCCCTGAGTGCTGGTGCCTTGTCCCGACCCGTGGTCACCACCAGCAGCCGGCGGGCCTGCCAGAGGAGGGGGTAGGTGGCGGTGAGCCGGGGCTCCCCGTTCTCGGGGATGACATTGGAGACGAACCAGCGCTCGTCTTCGTCGAGGGCCTCACTGGCGGGGAACAAGGAGGCGGTGTGACCGTCCTCACCCATCCCGAGCAGGATCAGGTCGGGGCGGCGCGCACTGTGGAGGGAGCGGAGGAGGACCTCGTATTCGGCCGCCGAATCGGCCGGCTCGATGAGCTCACTCCAGCGGGGCCGGTGAAAGCGGGCGCCGACATGGTCCATGAGGAGCTCGGCGGCCATCCGCCCGTTCGACCTCTCATGGTCCGGTGGCACCCACCGCTCGTCTGACATCCAGGCGTCGACCTGGCCCCATCCGGTCGCCCGGCTCCGCAACGCCTTGTAGGTCGAAGCCGCGGCTCGCCCTCCGGCGAGGCCGAGGGTGAGGCCGTCGTCGGACGCGGCGAGCAGATCGGCGATCCCCCGCGCCGCGCCGACGGCAGCTTCCTCTGCCGTCTCGTAAACGATGAGCTCCATAGCCGGGGACGCTAACGCCCTTCTACCCTGAGAGAATGAGTGCATCGACGGTGGTGAGGTTCGACGGCGTCGAGGTCACCGGCATCATCGAGGGATCCGGCCCGATCGGCATCCTCTTGGCGCATGGCGCCGGGACGAATCAGGGCCACCCCTCGATCGCCACCCTCCGCAAGGGGCTCGCAGCAGGGGGTCACCGGGTGATGAGCTTCAACTACCCCTACACCGAGAGGGGCTCGAAACGGCCCGACCGCCAGGAGATGCTGCTCGCCTGTCATCGCGCCGCGGCCGGGGTTCTCGAGTCGGAGGTCGACGAGGTGTATCTGGCGGGGCGCTCCATGGGGGGTCGCATGGGCACCTACCTGGCGGCGCAGGGATATCGGGCGCGGGGGCTCGTCCTGTACGCCTACCCGCTCCACCCGGCGGGCCAGCCCGAGAAGCTGAGAGTCGAACAGTTCGCCGACATATCGATCCCGATGCTGTTCTTCCAGGGGACCCGCGACGCCCTCTCCAAGATGGAGCTGTTCGAGCAGCACATCGGCTCCCTGCCCACCGCCGAAGTCGAGTTGCTCGAAGACGCCGGGCACGGTTACCGGGGTGGTGGCTGGGACCTCGCCAAGATCACCGGGCGGTACGTGTCGGGGACCCTGTCCTGGATCGAGCGTATGTCGTCTGGCAGAACCAGCCGATAACGGCCATAATCGGGTCTCACCCCTTCTTCTTCGAGGAGTCTTTCAATGGAGCAAGTGAGTCTTCGCGCCCGGGCCGGTCGAAAGCCGGGCTCGAGAGAGTCGCGACGGGTGCGTCGTCAGGGACAGGTCCCCGCGGTGGTTTACGGACCCGAGGTCGACCCCATCCCGATACAGGTCGACTCCCACGATCTTCACGTCGCCCTGCACACCGAGGCGGGGGCCAACGCCATCATCAATCTCGAGATCGCCGGGGGTGACACTCTGACCACCATGGCCCGGGTCATCGATCGCCACCCGTTCCGCAGCGAGTACCGCCATATCGACTTCGTGACGGTCGATCTGTCCCAGAAGGTCACCGCCGAGGTGGCCATCCACTTCGAGGGCACGCCCCTGGGGGTGCAGGAGGGTGGTGTCTTCAGCCCCCGCCGCACCCATGTCCTGGTCGAGGTGCTCCCCACCGAGATCCCCGGATTCATCGAGCTCGACGTGTCCGAGGTCGAGATCGGCGGGTCGCTGCGCATCGAGGACCTCCCTGAGGTCGAGGGTGTCGTCTATCTCGAAGAAGCCGACGGGGTCGTGATGTCGGTGACCGTCCCCGCGGCCGAGATCGAGGAGCCCGTGGTCGAGGACGAAGAGCTTCTCGAGGGTGAGGAGCTCGAAGAGGGTGAAGAAGCTGAAGAGGCTGCGGAAGAGTCCGGCGAGGCCGAAGCAACCGAGTGACCCGGTGCAGATCGTCGTCGGTCTCCGCAACCCGGGGCCCGACTATCAGGGCACCCGGCACAACGTCGGAGCCGAGGTGGTCACCGCACTGCTCGCCCGGGTCGATGAGACCCCCGCTCGAGCCCCGTCGCGGATTCGGGGTCTGACCGCACAGATCGGGGTGGGTGAGACTCGCACCCTGTTCCTTCTGGCCAACACGTTCATGAACGAGACCGGGGCCACGGTGCGCTCGGCCCTGGGCTATTACAAGGTGTCACCCCACGACTTGCTGGTGATCCACGACGACATCGACCTCCCCTTCGGTCGTCTCCGGCTCCAGGTCGGTGGGGGCAGCGGTGGCCACAACGGGGTCCGCTCCCTCGAGACTGCATTGGGGACCAAAGAGTTCTCCCGGCTGAAGATCGGGGTGGGGAGGCCCTCCGGCTCTCAGGACCCCGCCGAGTTCGTGCTGCGTCCCTTCACCAATAGGGAGAGACCCGAGGTCGAGGTGATGATCGAGGATGCCGCCGACGTGGTGGAGCGATGGCTCGACGACCGGGCCCGGGCCCAAGAGCTGGCAGCTATTCGGGGCCGCGATGAGTGAGCTCGTCGGGGCCATAGACCAGGGGACCAGCTCGACCCGGTTCATGATTTTCGACGGTGACGGTGCCGTGGTGGCCATGGACCAACAGGAGCACTCCCAGATCTTCCCCCGCCCCGGCTGGGTGGAGCACGACCCGGTGGAGATCTGGGAGCGGACCACATCGGTCATCGAGAGGGCCCTGGCCGGGGCCGGGATCACGGTCTCCGAGCTGGCCGCGGTGGGCATCACCAACCAGCGTGAGACCACGGTGCTCTGGGACCGGAAGACCGGGGAGCCGGTGGCCAATGCCATCGTCTGGCAGG